>OGWW01000348.1_pt1 | contig 31450 bp, 24 predicted proteins | sample 1576131 | NCBI WGS metagenome assembly OGWW01 (sample SAMEA3541576, study PRJEB24748) | human gut metagenome | biome: human gut; feature: human-associated habitat; material: faeces | place: China | collected 2012 | reverse complement strand
CTATAGAAAATAGCACCTGCCGAACCCGCCACTGGCAGTTTCTAGCAGATGCCATTTTTCATTGTCTTATGCTTATCCGGTATTACTATTCCAGATATTTCTTTACATATTGTCCGGTATAGGATTCCGGTACTTTGGCAATCTCTTCCGGCGTTCCCTGGGCAACCACAGTTCCGCCACCGTCTCCGCCTTCCGGCCCCATATCAATAATATAATCTGCCGTCTTGATTACATCCAGATTATGTTCAATTACAACTACTGTATTGCCACCATCAGACAATCTCCTCAGAATTTCAATTAATTTGTGGACATCTGCAAAATGAAGTCCTGTTGTCGGCTCATCCAGAATATAAATAGTCTTTCCTGTACTGCGTTTGCTCAATTCTGTTGCAAGCTTAATTCTCTGTGCTTCTCCACCAGACAGTTCAGTAGATGGCTGGCCCAGACGGATATAAGATAAGCCCACATCATAAAGGGTCTGTATCTTTCTTGCAATAGAAGGCACATTCTGAAAGAATTCCAGTGCCTCTTCCACTGTCATATTCAGCACATCATAGATACTCTTGCCCTTATATTTTACTTCCAGTGTTTCACGGTTATATCGTTTGCCCTGACACACTTCACACGGAACATATACATCCGGCAGGAAATGCATTTCTATCTTAAGAATACCATCGCCGGAGCAGGCTTCACACCGGCCACCCTTCACATTAAAGCTGAATCTTCCCTTCTGGTATCCTCTTGCCTTGGCATCCGGAGTGGATGCAAACAAATCTCTTATCATATCAAACACACCGGTATAAGTAGCCGGATTGGAACGGGGTGTTCTTCCGATTGGAGACTGGTCAATATCAATTACCTTATCTAACTGTTCCAGACCTTCAATATCATCATGGGCACCCGGAATACACCTTGCCCGGTTTAAATCCCTTGCCAGACGTTTATAGAGGATTTCATTGGTCAGTGAACTCTTTCCGGAGCCGGACACTCCGGTAATGCAGGTCATAATACCCAGTGGAATCTTCACATCAATATTCTTCAGGTTATTCTCTCTTGCACCCTTTACAGTAATGAATCCGGTTGGTTTCCGTCTTTCTTTCGGTACCGGAATCTTGATTCTTCCGCTTAAATAAGCACCGGTGATAGAGTTCTTATTTTTCATAATCTCCTCTGCTGTTCCGGTAGCAATGACTTCTCCGCCATGTTCACCGGCTCCCGGTCCGATATCCACAATATAATCTGCTGCACGCATAGTATCTTCATCATGTTCTACTACAATCAGTGTATTTCCAAGGTCTTTTAACCCCTTTAAAGAATTCAAAAGTTTATCATTATCCCGCTGATGCAGACCAATACTCGGCTCGTCCAGAATATAAGCCACGCCTACAAGTCCGGAACCAATCTGGGTTGCAAGTCTGATTCGCTGTGCTTCTCCACCAGATAAGCTTCCGGTTGCACGGGACAGTGACAGATAATCCAGTCCCACATCCATCAAAAAGCCTACACGCGCCCGGATTTCCTTTAAGACCTGGTCACCAATCAGATGCTGTTGTTCCGTCAGTTCCATTTCTTTTAAATAGGCATCCAGATTACGGATGGACATTGCTGTTATCTCATATATATTTTTACCGGAAACCGTTACTGCCAGTGACTCCTTCTTCAACCTCTGTCCGCCACAGCATTTACATGGTGTAATCCGCATAAACTCCTCATACTGCTGTTTCATGGTATCAGAGCCGGTCTCACGATAGCGGCGTTCCACATTTTTAATCAGTCCTTCAAAGGCAATGTCATATACACCTTCTCCACGCTGACCTTTATAATATACCTTTACAGACCTTCCATTGGTTCCATGAATCAGCATATTCCGGACTTCTGCCGGCAATTCCTTATATGGTGTATCAAGACTGAAGCCATATTCTTCAGAAAGTGCCTTAAGGATTGCATAAGTAAAGCTCTTCTTATCGGTAGAAGACTGCCAGCCCATTACCTGAATTGCGCCCTCTGCAAGACTCAGTCTTTTATCCGGTATCATCAGTTCTTCATCAAATTCCATCTTATAGCCCAGGCCAAAGCATTCCGGGCAGGCTCCGAATGGATTGTTAAAGGAAAAGCTTCTCGGTTCGATTTCATCAATACTGATTCCACAATCCGGGCAGGAAAAGCTCTGGGAAAACTGCATGGTCTCTCCATCAATGATATCCACCATCAGAAGTCCGTTTGAAAGTTCTAACACATTTTCAATAGAATCCGTCAGACGCTTTTCAATACCTTCCTTTACCACCAGACGATCCACTACGATTTCGATATTATGTTTCTTGTTCTTATCCAGCTTTATCTCTTCCGTCAGTTCATAGGTATTTCCGTCCACCTGTACTCTCACATAGCCGCTTCGCTTTGCCTGTTCAAAGAGCTTCTGGTGTTCACCCTTTCTTCCACGGACTACCGGTGCTAAAAGCTGTATCCTGGTACGCTCCGGCAGCTTCATAATCTGGTCTACCATCTGGTCTACGGTCTGTTTTTTAATCTCCTTGCCGCAGTTCGGACAGTGCGGAATTCCAATCCGCGCATAGAGCAGACGGAAATAATCATAAATCTCCGTTACCGTTCCTACAGTAGATCTCGGGTTACGGTTTGTGGATTTCTGGTCAATGGAAATTGCCGGAGACAAACCTTCTATTTTCTCTACATTCGGTTTCTCCATCTGTCCCAAGAACTGCCTTGCATAAGATGACAGGCTCTCCATATAACGCCGCTGCCCCTCTGCATAAATCGTATCAAATGCCAGTGAGGATTTACCGGAGCCGCTGAGTCCTGTCAGTACCACAAATTCATCTCTTGGTATATCCACATCAATATGTTTCAAATTATGTTCGCTTGCACCACGAATCCTGATATATTTTCTCTCTTTCTTTGCCACTTTTTCTTCCTCTTTCTCTACCTTACAAATCGCGAAGCATCTTCTTTAACTCAATTAACTTATCACGATATTCTGCCGCAGCCTCAAAGTTCAACTCTGCAGCAGCATGGTTCATCTTCTTCTGAATATCTGCAATCAGCTTCTCCAATTCCTTCTTATCCATGGATTCCGGATCTTTCTTGAATTCCATTTCATTCTTGGCTACCTTCTTGGAAATACTGATTAACTCACGGACAGATTTCTGAATGGTAGTCGGCGTAATACCATGCTCTTCATTGTATTTCTGCTGAATCTCACGGCGGCGCTTTGTCTCATCAATCGCAACCCGCATGGAGTCTGTAATCTTATCTGCATACATGATAACATGACCTTCACTGTTTCTTGCCGCTCGTCCGATAGTCTGAATCAGTGAAGTCTCGGAACGCAAGAAACCTTCCTTGTCCGCATCAATAATTGCCACTAATGTAATTTCCGGTATATCAAGTCCTTCCCGCAAAAGGTTAATTCCCACCAGCACATCAAATACATCCAGCCGTAAATCCCGGATAATCTCTGCCCTTTCCAAAGTATCAATATCCGAATGCAGGTATTTCACACGAATACCCACTTCACGCATATATTCTGTCAAATCCTCTGCCATTTTCTTGGTCAGTGTCGTTACCAGCACCTTATGTCCTGCCGCAGTCTCTTTATTGACCTCTCCAATCAAATCGTCAATCTGGCCTTCTACCGGGCGCACTTCCACGTCAGGGTCTAAAAGTCCTGTCGGTCTGATAATCTGCTCTACCCGCAAAAGTTCATGTTCTTCTTCATAATCATTTGGCGTTGCAGATACAAACAGCATCTGGTCTATCTGGCTTTCAAACTCTTCAAAATTCATTGGACGGTTGTCTTTTGCCGAAGGCAGACGGAAGCCATAATCCACAAGCGTTGTCTTTCTGGACTGGTCTCCCGCATACATTCCACGAATCTGCGGAATTGTAATATGGGACTCATCTACCATAATCAGGAAGTCATCCGGGAAATAATCAATCAGTGTTAACGGTCTCGAACCTGCCGGCTGTCCGGATAAATGTCTGGAATAGTTTTCAATTCCACTACAGAAGCCTGTCTCTTTTAACATTTCAATATCAAAATTCGTCCGCTCGGCAATCCGCTGTGCCTCTAAGAGCTTATCTTCCCCTTTAAAGTATTTCACACGCTCTTCCAGCTCTGCTTCAATGGTATCGCATGCCCGCAGGATTTTCTCTCTTGGCACTACATAATGGGATGCTGGAAAAATACTGATATGATTCAGACTATTCTTAATCTCGCCGGTCAATACATCAATCTCTGTAATCCGGTCTATTTCATCGCCAAAGAATTCTACCCGGATAGCAGTCTCTCCACGGTCTGCCGGAAAGATTTCCAAAACGTCTCCCCGTACCCGAAAGGTGCCTCGCTGGAAATCCATATCATTTCTTGTATACTGTATATCAATCAACTGCCGGATAACATCATCACGATCCCGTTCCATACCCGGCCGTAGAGATACCATCATCTTCTGAAAGTTCTCCGGTTCACCCAATCCATAGATACAGGATACACTGGAAACTACAATAACATCCCGCCGTTCCGTCAATGCTGCTGTCGCGGACAGACGCAGTTTATCAATCTCATCATTTACAGAAGAATCCTTTGCGATATAAGTATCCGTGGATGGCACATATGCCTCTGGCTGGTAGTAATCGTAATAGGATACAAAATACTCTACTGCATTCTCCGGGAAAAACTCCTTCATCTCACCATAGAGCTGTGCCGCCAGTGTCTTGTTATGTGAAATAATCAATGTCGGTTTATTCATCTGGGCAATGACATTTGCCATGGTAAAGGTCTTACCGGAACCGGTTACACCCAGCAGTGTTTCAAACTGATTGCCCTCTTTAAATCCCTTCACCAGCTTTTCAATTGCCTGCGGCTGGTCCCCGGTAGGTTGATATTTGGAAACTAATTTAAAATGATCCACTCAATTTCTCCTCTGTTTATTTGCTCTTCCTTTAGTATTACCACGTTTCTCCGCTCATTATAGCATCCCTCAACAAAAAAGTACAGAACAAAATCGAATGTTTGTTCTGCACTCATTTTACTCTGACCTTTTTTATTTCTATTTCATTTGCTCTTCTGATGAATATCAGTGCTTTAGAAATCTTTTTTAATCTCTGCCACCAGCTCATCCAGCTGTTCCAGCTGTTCGTTCTTTAATGAAGATTTAATACTTACCTTTGGTTCAATAATCTTCATGTCTTTCATTTCCGCAATCTTATCTGCCATCTGTTTTCCAGCTGTTGCTGCCCAGGTACCATTATCCAGAATTGCAACGGTACGTTTCTGTACGGCAAGTGCTTTCATGTCATTCAAGAAGTTCTCCATAACCGGATAAACGTTTCCATTATAGGTCGGAGCTGCCAGTACAATATGGCTACAGCGGAATGCTTCTGAAATCAAAGTGGAAACATGTGTATTGGATACATCATATACTGCAATATTATGGATATCTGCTTCTGCCAGCTTTGCTGCGAGTACATTTGCAAGGTTTTCTGTATTTCCATACATGGACGCATAAGCAATCATAACTGCTTTCTCTTCCGGCTCATAGCTGCTCCAGGTATTGTATTTATCCAGAATGTAACCAAGATTGGAACGCCAGATTGGTCCATGTAGCGGACAGATAATAGAAATATCCAGTCCTGCCGCTTTCTTCAAGGTTGTCTGAACCGGTCCGCCGTATTTTCCAACAATATTGGTATAATAACGTCTTGCGTCATCCAGCCAGTCGCGGTCGAAATCAATTTCATCATTAAAAATATTTCCGTTCAATGCACCGAAGGTTCCGAATGCATCTGCTGAAAATAATACTTTGTCCGTTTCATCATATGTTACCATTACTTCCGGCCAGTGTACCATCGGTGCCATCACAAAGTGAAGGGTATGTTTTCCAGTATTTAATGTCTCACCTTCTTTCACAGTAACGGAATGTTCTGCAATATCAAAGGTATAGAACTGCTGTATCATGCCAAAGGTCTTGGCATTTCCCACAACCTTTACTTCCGGATATTGTCTTACGATTTCTTCGATTAAAGCACAGTGATCCGGTTCCATATGATTTACAATCATGTAATCCAGATTTCTTCCATCCAGTGCAAATGCCAGATTTTCTAAAAACTGTCCTGCAATGGAACGGTCTACGGTATCTAATAATACTGTTTTTTCATCTTTTAAAAGATAGGAATTATAGGATACGCCTCTTGGAATCGGGAATACGTTTTCAAATAAAGCAAGTCTCCTGTCACTTCCACCAATCCAGATTATATCTTCTGTTACTTTTCTTGTGCAATGCATCTATTTTCCTCCTTTTGTCATATTTACTGTTATAATGTAATTTAATTATTATAAGTCGATTTAATTTTTGTATTTTTATTCTTAAGCTTTTCTTCCGCAGCACTGTTTGTATTTCTTGCCACTTCCGCATGGGCACGGATCATTCGGATAAACCTTTGCTGCCGCACGTTTCTTCGGTACGCCCTGTGCAGTCTCATCCTTATTGGTTCCGGTTACTTTTGCAACCTGCTCTCTTTCTACCTTCTGCTCTACTCTGACATGGAATAACAGACGGACGGTATCTTCCTGAATACTGTTAATCATCTCTTCGAACATATCATAACCGCTCATCTTATACTCTACCAGCGGGTCTCTCTGTCCATAAGCCTGTAAACCGATTCCCTGACGCAGCTGATCCATATCATCAATATGATCCATCCACTTACGGTCAATAACTTTCAGTAAAATAACGCGCTCTAATTCACGGACAGCTTCCGGCTCCGGGAACTCTGCTTCCTTCTCCTCGTAGAGTTTTACAGCCTGTTCTTTTAAAGCATGTTTTAACTTCTTCTGATCCTTGTATTCTTTTGCCTGCTCCGGTGTCACCTGCTGAAGTGGAATAATTGGAATCAATAACTGGTTCAGTTCATTAATGTCCCATTCTTCCGGTGGTAAATCCGGCGAAATACAGGTATCTACTGTATTTTCCACTCTGTCGGTAATCATCTTATAGATAACATCACGCATGCTCTCGCCATTCAATACACGGAGACGCTCTGCATATATAATCTCTCTCTGGTCATTCATAACCTGATCATACTCCAACAGATTCTTACGGATTCCAAAGTTATTTCCCTCAATCTTTTTCTGTGCCTTTTCAATTGCACTGGTCAGCATCTTATGCTGAATCTGCTCGCCTTCCGGCACACCCAAAGTATTAAACATGCTAAGCAGTTTCTCAGAACCAAACAGACGCATCAAATCATCTTCCAGCGAAATGAAGAACTGGGATTCTCCCGGGTCTCCCTGACGGCCGGAACGTCCTCGCAGCTGATTATCAATACGTCTTGATTCATGACGCTCAGTACCGATGATTTTCAGACCGCCGGCTTCCTTTGCTTCATCATCCAGCTTAATATCAGTACCACGACCAGCCATGTTGGTTGCGATGGTAACCGCACCATGTACACCGGCCTGTGCTACAATTTCAGCCTCTAACTCATGGAATTTTGCATTCAAGACTTTGTGTGGTATACCACGCTTATTCAACATGGAGCTTACCAGCTCAGAAGTATCGATATTAATTGTACCAACCAGAACTGGCTGTCCCTTCTTGTATGCTTCTTCTACTTCATCCACAACTGCATGGAATTTTTCCTTCTTGGTCTTATAAACAGCATCCTCTTTATCCACACGGATAACCGGTCTGTTGGTAGGAATCTCGATAACGTCCATTCCATAGATGTCACGGAACTCTTTTTCCTCTGTCAAAGCGGTACCGGTCATACCTGCTTTCTTATCATACTTATTGAAGAAGTTCTGGAATGTAATATTGGCAAGGGTCTTGCTCTCACGTTTTACTTTTACATGCTCTTTTGCTTCAATTGCCTGATGTAATCCATCTGAATAACGCCGGCCCGGCATAATACGTCCGGTAAATTCATCTACGATTAATACCTGATCATCTTTTACCACATAATCCTGATCACGGAACATCAGATTGTGTGCACGCAGTGCCAAAATGATATTATGCTGAATCTCAAGATTATCCGGATCCGCAAGGTTATCAATGTGGAAGAACTGTTCTACCTTCTTTACACCTTCTAATGTCAGATTGACTACTTTATCCTTCTCATTTACCACGAAGTCTCCATCTTCTTCGATTTCCACTCCCATGATAGCATCCATCTTGGTGTATTCCTTCTGGTCTTCACCACGTTTCATCTGTCTTGCCAGAATATCGCATGCCTCATAAATACTGGTGGATTTGCCACTCTGTCCGGAAATGATAAGCGGTGTTCTTGCCTCATCAATCAACACAGAGTCGACCTCATCGATAATTGCAAAATGAAGTCCACGCTGTACTAACTGTTCCTTGTAAATTACCATGTTATCACGCAGGTAATCGAATCCCAATTCATTATTGGTAATATAAGTAATGTCGCAGTTATATGCATCCTGACGTTCCTTAGTGTCCATGCCGTTAAACACAACGCCAACAGTCAGTCCTAAGAATTCATGAACCTGTCCCATCCACTCAGCATCACGTTTTGCCAGATATTCGTTGACAGTTACAACATGTACGCCCTTTCCTTCCAATGCATTTAAGTATGCCGGCAGGGTAGATACCAGTGTTTTTCCTTCACCAGTCTTCATCTCAGCGATACGTCCCTGATGCAGGATAATACCACCAATCAGCTGAACACGGTAATGTTCCATTCCAAGCACTCTCTTTGCTGCCTCACGAACGGTTGCATATGCTTCCGGAAGCAGATCGTCCAATGTCTCACCATCAGCAAGTCTCTTTTTGAATTCTTTTGTCTTATCCTTTAACTGCTCATCAGTCAGTTCCTGCATGGCAGGCCGATAAGACTCTATCTTATCTATAAGCGGATAAATTCTTTTTAATTCTCTTTCGCTATGTGTTCCAAAGATTTTTTCTATTGCTTTCATATAATGCTCCTATCCATAATTTTGCTTACGCAACTATGAAATATTGTACCACTATCTGCCTTTCTTCACAATATCTAATCCAATGAACGTTTTATAAACTTTTTGTTAAATCAGTGGACTTTTTACAAACAGATGCTATAATAGGCAAAGATTGAACAGGCGATTGCAAAATGGAAAAACAGAATACGATATTTTTATAGGTGAAAGACTTCACTTCTTTTTAATGGATATGAAATATCTCGTAACTCTTAGCACTTTATTTTTCTTGATTGCAGACTGTCTTTCCGGTTGCTTTGACATAGGATTCCAGAACTGTCCGCCGGTTGCGGATACAACGCCAAACCCGCAAGGGGCACTAGGAATTTCGATGAAATCATGATTATGTCCGGCAACCGGTGTATATTCACATCCATGTTCAGATACACCTCACTGGCACATCCCTGTGCCAGTGTTGCCGGTTGCAGACGAAATTCCAAGTGCCCCTAGGCAGATTTCAAAAGGCATCCGTATTTCGGCGAACAGCCCAAGTGTCTTATCAAACATTGGAAAGACAGGCGGAATAGCAAAAAGAAAAATGCGGGGGATGGAATTACAATATTTCCTATTTAAAAAGAAACAGAAGATTTATCGGCTAAAATATGTTATATATGTTTTCTTTCGCAATTGCTCTATCATTCATGATAACCACAGTGATTATAGTTTCACGGAAAAGAAAAGTCAATAGAATGGATTCCGGATAGAATAAATTAAAAAAAGATTGATTTTTTGAAAAAATTGAAGACAATAGAAAAAGATACTCGTTATATATTATGAGAACGTTCTTAAGAGACAAGGAGGTGGATAAAAATGTGTCAGGAACCATTTACGCAGATGGTTCATAAATACCAGAATCTGGTATTTTCTATTTGCGTTAAGATGACCGGAGATTACTTTGCAGCAGAAGATTTGACGCAGGAAACATTTTTATCTGCCTACCAGCACAAGGAAGAGTTCGACGGTAAGAATGAGAAAGCCTGGCTTTGCAGGATTGCTTCGAATAAATGTATTGATTACAGCAGACAGGCGGCAAGGCGGATGGTACCCACCGAAGACGAAGTCTTAGGAAGTCATCCGGCGAGAGCAGGGGGACCGGAAGAGCAGTGCATCGAAGAGGTGGTCCGGGAAGAACTGCAGGAAAAATGCGGACAGTTGAAACCACCTTATGATGAAATCGCAAAGCTGTACTTCTGTGAAGAACATCCTGCCGGCGAGATAGCAGAGTTAAAGCAGAAGAATTTGAAAACCGTGCAGACACAGATATACCGGGCGCGGGCAATGCTTAGAAAACTATATGGAAAGGAGCGGAGCTGATATGAGAAAAGAAGATACACAGGAGTATTTAAGTGACGAAGCGTTAGAAGCACTGATTCGGGAAACAGAAGAAGGACCGATGATAAAAGCACCGGAATATTTAGAAGAAAATATTCTACATAAAATTGAGCAGCAGCAGAAGGTTATTGTATACAAAGAAAAAGTGTCAGCGAAGCGGAAGCTCCTGACTTATAGCATGAAAGTAATGGCAGCGGCGGCAGCGGCAATCGCATTTCTGATTGTAGTTCCTACGGTGGAGCAGCAGAGCAGACCAAACATGGAAACTTATGTAGCAGAAGCAAAAGAGCAGGTCAATAAGGACTTACAGGAACAGAAAGAGAAAGCGAAAAAGCGTAGTGAAGAGCAGAATTTCTTACAAAGTGTAAATGATGCGTCCAGTGCATTTTGCAATTTTATTACTGAGACGACAAATGGATGGTTTTTAAAGGAGGAAAGATAACATGACGAAAAAGAGAAATGGATTTTTAAGATTTTGCTGTTCCCTTTTACCGGGAGCAGGGGAAATGTATATGGGATTTATGAAAATGGGCTTAAGCCTGATGTCGATGTTCTTTGGCATTATTGTAGCAGCATCTATTTTTGAACTTGGACCGCTGGCAGTGCTTGCAGTAATTGCATGGTTTTACAGCTTCTTTCATGTACACAATTTAGCAGGCTTATCCGATGAAGAATTCTATGCCGTGGAGGATGAGTATTTATTCCATTTAAGTGGAGAAGGCGGGAAAGATAAATCCTTTGTAAAGCGTTATCATACCATTATTGCAGTCGTGCTGATTCTGCTTGGTATTATGTTAATCTGGAACAGTTTCTATTGGATGATTGCAAATTTAATTCCGGATGAAACGGTCTGGGTACTTCAGGAAATCAGTTACCGGCTTCCAAGACTGCTGGCAGGAATTGCAATTATAGCAGCAGGAATTTATCTGGTTCATGGTAAGAAAAAATCCCTTGAGGAAGAAGAAACAAAGGAGGCATAAGGAAAATGGATGAGAATGTGAAAGAAGTACGCACCCACAGAGTGGGCAGCATTACCTTAGGCAGTGCACTGGTTTTGTTTGGAATCCTGTTTCTGGTGCATCTGTTTGTACCGGTATTGACCTATGAAATCATTTTCCATAGCTGGCCATGTATCTTTATTCTGCTTGGAATAGAAATTCTTCTTGCTAACCGGAAGAAGAATGTGGAATTTGTCTATGATGGTAAGGCGGTATTCCTTACCATCATATTAACCTTCTTTGCCATGCTGATGGCAGGAGCAGATGTGGCAATCCAGCAGGCAGATATCTACATGCATCTTTAAGAATGCAGCATTAAGAATGTACCTTTAAGAGGAATGCTCCTTCCGGTATTGCTTTGGCGTCATTTTGTGCTTGTTTCGGAAAGCCTTAATAAAATGGCTGCAATCGGAAAATCCGGTTTCCTGACTGATATAATTCAAGTCAAGATTGGTAAAGAGCAGCAGATCCTCAGCCTTACAAAGGCGGATAAATTCAATATATTTTTTACAGGACTGGCCATAGAGTTCCCGGAAGCTTTTGGCAAAATAGGAATAACTCATATTACACATTCTGGCAAGGTCTTCCACCTTTAATGGCTCCTGGGCATGAGCGTCGATATATTCCGTAATGGAATGTATGGACGCTTCTTCTGTATTTTGCGGAATAGCCAGAGATTTATCCGTATTAAAACCCTGTGCCCGCCAGATACGCAGGATAAAGGTTAAAAGGGAATTAATCTGGGACTGTACCAGAATCCGGTAACCGTATTCCTGCTGCTGCATTTCGTGTTCACAGGAGGAAAAGATTCCGGCAATGGGATAGTCTGTTAACATCGCTTTGGAAAAATATTTCGGAGCATGGGAATCACCCTTCGCCAGATTAAAAAGTGATACAAAATTAATCCCGGAAAAAGTGGTGCTTAATGCATTGCCGGATGGTGCAAGCTGGTTTAAGTCGAATTTCATGACATAATAAACCAATGGCTGCTCTGTGGCAGTATAGATAGAATGGATTGCCTGCGGAAGAAATAACGTCATATCACCTTCTTCTAGTACATAAGTATCATCATCACAGTTGATGATGGCGGTGCCTTCTAACATATACAGAATTTCAACAAAATAATGCCAGTGGGACCGGATGGGAAAAGAATGGATTCTTGTGTCAAATAAGAAGCATTCAAAAGGAGCATTCAGCCGGTCGCTGTATTCAAAAAGTGAATTCATAAAGTCGTCCCCCAATATATTTAAAATAAATGAATTCCTGCCATAAGAGATTTTTACTATTTTTATAATAAATCATTATAGCAAGATTCCAAGGCGAATGCTATAGTTCCCATCATAAAAAGTCATTGAAAGAGGAGAAAGGAAATACTTACCATGGAATATATCTGCGGCATGACATATGCACCATTTGCAAGAAAAGGGAGCTATCAGGAGAAGAGTGCTTTTGACAGCTTAAAGAAAATGAAAGAAAATACCAACAGCAATTTTGTTATCTTAGCACCCAACGGATTGCAGGACACGGCACAGTCGGAAGAGATTTGTTATACTTCTGAAGCAACGGTGTCAGATGATGAATTAAAGGGCATGATTGATTATGCGAAAGAGCTTGGTATGCGTGTGGCATTAAAGCCTACGGTAAACTGCAAAAATGGAACCTGGCGTGCCCATGTCAATTTCTTTGATGAAGACGTAGTCTGTGAACCAAAGTGGTGTAACTGGTTTGAATCCTATACCGAATTTCAGCTTCATTATGCAAGGCTGGCAAAAGAAATGGGTGTGGAAATGCATATTGCAGGCTGCGAAATGGTTATGGCAGAGCGCAGGGAAGCAGAGTGGCGGAAGCTGATCGCTGATATCCGGAGTGAATTTGACGGACTTGTTTCCTATAATACCGATAAATATCAGGAGCATAATGTGAAATGGTGGGATGCAGTAGATGTGATTTCTTCCAGTGGCTATTATCCGTTGGAGGACTGGGAGAACCAGCTTGACCGGATTGAAGCGGTGGTAAAGAAATTTCAAAAACCATTTTTCTTTGCAGAGGCAGGATGTATGTCTATCGTGGATTCTAATAAAGTGCCAAATGACTGGACGGTGCAGGGAGAAGCAGATGCTAAGGGACAGGCAGACTGGTATGAGGCAATGTTTGAAGCCTGCTTAAAAAGAGAATGGGTGAGGGGCATGGCATTCTGGTCCTGGAACAGTCATCTCTACACGAAGAATGCTGCCATAAAGAGAAAAGATTATGAAATATATGCAAAACCAGCGGAGAAAATCGTGAAAAAATACTACGATTCTATTCAAAAGTAACAAAAAGTTAAAAAACCTAAAATAAACTGTTATGGCATATGGAATCCGTACATTCTGATTTTTCTTAATAAAATAGATTTCTACCATTTTTAAGGTAAAACACTCTATCCCGAAACGGGCGTTTCGTGGTAGAGTGTTTTTATAACGAAAACGATTGAGAGAATGCTTCTGCAATTGTGAAAAATGATATGTTTTTATGATAGGAATATATCTGGGTGGTTCGTCGAAGTACGGATGCATTATAAGTACTGCTAGGGGCACTTGGAATTTTGTCCGGCATCTGGCAACGCTGGCACAGGGAAGTGCCAGCGAGGCACATATGAACATGGATGTGAATTTGTGCCGGTTGCCGGGAAAAAGAAAAGGGTTCACAAAATTCTTAGTGCCCCTTGCAGTTCTTATGTGGCATTCGCACTCGAGGAACTGCACAGATATTCGAACTGAAAAAATTATAGTATTTTTCATAATTGCAGAAGAATAACACAAGAAATAGAATCAGGAGGAAAACAAATGTTTCGAAAAGACTTTGTATGGGGTGTTGCCAGCAGTGCCTATCAGGTAGAGGGAAGAGACAAAAACGATGGCGCAGGAACCTGCATCTGGGACACCTTTACCGAAGAGGGAAGAACCTTCGAACATCATAATGCCTATGTCAGTGCCGATGACATGCACCGTTATAAAGAGGACTATGCGCTGATGAGAGAACTCGGTGTGAAGGCATACCGTTTTTCCGTAAGCTGGGCGAGACTGATGCCGGAGGGAACTGGAAGAGTCAATGAAAAAGCGGTGGCACTCTATCGTGATATGATTCTTGAAATGAAGAAAAACGGCATTGAGCCATATATGACACTTTATCACTGGGAACTTCCGCAGGCATTGGAGGATAAAGGCGGCTGGCTCAATGAAGAAATCATAGACTGGTTTGCAGAATATGCAAAAGTAGTAGCAGAGAATTTTACTGATATCTGCGACAAGATTTTTACTTTGAATGAGCCACAGTGCTTTATCGGACTGGGATATTACCGTGGTATTCATGCACCGGGAAAGAAAGTCACACCAGAGGAAAGCTTCCGGATTGCGCATAATGCATTGCGGGCACATGGAAAAGCAGTTATTACTCTCCGGAAATATGCAAAGCAGCCGATACAGATTGGCTATGCACCAACCAGTGGGGTGGCATATCCGGCAAGTAATTCCCCGGAAGATATTGAAGCTGCAAAGAAGGTATATTTTGGCTTTTATAATGATGTCGACAACTGGACCTGGAATGTATCCTGGTATTCCGACCCGGTTATTTTAGGACATTATCCCAAGGAAGGTCTTGAGAAATACAAGGAGTATCTGCCGAAAATCACGAAAGAAGATATGGAACTGATTCACCAGCCCATTGATTTTTGCGGTCAGAATATTTATAACGGATATCTGGTTCGTGCAGGAGCAGATGGAGAGCCGGAATTTGTAGACCGTCCGGCAGGATTCCCAAAGACTGCCGCAGAATGGCCGGTGACACCGGAATGCCTATACTGGGCAGGAAAATTCCTCTACGAACGTTATCAGCTTCCGATTTATATTACGGAAAATGGAATGTCCTGTCATGACAATGTGGAAGCAGATGGCAGTGTACATGATGCCAACCGTATCCAGTTCTTAGATGAGTACCTTGGCAATCTGCAGAAGGCGGCGGATGAAGGAGCAGAGATTGCCGGTTATTTCTTATGGACTTTTTTGGACAATTTCGAATGGCATGAGGGCTATTCCGAACGGTTCGGAATTATTTATGTGGACTTTGCAACCCAGCAGCGTTATGTAAAGGATTCTGCATTCTGGTATAAGAAAGTCATGGAAAGCAATGGAGCAGCGTTATCCTGCAACCAGCCGGATAGAAAAATCCGGATAGAGCGTGGTGCTGCAGAAGTAACAGGTGCAGGATTTAAGGTAGAGAGGGAAATGGATCTGCTGCTTTCTGACAGCACAGATGTCATTTATGTGGCATCCGGCAGCGGTTTAATTGGCAGCATCTGGGTAGATACTGGAGACAGACTTACGATACCGGAGGGCATCCGGAAGATGCATTGCAGTGGAAAAATGACACTGGTGCAGGCGTAGCATGAAAAAATAATTGTTTCTTCTAGACCAGAGAAGATGAGAATAAAAAAGTTTCTTTTATTCCGATGAGCAATCAGAAGGAATAGAAGAAACTTTTTTTGCTTTACAGGAAATTGCTTTCCTGTAAAGCAAAAAACGCTCCGCGAGGATGCGCACTGCGGCGTATAAGGTAGATGTCGCAAGCGACCGCCGCAGGCGCGGGAATGTGCAAGGCACATTCTTTTTTTATGTTCAGATACATTTTAGATACAAATATATGTTAAAATAAACATCAAAGAGTAGTAAAAGGAGCGGGCAGCATGATACGGATATTGGTTGTAGAGGATGAAAAGGCAATATCGGATTTAATCCGGCTGAATCTGATGAAGGCAGGCTATCAGTGTGTCTGTGTATACAATGGAATGAAAGCTGCAGACCTGTTGGAAACAGAAAATTTTGATTTGATTATATTGGATGTTATGCTGCCGGAATTAAATGGATTTGAATTGATGGAATACATCCGTCCAATGGGAATTCCGGTGATTTTTCTGACTGCAAAGGATTCCCTAAAAGACCGGATGCAGGGGCTGACCTCCGGGGCAGAGGATTATATGGTAAAGCCTTTTGAAGTGGTAGAACTTTTGGCACGGGTTAATATTGTGCTGCGCCGCTATCATAAGATGGAGCAGAAGATTACTTTTATGGATATTGAATTAGACAGTGAAAATCAGGTGGTGACAAAGGCAGGAAAAGAAGTGGAGCTTACGCCAAAGGAATTTGAACTCTTAGAAATTCTGATGCGCAACCGGAATATTACACTGTTCCGGGAAAGAATCTATGAAGAAATCTGGGGAACGGAATATTCCGTAGAGTCAAGAACCTTAGACCTTCATATCCAGAGATTACGGAAAAAACTGAATCTTGGAGCGGAGCTTAAAACAGTATTTAAGGCAGGATACCGGTTAGAGGATAAAGCATGAAATTTCGATATAAAGTATTAATTACAAATTTAATCCTGCTTTCAGTCAGTCTGGGACTGGTGGGCTATCTGATGATACATAAGAATTTTGAACTGGCGAAGGAAACACAGATTTCTAATGCAGTCATTCAGAATAATCTGGTGCAGTCCTCGGTGGAATATGAAGTACTTCAGGCGTTGAACCGGGAAGAGTCGGTAAAGGGCGCACTTCCAGACATTGGAGCACAGGTCAGCAGCGGTATGCGGGCAGAAAATGTGACATTTTTTATTTATTATGGGGATAAGCTGGTTTATAACGAAACAGAAGAAAATGCCAATTTAAAGAAAGTCTGGGAAGCACAGCAGGAGGATGGAAATAAGAATTATGCCATCTTTGAAGAGGACGGTCATTATTATATTTATGTGACGGCAGCCAGTAAGGTAGGGGATGAGAACCTCTGCATGATCAGCAGAAGTGATGTGTCCGATGCCTACGCATTAAGAGACCGGGAAATCCGTTATTTCCGGCTGATTCTTTTCATTTGCCTTATGATAGACTCTCTGCTTATTTATGTTATCAGCCGGTATCTGACCAGACCATTGGAGCAGTTGAACCGGGTGGCAGAGGAGATTACCGATGGCTCTTATGAGACGAGGATTACAGTAAAGAGTCAGGATGAAGTAGGACTTCTGGCAGAAAACTTTAACCGGATGGCAGAAGCAGTATCAGAAAAGATAGGAGAGCTTCAGGGAATGGTACGGAAAAGGGATCAGTTTGTAGCAGACTTTACCCATGAGATTAAGACACCGATGACTTCCATTATCGGTTATGCAGATACCATGCGTTCCATGGAGCTTCCAAGAGAAGAACAGCTTCTGGCATTAAGTTATATCTTTTCCGAAGGCAGACGGTTAGAGCGGATGTCGGGAAAGCTCTTTGATTTGATTTATTTAAGGGAACATGAAATGGAAAAGGAAGCAGTTCAGGTTGAAAATGTAAGCAGTGAAGTACTTAAGGTGGTGACACCGTCCTTTGAGGCAAAAGGGCTTGTGTTAAAGGAAAATATCGAGCCGGCAGTACTGTACGGAAATAAAGAACTTCTGGTGACTGCACTGGCGAATTTACTGGATAATGCAAGAAAAGCATCCAAAGAGCATGGTGTCATTGAATTTAGCGGAAAGAGAATACAGGAAGAAGAAAATCCATTTTATTATGAACTTTCCGTAAAAGATTATGGAATCGGCATGACCAAGGAAGAGACAGAGCGGATTTGCGATGAATTCTATATGGCAGATAAATCCCGGGCAAGACAGGAAGGCGGAGCCGGAATCGGAATGTCATTGGTGGCATTGATTTTAGAACATCATCAGGCGGAGCTTATCATAGAAAGTGAGCCAAAGAAGGGAACGAAGATGCGGATATGTTTCAGAAAAGAAGGACAGGAAAACGAAAAAGAAGAAGAACAAAAATAAAGATAAAAGGAAGTGTCTGCGGAATGATAGCAGGGACATTTCTTGTGGTGCTGACAGGAATTTTTCTGCCGGGAATTCTGATTGAAGGACAGGAGCGTAAAGCAGTGGGAGAAGTGCAGGCAGTTCCGGCGCAGTACATAGCTTCCGATTCCCTGCTGGCAAAGGAAGCATCGGAAAGCCTTAAGTTAAGCGAACGCATCCAGCTGATTACCGGGCAGTGGGAGAGTGAGACACAGGAAGCCTATTCCTATGAGATGACTTTAAAGGATTACGAGGCAGCGGCACTGGCAAGAGACAGTATGGAAGCCATTTATCAGAAAGGGCAGTATCCTTCCGATTTAGCTTCTTCTTATGCCAACTGGTATACCTGGGAAGCATTTCCGGAGAAAGCGGTGGATACAACATTTCATACCTACAGTGCCTACTACTGGAAACTTATTTTTACAAAATATGATGGCACAGAGAAGCATGCGGTATTTCTGTTAGAGGATGGCACCGTTTTGCTGGCGGAGGCAGAAGGAAAAGATATTTTATCGGATGTTACAGCTACAGAGGAAGCTTCCTCATCCGTTAAAGACAATGAAGAAGAAAAAACAGTGGATAAAGAGCTGGCAGAACAGCTTTCCTACACGGGGTTGGACGTAGCCGGACTGAGGATAAAATCCGATAACATACAGGAAGAAAAGGATGCCACATACCGGTACTTTGAACTCTTTGATAAAACAAGATTTATCTATGGAATCAGCACAATATCAGATAGCCAAACGAAGCGTAACATGGTAAAATAAAAAAGAAGGCAAGGTATTTTCAGTGGCATAAATGGTCACCTGCAGTTATTGCGAAAATGATCCTTCCATGTATGATTTGGGAAATTTTGTTCTGGAACAGGCTTTGTGGGACAGTAAAAGCTTTTTACAGCAGAAGCCTTCCGGTATCGGTAATCAATGAGCGGATGGCAGTATTAAGAGGCTATGGAATCAAATTTGCCATGGATGATTTTGGAACAGGAAGTTCATCTTCTGCCATGGCGCTTGAGATGCTGATTGATGAGATTAAGATTGATATGAGCTTTATCCGGAAGATTCTTGTAAACAAAAAGAATAAGGCGATTGTCCAGAGTATGGTGGATTTTGCCAATGCAGCCAATATCAAGAGTTGTCTGGAGGGCGTGGAAAATAAGGCATTAGAAGATTATCTCCGGACTGTGGGAGCCACATGGTTTCAGGAATACTATTATTCCAGACCGGTTGGAGCAGATGAACTGGAGATACTTCTTTCGAACAGCTGGAAAAAATAAGAAAAGACAAAAAATAAAAGTAAAAATAGAATGATCAAGACCGGCAGTTTTGTGGCGATAAGAAATACAGCCATAGAATTGCCGGTTTTATTTACGCGAGCAACGAGCCAAAGTCCGTGCTTGTACGAGACCTTGGCGACTGCCGCGATAACTTGAGAAACTCGCGGAGCGTGTTTCTCATAGTTGTAATGATAAGATACAAAAAGTTTACATCTTCATGTTAAAGTAACACCAGAAACGAGGAAAATGGAAAGGTAAACAGAAAATAAAAGATGGAAAACGGAGGGGACAGCATGAAACATCCAATCTTACGAAAAATGATTCCGGCAGGTATGGTGATGGTACTTCTTACCGGATGTGGTGAGAAAAAAGTAGATTATGAGATGGAAACAGAACAGGAAACCAAAGGGGTGGTTGGTACACTGGATGAATTCCGGGAAGCGGATAAATGGGATGACAGCTTTACGGTAACAACCTCTGACGGAGATGTGAAGGTAAGAATCAATGCATCTATTGATGTGCCGGAAGCAGATGCCATGTCTGTGGTAGCGGCAGAAGAATTAAAGATAGATGTCGATTATAAGAAAAAGTTCCTGAAAGCATATTTTAAAGATTCTGAAATTTATTACCATGATTTTGAGCATCTGACAAAAGAAGAATTACAGACTGCCGTTGACAGCATGGATGGAACGATTGTTGCTGTCCAGTCTCAAATCGATGATTTGGAGAATAATGCACATCATCAGGATGTAGAAAGACATAAGGAAATGCTGAATGACTGGAAGGAAGAAACCGAAGAACAGAAAAAACAATACGAAAAAGCATTAGAGACTGCAAAAGATACCTATACTGCAGCAGAGGATTATGACAGCTGCAATGAATATGCAGGGTATTGCGGAGACCTTTTATGTAATGTGCGATTTGAAGTAAAAGAAACAAACGAAAATGCAATTGCCTACATTGTGGCATCGCCATTAGTGAAAAACAAGACGGACATTTATGTGAATCAGTATTATGGCCCACAGTCTCTAAAGGATTATGATGCTGTATATGGGAATGATACAGTAACTGCATATATCGACAATTCGGAAAAGGAAAATGGATGCAGTATTTCCCAAGAAGATGCAAAGCAGTTAGTGGAGCAGTTCTTAAAAGAAACAGGACGTGATAATCAGGTGCTTTACGGGCAGCAGGATTATTCCTGGGATGGCGCAAATGAGATAGAAGTGGATGGAGAACAGTATACCGATTATGCGGAGGTCATCGACTGGGGCTACCTCTTTGGTTATGGAACCGGTGTCAATGGACTGGCATTTAGTGATTCTTTGGATTATAACGACTTTGATATTTCCTGGGTTACGCCGGAAAACAGTGATGTAAATTTTGAATTAGAGGATGAGATACAATTTGCGGTTACGGATAATGGAATTACAGAAGTATTTATGCAGTATCCGGTAAGCATTACAAAGATTTCAAAAGAAGTGGAACTGCTGCCGTTATCAACGATTCAAAATATAATCAAGGATGAGATTATAAAAAATGGAGACGATTACAAACTGGATGAGTGGAAGAGTTTTAATAAGTTAAAGCTTGGTTATGCGCGTATCAAAGATGACCAGAAGGAAGGCTGTTACAGTTATGTGCCGGCGTGGTGTCTTTATATGGTATCCGGAAATGATATGAACCGGCATCCGGTATTTGTCAATGCCATGGATGGTACACTGATTCATCCTTTGGATGAAAGGTAAGGTGTGCCTATGGCAGATAGAAAGAAAAGAACTGGAAAATGGAAACTGCTTTTGTGCCTGGCAGCAGGCAGTTTGCTGACGGGATGCGGAAAAGCAGAGCCAGAGCTTGTGTCAACTGCCCGGACACCATATGAGAAGCTGGCTTATGATACCACGGAAGTGAAAAAAGGAAATCTGACGCCGGAAATCACCTTGAAATTAAAAGCAGAGGGTTTGGAAAAGATTACTTATGATGCAACAAATACGGAATTGAAATTAGACAAAGTATATGTGGCAGTAGGCGATAAAGTGGAAAAGGGAGAGTTGCTGGTATCCTTCCGTTCAGACAGTCTGGAAGCAAAAATGACACAGTATCAGGATGAGATTGCGGATAAACAGCTTCTGGTGGAACATTATGTAAACCTCATGAGCTGTGATGCATCCTTGGATTATAATGAAGATATTGCAAATTTAAAGCGGGATATTGAAGTAGCAGAGCTTTATGTGGAAGAGGCAGAAGAAAAGCTGTCCCGCTATCAGATTACAGCAAAAGAATCCGGAACCATTACAGCCATGGATAATTATCTGCAAAAAGGAGGCTTTGTGCCGGGAAATAATCTGATTACTGAAGTGTGTGGAACCGGTAACTATGAAGCAGACCTGCCGGAAGGCTATGAATTTAACATGGGAGATACTTATACAGCTACACTGGATGCACTGTCCTATGAATTAAAGGTTGCCGGTGTGGAAGAAAATAAAATCATATTTTCACCGGTATCGGATATGACATCACTTTCAGAGGCAGACGTGCTGAGTCTTGTGATTACGAAGCCCACGCTGGAAAATGTCATTTATGTGAAAGCCTCTGCCGTAAAGGAAGGTGAAGAGGGACACTTTGTCTATCTTCTGGATGATAGTGGATATCGTGAGGCGGTGCCGGTAACGGTTGGAGAAAAAGTAGGGAATCATTGGGTTGTTACATCCGGACTTTCCGGTGGAGAGAAGGTGACTCTGTGAGAAAGAAAAAAAGTTACGCAGGAAACGCACAAAGCGTGCTTCCGGTAGTCTTGACAGGTCTGTTTTTTGTAATGTTAATTGGCGGCTGTGGCAGTAAGAAAACAGAAACAATACCAGACCTGAAAGAGCCGGCGGCAAGTAATGCTTCTTATCAGCAGGTGACCTATGGAGATATCGGAACCACCAACGTGCTGCTGGGAACGGCAGTGCCAAAGGAGTACGGACAGGCATATGAAGCCAATGTCACGGTGACAAAGATTCTGGTAGAACCGGGCGATACCGTAGAAAAAGGTGATGTGCTGGCATACGCAGATGTAGACGAGGCAAGTGCGTCCCGGAAAGCAAAGCAGCAGGAGCTGTCGCATGAAAATACCGTATACGAATTAAACCAGAAAATCAACCAATTGCAGCAGGATAAATTGGCAAACCAGCAGAAGCAGCAGGATACTGCAGAGAATAACATTCAGGATGCCGCAGAGAATAACATTCAGGAAGAGGATGATATGCAGGAATCTGCAACAGAGAATAACACGCAGGAGACAGAGGCAGAGGCAGAGGACATCACCTCCCAGATAGCCGTCCTGCAGGAAAACAGCCGCTACGATACGAAGCTTCATGAGTACCGGGTGCAGAAGCTGAATGAAGAGATTGCAGCATTGGACGCTCTGATAGCAGATGGAACGTTAAAGGCAAATCACAGTGGTGAAGTGGTTTATACCAAGAGCCTGACCGTAAACCGGAAAGCCGGCGCGGGAGAAAATGTTGCGATTGTGGCAGATACTGAAGACCTTGCAATAGAGCTTAAGGATGTAACGGTGCAGAATTATAAGTATAAAGATGTTTCCGAAAAATATATGCTGCAATCCGGCGAAAGAGTGCCGGTTACTGAGCGGGAATACAGCACCGATGAGCTGGTACTTGCAAAGATAAATAATAATTATCCCAATGTTTTGATAGAAAAGCCGGAGGGCGTGGAGCTGAAAGCCGGAGCATTGTTTTTTCTCCAAAAAAGTCCGGAAGAGAAAAAAGCGGAGCATGTCCTTCTGGTGGGAAACGATTCCCTGTATCAGGAAGATGGGGAAACTTATGTTTATGTGAAAGCCGGGGATGATACCAGAGAAAAGCGTAAAGTAACAGCAGGGGCGGCAGATGACCATAATACCCAGATTACGGATGGATTAGCGGAAGGAGAAGCAGTCTATTATGAGACTACGGAGCGGATGCCTTCGGATTATACCGAGTATACGGTGGAGCGGTCAGATTTTCAGGTGGAAAACCACGGATTAAAATATGGCAGGGCAGATAAGAATGCGAGGGTTTATCTTACAGAAAAAGAAGGAGTGCTTGTAGAAATTGCGGTAGAAAAGGATGCGGAAGTAAAAAAGGGAGACCTTCTTTATATTATCGATACCGGGGAAGGAAAGGCAGCCATTACAGAAGCCGCCAATGCCATTGAGACAGAGAATACTACTTATCAGAAACAGCAGGCAGACTATGATGCACAGCTTATAGAATTGCAGAATGCCACAGATTCTGTCAGTGACTATGACCGGCAGATCATAACCCTTCAAAAAGAAGTTGCAGAAGCAGACCATAGCTATACGCTGCAACAACTGCAGGCAGCTTACGATACGTTAAGCCGCGGAAATGACGGAACCGGAAAATTATCCGTTTATGCAGATGAAGATGGACAGGTTTCGAAAATAACTGTCTGGGAAGGAGACACGGTGGAAGCCGGAGATAAAATTCTTAAGATGAAAGGAGAAGCATCAGACTTACTTCTGGTGCAGATGGTGAGCAGTAAGTCCGTAACGGTGTATACGGATGATATTGCAGAGGCGGGAGAACCGGTAAGTATTACATCCGGGGATACGACTTACACCGGAACCTGTGTGGGATTTGCAGCAGGCAGCAATAATCTGGATGAGGGCTGTCTTTATATCGATGAAAATGGTGCTCATTATACCTTTCAGACAACCTCCGGGTATGATACACCGGCATTTTATGTACGGATGAATGATGAAATCGTAGATGATATGGGAAATGGAGAAAGCGTGGACTTCCCTTATATTTCCATGGAGGATGTTATAGTGCTTCCGGCAGGAATGATTTATGAAGAGAAGGATGCAATGCATCCGGATAAAGTGTCATATTTTGTGTGGAAGATGGAAGGGGACCATCTGGTGAAACAGTATGTTTTACTGGATGATACACTTACCGGAAATGGGAAAGTGGTTCTCTTTGGAATAGAGTCTGGCGATGTACTGGCAAGAGAGTAGGGGGATTTGGAATGTTACGTTTTGTCTTTTGTAAAATAAAGAATAAAAAAGGACTGAATTTGTGCCTGCTTCTTGGAATTACATTATTTATCGCGTTATTTGTCTGTCATCCGATGTTTGAACGTGGTGCCGGAAACCAGGTATTAAGAACAGGATTTGAAACATATGCAAAGGAACAGGAAACATTTCCTGCAGTGATGAATCGTAGTGGCAGCTATTCTTCGAAGGATTATAGTTCTGCAAAGGAAGTGTTAGAGAAACTTGTGGCATATGAGAAAAAATGGACCGAATATGTGGCGGTGGATACCGTGGCATCCGAGCAGTATTTAAGCCTTTCCGGTGGAAAAGCAGATACCAGCCTGGGCGGAACCAATGAATATTTCACCATTGGATATCTGTTGGAATTATCGAAGAACACAGATATTACATACGGAGAGGGTTTAGACAGTGAAAATCAGACGGAAACAAACGGCTGCTATCCCTGCCTTGTCAGTGAAGAGACGATGGATGCCTATGGACTGGTGACAGGAGAAGTGCTTCATCTGAAATTGCAGAGTGAAGCAGAAGCTTATGAAGTGGATTTTAAGGTAACAGGAATCATAAAGGAAAAGGATATCAATGACAGTTACTGGTATCACACGCTCAGTGATTTTGGAAATACGCTGTTTGTATCGGAAAATACTTTTGATACATTGATTGCTTCCTTCGGGCAGGATGAAATCGGTTACGAAGAAAATCTGATGTTGGACTACCGGCAGATAGATGCAAAGCATGCGGCAGAATATGCAGATTATATGCAGCAGTTCCGGACATCGGATACAAAGTATCGGGATAATATGGCAGATACCCTGACGTCCTTTTTCACAAAACAGCGGACGATACAGCAGATGTTGTGGGCATTGGAACTGCCATGCATTGTACTGCTGCTGTTATTTATCTATATGGTATCCTCCCAGATACTTTCTCTGGAAGAAGGGGAGATTGCAGTACTCCGGAGCCGTGGAGCAACAAAATTGCAGGTGGGTGCGATTTACCTGTTGCAGGCATCCTTTCTGGCACTGACAGGCGCAGCGATTGGACTTTTGCTGGGTTACGGAATGTGCAAAGGAGCAGCTTCCACCGACGGATTTTTAAAATTTACCGGAAAAGATGTAAGCATGTATACCTTAAATGGCGGAATGATTCTCTACGCTCTGGTGGCGGCGGCTATTGTAATTCTGTTTCTGACTATACCGGCGCTGCGGCGGACAAAATACACCATTGTAAATGAAAGTATGGCAAAAAACGGTGTTGTGAAAAATCCATTCTGGAAAAAATGTTATCTGGATATTCTGCTATTACTTTTATCCGGGTATCTGCTTTATAACTACAACCGGCAGAAGGAGAGTCTTGCAATGGAAATGATTGCCGGAAAGGGAATGGACCCGGTAATCCTTTTGAATACATCGGTGTTTATACTGGCAGCAGGATTATTGTTTATACGTCTCTTTTATAACTTGATTCTTGCAGTGGACAGAGTCTTTAAGAACAGATTCCACCCGGCAGGATATGCGGCATTTTTACAGTTGAAAAGAACCTGGTATCAATCGGGATTTTTAGCAGTGTTTCTCGTTATGACCATAGCCAGTGGAATCTTTGATGCGAATATGGCACGGACCATGAATCAGAATATGGAAGAGCAGATTGCATATGTCACTGGAGCAGATGCAGTGGTGGAAGAAAACTTCCGGCTGCAGGTTTCAAAAATGGAAGGAAAGGAAACCAGCTGGAAATATCTGGAGCCTGATTTTGGAAGATATGAAACATTAATCAAAGAAAATGTCTGTGAAGATGCCACAAGGGTACTGATAGATGAAAAGACGGATATTACTGCGAAAAACGGAACAGTTTTTGATGGAAATCTTATGGCAATCCACACAAAAGGCTTCGGGGAGACTGCACGGCTTAAAGATGGTGTCAACAAAGAACACTGGTTTTATGCACTGAATGCACTGGCAGAGGAGCCGGATGGGGTAATAATTTCTTCCAATCTGGCAGACAAATTAAAGTTAAAGGTGGGAGATACTTTAAGTTATACAAGGTATCTGCCGGCAGAGATTGGTGAAGATGCCATGGGCAGCAGGCAGGCAAAGGTCTGTGCAATCATAGACTGCTTCCCTGGTTATGAAAGATATGCTTATGTAAAGGATGAAGAAGGCAATTTAAATGAACAGGAACAGTATCTTCTGGTAGCAAATTATGCCACCGTTATCAGTGCTTTTGGTCAGACCCCTTACCAGGTGTGGATGAAGCTTTCAGATGGTGTGAAAGAGACTATGTTTACGAAAAGTCTTGCGGCAGCAGGCGTTCAGCCGCAACATATTACCTTATTGCAGGAACAGCTTGCCGGCAACCGGAATTCAGCCATGGTACAGGTGACAAATGGAATGTTTACATTAAGCTTTATTTTATCATTGGTGATATGTTCTGTAGGATTTCTGCTGTACTGGATCATGACACTGAAAAAACGGGAATTGCTGTTGGGAGTCTACCGTGCAATGGGAATGCGGATGGGAGAAGTCCGGAAGATGATTTTAACGGAACAGCTTTTTGCCTCGGCAGGACCGGTACTGGCAGGTGGAGGAATCGGAGCAGTGACAACGCTTTTGTTTGTACGTCTGCTTATGGTGGTCTATCTGCCGCAAAAGCATAATCTAGCCATAGAAATATACATTTATCCTACAGACCTTTTGAAGCTTTTAGCGGTACTTCTGGCAGTGATGTTATTCTGTTATCTGATTATCCGGAAAATACTGCGGAGCATGAAAATTGCAAAGGCACTTCGGTTAGGGGAGGACAGCTGATGGAACAGACGATAGCAATACGCACAGAAAATATAAAAAGATATTTTTCGTCGGGAGATGGCAGCATCGTCCGGGCTTTGGACGGCGTTTCCATGGAGATACCAAGCAACAGTCTTACTATTTTAAAGGGACGTTCCGGCTCCGGCAAGACAACCCTTCTTAATCTTTTAAGTGCTCTTGATGTACCGACGGAAGGAAAAGTGGAATTTTTCGGAAAAGATTTGGAACATTTAAAAGACAGGGAGCGGGAGGACTTGCGGCGTTACCGGATGGGATTTGTTTTTCAGTCTGTGGCATTGATTCCTGTGATGAATGCCTATGAAAATGTGGAATTTGCCCTGCGGTTATCCGGTGATAAAGAGAAACGGAAGAAGGATAAGGAAGAGCAGAAAAATAGGGGAGAACAGAAGAAGCGTGTAATAGAAATCTTAGAACGGGTCGGACTGAAAGAACGGATTTATCATATGCCTTATCAACTATCCGGCGGTGAACAGCAGCGGGTGGCAATTGCCCGGGCAGTTGCCCACAGACCACAGGTGATTTTTGCAGACGAACCAACCGGTGCACTGGATACGGCATCGGGGCTTGCAGTCATGAAGCTTTTCCGTGAACTGGTAGAGCAGGAGCATATCACTGTAGTCATGACCACCCATGACCCGAATCTGATGGAACTTGGTGATTTCGTCTATGAATTAAAGGATGGGAGGCTGGTAAAATGATTCAGTGTGACAGCCTGGTAAAGATATATGAGATGGAACAGCATAAAGTCATGGCACTGGAAGGACTGGATCTTACGATAGAAGATGGGGAAATGATGGCAATTATCGGCAAATCCGGCAGTGGAAAGTCGACGCTGCTTAATATCATCGGAGGACTGGAATCACCCACGGCAGGAATCCTTATGGTGGATGGAAAGGACTTATCGTCCTATACGGAAAAAGAACTGGTTTTATACCGCCGTGACAAAGTGGGATTCGTCTGGCAGAAGAGTGCAAGAAATCTTTTCTCTTATCTTACGGCGCTGGAAAATATTGAAGCACCCATGCAGGTTCATCCGGGAACATCCGCCCGGGAGAAGCGGAAGCGTGCCAGAGATTTATTAAAGGCAGTCGGTATGGAAACACATGCGGATAAGTTCCCTTCCCAGCTATCCGGTGGCGAGCAGCAGCGGATTGCCATTGCCGTTGCACTTTCCAATCAGCCGTCGATTCTTCTGGCAGATGAACCTACCGGCGCAGTAGATACAAAGACTGCAAATCAGATATTTGAGCTGTTCCACAAACTGAATGAAGAATTTAAAATTACAATAATCATAGTGACCCATGATATGGCATTGGCGGATAAAGTGGAGCGGACAGTGCTGATTTCCGATGGCAAAATCAGTACCGAAAAGATTCGGAAAGTATCTTTAGAAGAACTGCAGCGTCTTGCAAGTGCAGCAGAATTTACCCATGAAGAATATTCCGTTTTAGATAAAGCCCACCGGCTGCAGCTGACAGAAGAAATGTTAGAAGAAGCCGGTATCGATTCCAATAAAGTGCGGATTGAGGTTCAGGATGGCAAAATCCTGATTCAAAAAGAATAAACCGGTACTTGCTGCAACAAAGTATTTATGAAGTAAGAAACCGCTTCGTTTCCTCCATGACATTGCGAAGCGTTTTGATATTATCAAGTGTATCCTTTGTTTCTAAAGAGTGATTGGCATCCGGATAGAGGAAAAGAGGAATCTTTTGCCCTCTGCTGATGCCAGTCACTTTTTCAATATCGCTCCAGGGATCGGAAGTGCCGAGAAAAGCAATGGCATTCTGCGGGTGGAAATCATAGGTTTCCCGTAAAGGGGTATAGAGAATCTGGCGGCAGGAAATATTTTCCTTCCTTGCATAGGCAGAGGCAATAACCGTTCCGATGCTCTTTGAGATAAATATAATTTCATCATAATCCTGCCAGTTTACGGAAGAAAGCTGTTTTACAGCCTGTTCATAAAGATAAGAAAAAGCCTGCTGCATTTTCTCCCTATTACCCCGGATATTTCCAGTGATATCGCTGCCGGCAAGGGAATAGCCCAGTGTAAGAGCGGTTTCATAACCTGCTTCGGCAACAAGCTTTCGGCTGTAATAGAGCAGTGGTTTGTCACAGTGATAACCGATGCCCGGAAAAAAGACCGCCAGTTTATTTTTCGATAAATGCATAAGAAATTGTCCTTTCTGTTCCGGCATTTTCAGGTGGCAGAAACCGGAGCTTTTTAACCTTAGAAAATATAGTAGCACAATGGGAAATAATGACTTCTCTAAGGATATAACAAATGCGATAAAGTTAATTGTAATAAGGGACTTTATCGCATTTGTTATTAGATGAGCCGCATTGGAAACAGCACAAATTGTAACTAAATAATAAACTGGAACTTATCACCGATACATAGCTGTTTGCAAAGATTCGTGATAGTGTTGTCAACATCGTGGATGATACTTGATATCCGGAGCAGAGGATATCCCTTACTGATGTTTAAAGACTTAGCCTCTTGGGCATTAGCGAAAACAATATCAAGTGTTTTACGTGAATGATCCAGAATGATATTGTGTTTTCTTAGTATTTCATACAAAGAAGAGTCGTTTAAATCTTCTCCAAATAAAAAAGAAAAGGATTCAGGAAATTTATTGAACTCTAAGATGACGGGGACATTGTCCATATAACGGATTCTTTCCACTACAAGTATTTTATCCCCTTCGTGTAGTGACATTTCGGTTAAATCCCGTTCAGAAGGATCTTCCAATGCAATTTTGATGGTCTTAGCTCCAGGTGTTGCATTTTTCATCCGGCACATATCAGAAAAACTTATGACTTCTGTAATATTACGCTGCAATTTTTTTTCCGCTACAAAAGTTCCTTTTCCTGATTTCCTTTCTAAATATCCGGATTCAGATAAAACGGCTAATGCTTTTCGGACAGTAACTCTGCTCACATGGTATGATTCACTTAATTCATTTTCTGTAGGCAGACGACTGCCGGCCGCCCGTTCTCCCGTGTCAATCTCTTTTCGTATTTTTTCCTCCAATTGTTTGTACAGTGGTGTGGCAATGGTGTTGTTCAGTTCCATATAAATACCTCTCTCCTAATATAACTTTCACAAATATTATAAAACAAAGTTGCGAAAATGTATATATTTTCCTATATTGTATGATATATATTGACAAAATGTATTATATTGTATTATAGTAAACGTATAGAACAAATAAATACATTATAAAAAGGAGAGAAAAAATGGGATACGTAAGTAAAGACATTAAAAACATTGTGAAAGAAATTTTAGAAGAAAAAAAAGACGTCGGTGGAATTAAAAATATTTATTTTGTGGGATGCGGAGGATCACTTGGCGCACTTTATCCGGCAAAAACATTTATGGAGAGAGAATCACAGGTTTTGAGATCAGCCTGGATAAACAGTAATGAGTTTGTGCATAGCACACCAAAGGACTTTGGAGAAAATTCTATTATATGTCTTGCCTGCCACAAGGGAAATACACCGGAAACGATTAAGGCTGCCAAATTAGGAAAAGAAAAAGGAGCGGCGGTTATTATTCTGACATGGCTGGAGGAATCAGAAATTATAGAATTTGGAGATTATATTATACATTATACATTTGATGCAAGTCCTGATCATCTTGCAGGGGATATTGATTATGCAGGAGAAAAGACGCAGTGTGCATTGCTTGTGGCAGTGGAATTAGTTGCACAGACGGAGGGATATGCTAATTATGATAAATTCTATGAAGCTTTAGGCATGATTAGCAATATCATCAGAAATGCACGTACACATGTGGCTGCCAGGGCAGAGGCATTTGCAGAAGAGTATCAGAATGATTCAGTGATTTATACAATGGGAAGTGGTGCAGCATATGGAGCTGCCTATATGGAGAGTATCTGTATATTTATGGAGATGCAGTGGCTTGATTCAAGCAGTATTCATACCGGTGAATTTTTCCATGGTCCATTTGAAGTTACAGATGCAAACCGTCCGTTTATGATTCAGATATCAGAAGGCTCAACCCGCGAACTGGATGAGAGAGCACTTACATTCCTGAAAACATATGCAAAACGTATTGAGGTTCTTGATGCGAAAGAGCTTGGCTTATCCACAATTGAT
>OGWW01000332.1_pt1 | contig 32108 bp, 30 predicted proteins | sample 1576131 | NCBI WGS metagenome assembly OGWW01 (sample SAMEA3541576, study PRJEB24748) | human gut metagenome | biome: human gut; feature: human-associated habitat; material: faeces | place: China | collected 2012 | reverse complement strand
GCGCGGTGAAGAAGAATCTGCCGCTCGCGAACGACTGCGAGATTACGTTTGAAGGTCGTCTCTCAAACTTCGGGCCGGACCGGATGGAGGCCTGCATGGAGGGCGGGACGAACCGCTTTTCGCTCGGTGTCCAGACGTTTGACACGAAGATCCGTCAGGCGGTCGGCCGCCGTTCCACGAAGGAAGAGCTTGTGCGGCAGCTTGAGCGCCTGACGGGCTACAACCAGGCCGCGGTGGTCGTGGATCTGATCTACGGCTTCCCTTATCAGACACTTGAAACCTGGAAGGAAGACCTCCGGATGGTCGCGGAGCTCGGGCTTGACGGCGCGGACTGCTATCAGCTCCGCGTCTTCCCGGGCGCTCCCCTCTACCGCTATATCGAGAAGGGAAAGCTTCCCGCGGGGCCGGACTCCGAAATGCGGGGCCTGATGTTCGCGGAAAGCATCCGCGCGATGGAGGCCTCTCACTGGAAGCGTCTCTCGATCAGCCACTGGGCCCGCGCGACGCGCGAACGGAATTTCTACAACTACTTCGCGAAGGGCCGCACGGACTGCCTCGCCTTCGGCCCCGGTGCCGGCGGCACGGTGTCGGGTTACGGCTACATGGTGAACCGGAATGTGGACGAGTGGAAGGCGTCTGTCGCGGCGGGCGAAAAGCCGGTTGCCATGATTACCGCCCCCGGCCGCTTCTGGAATGAGGCCCGGGCGCTGAACGAGCAGACGGAACTGAATTACCTTGACCCGGCGGCGCTCGAGCGTCTTTACCCGATCGCCTTCTCTGAACTCTGGCGCCCGGCGATTGAGAACTGGCTTGAAGCCGGTTTGATTGAACCCGATGGCAGCCGTTACCAGCTAACCGTCTCCGGCCAGTTCTGGCAGGGACGTCTTACCCAGGCGCTGATGGATCTTCTCGCCTCAGCCTCAAAGTGACGGGACCCCGTGAAGGGGATCTCTATTCCAGCAGGGAATTAATAACAAATGCAAGGAAAGCATCATCTCACGCTCATCGCCGCGCTCACCGCCGCGGCTTTCGCGACAGCCGCCGGAGCGGCTGAAACCGCGGAAAAAACCGGTGAAGTCGTTGTGACCGCGAGCCGTGTCGCGCAGGAATTGGAAGACGTTCCGATGAGCGTCTCCGTCATCACGTCGGACGACATCCGCCGGTCCTCGGCCCGGACGGTGGGCGAGCTCCTGGAAGACATTCCGGGCGTTCAGATCATGAATGACGGAACGCAGGGGCTGAAGCGCCTCAGCATCCGAGGTGAGGACGCGTTTCGTACGCTCGTGATGATCGACGGTCAGAAGATTTCGGAGCATAAGTCGATGTCCGGCGCTCCGATCCTCATTGATCCGACGGAGATCGAGCGTATCGAAGTGATCAAGGGACCGGCCTCCGTTCTATACGGCTCTGACGCGATCGGCGGCGCCGTGAATATCATCACGAAGAAAGGGGGCGATAAGCCCTTTGAAGCCGAGGCGTCGATCGGTTACAACGGCGCTGGCCGCGGTTTAAGCGAAGGCGCGACGATTTCGGGCTCCACGCACGGTTTCCACTATCGGCTGAATGGCAGCTACGAGAGCCATGGCGATATCCGCACTCCCTACGGAAAGCAGGAAAACACGAATTTCCGCGCGAAGTCGGGCGGTCTCTATCTCGCTTACGACATCACTGATCACTGGACCGCGGGTCTCACGGCAGATACGTTTGACTCCTCAATCCACGGGGGTGTTTTCGGAATGTCACCGGACGCCTTCTCGGTTGATGTGCCGAAGTGGCGCCGCGACAAGGTGGGGCTTTTCGCTGAAGGGAAGAACCTCTCGAAGTACCTCTCCCGCGTCCGCTGGGACGGCTACTGGCAGAAGAACGACAAGGAAATGCTGAACCATGTGAGCCAGGGGATGACGATGGACAACACGGCGGATAACCGCGTGAAGACCCTCGGCACCTCGATCCAGATGGATTGGCAGCTCGGAGCGCGCAATTTCCTGATCACGGGCTACGAATACTCGCAGGATAAGCTTTCCGCGGATACCGGCGTTCACATGGTGATGAAGCAGCCCCTCGGCCCCGGCATGTCGTCCGACATGGATTACACGACGGACCGCGTGAATGAAGGGAAGCAAACCGTCCACGCAGTTTTCGCCTCCATGGAGACGCAGCTCCCCTGGGATCTCACCGCGAATTACGGTGTCCGCTACACGTGGGTGGATTCCGAAATGAATACCGCGACGGCGTCGAAAAACGGTTACACCCGCATCACAATGCCGCGCAGAACGATCAATAGAGAGTATGTGAATGTGGATGATGGGTCCGCCGGTGACACGGGGTCGAGCGACAACAGCCGCGCGGTCTTTAATGCCGGTCTCATCTGGAAGGGAATCGATAACCTCGCGCTCCGCGCGACCTGGTCTCAGGGGTTCCGTGCCGCGATCCTTCAGGAGCGCTATCTCGCGACCTCGATGGGCGGTCAGGGAACCCTTTACGGGAACCCGGATCTGAAGCCTGAGACGTCGAATAACTTTGAGGTCGGTGCCCGCTTCAATAACGGCCCGGTGGTGATTGACGCGGCGGCGTTCTATTCCGACGCGAAGAACTACATCACGACGGAATACCTCGCGGACGGCGTCAACAGCCGCTATGTCAACGCCGATAAGGCAAAGACCCGCGGTCTCGAACTCGCTGCCTCCTGGAAGGCGACGGAACATATTGAGCCCTATCTCTCGCTCACCTGGATGCGCCGTCAGCTTGAGTGGGGTGATTACTCCACCTACCAGAGCGGCACGTCTGAGTTCTGGGCCCGTTACGGTGTCCGTACGGCTTTCGCGGTCCCGGGCGGCACGCTCACCACGGATCTTTATGCCCGAAGCCAGAACGAAACGAAGAGCTACTCGCGTACGACCGGCGTAACCACCCGGACCGCCGGTTTCACGACCGCGAACTTCGCGGTCGGCTACCAGTTCGGGAAGCAGGGCGCGTATCAGCTCTCCGCTGAAGTAATCAACATCTTCAATAAGGGCTACCGCTACAACACTTCCACCTGGGAAGCTGAGCGGCACCTGAACCTGAAGCTTACGGCGAAGTTCTAAGAGAGGAGTGCGGCTTTCATGATGAACACCGCGGTTTTCGGGGAGGGAAGGCTCCCCGACGCCCCGCGGCCCCGTTACTGGGCCGCGCGTGAGCTCGTCGCGATCGGCATTTTTGCGGCCGCGGCGAAGCTCATATCGCTTCTCATCGCACTGGCCGGGGGCGGCATGAATCCCGCAACGCTGCTGCTGAAAAATCTCGTTTTCACGACGCTCGTCGTTGTGATGCTCTACAAGGTGAGGAAGCAGTGGACGCTGCTTCTCTTCACCACGGTGAACATGCTGATCAGCCTCATTCTCCTCGGAGGGAGTGTCACGTTGATTCCGACAGCGTTCGCTGCGGCGCTTCTCGGTGAAGGCGCGATGCGTCTCGCGGGAGGCCCGAAAAGCCGGTTCGGTGTGTTCGCGGGGGTTGGGGTCTCGGATTTCGCGGCGAAAGTCCTGTCGCTCGGGGTCTCATTCCTCTTCGCCCGCGAAACGCCGGCCCTTGTCTGGATGGTCGTGCCGTTTGTGGCGATCGGCTACATCGGTTCATTTGCCGGGCTCTTCACCGGAGCCCGGGTGGTTAAGGAATTGCGTCATGCAGGGATCATTCAGTCTTAGCGCCGGAGAGAGGACGTGGCTCACGTCGCTCGACGCCCGATCCAAGATGGCGGTGACGGCGGCCGCGGCCGCGGCGACGATCGCGTTCTCGGGGTTCTGGGCTGAGTTCGCGCTTTTCGCTGCGTCAGCGGTCTACCTCGCGAGTGCCCGGCGCTGGAAAGTGTCGGCGGCTGCCTACATCCTCATGGCGCTCATGATGGCGATGTCGGTCGGCTGCGCGATGGTGCTCGCCCATTTCTTCCCCGCGATGGCGCGCGGCCTCGATATGAAGAGCCTCTCGATCCCGTTCCTCCGCGGTCTCACGATGATGAACGTGATTCTTCCGCTCGCCTTCTCGACCCGGATACAGTCGGTGCTCGGGGCGCTGCAGTCGATGCGGCTGCCGTTCTGCATTTATCTCCCGGCGGCTGTCATGCTGCGCTTTATTCCGACCTTCGCGAACGATATCCGCCAGGTCTGGGAGTCGGTCCGGATCCGCGGCTGGAAACTGGGCCCCGTGGCGTGCGTGATTCATCCGTTCTTCGCGATGCGGCTTCTTCTTTCCCCGATTCTCTTCCGGACGCTTAAAACGTCCGACGAACTCGGCATCGCGGCTGAAATGAAGGGACTTGGGCTCCGTGCCCGGATGACCCCCTATCGGGAATCGGTCTGGAGCCGCGCGGATACCTGGCTGATGGTCACGACGATTCTCGTGATTGCCGCGGCGATCGCGCTTGAAATCGCGTTCCCGGGTGCTGTGCGAGGGCCTCACCGATGAGAAACGAGAAAGAGATGGAACCCCTGATTTCGCTTGATCACGTTACGTACCGCTATCCCTTCACGGGGCGGGACGCCGTGACAGATATTTCAATCGACGTGAAGCCTGGCGAAGCGGTTCTTGTGACGGGTGTCAGCGGCTGCGGAAAAACCACGCTGATCCGTCTGATCAACGGTCTCGCCCCCGGGTACTACGGCGGGAAGGTGACGGGCAGCATCCATGTTGCGGGGATACCGAACGCGAGCCGCACGCTTCCTGAGATCGCGGCTGACTGCGGGACGCTTTTCCAGGACCCGGAGAACCAGTTCTTCGCGCTGAACGTCGAGGATGAGCTCGCGTTCGCGGAAGAGTGGCGGGGAACGCCTCGGGAAGGCATCCGCCGGAAGATCGAAGACGCCGTGAAGCGGTTCGGGATCGGCCGCGTGCTGTCCTCATCGATCCACGAGCTCTCTGAAGGCGAAAAGCAGAAGGTCGGTCTCTCATCCATCACGATGACAGACCCGAAGGCGCTCATTTTCGATGAGCCGACCGCGAATCTCGACCCGGAGTCAACCGAGGCGCTCGCCTCTGAAATCATCCGGCTGAAGAAGGAAGGGAAGGCGATCCTCGTCGTGGATCACCGTCTCTACTGGCTCGCCGGAGCCGTGGACCGCGTGATCGTGATGGAGGACGGGCGGATGGCGGAAGAGGGGGATTTCTCGATTCTGACCCCGGAACTCTGCCGCCGCTATGGCCTCCGGTCCGCCGCGGTGCCGGATGTCCGGGAGACGCTGCCGAGAAACGAGGAGGCATCGGGCCGCCCGGTGCTCGCGGCGGACGCCGTTACCTTTGCCTACAAGGGGAAGGCCCCTGTGTTTGATGACGCGACGTTCGGCATTCACCCCGGGATCACCGCGGTGATCGGCCATAACGGCGCTGGGAAAACGACACTCGCCCGTCTTCTCACTGGGCTCGCGAAGCCCGTGAAGGGCGGGTTCCTGCTTGGCGGCAAACAGGCTGACGCGAAGACGCTTCTCGCCTCGGTGTCGATCGTGCTGCAGAACGCGGATCACCAGCTTCACATGAAGACCGTGCTTGGCGAAGTGATGTCGTCGCTTGCCGCGGCCGGACGCCCGGCTGAACGGGAAGACGCGCTGCCGCTTCTCTCGCTCTTTCACCTTGAGTCGCTTGCGGAGCGCCACCCCCAGTCACTTTCGGGAGGTCAGAAGCAGCGTCTCGTGATCGCGCTCGCGTTCGCGAAGGATCCTGACGTGATCATTCTCGATGAACCGACTTCGGGGCTTGATGGCGTCAACATGCGGCGGATTGCCCGGGCGCTGGAATCGATGGCGAAGGAGGGAAAGGCGGTGCTTGTGATCACGCACGACCTTGAACTCCTGAAACTCTGCTGCGAACGGCGGCTCACGCTTCCGATCAGAAACGAGGTTCTGGCGCGAGCCGCCTGAAACCCGTTTCTCTCCCGGGGAAGCCCCGGGAAGCAGCTCTGACACAGAACAGATTTTTTCACTCCACCTACTTAAGGAATTAATTGAATGACGGAAAAAACGATGGAAGAAAAAGTGGCCGCGGTGCTCTCCTCCAAAGCCCCGGCGACGCTGAAAACGCTCGCCGCCGCGACCGGACTCACGGAGCTTGAGGCTTCGAAACTCCTTCCCGCGGATTCCCGGGCTTATGCGGATGGATCGAAATTTGACGCGGTCTGGAGCTCGGCCTGCGCCTGGCCCTCCGCCACGTTCTTCCTTGAGCATCTCGGAAACGTGATCGAAGTGAGCTGCAAGCTCGCGGAAGGCAAGCACGGAATGGGCTACTACAACATCTTCCACGGCTCCCCGCTTGGCGGTCACCTGAAGGCGGACGCCGTGAAGACGATCGGTTTCATCACGCTTCCCTTCATGGGACGCGAAAGCCACTTCCTCGCGTTCTTCAATGAAGAAGGCGAATCGATGTTCCAGGTCTATGTGGGCCGTGAGAACCATCAGCTGATCCCTGAGGCCCGCGACGCGTTCCTCGCGCTGAAGGCCGAGCTCGGAGCCGCCTGATGACGGATACGAGACCCGTACTCGTCGCCTACAGCTCGGGCACCGGGAACACCGAAGCCGTAGCCCGCGCGATTGCCGGGTCAATCCCGGGTTCTGTCCTCAGGAAGGCGTCTGAGGCGGGTGACCTCTCGGCCTACCGCCTCGTGCTTCTCGGGTTCTGGATTGATATGGGCGTAATGAGCGCGGACGCGAAGGCTGTAATGGGCAGCGCATCCGGCACTCCGCTCGCGCTATTCGGCACGATGGGCGGAGATCCGACGTCCCCCCGGTTCCAGTCGTTCCTCGAACGGGTTCGAGGTGAGGCAGCGGCGTCCGGAGCCGATCTCCTTGGGATCCGGATGTGGCGGGGACGCGTAAGTGACGATGTGGTCCGCATGATGCAGGAGGCCGGGATGATGACGCCAGAAGTGGAAGCCCGGCTGAAGGCGTCAGCCTCACACCCCGATCAGACGGATCTCTCTGAAGCCGGAGCCTGGGCCGCTGGGATTCTCAGCACTCAGCGGACGCCGATTCCGGACTGAGGCAAACGAAAAATGGAAGCCGGTTCATGTACCGGCTTCCCGCTTTTAAAACATAAACATAAAAAGAAGGCACCAGAATGGGTTTAGCGAAAATGTACGAACTGATCGGACCCGCGGGTGTAGCGCTGATTCTTGTCGCTGCCGCGGGTCTTTACCTCACGATCTGGACCGTGATTTATCTCATCCGGACCGGCCGGGGCTTCCGTTCGACGATCCACGAAGCGGAGGCGGACGGCGGACGGCATTTCCGCGAGCGGACGGAGGGGAACCTGAATCCGCTCGTCTGCGTCGTCCGGGAAGTGGTTTTTACGCATGGATCCCATTCAAACGATATCCGGGCTGAGGTCGCGTACCTCTTTCATAAGCACCTCGCTCCCGTGAATAACAGCATGTGCTGGCTGAAGCTCATCGCGGCGATTTCGCCGCTTCTCGGGCTTCTCGGCACGGTGCTCGGCATGGTGGGAGTCTTCCAGACGATCGCCGTGAACCAGGCACCGGACCCCGCGGCGCTCGCTTCCGGCATCTGGCAGGCGCTGCTCACAACCGTGATGGGCCTCGTGATCGCGATTCCGGTGCTCATGGTCTACTACTGTCTCCTTCTCCGCATCAAGGGTTTCCGGATCGAAGCGGTGGAGCATAGCTACCGCGCGCTTGAACTGGTGCAGGGCGGCCGCCCGACGCTTGAAAAAGAAGTGAAAGCTCAGGCGGAAACGTCGCGCGACGCGGGAGTCCGCTATGTTTGATGATGAGAACGAGGAACCCCGCATTGATCTCACGTCGCTGATCGATGTGATCTTCATGCTGGTCATCTTTTTCGTGATGACGATGACTTTCAGCTCAAAGCCGGTGCTTGATATCGTGCTGCCGGAGTCCACTCAGGCAAAAGCTTCTGAAGTGCCCGAAGAACTCCTTGTTGCCGTGAAGGCGGATGGCTCGATCTGGGCGGACGGACGGCCGATAACGCCAGATGGGCTCGCCTCTTTCATTGATTCAAAACCCGCGGATGCGGTGCTGAACCTCGCGGTCGATAAGAAAGCGCCGTTCGCAGCCTTTGTTAAGGTCGTGGATGTGGCGAAGGAAAAGAAGTCCGGCCGATTTGTGATCCGGACAGAGGATGGAGGAAAGTGATGGTGGGTGAAACTGCGGATCCTGTGCTCCTCTCGTCACGCGCCGGCGGCCGATGGCTGACGGCTGGGGCTTTCGTGCTTGCCGCCGCGCTGCTCGCGACGCAGAGCTTCGATCTGAAGCGGAGCGCGGCTCCGAAACCGGATTTCGCGATGGAGTTCCGGATCGCGGAAACGGTGAAGCCCGCGCCGGCTCCCACGCCAGAAGTGAAAAAAGTGCCCGAGGTGAAGCAGGTCCCCAAGGCAGCGCCCGTCACGGCTGTGCCTCCCGTGAAGCGGGAGGCTCAGAAACCTCGGGTGATCGCGTCGCGCACCGCCGTAAGCCCGGTGACTGTTGAAGAGCCGAAACCGACAGTCGCTCCCGCGGTTCCTGAGATTCACCGTCCGGTAACACCGCATCCTGCGGTTTCCTCGCCGGCCGCGGTTCCGCCGAGAGCCGCGACCCCCGCCGTAAAAAAGTCGCCGGCCGCTCTTCCCGCGGCACCGCAGCCCGCGGTCAAGACTTCCGACGTGGCGTCGAAACTGATCGCCCTCGTGGAGCGAAAGAAGCGTTACCCAAAGAGCGCCCGCCGTTCAGGCACAGAAGGCGTTCTTGAAATCACGTTTTCGCTGAGCCCCGCGGGAAAGATCCTGAAAGCCTCGGTATCGAAAGGTTCCGGGTTTTCAGTTCTGGACGCAGCGGGTGACGTGCTTGCTTCCGCACTTATCGGGGAATCGGTTGGTGAAACCGGCCGCGCGATGAAAATCACGGTCCCGCTTCGTTATTCTCTGAAAAACAGCTGATGATTCAGGAGATTGAGGTAAGTCTCTGCCTGATCTCAAGGCAGAATCATAACGTCGAGGAAAGATTCAGACTGGGGTGAATTTGTATTCGTCCTGGACTACATGAGATCCGGGTAAAACAGGATTTTTTCGCTTTTCAGTATCAGTCAGAAGAACGATAAGGCGATGAATCACAGCGTGTAGCAGGGTGCTTTTACAAATTTTCACTGTAGAAATAACAAAAATTTATTTAAACTTTTATCCAGTTCAAAGGTGATTCCTTCTGAAAATCAAGAATCGCCAGACGGGAAGGATATGAGTGTGAAACCTCCCGTCAGACAGGCGCGCGGCGCTTTCTGCCGTCTGCGTGCAGTCTGCCTTTGGAGACTGGAAGCAGAAGCGGCTTTCCAGGGTCTAAACGGAGCGTCAGCCCGGTCGTCATAGCGTTCCGTACAGGCGGCAGGCTCCGCGCGCCGGATGAGGTTTTCCTTTTGTGTTTCGCATGACTTCCTGAGCTATTCTTATTTCAGATCCGGGCAGAGCAATCCGCCCGGTTTTTTTGTGATGAGAAAAAATCCCCCGGGGGAATGAGATCTCCCGGGGGATTTCGGTATCAGAGGTTTGCTTCAGAGAGAAGCGAAACGCTGATTAGAACGTGTGACGGATACCGACGTTCCAGCGATAGCGCTCGTCCACTTCGCCGCCCGAAGTGCGTTCGAAGTCGAGGTAGCCATAGGTGTTCTTCGTGAAGCTGAAGTTGGCACCGACACCGTATTCAACCCAGAAGCCGCCGAGGTCGTCCTTCAGGTTGTTGCGGGCAGAGGCATTCTGAGCGGACATCTTCAGGTCGCCGAGGAAGTCGTAGTTGCCGGACACGCGGGCATAGATACGGCCCTTGTTTTCAGCGAACTTCGCGCCGGCGCGGACACCGATGCGGGCGATGAGCGAGTTGTAGTCGCTCTGGTCAATCTTCACACCGTTCGAAGCCGTGTCATCAGCGCCGCCGACCGTGCCGTAGGTGAGTTCAGCCTGCGGTTCAACGAAGGCGTACTGTCCGAGGTCCTTATGCCAGCCGGTTTCAGCGCTCACCGTGAAGGCGTTGTTGTCATAGCCGCCCTTCATGTTGCCGAACTCGTAGTCGGTGCTCATGCGGGTGTATTTGCCGATCAGGTCGACATACACGCCGTTCGAGCCGAACCAGGTGCCGTAGGCCGCGATGCTGTAAGCGTCCATATCGCCGTCACCGCCGGTGTAATCAGCCTTGCCGTTCGTGTAGATGAACGCGCCGCCGACCTTCCAGCCGGTTTGGGCAATGTCGGTATCAACACCGACCTGGACCGAGTTGTTCTTGCTCGTGAGGTTGCTGTCACCATAGGACAGCTTGGAGCCGTAGACACGGGCCCAGGCGCCGACACCCTTCGGAGCGTCGCGGAGTTCGCCCATACGCTTCGTGAGGTTATTCATGTCGTGGCGGAGGAGCGTCATCGAAATGGCGCCGATCGACTGCAGGCTGTCGAGCTTGGTGTTGCGGACAGGAGCGGCAACCGTCGTCGTGCCGTCGGTGTTTTCCGTAATCGTCAGAGCGCCGTTCACATCGCCTTCAGCGACGGTCGCGACACGCGTCGTTTCGGTGGCCAGAGCGCCGGTCGCGGCAGCAGCGGTCAGCGAAGCGAGTTCATCCGCGGAGATCACGTCCGAGTTCACCGTCGTGCCGTTCGTGCCGACCATGTTCATGTTCAGGGTCGGGGTGCCGGAAGAGGTATCAACCTTATCGGCGGAAAGTGTCGAGGTTTTGTAGGTGCCGTCAGCATTCTTCTCGACCGCAGCGTTCACCTGACCGCCGGTGCCGGACAGATTCTCGATCTTGGCAGACTGAGAGGCGTCCGTAAAGTTCACGGTACCGTCATTGAGCGACAGATTATTGATCGCGAGCGGAGTCGTGGAAGCGCCGGATTCGGAAGTCGTGGGAGTTGTCGAATTGGCCACATTCCAGGTACCGCCGTTAGACAGATTGAGGTTGAGCCCCGCCACGGTGTCGCTGGAGGAGTCGCTTGCCCCGCCGTTACTCAGAACCGCATTGCCAGTCCAGAAAGAGTTGGCATCCGAGAGATTGAGATTGACGGTCGAATCAGCAATATTACCGGAGTTAGCAACGTTGTAGTTGTATTCAATATTACCGGTCAGCTGGACGGTCTTGTCCTTGTTCGGGTTGATCGTGATAACTGAGCCGCCGCGGGTCAGAATGGCGTCGCCGTTGCCAGCGTTCACGGTCAGGTTGCCGTTCACGTTCACACGGGAGTTCGACATGGCGATGATGCCATACTGGTGAGACTCACCGGCGCCGGACGTGACATTGATCACCGTGTCCTCGGCATTGATGTTGATCGTGGAAACGTCACCCTTGTAGTCAGGAGTCACAGAGCTCTGAGCGAAGAGGCCGTAGGCGTCGTCCGTATCCGAGTGAGCGTTGATGGTGAGAGACTTGCCGTTCACCGTAACCGTGCTGCCAACCTTCGGGCCGGCAAAGATACCGAATGCCGTGCCCTTCGTGGCGGTGGCATTCAGAGTCGTAACGGAAGAATCCTTTCCAAGGATAACAGTTCCGATGCCGGTGCTCCCCGAAGCTTCAATCGCCCGAGCCATGGTAACGCCGTTCGCAGAGATATTGATCGTGTCGCTGTTCACGGTAACCGTGCTGTTGTTCAGGGCAACGATGCCATGCGCCACGCTTTCCGCGCTGGTAGCGTCAAGTGTAAGGGAGGAACCGTTCACAATCACGTCGCTTCCCAGGCCACCGGCGGCATAAATGCCTCTCGAAACACCGTTGGCAGAGGTCGTGAAGGAAACCGTCGAAGTGTCCCCGCCCACGGTTAAGAGAGCCCCAGTAACTGCTGCATCGTCATTCTGCTTTCCGGGAATGTTGAACACGCCGTATGCCGTGCCGAGTGCCCCGTCATCCGGATCGTTCCCTGAACTGGTGACAGTTACGGCAATCGTCGGATTGGTAATGGAGGCCTCAAATCCGTTGTAGGAGGAGATGCCATAGGGATAGATGCTGGAAACGGTCTGATTGGCGACATCAGTATCCGGCACCGATACATTTGCTTCATTAACGTAAACAGCAGACTTTGCAACAGCAGAGCCGGAAACGGCTGCGAGCACAGCAGCCGTCAGAGAAGAAATAAGTATCTTATTCATTTACTAACCTTCGATGTTATAACTGGACAAGGCGTCGGTTAAAACGACTATGCCATTATCCACTCTACGGAAGTAAACGTCAATTACATTTAATAATTACAAATTCATTCTTATAAATTTAACTTATAAATCATTAAAATTAAACAAAATTTTATAAATAATGATTCCGCTTCTCAATTAAAAATATCAATGAAAATAACGAAAATTTTATGATAGTTATGCTGTTTTTAATGAAAGCCGTAGATCGATAAAGGATTAAAAACATTACATCATTATTTTTTATTAATTTTTCCACACCTTAACTTTCTGAATTCCGGGTAAAAAAAGAGCCTCCGGGCAGTGATGCCGGGAGGCTTTTCCGAAGAGGTTATTTACGGAAGCTTCGCGGGGCCGTCTTTGTCCGGAACCCAGGGCCAGAGCACCTTGGGAAGGTGGTAGCTGTCATTTTTGGATTCATCGCGGAATCGATCGATCAGGTCATCCCGTCCCTCACGGACAAGGCGCGCGAGATCCGGGTTCAGCATGACAGATTGCCCGGCGGCCGCGAATTCCGTCCAGCCGGAAGACACCGCGCGTTCAAAATCTGCCCCGGTCACAAGCTCCCCGGCTCCGATCACGGCAGTGCGTCCCGCCACGGCTTCGTGAATCAGTTCCATCCGGGACTTTGAGGTGTCGGCCCCGCGTCGGACCGCATGGAAGAAATTCTGCTGCGACACATGGAGATACTGGATCGGACGCTTGGCGATCTCCGACACCGCAGCGAGGGTCTCTTTCATCGTGATGCCTTTTTCACCCGGCTGCTCAGGCGTGATCCGATAGCCAATGATGAAATCCTTCTGTCCGGCCTTTTCTTTGACATCGATGACGGCATCCAGCACCGCGAGCGGGAACCGAAGCCGGTTTTCAAGCGACCCGCCCCAGCGATCTGTTCTCCTGTTCGTTTCTTCTGACACGAACTGCGGAAGGAGGAAAGGACCGGCCCCGTGCACTTCGACACCGGCGTATCCCGCCTTCATGCAGAGTTCAGCCGCGTAAGCGAACTTCTGAATCAGTGACTCAATCTCAGCTTCGGTGAGTTCTGACGCCTTCTCGTCCGGCGTAGCGGAAGGTCCCCGCGGCTGATGGTCCGGGAGGAAGTCGGGGTTAGCGAGGATCCCGCCGTGGAACAGCTGCGCGATCGGGATCGCGCCGAGCGACCGGACGATTTCCACTCTTTCCCGGAGGCTCGGAAGGTCAGCCTCTGAGAGTGCCCGGGCCTGTCCGTAGAAGCTTTGGCCTCCGGCGTCGACGAGCGTCGCGCCGGTTACATAGAGTCCGAAACCTTCGCCGTGATGCTTCAGAAAATCGCGTTCATCGTCGCTCACCGTTCCATCCGGGTTCTGACAGTAGAGCATGAGCGGGGCGACCGCGAGCCGGTTCGGGACCGTAACGCCGTTATTCAGGGTGTAAGGAAGAAAGAGATTGCTGTAATCGTTTGTCATAAAGGGAACCTTTTTCATTCAAAAGCCGGAGGAACTGCTTGAGAGTCCGTGTTTCCGGCGTTCCCGGTAATAGTAGACGCGGGTACTACGAGCTGTGAGGCTTTCTCTCAACCGGTGAAGATAAGAAAAAGCCCGGAGTTCAATAGAACGGCCGGGCTTCTCAGTGAGGAAATCAGTTGATTTATTGCGGGAGACGAGGCCAGAGCACCTTCGGGCAGTGGTAAGCCGCTTCCTTAGCGGGGTCGAGCTTTGTCTGAATCTCGGAATCGCGTCCCTCGCGGATCAGCGTGGCGAGATCCGGGTTCAGCATGACGGCGCGCCCTGTGGCGGCGAGTTCAACCCAGCCGGTGCCGATCACCTTATCAAAGTCATCCCCCGTGAAGAGGTTCCCGAGACCGATCAGAGCGGTCTTCCCCGCAATCGCTTCGTGAATCAGGTCAAGCCTTGAGTGGGTTTCATCAGCGCCCCGGCGGGCGTTCTGGAAGAATTCCTTCTCAGACACGTGGATGTATTGGATATCGCGCTTGATAAGTTCCTGAACAAGGGCGAGCGTTTCCTTCATCGTGATGCCGGCCTCTTCAGGTTCCTCAGGCGACAGGCGGTAACCGATGATGAAATTCTTCTTTCCGGAGCGCTCCTTTACGCGGAGCACGGCGTCGAGCACCGCGAGCGGGAACCGCATGCGGGCTTCGTTTGAGCCGCCCCATTCGTCCGTGCGGTGATTTGTCGCGCCGGAATAGAACTGCTGAATGAGATAGCGGTTGGCGCCGTGGATTTCAACGCCGTCGTACCCCGCGACGAGGCAGAGTTCTGCCGCGTGGGCGAAGGCCCGGATGATCGCTTTTACTTCAGGCGGCATCAGAGCCCGAGCGCCGCGCTCTTCGTTTTCACTCGGCCCCACCGGAACATGATCACGAAGAAAAGCCGGATTCCCGAGAATCCCGGCGTGGTGGATCTGCGCAATGGCGAGAGAGCCGTTCGCGTGCGTCAGACGGACGCGCTCCTTCAGGGCCTGGAGGTCGTAATCACGGATCGCGCGGGGCTGGCCGGGGAAGCCCTGGCCGTTATCGCTTACGAGTGTCGCGCCATGGATCACCATGCCGAAATTCCGGCCGCGGCTTGAAATGAAATCGCGTTCCGCTTCGCTGACCGTTCCGTCCGGGTTCTGGCAGTAAAGTGTCAGAGGGGCAATGACAAGCCGGCTTTGCAGTGTGACGCCGTTATTCAGAGTGAAAGGCTCAAAAAGCTTTGCGTGGGAATCCGTCATTGAATTGCGCTCCTCTTATATCAGTGATTGGGTCAGCAGACCGGGCGGGCTGATTATAGGGCGAAGCGGGAGCGGAAACTTTTTTTCAGGGTTCAGCCGCGGGGAAAGCGGCTGCGGTCAAAGGGTTTCCCGTGCGCGGCGAAGAGAGCTTCAGCCGTGATCGGTACGGGATCAGCTCCATCAGGCTCAATCCACTCGGGGTAATAAGCCCGGATCTGAGCGGGAGAGCCGAAGAAGGGCAGGGGGAGCGATCCGAGCTCTTCGATCGCCTTTTCAAGAATTCGGGTGTCACTCCCGGGGAGCGCCGGAGGCTGCCGTCTCAGATCCAGCTTCAAACGGCCGTCCGGAAGGTTCCCGATACGGGTCAGCCAGGCGAGCGGCGGCTTCGTGGACTCGAGTAGCTCCTTGATTTCAAGGACAGCAGTCCCCTCCGGGAGAGAAACCAGAGTTCCTCCCGTAAGCGGAAGCCCCCGCTCGAGCAGCGAGCGGCGTTCCGACAGGTAGAAGAGCGACGAGAGCGTCGCCTTCGTCATAACACGGCCCGATCTGCCGAGGAACCAGGCCGTGATATCCGAGGCTTTGATGATGCTGAACATTTTTTAGTTATGAAAGGTTTTAAAGCCTTCGTTTCCGACTCCATGAGGTGTTGACCTTACCCGTATTCCCGAAGAGGAAAACAGTCCCGGGAAACTTAAAATCAGAAAGAAGACATCGCAAACTTGTAGAGCTTTGCTTTCGACCCTATAGCATACCCAAAAGCTATGCTTAACGTATACACCGTAAAGATTTCGTGAATATGAAAGAACAGAACGGCAGTACATCAGGCCGCCCGATGAGGCGGAAAGAGCGTGAACTCACCGTGGATCAGGCCTGGGAGGTCGTGGAGGGGACTGATCACGCGGTGCTCGCCACGGTTGATGATGAGGGAAACCCCTATGGGGTTCCTATCACTCCTGTCGCGGCTGATCGGAAGCGGATTTACTTCCATGCGACCGGAAAACCGGGCGGCCGGAAATCAGACAACATGAAGATGAACCGCAGGGTATCTCTGACCTACATCGGAAAGGAACTGACGGTTCCGGAGCTTTATACGGTTGACTACGCGAGCGCGATTGTGGAAGGCACGGCATCAATCGTTACGGATCCGGCAGAGCGCGCGGAGGCGATGGTTGTCATGGTGAGGCGTCACGCTCCCGGGAATTCTGATGCCCGGAACGCGATTCAGTTTACCAACCGGCTCGGGGCGCTCGCGGTATGGCGGATTGATGTGGTTTCGATTTCCGGCAAGGCCCGTGCCGCGGCCAAATGGGAAACCGGAAAGACACTACGGGAACCTACGCCGATGCCTGTGCAGCCGTGGCTTGTCGGCGCTCCAAAGTAGATCTGAAATATTTTAACGGATAAAAGTCCGCCGAGTGACTCTGTGAGGAATTGATATCAGGCACTTAAATTTGATATTATAGAAGTGTTAACAATTACGAAAGTCAGAGGCGCCCGGCATGACGAGCGATAACGATCGGCTCAGAGCCGTATTTCTGAAGCGTTCAAAAATCTCCCAGCGGGAGTTCGGTGAGCGTTATGGTATCGGCACAGCCGGCATGGTGAATCAGCTGCTCCTGGGCCGTCGGCCGGTGAGCCTCGCCGCGGCGGTGAAGTTTGCCGAAGGGATTGGCTGCGCGATTGATGACTTCTCCCCGGAACTCGCGGCTTTCGCGAGAAAAGCGGCTTCCTTTACGCACGAGATTGAAACCGATATTGACAGCGCGATTCATCCGAACCGGATACCGGTGCTGACGGGTGAAGAGGTGGCCTCAAGAAGCCGCGGCAAAGAGGATGAGCCCGCGGGCTGGACTCTCACGGATCACCGAATGGCGGAAGGTTCCTTCGCGCTCAGAATCGAGGATACGCAGATGGAACCGCATTTCACCGCGGGCGACATCGTGATTATTGAACCGATAGCGCCGGCCGCGGGGGACTGCGTGGCCGCTCTCCCGTCGGGTGCCGGCAGAGCAGTGTTTATGCAGTACTCTCCGAAAACAGATCCCGTTTCCGGAAAAACGGAATTCGATCTTCTGCCGAGCAACAATCTCTATCCGGTGCTTCACTCGACCGAAGGCAATATCCGGATTCTCGGCGTGATGACCGAGCACCGGTCGTACAGACGGAAGCGCTGATCGGGAAAACCGATTAAAAACAAGCGGGAAGAGGTCTTTGGACCTCTTCCCGCTTTGCTTATGAGAGAAAGAAAACGCCTTTTACTTCAGCGTCTTCCCGTGAGCCTTGAAGACCGCCTCGAGTCGTTTCGCGTGTCCTTCTTCCTCAGGAATGGTGTCTTCGATGGCGTCCGCGATATCGTCGCGGCCGGCTGCACGGACTTTATCCGCGATCGACTGAAGCGCGGGACGGGCGCTCGCCTCAGCCTGCCAGAAAGCCCGGGCACGATCCCAGATGGCGTCCTCAGCGCTCACGCCTTCGCCGAGCATGGAAGCGTAACGGCCGCCGTGCGCCGCGTCTTCGTTCGCGTTGGCCTGCATGGCGTCCGCGAGGTCGTTGAGACCGTGTTCGCGCGCCTGGGCGATCAGCACGTAGTACTCCTCAGAGCCTTTCACTTCAGCCGTGTGAAGCAACCGGATCTGATCCTCGAACGACGCGCCCTTGGCGCTTCCATAAAAAGCCATAATCGGGTTCTCCTTGGTATTGATGCGGTTTCAGTTCTGAGTTTCTTCTGAAAAACTTATCCTGCGCTTAGCTGATGGCCCGGTAGGTATTTTTCTGCGCTTCTTCCAGGCTCTCAGGCCAGCTGCCGTTCGCGGCATTCTTGTGCCAGAACGCCTCGCCTTTCCGGAACTGCTCGAAGTCGCCGCGCGGGCTGAGACCGAACTGGCTTCGGTAGTCGCGCGAAAACTGCGCGGGAGATTAGTATCCAAATTCGTAACCCGTCTGAGCTACTGGAAGTCCTGAGAGTATCGCTCTTCGGGCTTCCTGGAGTTTGAGTGATTTCTGGTATTGGAGCGGTGACTGTCCGGTGACCTCGCGGAAATACCGGTAGAACGTCGGCTGACTCATGCCGATGCTCTTCGCAAGCTCACGGAAGTCAATGGAATTGCGGAGATTTTTCCGGATTTCAAAGGCGGCCTTACGGATACGGTACTCCGGGGCGCCGACCGTGAAGATCTGCCGGAAGGCGGCTCCGCCCTGACTCACAAGGAACCGGAAGATGATTTCGCGTCGGATAAGCGGGGCGAGAATCGGGGCTTCTTCCGGCGTTTCGAAGAGTTCCACGAGTTTCGCGTAGGCGTCAATCACTTTGATATCCGGCTGCATGATCCAGGCGGCTCCGGAGAGATCCTCCGCGTCAGCCCGCTTCGGGATCGGAATGCCGCAGGCGTCCATTTCGGACGTGATCTTCACGACCTCATCCTCTTCAAGATCAAATGACACGCCAAGAAACGGTGTCTCATGGGTCGCACCGATCGCCTGGAAGCTGTCGAGTATGTCGACACCGACCACGAGGCATTCACCTGCCGTGTATTCCACTGTTTTTCCGCCCATCAGGGCGCGTTTCGCTCCCTGCACGAGGAGCTCCATTCCGGGGTGAGCCGAGCAGGTGGCGGCGCAGTTCGATTCATCGCGCCGGTGCAGCGTGACACCGCAGAGCGTGCGGCTTTCTCCGGCTTCCGGAAGCAGCTTCATGTGAAGTGATGCGATTGAGCGCAGATGCTCGGCGTAATCAGCGTTATTCATGAGGGATTTTCTGACTGGGGAAATAAGGCTCTGATCATTTTAATAGTAGAGAGAAAAGGTTTAGAGGCTTTTCAGGACTGATAAAAATAAGCAAGTAAAACAGAAATTTCCCCGTAACCCATTGGGGAGCCCTGGGGCTACAGTTTTCTCCGTGGACCGGATGAGGATAAAAGCAGCCGGGAAGTGGGGGAAAGGCATGAAGAGAAGGTCATTATTAAAAGCAGGGGCCGCGTTCGCGGTCCCGGGAGTCCTGAGTTTCGGAGCCTCAGCGAAGCCGGTCTCCAAGGCGAAGGCTCCGAAAGTTCTGGTTGTCTATTTTTCTCGGCCCGGCATGAACTATGTCTCAGGCGACATGGTGAACCTTCCGGTGGGGAACACGGAAAAGTTCGCGAAGATCATCGCTAAGACACTGGATGCTCCGCTCTTCAGGATCGAACCGGTAACGCCTTATCCGTTTGACTACCGGAAGACCACGGCGATCGCGCGTGAGGAACGTTCGGCCGGAAAGGCGAGGGACGCGAAAGCGATCCCTGATATCCGGGGCTACGACGTGATCTTCTGGGGGCACCCGATCTGGTACGGCGAGATGCCGTATATCGTGCGGGGCGTGCTTTCAAAGCTTGACTGCGCAGGAAAAACGATCGTCCCGTTTGTGACTCATGAAGGAAGCGGGATCGGGGATACGGCGAATCTCGTCCGGTCGTTCCAGAAGAGGGCTGCAGTCCGCGAGGGGCTTGGCATTCTCGGGACGCGTTTCGTGAGAAACGAACCGGTGGAGCCTGAGATCACTGCCTGGCTTAAGCGCCTGGGCTATCAGAAATAATCAGGAGGAATTTCAGTATGGATTTCAACGGAAAGAAGGTTGCTGTGGCACGGTTTTCGCGCCCCGGCATGAACTGGGTGTCGGGGTCGATTGTGCCGCTTAAGGTGGGCAACACGGCGAAACTCGCGGACGTGATCGCGGAAGAAACCGGGGGCTCGGTGTACGCGATTGAACCCGCGGCGGCTTACCCTGATGACTATCGGGCCTGCACCGATCAGGCGGCGAAGGAACTGAAGGAAGACTGCCGGCCGGCGCTGAAGCACCCGGTTCCGGATATGGCTGATGTCGATGTTCTTTTTATCGGATACCCGATCTGGTGGGGTGAAATGCCGATGCCGGTGAAGACGTTTCTTGAATCCGCGGATCTCTCAGGCAAGACGGTGATTCCGTTCTGTACGCATGAAGGAAGCGGCATCGGTGCAACAGTCGGGAGCGTGAAGCGGCTCGCTCCGAAAGCGCGTGTCACATCAGGTCTCGCGGTGACCGGATCAACGGCAGCTGAGGGCGGTGAAGCGCTCCGCCGCCGCGTCAGGACTTTCCTCTCTTCACTTTGATAACAGACTGAAAGGAAACTCTCCGGATAGTGCTCGGGAGCCAGGCGCTCCGCGTGGCCATTGATACCGTGAAGAATCGGCTCGAAGACTTTGAGTCTCAGAAAGTGATCGCCGCGTCGACGGATATCACTGAGTCACGTCTGTGAAAATTGCCCGGATAGAAACCTATCCGGGCTTTGCCGCTCAGAGGCCTTTTCTTGGGAATGAGAAAAAGGCCTTATTCATTTCGTCCGTGTATTTCGTCGCGCGGACAGTCAGCCAGTCAGCGAAGAGCCTGACGCGCTTTTTCCGGAGTGCCTTTTCTGTTGTGATCACGCAGCAGTGCCGCGGCGGTCTCGTCCATCCCCGCATCACGGGGACGATACGGCCGTCTTTCAGATAGTCCACACACTGATCAAACGCCATGTCGGGTACGATGCCAGCGCCTAGAAGGAGTGCGTCACGAGCGTTTACCTGACTCGTAAATGCCATAGTCTGCTTCCAGTCGAGCTTTTCTGTCACGCCGTTTTTGGAGAGATAGGAAACCGAGGTTCGGTTCGGAAGTCTGAGGAGGAGTCCCGTGTGACGCATACAGTCAGACGGCCGCTCAGGCTCTCCCTGCTGTGTCAGGTAGGCAGGAGACGCGCAGGCGATGAAATGCATCGGGCCGCAGTCGCGGAGAATGGCGCCTTCAGGAAGTTCGTCTGACGGCCGGTACATGAAGACAATATCGTTTGACTCGTTATCCGGTGTGGTCAGAAATTCAGAAACACCGGACACCATATCTTTCACTTCAATCGAAATTCCCGGATGCTTCATCTGGAACTCGACCGCGGAAGGAACAATCAGGCTTTCACGGAACCCGGCGGTAGAGGCGACATGAATCGGACCGGTAAGTGAATCAGCAGAGTCAGTCAGTTCTTCCTCGAGCTCTTCCTCAAGCTGCAGGATTCTGAAGGCGTAGCTGTAGTAGCGCTTGCCTTCCGGTGTCAGCTTCATCGGGCGCTGGCTTCGGTCGAAGAATTTTGACTTCAGTTCCTTTTCCATCGCGCGGATGATCCGGAAGGCATTGCTTGGCTCAATATGAAGCTTTTCGCAGGCTTCACGGGCGCTTCCGGTTTCAACAATTTCGCAGAATACGCGGAGATTTTCGAGATTCTCGATTTTCTTCATGGCGTCCTCCTTCTCTCTCTGAGTCTGCTCCCGCGGAGTTTAAAAACCTGTTAAGTGGCTGAATCTGACCACTTATTGAACGGCTATGAACCTTTACCGCCTCCTGATGATCTCCAATAATTTACTTAAGTCATTTTACTTATTCAGGGATAGGGAGTGGGTAGATGACGAGTATCCCTGCAGGGACCGGGGCCTGGGTAACAGACACGGCCTGGACGTCGGACACCCGGTCGGGAAGAACAGGAGAACGAGGCGGAGGAGTTCGAACCACCGCCCTTCCAAAGCAACCAAGAGAGAGGAGGGAACGTTTTAGGGAGGATCGCAGGTCTAAACCTCCCGGAGCGGTTCCATGTCATCTATGTCAATATTTTTCTGGATTGAGCTCGTGATCGTGCTTGCCGTGATTTTTATCGGTGCGCGGTTTAACGGTGTTGGTCTCGGTATCTGGGGCGGCGTCGGTCTGTTCCTGATCGCGGTCCTTTTCGGCGTGAAGCCGACCGCCCCGCCGGTTGATGTGCTGCTGATCATTCTTGCTGTTGTGACAGCAGCCGCGACGATGGACGCGGCCGGAGGCATCGATTTTCTGGTGTCGGTGGCAGAAAGAATTATTCGTGCGAATCCGAAGTACATTACGATTCTTGCCCCGCTGGTGACCTGGCTCTTTACCTTCCTCGCCGGAACCGGACATGTGGTGTATCCGCTGCAGCCCGTGATTTATGAAGTTGCGATGTCAGCCGGTATCCGTCCGGAACGTCCGATGGCGGTGGCCACGATTGCCTCTCAGCAATCCATTACGGCGTCCCCGGTCTCGGCAGCCACGGCGGCCATGCTCGGCATGTTCGCGGCCTATAACTGGACGAGTTTCGGTCTTGCCCAGATTCTCGCGATCTGCGTTCCCTCGACGCTGCTCGGCGTGATCGTCGCGGGTTTTGTCTCCATGTTCCTCGGAAAAGATCTCGCTGATGATCCCGAATTCCAGGCCCGCGTGAAGGCGGGGCTTGTGAAGATGCCGGATCCGAATGGAGCGAATAAGGTGCTGAAGCCTCACGCCAAGCGTTCCGCCATTGTGTTCCTCGTCTTTGTCGCGATCGCGGTGGCCTCCGGCCTGATTCCGGAACTCCGTACGCTTCGCGGGGAAACCAAGCCGCTCGGTATGGCGACCGTTCTTGAAATCTTTATGCTCGTGAACGCTGCGGCGATTCTCGTGACCTGCCGTCCGAAAGTGGACGATATCGTGAAGACCCCGACGATGCGCGCCGGCGTGGTGGCCATGATCGGCATTTTCGGTCTGGCCTGGCTCGGTGACTCCTTTGTCGGTGCCAATAAGGCGGATCTTCTTGCCGCGGTCGGCGGTATTGCTCAGGCGATGCCCTGGACCTTTGCCTTCGTGCTCTTCTTCGTTTCCGTGCTGCTCTACTCGCAGGCCGCCACGGCCCGCGCTGTGATGCCTCTTGGCGCAGCCCTTGGGATTCCGCCTCAGACGCTGATCGGTATGTTCCCGGCAGTGAACGGCTACTTCTTCATTCCGACCTATGGGTCTCTGGTCGCCGCCATCGCGTTTGACGGATCCGGAACGACGCACATCGGCAAATACGTTCTCAACCATTCCTTCATGATTCCGGGTCTTGTTGCGACGATTGTGGCGGTGACGACCGGTCTCGGCATCGCGGGGATTCTTTACTAAGAAACATGGTTTGTCTCCGGTAATCCAGGGAGGCCGGGGAGGGGAGGATTGGAAAATAATCGGGAACTTCTCCTCTCCCTTCTTTTTTCCTGGCATCGGACGATAAACGGAACCTCAGTGTTTTGAAGGGCGGGAAGATATTCCCGCCCTTTTTCTGTCTCTAAGCTCTGTCCTCAGATCCGGCCAGTCGCATAATGTCGGGAAAGAAAATTGAATCCTAAAGGACTGCGGAATATGGCCGGAGAAAAAACTGAGGGGCAGGGCCTCACCACGGCGGATGCGCTGCTTTTCGCGGCGGCCGCGGGCGTTGCGGTTGGAAATCTCTATTGGACGCAGCCGCTTCTCGCTCGGATCGCGGAAAATTTCGGCGTGCAGGCGTCGGTCGGCGGCCATCTGATGACAGCCACTCAGGTGGGGTACGCGCTCGGCATTCTGCTCCTCGTCCCGCTTGGCGACATGGCAAACCGCAGAAAACTTGTCACCACGCTTCTCGCGCTCTGCGCGGTGTCTCTCGTAATCGCCGCTTTCGCGCCTCACTTCGGCGTGCTGGGGCTGTCACTTGCGCTGGTCGGTTTTACGACCGTGTCAGGGCAGGTGATTCTTCCGATGGCGGGCGGCCTTGCCGCTCCGCAGGACCGCGGAAGGATTGTCGGCATTGTGACATCCGGCGTTGTGGTCGGCATTCTGTTTGCCCGGACCGTGAGCGGCTTTATTGCGAATCTCGCGGGGTGGCGTTCTATCTATATTGTTGCGGCCGTTCTGAATATCATCCTCATCTTCGCGTTAAGAAAGCGGATTCCGACTGCCCCGGGCGGCGTGAGGATGCCGTACCCGAAACTGATCCTTTCTGTCTTCACGGAGGCCCGCCGGGTTAAGAATGTCGGACCGGTGCTGCTGATCGGAGGATTTGGCTTCTGCGCGCTGCAGCTCTTCTGGACCGCGATCACCTTCCTTCTTGCCGCTCCGCCTTTTGGCTACAACACACTCGAGATCGGGCTCGTGAGTCTCGTGGGCGTCGCGGGCGCTCTGATTGCCGCGAAGGTGGGCGGGCTCATGGACCGGGGTGTCGGTATTCCGGCTCAGGGGTGCTTTATCGCGCTGGGGGTTGCGGCCATGCTCGTCTCTTCTCTGGGGAGTCACTCCATTATTCTTGTCGTACTGGCGGCGCTTCTGATGTCGCTTTCATTCCAGGGAATCGGCATTCTGAATCAGACCACGCTCTTCCTGCTTGCCCCGAAGTCGCGGAGCCGGCTGAACACCGCGTTTGTCGTGAATAACTTTATTTTCGCGGCTTTTGGATCAACGCTTGCCGCGGTGCTCTGGGATTATGGCGGCTGGGTGATGGTGTCTCTCGGCGGTGCCGCGTCCCTTCTGATAGCGCTCACGGTCTGGGCGTGTGCGAAGAAGGATCTTAAGACCGCGACGGACGCGGCCCGAGAAAGGAAAACTGATTAAAGGGACTATTGGGCGGCTGTTTCAGTGGCGTCCGGAGCAGAAGGAAACTTCTGCTCCTTTTTATTTATTCTGAGACGGGGCTCCGGGCAATCGCTTTTGCCGCGAAACTGAGGAACCGGTCACGCCACTCGGTCGGATACCCGAAGGATGTCAGATGTTTCTCCTTCAGTGCCATCCAGATTTCCCGGTTTTCAGGCAGAGCCTTCAGCATGTCATCCATCTCTTTTTCCGGGACCGAGTCATCCCGCCCCGGATACAGATAAGCGACAGGGATTTTCACTTCCCGCAGCGCGTCAATCGGATCTTCTGAAACGGAGTCCGGCAGAAGTCTAGCCCCGAGATGACCGACTCCGGGACCGTAACGGCGGATCATCCAGCCGCGGTGCGTTGCCGTCACAGCCTCAAGAATGATCGCGGCGGCGCCATCCGGGTGGCGCCTCAGAAGCCTGAGCAGCGCGTCGCCTCCGGGCCCCTGGCCGAAAAGCACGAGTTTATCCGCGGATACGCCGCGCACATCCCGCGCGTAGCGGTAAACCGCCTCCGCATCATCCACCATGCCGTTCAGCGTGAGTTTCCCGGTGGAGCGGCCGGTTTCCTCCGGATCGTAGAGGATCACATTCCACCCAGACGGAACGAGCCAGGAAACCTGAGGCAGGTGAAAGCCCATATTTCGTGTACAGCAGTGAGCGTAGAGCACCGTGCCCTGGAGCGGTTTCCCATCCTGCGGCAGCGCCTTCAGCCACAGTCCGGAAATAACAGAGCCATTGGGCCCCGGTGTCTCAAAGGTTTCTCCCTCGAGACCGAACTGCCGATGGTCCCAGTACCGCCGGCGGTCAGTTTCAAAGAAAAGTCCTTCTGCTATCCGATTCAGAAATCCAGCCATACCGGTTCCTTCTTCAACGCATGGTCAAGTCACTTCTTGATCCTACACATTCTGATGCTGAGGAACAGAGCGATTCTGATCACTTAAGAAAACGGGGCAGGTACAGATGGTTCTTTATTACATGTTTATTACTGTTAAAAATATCATTTTTTAACAGTCAATTTGCGTAATTAAACGGAATAGCCGATGATTCTGTCGATAAAACCTGAAAAAGCTGGCCGTATGGAATCCGCTATTACCTCATCCTTTTTTCTCGGGGCGCTTGTGTCACTGGTCGTCATCACGAATCCGCTCACCAAAATCCCGCTTTTCCTCAGTCTCACGGAAGGCTGGAGCTCGGGGCGGCGCAGGAGCGAAGCGGCTCACGCCGCGCTCGATGCGTTTTTCATCATGGTGGCAAGTCTCGTTGCCGGGAATCTTCTGCTCACGTTTTTCGGCATTTCTTACGGAGCAATGCGGATCGCGGGCGGCTTTGTGGTAGCCGTGATCGGAAATCAGATGCTGTTTGGCGTGAAGACGCCAAACGATTCAGAGCACGGTGAAAAAGGGAGCGACGGATGCGCGTTTTTCCCGCTCGCGATGCCGGGAATCGCGGGCCCCGGGACGATTGCCGTGGTAATCGGTTTCTCCACTCAGATCGCGGAGGCGGACGGTCTTCAGACGAAAGCCGCGATGTTTGCCGCGGTGACCGCGGCTGCGGCGCTTTCCTCTTTCCTCACCTGGGCTGTCATGCGGGGAGCGGATTCCTGCTCAAAGGCGCTGGGTCCATCCGGCACCCGGGTCCTCACCAAGATCATGGGTTTTCTGCTGATTTCAATCGGAATTCAGTTTGTGGGATCCGGAATCCTCACCTTTTTTCCTAAGTGAGAGGCTGGAGGATGCATGTCAGATTCCGCGTCAGTAAATTTGGCTTAAATGTTGAAAAAAGATGTCCGTAGTCAAAACTTAGTCAAATTTACATGTGATACGAAAAAATAAAAAAATTAAGTTAAACAGTAAGTAAAAATAATTAAAACCCACTTAAATCGTCAACTTGTTGTAAAATATAGGTAGACAAAAAGAGAGTCTCCGGTTAATTCGCGCGGGTTGTGGCGCGAGCTTCATTGCCCGGATTTTTGTTCAGCTTCGGCTCCAGAGAATGAGCCCCATATAAGAAAGAATGAAAGAACTATGCAGTCATCCGTCATCGGCCGGATGAGCAGAACCTCGGGAGAGTTTCTCCTGCGTCGGTCCGCTCACCGGACCGCGGCAAACACACAGCCGCGGAGGAGAGGCGGGAGGCTGTCCTGATAGAAGTGGGGAGTGAATTATGGCCACAACAGAAGGGCTTCGCGCTGAACGCCTTGCGCGTGTAAATGATGCTATTCAGGGCAGCGGCTATAACCAGACAGAAATCGCGCGGGCGATGGATGTGTCGAAGGCGGCGGTATCGCGCTGGATGACAGGGGCAAGCTGCCCGACCAGAGATAAGATTGTTGCGCTTGAGAAGCTGCTTGGACTTCCGGCACGGTCACTCGTGAACGGAACCACAGGCGCTCCTTCCAAGTCTGAAGAGGAGCTGACGGTTGAGCCGCTCATCCCGTCGCGCGGCGAGGGGGTGCTGCAGTCAGTCCGGCTGTCGAAATCCGCTATTGAGTCGTTCGGGCTGAAACCGGGCTCGATCAGCGCTTACCGGATGGATAATCCGGCGCTGGGGCAGCTGATCCCGATCGGCTCCGTTCTCATCGTTGACCGGAGCGTGAAGACCGCTCAGGCGGAAGGCTTTTACCTCGTGCAGGATAATGGCGTGAAGCGGATCGGACGCTACACGTTTAAGCCGGATGGGAAACCGCGCCTCATGCGGGGGCTCGAGGATGACCCGGCGAGCGCCATGCCGCCTGAAACAGAGGTGCTTGGGCGCGTGAAGGCTGTGCTCGTGGTGACTGAGACATAATTCCGGCGGCGCGCGGTCATGGCATAAGAAAGGGCGGCTGAAAAGCCGCCCTTCGTGTATCCCGGATGAGAATGCCGGTAATCAGAGTTCCGCGAGATCCGCCCGGATCTTGAACACCGCCTTCTTATGCATGGCAGGGCCCGTGACCGCGAGGTTCGGCGCGTGGCGCTCTCCCGGGAAGTAGATCGCGAAGTCACCAGGCTTCATCGTCACGGTTTCTGCCGGATCCAGATCCGGGTAAAAAGCGATGTCGTCCCGCTCAAGCCGGTCATCTGTGGGCGTCAGGTGATTCGCGTGGGTAATGAAGTCCTGACGCTCATCCCCTTCAAGCAGCAGCTGAATATCGATATAGCGCGCGTGAGCCTCAAACTTTCGGTCTGAAGCGGGGCGCGTCATCCCTTCCTCAACATTCACGTAAAATGCCGAACCTTCAATTTCGTGACGCCCGGTTTCTAGGTCGCCGCCATGCGCCGCAAGGTAAGCGAAAGCGCGCGAAAAGACTTCAGGAAGATAGGACTTCAGGGTTTTCCACTCGGACAGCGTGCCGGAAATCATGTCGGGTTCTCCAGTTGATAAGGGATGGGGAAGCTGCCCCGTCCCGATGATGTCCGACTATTTTAGGACGGCTCCGGGGTGTTCTCGCGGATACTGCGTTTTTCCCCGAAATAGGGAGGAGACAGAGGTCTCAGTGTCAGGCACCCGCGCGCTTTGCGTTACGATGAAAGAACCAAATGAAGGAGGATGGTTAGAAGATGGCTTACGTTGTGAGCAAAGCGCTTTCAGGCCGCACGGTGAAGGTCTACCGGGAGAGCGAATATCCGGTGCCTGTCATTTTCTCGACCCAGTATCAGGAACAGGGAAAAACGGTGCTCGAGCTGCTCGCGAATCTCGGCGCGCCGGAAGTGAATCTGGTCACGATTTCTGATCTTCACTGGGAAGAGGACCTGTCCCCCTGGGCTCACGGCTCTGTGCTCGCTTCAACCGATCACTTTACGGGCGGCGCGCCTCAGTATCTCGAGTTTCTCGAGAAGGAAGTGATTCCGTTCGCATCGCAGCACCTAGCCCTAGATCCCTCCACGCTGATTCTCGCGGGCTACTCAATGTCCGGGCTTCTCTCCGCCTATTCGCTCTTCATGACAGACGACTTCCCGTACCTCGTTTCTGCCTCAGGTTCTCTCTGGTTCCCGGGATTCCTCCCGTTCGCGAAGGAGCAGGGAATCAAGGGATCGCCGAAGGCGGTGTATCTGTCGCTTGGTGACACTGAGAGCCATTCCCGGAACCCCTACCTCAAGGAAAACGCTTCAGTCACGTCCGCGATTGCCGGGCTCAGCCGGGAAGCGGGAATTCCCACGGCGCTGATCTGGGAGCGGGGCGGTCACTTCAATGAACCGGCCGCGCGGCTTGCGCGCGGTCTTCGCTGGGTCCTTGGCGTGATGCGGGGAGAGGATATCAAGATCGAAAGCCGGAAGACACCTGAGGGCGTCTGATCCGCGTTTGGTATCGGCTTCACAGAACGGGAAAGCGTTTCAGACGCCTTCCCGTTTTTTATCGGGCGGGAGACGCCCCGGTCTTTGCGGCCGCGAGGAGCTCAAGCGCCTTTTCGATCAGGCGAAGACGCGGTTCGACCGTCGCGAGATCGAGATACTCTTTATTCGGGTTATGGAGCAGGCCGCCGGAGGGCGCCAGGGCATCGATCACCGCGACGCCGAAGGACGCGAGCTCATTTCCGTCAGACGCGCCGCCCGCCTCAGCCCAGACAGGGGAGGGAAGGCGAAGCGTTGCGGCGGCCCGGTTGATGAGCGTGATCAGAGACGCGGACTCTGCGGAAAGCGGAAGCGCCGGACCGAGACTCTCGATTTTGAGGTCTGATGTCACACCGTCCGCAAACCCCGTGAGGCAGAGTTTCCGCATTCGGAAAATCAGCTCATCGCGGTCCCCGTCCGAGCCGTAGCGAAGGTCAAATGTGACCGAGGCGTGCTCAGCCACCGTGTTCGCGGTTGTGCCGCCAGAGACAAGTCCGGTGCTGATCGCTGTGCCGTCGATTTCAGACGCGAGATGCTTCAGCTGCGGTATCGCGGCAGCCATTGCGTCGATCGCGTTCCGCCCATCCTCGGGACGGTTTCCGGCGTGCGCCGGCACCCCGTGGAAATCCACCCGGATGGTGCTTGACCCCTTCCGTGCCCTGACAAAACTGCCGTCCGGCCGTCCCGGCTCAAAAATGGAGGCGGCGGGAACGCCGCGGGACGCTTCACGGAGAAACTCAGCGTGTTCGCGCGGGGTGATTTCTTCAGCCGGTGTCAGCACCACCTTAAGCGAAAGACGGTCTTTCACGGCAGCGGGAAGGCCGGATGCGATCGCCGCGATGGCGGCGAGCCCCGAGCGGTCATCTGCGACACCGGGACCAAAGGCGAGGCCCTCATCGATTCTGAAGGGGTAGCGCGCGGCGCTCCCTCTTGAGTGCACCGTGTCCAGATGCGCGCAGAGCATGAGGTCAGCGGTTTCTGACTCCGGATGATTCCGGAAAACGCACGCGCGGCCATAGGAACCGACTTCAGGCCGATCGGTTTCCCAGCCAAGGTTTCTGAAAATCCCTTCCATCACGTCGCCTGCTTTCGTGACTCCTTCGGCGTCGCCTGACGGTGAATCGATTCCGGTCAGTGTTCTCAGAGGACTCAGAAATTCAGGCCGAAGGTTCATGGGAAGTCTCTCCTTGTCTGGGACGTGAAAAACAAACAATAACCTCTCAGTTTAAGCGGAAAAGCGACGGCTGTGACCGGCAAAAGACGGTATGCTGCACGGGATAACAAAAAAAAGAACTTCGGGGCAATACAGATATAATGATTCTTATAGTCCCGGGGTGTTTCAGGAGAGGAAACTATCACTTCAGTGAGATAGCTCCGGGGTATCCAGGCGAAAGCGGAACCGGCCGCACAGGGAGGAAGGCCGGACCGCGCTGTGCCTCTAAAAGGAGCCAATATGAAAATTCTGTTTCCGGTTGATGGCAGTGAATACAGTGTCCATGCCGCGCACGTGATCGCGCGCCGCGCGGAGCTTCAGAACTTTAATCCTGAGGTTTGCGTTCTCAATGTGCAGAAGGCGGCCGAACTGATGATCCCGGCACTCAAGCTCCGGCGTTCTGCCGCTACCAACCGCCAGTCTGAAGCCGCCTTCAAGAAGGTGCGTGACATTCTGAAGAATGTGAAGACTGAGGAAAAAGTGGTGATCGGAAACCCCGCTCAGGTGATCGCTGAAGAAGCGGACCGTGAGAAGGCGGATCTGATCGTGATGGGATCCCGGGGTCTCTCGGACTTCGCGAAGCTCTTCCTTGGCTCTGTCTCCACGGCGGTTCTCGCCCGCACCACGGTGCCTGTGATGCTGATCCGCAGCGAGTACACCTCTGAACCCGGCAAGGAACTGAAGGTCTGTGTGGCAGTCGACGGTTCGCCTTACTCCGAAGCCGCCGCCCGCTATATCGTGGCCCACCGTGAAATGTTCGGTGAAAAGCCGGATGTCCGCGTGGTCACGGTGGTGGATGTGGCTGAAGCGATCGCGTATGAGTACCCGACGGATGTGCCGCTTCCTGAAATTCCGGCAGAGCGCGAAGCCGCTGAAAAGAATATGGATGAGATTCAGCAGCTGATCCCCGAAATCGAGGAGAAGGGGAAGAAGGAAGCCATGTCGACGATCCGCCCGATTTTTGAACAGGCGAACTTCCCGGTGACGGAAGTGGCCCTGACGGGTGATCCGGGCACCGAGATCGCGAACTACGCGAAGACTGAGAAGCTCGATCTCGTCATCATGGGAACCCGCGGCCGCGATAATGTCGCCTCCGTCATTCTCGGCTCCGTCACGAGCCGTGTGGCGGCGGACGGCTCTGTTCCGCTCCTCGTGATTCCGGCGTAAGAATCTGTTTGCCGTCCCGGGAGACTTCTCTTCGGGATGGAAAAAGGATTTTTAAGTATAAGGCAGGAAGCCGTTCAGGTTTCCTGCCTTAATTTTTTTGCTGAAGACTGAAAGCCGGTAATCCGGATGGATGCGGCGAGCGGATCCTGACACCGTATACTCAGGAGCGGCTGAAAAATCAGGCAGCGGCGGTCTCCGGTGCCGCCTCCGTCTGAAGGTATCAAAAGGAAAAGAGAACGATGTCTGAAAGCAAAGTGTTTGAGTATCCGGTCCGGGTCCAGTGGGAAGATACGGACGCGGGCGGCGTGGTGTACCACGCGAACTACATTAAGTTCATGGAGCGCGCGAGAAGCGAGGCGCTCAGAGCGGACGGTCTGAATCAGAGGAAACTTGAGTCGGACCAGGGGATTGTGATTCTGGTCGCGGAGCTCTCAATCAAATATAAGCGGGCGGCGCAGCTCGAGGATCTTCTCACCGTGAAGACCCGGGTGGAGAAGCTTGGCCGCGCGAGCGTCGTCCTCAATCAGTCCGTGTGGCGGGGGGATGAGCTGCTCACAGACGGCCGCGTGAAAGTGGCGGCGGTAAAGAAAGCTGAGCTGAAGCCCGTGCCGCTCCCCACTGAAATCTATGACATGTTCAAGGCTTACGTGACGGAGCCTGAGTCCTGAAACGTCTCTATTGCTATTGATCTTCCGTCCTGAAGCCATTCGGAATCCGTTTCCGGCGTCCGAGGGCGAAGGGAAGCCCGGACGGGATGAAGTACGTGTCCGGGAGAAAGTAGATAAGCCAGCGGGCGATCACTTCCACTTGGTCATACGCGCGGATATGCGCCTGAAAGGCCGGGCTCCGCACCATCTCTTTCAGCGCGCCGAAACTGAGGAAGGGGCGTCCCGGGCCGGTTTCGGTTCTGAAGAGCGACTGAATGGTTTTCAGGAACGGGCTTCCGGCGAGCCGCGTTCCGATATAAAGATCCATTTCTTCCGGCGACCGGAGCGCCGGGGGAGGCACGAGCGCCGCGAGATCCTCGGCCGCTAGCTTCTGGATAAAACGGGCGTCGGTATCCCGCGGAAGCAGGTCCCGGATGTCACGCCCCCGGAAGATTTCGTAAAGCAGATTCGGGAAAGGGCAGGCGGGGAGCCACC
>OGWW01000304.1_pt1 | contig 33706 bp, 28 predicted proteins | sample 1576131 | NCBI WGS metagenome assembly OGWW01 (sample SAMEA3541576, study PRJEB24748) | human gut metagenome | biome: human gut; feature: human-associated habitat; material: faeces | place: China | collected 2012 | reverse complement strand
AACACTACCCTATAAGCTTGCAAGAAGCTATGAACGAAGCACTTATGGTAGCACGAAAATAATGACGTTATTTGCAAATAAATAATTTGAAGTGCAGAAAAGTGCCCGTAATTCGGAAGTTGGGGCTTTGAAATTTAACAGTTTCGGAGTCGTTTTAACGAATATTCAGACTTTAACAAATGAAGGTATGCAACCACTGAAAATAAAACACGCTACATTCAAAGCTGCTTATATGGCGAAAGAAGATAATTAGGTAGTAAAACTTGATTAATCCTATTTTTTGCCGTACCTTTGTCCCCAAAGTATAGAAAATGAATGTTTTAAGCGTTGTTTCCAAAGTTTTAGAGAAAGTAAGCTACCCGATTAGGAGCAATTTCTGCTTTTTCTTCTTTATGTATCTCGTTGGTATCGTTGTTTCTTATGCGGAACTTCCCGCCAATCGAGAGGACGCATCGGTATATGGAAACTTATGGTTGGAACTGTTTTTCGACCTATACATCGTCTGCATTCTTCTTTCGCTGATACCCAAACGCGTCCGCCGCTGGGTGGTTGGAGCGTTCTATATCATCGCATACGCCACAAGCATAGCCGACCTTTTCTGTTGGGTTAAATTCCAATCGTCCCTTAATCCATCGATGTTGCTATTGGCAGCAGAGACCGACAAGCGCGAGGCAAGCGAATTTGTCAGCAGCTATATCAATTCCGAAGTGCTCGCATCAAGCGTCGGATTGCTGTTGCTCATCATTGTTGTGCACTGTTTACTCGCAGTATGGAATATCTACCGCAAGCGAAAAGGCATAAAATATCCAGTACAGCTAAACATCTTAAAAGAGAAAAGTGCCCATTTCATCGGGATAATCGCACTCGTTTTCTTCGTTGTTTCGGCAATTTCGTCGTACCACAACAAGCGTGAAATGGTGCAAATGTTCTCGTTGAAAACGATTGGTGAAGTGGAACACGAACTTACAACACCCGATTGTGCAACGTTCTATACGCCTGTCTATCGACTTATATTCAGTCTTTATGCCAACCATTTGGCTGCACAGCAAATCGACAGATTGGTAGAAGCGAAAGACCGCGCTACGGTTCAGAGTTGCACCTTCGATGCAAAAAACATCGTGTTAATCATCGGCGAAAGTATGGGTCCGCATCATTCGCAACAATATGGCTACTTTATGAATACCACGCCACGCCAAGTTGCTTTGGAGAAATCGGGACTTCTTGTGCCTTTCAGCGATGTTGTAGCCCCGTGGAACCTTACGAGTTTCGTATTCAAGAATATTTTTTCGATGCACGTTGTAGGGCAGAAAGGCGAGTGGTGCGACTATCCGCTCTTCCCACAGCTGTTCCGCAAGGCAGGCTACCACGTGTCTTTCATCACCAACCAGTTCCTTCCACAAGCCAAAGAGGCTGTCTACGACTTCAGTGGCGGCTTTTTCCTGAACCACAAGGAATTGTCAGAGTCTATGTTCGATACACGCAACACACGCCTGCACACATTCGACGACGGATTGCTTGCCGACTACGACAACAAACTGAAGGCAGAAAACAAAGAAAATAACTTGATTATATTCCATCTTATCGGCAGCCACGTGTCGTACAACCGACGCTACCCGAAAAGCCGAAAGCATTTCAAAGCCGCAGATTATGAGCAAAAACGCCCAGAACTAACGAAGCAACGCCGCTATATGCTGGCACATTACGACAATGCTATCTTGTACAACGACTCGATAGTAGACCAAATAGTGAAACGCTTTGCCAACGAAGAAGCGGTGGTTATCTATATGCCCGACCACGGCGAAGAATGTTTTGAAGGCAACCGAGGCATTATATGCCGCAACCATTCTGCCGAGATTGATTACGATTTGGCACGCTACGAGTTTGCAGTTCCGTTCTGGATATACTGCTCGCCAAAATATATTGAAAAACACCCGAAGGTGTTTGAACAAATAAAAGCGGTAAGGCATAAACGCTTTATGACCGACGCCTTGCCCCACTTGCTGCTCCATTTGGGAGGCATAAAGGCAAAAGACTATCGCAGCGAGTACGACATTCTGAGTCCGCAATACAACGAGAAGCGTCCACGAATACTCAAGAACCAAACGAACTACGATGATTTGGTGGCTGAACATACACGAAAAGCAGCGATGAAACCGTAGTTTTTTAAAGATTACAAGCAATAAAAATGGATAGCAACACTAACTGTTCTGCCCGCAAAGGTATGGTCGATAAGATGCTGAACCGCACGGAATGCAACATCTTGCGAGGCGTTGCCATTGTCGGGATAGTGCTTCATAACTACTGCCATTGGCTTCGCCCTATCGTAAAAGAGAACGAATACCAATTCAACCAACACAATGTGGACTGGTTCAACCACGTTATGGCAAACGGTTTCAACGAACGCACGTTTTTCCATCTGCTATCGTTCTTTGGTCATTACGGCGTGCCTATCTTCCTTTTCCTGTCGGCTTACGGTTTGGTAATGAAGTATGAAGGTGCAAAAACACAAATCCTTCCCGACAGCGGCAGCACAAACGAACCAAATGCGCTTAGCTTTTTGCGCTACCACTGGCTGAAACTCTTCCGTATGATGATAGTTGGCTTTGCAGCTTTCGTATTAGTCGATGCTATGACCGAGGGGCAACACCATTACGAAGTGATGGATATTGCGGCACAAATGGGCTTGTTCAATAACCTTCTGCCCAATCCCGACGATATTATATGGCCTGGTCCGTACTGGTTTTTTGGCTTAATGCTTCAGCTATACATCGTCTACCGCTTGTTCTTATACCGAAAAGGCTGGACGTGGGTGGTGGCTTTCATTGCTGTTTGCACCATTATCGAACTACTGTGCGAACCTAATGGCGAGCCATTAAACCGTTGGCGGTACAATTTTGTCGGTGGAATGTTGCCTTTTGGCTTGGGTTTGCTTTATGCAAAGTATATGCGGAACGTGTCTTTGCGCATTTATGGGGCAACGTTTATAGTCTCGATACTCTTCATTCGGTTTGGCAGCAGCCACTTTTTCACGTGGCTTTTCGTGCCTATGTTTGTGTGTTCGGCAAGCGTCAGCTTTGTCAAGCTGCTTTCGTATTGGAACACACGCTATCCCAAATACACTTTTGGAATAGCAAAAACTTTCGATTGGTTAGGCGTTATATCGGCAGCACTGTTTATTTCACACCCCATTACACGAAAAATAATTATCCCTATATCGCGCAGTGGCGACTATTGGACGGGGCTGTTGCTCTACATCATTGCTTCCGTCTGCGTGGCGTGGTTGTTCAAGGAAATAATGAGGCGTGTGCCTTCACCAAAATTATGAAATGAAAAGAAAAGAAATAGAACTTGCAAACATTAGTCGGTTTCGTGGCGAACTGATGGGCTTAGCGATATTGTTCGTTATGCTTTTCCACGTTGGAGTGCCGCGCACGGATATGTTCTTCGGTCTTCGGCGTATGGGAAACATCGGTGTCGATATGTTTTTCTTCCTTAGCGGTGTCGGACTTTGGTATTCGTGGACGAAGAATGCCGACGCTATGCAATTCCTTAGGAAACGACTCCTGCGCATTTATCCTGCGTGGTTTATCGTGGCATCGCTGTATTACATACCCGATTTTCTCTCTCTTGCCTGGGTACAACACAGCGGACACAGCACAAATATCATCGATTTAATCGGCGATATTGCGATAAATTGGGACTTTTGGCTGCACGACGAACTTACATTTTGGTACATTCCTGCAGCCATGATGCTGTATTTGGTTACACCTGCTTACCTGTCGCTCATCATAAAGCACCCAACCTACCGATGGATTCCTGCACTTATGATAGCTTGGTGCGTAGTTGTACAGTACGTTTCGCCTATCCACGAGGCTGTTGGACACATCGAAATATTCTGGAGTCGTGTACCTATTTACTTCATCGGGCTGAACTTTGGAGCAGCAGTAAAAGAAAAAAGAACACTGGAAGGCAGTTCCATTTGGCTCATACTATTGACGTTTGCAGGTATGCTTGCAGCTTGTATCTATTTGGAACAGGCACGACACGGACACTTTCCGCTATTCTTGGAACGTATGCTGTATATTCCGCTCACCATAACAGGCATACTGTTGCTTTGCATCGCATTAGACAGGTGGTCAGGCAAACGCCTGCACAAGGCTCTTATATTCGTGGGCAGCATAAGTTTAGAGATATATTTGCTGCACAACCACTTCATACTTATCTACATCGAACAGCTTGGGTGGCACTATTGGGCAAAGTTCCTTGCAACGCTTGCAATAGTTTTACCCTTCGCATGGCTTCTGCACAAAGGAGTGGAGAAGATAACAATGAAAATAGAAAGGAGTTAGGAAAATGAAGGAAATTATCAGATTAATACGACCACATCAGTGGATTAAGAACCTCGTTGTACTGTTTCCCATCTTCTTTGGTAAGGCTTTGGGAAACATAGAATCGATCTACGAAGGGTGCATCACGATGATTGCATTCTCGTTTATCGCTTCTTCTATCTACTGTCTGAACGATATTGTTGATGTAGCCGACGACCGTCGCCACCCTAAAAAATGCAACCGTCCTTTGGCATCGGGCAAGATAAGCATCGCACAAGGTTATGCCATTATGAGCATAATGGTGATTTTATCGATGGTTTCGTTACTTTTTCTACCCCAACAGCGCATAGAAACGGGCGGAGTCATCGGCTTTTATTGGGCTTTGAACGTTGCCTACTGTTTGTATTTAAAGCAACACGCCATTATAGATGTATGCATTGTGGCATTTGGTTTCGTACTGCGTATTCTGGCAGGAGGTATGGCAACCGATATACGACTGAGCAAATGGATTGTGCTGATGACCTTCCTGCTGATGCTTTTCCTCTCGTTTGCCAAACGCCGCGACGATGTCTTGCGTATGAACGAAACAGGCGAGGCACCAAGAAAGAACACCATTCGCTATAATCTGACGTTCATTAATCAAGCCATTACCATAACGGCAAGTGTTACTTTGGTGTGCTATATTATGTACACGGTAAGCCCTGAAACAATTGCGAACTTCCATACAGAGAACCTTTACTTAACAAGTGTCTTCGTTCTCTTGGGATTGCTACGCTATATACAGATTGCAGTGGTGGACAAGAAAAGCGGCGACCCGACGAAAGTTATCCTCCACGACCGTTTCATACAGTTCATTGTATTAGGCTTTGGACTTACGTTCCTCATTATAATATATTTCTTGTAGTATGAAAGTATATGCCTTCGACTTCGACGGAACACTGACGAAAAAGGATACATTCGTCGAGTTCATCGAATTTTCCAAAGGATTTGGGAAAGCTTTCTGGGGCTTCTTCCTGTTCTCACCTATCCTTGTATTGATGAAACTGCGACTTTACCCGAACTGGAAAGCTAAACAACGTGTGTTCTCGTGGTTCTTCAAAGGAATGGAAATAGACGATTTTAACAGACTTTGCAAAGATTTTGCGACTGAAAAACGAGGCATTATGCGACAAAGTGGACTGGAAACGATTCGCAAAGCATTGAATGAGGGAGATAGTGTAATTATCATTACCGCCAGCATAGAAAACTGGGTGAAACCGTTTTTTGAGGAATTTGGCGATAAAATCAGAGTGGAAGGAACGCAGATAGATGTTCGGTTAGGTACCATAACAGGGCAGTTTCTTACAAAAAACTGCTATGGAAAAGAAAAAATAAAACGACTGAAAAGTGCCTTTCCATATAGAAAAGCTTACGAGTTGATAGCTTTTGGCGACAGCAAAGGCGACCGTTACTTGCTGAAAGAAGCGGATAAAAGCTATTATAAACCTTTTCGGGGGAGAAAGAACGAAAATTACGGTGAAATCGTTCGTTTTGGCATAGTAGGTGTTTTAGCTACTGCTCTCCAATATGGCATATATCTTTTATTGATAAAATGGATAGAGCCACGAATTTCTAACACGGTGGGCTATCTTCTGAGCTTCATCTTTAACTATATAGCCTCAACAAAATTCACGTTCAAAGTTAAATCCACAGCAAAAAAAGGAGCAGGTTTTACATTTGCACACATTATTAATTATGGACTACAAACGGTTTTTCTAACCCTTTTCCTTTGGCTTGGGTTACCTAAAAACATTGCAATGATACCTGTTTTTGGCATCTGCGTTCCCATAAACTTCATATTGGTGCGTTTGTTCCTAAAGCGGAAATAATATCATTATATACTAAAGAGTTACCCAACAATACTTGGAAAATATATTATAAATGTGTAACTTTGCAGACTTTAAATAAGGAAGAATGTCTGTATTTGGTATTTTTGCAGTAAAAAAAGAAGAACGTTTGTTAGCATTTGCTATGCTTTTTGTCTTCTTGGCTTTCAATGCGCTGCTCATAAGTAGCCACTTTGGCGTCTATACAATGGGGGCACACGGAGGTTTTTGGTCGTTGTTTAGCAAGAATTTCCGTATGTCTGGCTATGATAACTGGTCGTGGATAACCATCTCTTGTATGCGTGTCCACTTTGAAACCATTCGCCACCCGCTGTTTCTAACGCTGCTTTACCCGCTATATTGGCTGAATCACTGGCTTATAAACGCTGTAGGTATCAACTTTGCGGTATTCTTTATGGCAATAATCATTGTCTTTTCAGCATTCTATTCTGTTATTTTCACCTATCGTATCCTGCGTGAGGTGCTTGAATTACAACGAAAAGACGCCACACTGCTCACGCTTTTCCTATTCTCGTTTGGGCATATTCTGGTACCTGCGATGGTTCCCGACCATTTTATAATATCGCTTATGCTGCTTACAATGACCCTTTATATTGCAGGAATACGGCAAAAACAAGGTAAGTTCATCAATGCATGGCAATCTTTTCTCTTGATATTCTTTACGGCAGGAATGGCTGCTTCCAATGCAGGAAAGACAATCTTGGCAGGTCTTTTCACGAATGGAAGGAAGTTTTTCAGCTTTAAATATCTTACTATCGGCATCATTCTACCATTGACTTTGCTATTTGGTATTCAACAAATGCAGTACTACCAAGTAGAAATTCCGCAAGAAGAAGTTACCAAAAAGATTGTAAGCAACAAGAAAAAGAAGCAACCAGGAAAGTTTGAAGCCCATACCAAGAAGCGAAATGCGTGGCTACACGCTCACACAGGACAAGCAGCGAGCAGCGAAGGCATAGGAAAGCTAATGGATATATCTACTTCTCGCACGGAAACATTGATTGAAAACTTCTTCGGCGAGCCTATCCAGCTACATCAAGATTATCTTTTAAAAGACGTTTCGTGGGACCGTCCTATCTTTGTAAAGTATAGTTGGATTGTCAATTATGTTGTCGAAGCACTCATCGTATTGCTGTTTGTGATTGGAATAGTGGCGGGGTGGCGTTACAAATTCATGAAAATGCTTTTGTTATGGTTTGCCTGCGATTTCACATTACACATCATTATGGGCTTCGCAATTAATGAAGTGTATATCATGACAGCAGGCTGGGCTTTCATAATTCCCATTTCCATCGGCTATTTGCTGGGCATTCTTTCACGCCAATCACGTTTTATCTTGCACATCACACTGGTTCTATTGACAAGTTGGCTATGGGTTTATAATGGCGGACAAATCATTTATTACCTTATTGCATGAACGCTATTATGGGTTTTCTTACCATTAAAAGAGAAGAACGCCTACCTGTTGGCTTATTCTTCGTATGGCAATTACTTTTGCAAACACTTGCCATAGCGAAATATGTGCCATTATTCACGAAGCCATCGAGTAATTACTACAAGCTATTTGTCGATAATTACCATCTTTCAGGCTTCGATCCGCTTACCTATTTGGTTGTTTCCGATTGGTCGTTAGCCTACGATGTGAACCGTCACCCTTTACTGGCATTCTTCTATTACCCTTTTTCATTATTAAACCAACTGCTCATTCACGCAACAGGAATAAACTTTTCGGTTTATATTGTTGCAGTTGTTTTAATTTTCTTTTCTACCTATGGCTTTGTTCTTATGTTGAGAATACAACGCCATATTATAGGAATTGCTTCCTTTGATTCGGCAATTCTTGCTTTTATCCTTTATTCTTTTTCCCATATTTTATTATCGAGCATAGCCCCCGACCACTTTGTTTTGTCGTTGTTTATGCTTTTGCTAACGCTGTATATTGCAGGAAAACAACTGCAAGAACAAAAAGAAATGAGCATTTGGCAGACCATTCTATTGTTTCTGCTAACTGCTGGTATCTCATTGAATAACGGTTTAAAAGTTTTTCTATCCAATCTTTTCACACGAGGCAAACGGTTCTTCACGATAAAAAATATCTTTTTGGCTATCATTTTACCCGCTACAGCCATCTTTGCAATAGGCGAATGGCAGCACGAACAGTTCATTGCAGATAAAGTTAAGGCAAGTAAGGTAAAGAAGCGCAACGCTATCAAAGCCGAACGCAAGGCAATGTTCGCCGCATTTAGGGACACTACGCACATTAAAGATAGCACAAAGCAGGAGCAAGCCTTCCAAAAAATGTGGAAAGCACATCGCAAAGAAGTGCTTAGAGCAGAAGCCAAGCAACCTCAAAAGGCACATTCGGGCAAGCCTGTGAGCAACAAACGCTTCCTGAACTGGACCGATGTATCTACTTCCCGCACAGAAACAATCGTAGAAAATCTATTTGGCGAATCCATACAACTACACCAAAAGCACACATTGGAAGATGTGATGAAAACCCGTCCTGTAATTGTTACCTACAATTGGATAGGCAATTATGTAGTTGAAGCGTTGATTTTCCTCCTTTTCATCGCAGGAATATGGTGCGGACGACACGTTAAATTCTTGTGGTTGTGCCTTTCTTTTGCCGCTTTGGATATAGTATTGCACATCGGATTAGGCTTTGGCATCAACGAGGTCTATATTATGACAGCCCATTGGATTTACGTTATCCCTCTTTCCATTGCATTTTTTGTCCGCAATAGCGGTGGTAGAACAAGGAAAACGCTACGCATTCTTCTCGTTCTACTTGCAATATATCTTGTTGTTTATAATGTTTCACTGCTCGTTCAGTATCTGTATTTCTAAACTTTAAATGATTATGAAAGCAAGCGTTTCTATCGTCTTATGCACTTACAATGGTTCAAAATACATCAAAGAACAGTTAGATTCTATCCTTGCCCAGACGTATCCACTGCATGAAATCATCGTGCAAGACGACCATTCTACCGATAAAACCACAGAAATTCTTCAAGAATATGCTTGCAAACATAGCTTGATAAAGGTTTTTCAAAACGATTCTGCACAAGGAGTAAATGGCAATTTCCTTTCAGCGATGCAGCGAGCAACAGGCGAATACATTGCTATTTCCGACCAAGACGACATTTGGGAAACAGATAAAATAGAGAATCAGATAAACAGTATCGGCGAAAACCTACTCTGTTCTGGGCTTTCACGCCCTTTTTCTACCGACGGTTCATTTGCTTATTTCGACCAAAGGAAACGCAATGTGCACGCCATTCGTATGTGTTTTCTTTGTCTCCCTGGCCACACGTTGCTCTTTCGCCGTGAGCTTGTAGGTATGCTGCCTCCATTAACCCACCCCATTTACAAATACTCTATGTACGATGCAGCCCTTTCCATAACAGCATCTGCACACAAAAGCATCGTATTCATCGATAAAATTCTTGTCAATTTCCGTCGCCATACAACTGCAACTACCTACAACGATTACAGCAAAAGCCTGCCATCGTGGAGCAATGCCCTACACACACTAAGGTGGGGAATTACCCATTTCAGCGAAACGAGAAAACAAGTGCACCTTCTTTTCGCAGCCAAGTTATCGCTATTAAACTATGTGAATGCCGATAACGAAGAAGCAAATGCAGCCAAAAAGATACTTGAATTGGAATTAGAGAACGGTATTTTGTCTTTTATGAAACTGCAATACCACTGCATAAAGAACTATAAATACCTATTCCACACCGAAGGAAAAGGATTTGTCAGGTTGGTTCGAGCAGCCCTCTACCCCATTATGCAGTTACATATGTACGCTAAATAAAAAGCAGAAACAAGGCATAAAATAAGGAAACACACGCATTAAACGCTATAAAGCCCAACCTTTACTTTTACTTCTTGCGACGCAAATAGCCTATACACTCATCGAGCATTTTAGACCCTAACAGCTTCATAACGATGAAATAAGCTACAACAGCCAAGCCTATTCGCGCCAACAAAAGCACAATAAGGTTGTGAATGCTGCTCGTAGCCATATAAACCGCAACCATAATAGCAGCCGAGACAAGCATATAAGGCACTATATCGAGCAATACGTCCCACAGACGAAGGGAAATTTCGCGATGTGCAAAGTATTGCCAAACAAACAACCAAAGCACCATAGCCACCGTATAGGCACTCACCATAAACACCATACCCTTGCTATGACACAGCAAAACAAGCAACAACTGAACTGCAATAAGCGAAGTGGTTACCCATAAATACACATCTGACTTGCCACGACTTATCATTAAGTTCTGATACAACGTATAGAAAGGCAGGAAAGCACCACTGATACAAAGTATGCGAAGCAGCGGAACGCTATCTACCCACTTATCGGCAATGAACACTATGATAAACTCGTACGCCACCATACCTAAGCCAAACATTGCAGGAAAAGCCAAAAAAGCGGTGAAACGGAGCATTTTTCGGAATACAAGGACTTGCCTTTCGCGTTCAGCTTTCACTTCTACCAGTATCGGTTGCGCCACTTGCGAAGTGGTTCCCGACACTATTGTGCTCGCCATTGTGTCCCATTTGAACGCCTGCGAGAAGTTTCCAACAGCGTTTGCCGTATAAAGGCGTCCGAAAATGAACGTCAGCAGGTTCTGACTGATAACGTTTACCACTGTCGTAACCAATATTTTATAGCTGAAAGAGAACATACGGCGCACGGGAACAAAGTCTATCTTCAGCGATGGCCGCCATGGAATAAGGAAAAAGCGTCCCAAACTTGTCAGCGTTATATACAACACCTGCTGCCAAGCCAAACTCCAATAGCCATAGCCTTGCAGTGCCAACACGATACCGACAATGCCCGAAACAACCAAAGACGACACACGCAAGATGGTTGTTTCCTTTACCATAATGTTCTTAAACAGATATGCCGTCGGCGCAGTGCCGATTGCAGAGAACAGTAAGGAAACAAATAGAAAGCGAGAAAGGTCTATGAGTTCTGGGTGATGAAAGAAATCGGCAATGAGCGGAGCACTAAAGAAGAGCACAATATAAGAGCACCAACTTACTATCGTGCTGAACCAAAACACAGAATTATAGTCGTTGTCGGTGGGATTCTCAAGGTTTGCAATTGCAGAAGTAAAGCCACTCTCCTGCAACGCCCCTGCTACGGCTGTGAAAACGGCAAGCATTCCCATCAAGCCATAGTCGGAATTAGAAAGCAAACGAGCGAGCAAGATGCCGATGGGCACGCTCAGAATTTGCATTGTACCGTTGTTCAATGCTCCCCAAAATAGTCCTTTTGCTGTTTTCTCCTTTAACGTTTGCTCTGCCATTCTACCGTTGTTTTCGTGCAAAAACGCACTTATTCGTTCAACTTATCCTATCCTTGGATAAGTTTTATATTTTCCATTATAATATTTCTCCACATCTTTTTCAATACATTCGGGCACCAATCCTTTGATTGTGTGCCCGTTTTTTATGCGCAACCGTATATCTGTGCTGCTTATATTGATAAGCGGAATGTCCAATAATGTAACATTGTCGGGCGGCAACGTGTTGCATTTTTCTACGGTTTCATCGCTCTTTCTCGGATAAACGGCAACACGATAGTTGGCTAAAATATCTTCTGCGTGATACCATTTGTCGAACGCCTGCCAATTGTCGCCTCCTATCAGAAGTACAAACTCGTAGGTTGGAAAGTCGGCAGAAAGTCGCTGCAACGTGTCCCAAGTATAAGAAGGTTTCGGCAAACGAAACTCGTAATCGCAGGCAACCATACCGTTTTTGCCATTCAGTGCTTTCCTAACCAACTGCAAGCGCAGCGTATCGTCGAGTAGCTTGTCGTTTATTTTAAATGGATTTTGCGGCGAAACCATAAACCAAACCTCATCTAAACAGGCTTCTTGCAGAAAGATTTCTGCCAATTTTATGTGCCCATTGTGGATAGGATTGAACGAACCGCCGTATATTCCAACCTTCATTGCAACCTTATGCTTCTACGAATTGCTTTATAATGTTGTAGGCTTCCTCCTTTGCCTTTGCCAAATCGTCGTTCACGATAATATGGTCGAATTTATCGGCAAATGTGAGTTCATACTCCGCCTTGGCTATTCTGCTTTCTATAGCATCAGCCGAATCGGTCTGTCTGCCTTCCAAACGTCTGCGAAGTTCAGCGATAGAAGGGGGCTGAACAAACAAGCTGAGTGCCTTTTCGCCGTAAAACTGCTTTATATTGCAACCACCTTTCACATCGACATCGAAGATAACGTTTTGCCCCTTGTCAGCCTGAGCCTCTACCTGACTCTTCAATGTGCCGTAGAAACGGTCGGTATAAACTTCCTCGTACTCCAAAAATTCGTTGTCTTCTATTCTCTTTTTAAACGCTTCGGGACTTAAAAAGATGTATTCCACCCCATCTCGTTCCGTGCCACGAGGCGCACGTGTGGTACAACTGATAGAAAATGCCAACTTCAGTTCAGGGTGTTCGTTCATCAGCCACTGCACAATGGTACTTTTACCAGCCCCCGACGGTGCCGAAAATATTATGAGTTTTCCTTGCATCTGCTGTTTCTTTACAGTGCGTTCAGCACTTGTTCTTTTATCTGTTCCAGCTCGTCCTTCATCTTCACCACGATGTTTTGCATCTCGGCTTGATTGCTTTTAGAGCCTGTCGTGTTTATTTCGCGTCCCATCTCTTGTGCGATGAAACCGAGCTTTTTGCCCACGCCGTGCCCTTCTTCCGCCATTGTTTCGCGGAAGTAGCTCAAATGGTTGGTCAGACGCTGTCGCTCCTCGCTTATATCAAGTTTTTCGATATAGTAAATCAGCTCTTGTTCCAAGCGGTTCTTATCATAATCCACTTTTGCCACTTGTTCCAAGCCTTCTATAATTTTCTCTTTTATCTTCGGCACACGGCTTTCTTCGTAAGGTTCTATGCTCTTCAGAAGGGCTTCTATATTATCAATTTTCTCGTGGAATTTGCGTTCGAGCGCAGCACCTTCTTGCTTGCGGAAGTCCACTAAGTTCTCTATGGCTTCGCTGATGGCCTTCTTTGCTGCCTCCCACTCTTCTTCGTCGAGCACCTCTATTTCGGTTTTCGTTGTAACGTCGGGCATACGCAGCAACATAGAAAACCAATCGGTAGGTTCGGGAATACCCGTTTGTGCCGCTATATTCTTTATCTGGCGATAGTAGTTTTCTACGAGTTTCGCATTGATGGGCGTTGCGTCCAACGCTGCATCTTTCTCTATCCACAACGAGAAATCAACCTTTCCACGCTCCAGACGCTTGGCAATGGTCTGTCTTATTTCCATTTCCTTCTCTCTATACAGAGGGGCAATGCGGGTTGAAAGGTCAAGATTCTTGCTGTTTAGCGACTTTACCTCTACGCTTATTTTCTTTTCTTTGTAGGTTACGACAGCTTTACCGTAGCCCGTCATTGATAATATCATAATCCTTACGTTTAATTAATGCAAAAGTACAAAAAAGAGCCGAAAGCACCAAATTGCCATCACTTCCTTTTAAAAGTTACTTGCTGACAAGTCTTTATATATTCTTCTAAAACCATTATAACCACTGCTGCCACAAATAAAAGTCCTGCAAATCGGTGAGCATATGAAAGAACAACCCGATACCGATGGGACGAAGCCACCAAGGCTGTTTCAGTTTCTCGTAGGGAAGCACGCACAGCAGTGCATAGACACCTACCATAAAATAGGAATGAAGCAGGTGAAAACCCACACTGCAACGGTCGGGATTGAATATAGGTGTTGCCAGTAAATGGTCTAAATCTACAAGCATTGTTGCCAACATAATCCAAAACGCCTTCACCCTGCGTTCGCGCCTGAAGAACTGTGCAAACAGCAAGGGTGCAAGAAAATGAAGCCCATAGTGAATAATGGTTCTTAATAATGCGATTGTCATTTCTTGTTTTAAATCGTTAGAAGTATGCAAATATAGTCCATTTCCTTAAAACTCCCATCATTTTGCTGAAAAGTTAGGATATTTTTACGTTCGGTTCATTCAGACAGGGTTATTCGGAGAACAGCTACGCCAACTGTAAACAAATCTTAATACAAAAGAACTTGTACCACTAAATGTTAATTTTGAAAATGCAAGAAATATTTAGCTGAAAAATCAGAAATAAGCATTGGTAAAGCGTTTTCTATGCCGCCAGTTTGCAAAAGTGCCGCTTTCGCAAGGCAAAACAATAGGTTTCATCGAGCAAAAGCGGCATTTTTGGAATGTAGAAACGGCTCTTTTGCAAGGCAAAACCGCATCTATATTTCCACAAAAGTATTCGTTTTATCACATTTAAGATACCTTTTCGTTGCACAGCACTACCCAACAAGTGGATAATAGACTATAGTTAAGCAACTTACAATAGCACGCAAACAATGGCGTTATTTGAAAATAAATAATCTGAAGCGCAGAAAAGTGCCCGTAATTCCGTTGCTAAAGCCTCATTGATTTAACAATAAGCGTATCTAATTTAGAGATATTAACAAACACAAAAGGCATTGATTAAATTATAAGGAAAATCGCAAAGCAATGTTGAACAAATATAAGGCTACACTGCGTGTTACCGATTAATTTGCTAACTATCTGAAAAAAGGAAGTCATTTTTTTGTTCTTTCCTTGATTTAGTGTATCTTTGCAAAAAGAATATCTTAACGTTGGAGGGCGGTTAATGGAACTTAGCAACCTCCATATACAAATCTATTTACATACAGAGCAATATGATTCTATTTTTCTTGGCTTCTAATGACACTGTCATTGCTACTGAAATCGACCACAACCCTACGCAGGAAGAGGTTGAAAAGTTGAGTTGGCTTTATGGCAACGCAAAGGTGTTGAACGACAAAGAATTGTCGGGCTACTACCTCGGACCACGCCGCGAAATGATTACTCCTTGGAGTACAAATGCCGTTGAAATCACCCAAAACATGGGTATCAGTGGCATTTCTCGTATAGAAGAATACTTCCCATCGCAGTCGATGGAAGCTAATCCAGACAGAATGATATTCCGCAACTACGATGGATTGAATCAAGACATCTTCACGGTGGATATTCAGCCAGCAGAAATACAGTTCGTTGATAATCTTGAGAAGTTCAACGAGGAAGAAGGATTGGCACTGTCGCCAGAGGAAATAGAATATTTACATAAGGTAGAAAAGCAGAACAACCGCCCACTGACCGACTCGGAAGTGTTTGGTTTTGCACAAATAAACTCGGAACACTGTCGCCACAAGATATTCGGCGGCGAGTTCATCATCGACGGAAAGGTGATGGAAAGCAGTCTTTTCAACCTTATAAAGAAAACAACAAAGGAAAATCCAGGCAAGATTTTGTCTGCTTACAAAGATAATGTAGCCTTTGCAGAAGGCCCCGAAATAGAGCAGTTTGCTCCAAAAAACCAAAGCACGTCCGACTTCTTCCGTGTGAAGAACATTGAGAGCGTTATCTCGCTGAAGGCTGAAACCCACAATTTCCCTACTACTGTAGAACCTTTCAACGGTGCTGCAACAGGTACAGGTGGCGAAATTCGCGACCGTATGGGCGGTGGTGTAGGCTCTTGGCCTATTGCAGGAACAGCAGTTTATATGACGGCTTACCCACGCTTGCAAGACGAAAACGGAAAGATGCCCGCCTTGCGCGATTGGGAAGACATTCTGCCAGTGCGCGAATGGCTCTATCAGACGCCTCAACAGATACTTACGAAAGCCTCTAACGGTGCAAGCGACTTTGGCAATAAGTTCGGACAACCGCTGATAGCAGGTTCTGTATTGACTTTCGAACACCAAGAAAACGGCGAGAAATATGCTTACGACAAAGTGGTTATGCTTGCTGGCGGCGTAGGCTACGGTGCGAAGCGCGACTGCTTGAAGAAAACGCCACAGCCAGGAAACAAAGTTGTTGTTGTAGGTGGCGACAACTATCGCATCGGACTTGGTGGCGGTTCGGTATCGTCGGTAGACACTGGACGCTATTCAAGCGGAATCGAGTTGAATGCTATCCAGCGTGCCAATCCCGAAATGCAGAAGCGTGCCTACAATCTTGTTCGTGCGTTGGTGGAAGAAGACGAAAACCCTGTTGTTTCTATTCACGACCACGGTTCGGCAGGACACTTGAACTGTTTGAGCGAATTGGTAGAAGATTGTGGCGGCAGAATAGATATGGACAAGCTGCCTATCGGCGACAAAACGCTGAGCGCAAAGGAAATTATCGCCAACGAATCGCAAGAACGTATGGGCTTGCTGATAGACGAGAAGTATCTCGACCACGTGCGTCGCATTGCCGAACGCGAACGTGCACCGATGTATGTGGTAGGCGAAACAACGGGCGATGCGCACTTCTCGTTCGTTCAGAAAGATGGTGTAAAGCCATTCGACCTTGATGTTGCGCAAATGTTCGGACACTCACCGAAGACCATTATGAAGGACGAAACGGTGGAACGTAAATATGCCGACGTTGTTTACGATATTGCAAAAATTGACGATTACGTTACACGTGTGCTGCAATTGGAAGCCGTAGCTTGCAAGGATTGGCTCACAAACAAGGTAGACCGCTCGGTTACAGGACGTGTGGCACGCCAGCAATGCCAAGGACAAGTGCAGTTGCCACTGTCCGACTGTGGCGTGGTAGCACTCGACTACCGTGGCTATAAAGGTATTGCCACCGCTATCGGACACGCTCCGCAAGCAGGTTTGGCATCGCCTGAAGCTGGCTCGGTGCTCTCTGTGGCTGAGTCGCTGACCAATATTGTATGGGCTCCGCTTGCCGATGGAATGGACAGCATCAGTCTTTCAGCAAACTGGATGTGGCCCTGTCGTGCGCAAAAGGGAGAGGACGCACGCCTTTACAGTGCAGTGAAAGCCTTGTCGGATTTCTGCTGCGCCATTGGTGTGAACGTACCGACAGGTAAGGATTCGCTATCGCTTACACAGCAATATCCTAACGGCGAGAAGATTGTTTCGCCAGGAACAGTCATCGTTTCAAGCGGTGCGGAGGTGAGCAATGTGCGCCAAGTGGTTTCTCCAGTATTGGTGAACGACAAGAATACACGCCTTTATCACATCGATTTCAGCTTCGACGAGCAGCGTCTGGGCGGTTCTGTCTTTGCACAGAGCTTGGGTAAGGTTGGTTCTGACGTTCCTACCGTGAAGGAGCCTCGCTACTTCTGCGATTGCTTCGATGCTATTCAAGAAATGATTCGCCGTGGTTGGATTCTTGCAGGACACGATATTTCGGCTGGTGGTATGATTACAACGCTGCTCGAAATGACTTTTGCAAATCCTGAAGGTGGTCTGAATATCAACTTGCACGATATGCAAGGCGATGACATTATGCGTAAGTTGTTTGCCGAAAATCCAGGTGTCATCATTCAAGTTGCCAACGAACACAACGACGAAGTGAAGGCTTTCTTGGAGGATAACTGCATTGGCTTCGCACGCATTGGCTATCCAAACACCAAAAACCGTACGCTTAGCATTGCCGATGGAAGTTGGAAACACGACTTCGACATCGACGCTTTGCGCGAATCTTGGTACGAAACATCTTACTTGTTAGACCGTAAACAGACTGCAAATGGGTTAGCCGAGAAGCGACACGATAACTATAAGAAACAACCAATAGAGATGAAGTTCAACGAAAGCTTCACAGGTAAGTTGCAGCAATACGGTTTAAATCCAAATAGATGGAAAGACAACGACACAACAACCCATCAGACACACCGTAAACCAAAGGCTGCCATCATTCGAGAAAAGGGAACTAACGGCGACCGCGAAATGGCTTATAGCCTCTATCTTGCAGGTTTCGAGGTGAAAGATGTTACGATGACTGACCTCATTTCGGGTCGTGAAACGCTTGAAGAAATGAATATGATAGTGTTCTGTGGCGGTTTCTCTAACTCTGACGTGCTCGGTTCGGCAAAGGGTTGGGCAGGTGCTTTCCTCTATAATCCTAAGGCTAAGCAGGCACTCGACAACTTCTATGCACGCGAAGATACACTGTCGCTCGGCATCTGTAATGGTTGTCAGTTAATGGTAGAGCTAAATCTTATCAACCCAGAACACAAGCATCGCTCACGATTGACGTACAACGACAGCCATAAGTTTGAAAGTGCTTTCCTCGGATTGAACATTCCAGAGAACAAGAGCATTATGTTAGGGTCGCTCAGTGGCAGCAAACTTGGCATTTGGGTGGCACACGGAGAAGGAAAGTTTATGCTTCCTGAACCCGAAGACCGTTATAATATTGTTGCGAAATACAACTATGCACAATATCCAGGCAACCCGAACGGCTCTAATTACAATGTAGCTGGTATCTGCTCTGACGACGGTAGACACCTCGCAATGATGCCTCACCTTGAGCGTTCTGTATTCCCTTGGCAACAAGCGTGGTATCCGATAGACCGTCGCAACGACGAAGTTACTCCGTGGATAGAAGCATTTGTCAATGCACGCCAATGGGTTGAGGAACGAATAAAATAATAATGTCAGACAACAAGAACAAAGAACTAAACAACACAAGCCTGTCTTCTTCTGCCTCAAACGGAAGAGGTGGGCTTGCTATTTATTGGAATGCCTTCAAGACATTCTTCAAGATTGGTGCGTTCACACTCGGTGGTGGCTACGCTATGATTTCTATTATAGAGAACGAGGTAGTAGAAAGACAAAAGTGGATAAGCAAGGAAGAGTTCGTAGACCTTATTGCAATGGCGCAGAGTTGCCCCGGCGTGTTTGCTGTAAACATAAGTATTTTTGTTGGATATAAGCTCCGCAAGACGCCAGGAGCGTTGTGCACAAGTCTGGGAGCGGTGTTGCCATCGTTCCTTATGATTCTTCTTGTTGCCCTGTTCTTCCATCAGTTTATGGACTTAGCGTGGGTAGAAGCTATGTTTCGTGGCATTCGCCCTGCCGTAGTGGCACTCATTGCCGTGCCCACATTTAATCTTGCGAAAAGAGCAAAGATAAACCTTGCCAACTGCTGGATACCCATTGTTACTGCATTACTCATTGCCTATTTAGGTGTAAACCCTATTTACATACTCATTGCTGCTGTTGCAGGCGGCTACCTGTATGGTAAATTCATAGCCCCAACCGAATAGATATGATATTTCTACAACTCTTTTACACATTCTTTACGATTGGACTGTTTGGCTTCGGCGGCGGTTACGGTATGCTTTCGCTTATCCAAACCGAGACAGTGATACGCCATCACTGGCTCTCTTCAGCGGAATTTACCAATATCGTGGCTATTTCGCAGATGACCCCTGGTCCTATTGGCATAAACTCTGCAACCTATTGCGGCTATACGGCAGTGCACAATGCTGGCTTTACAGGCGGAATGGCAGTGTTAGGCAGCATTACAGCCACATTCGCATTGGTGCTACCATCGCTTATTTTGATGCTTCTCATCAGTAAGCTGTTCCTGAAATATATGAAGACGTCGTTGGTTCAATCCATCTTTATGAGCGTACGCCCTGTTGTAGTAGGGTTGTTGGCAGCAGCTACATTATTGCTTTGCAATGCCGAAAACTTCTCGCGACCTAACATGAACTTATGGCATTTCTGCATCAGCATTGCCCTTTTCCTTGCTACTTTTGTTGGTACAATGTGGCTAAAGATAAACCCAATCCGCATGATTTGCTATTCCGCAGTTGCAGGATTGGTACTCCTTTATTAGGAACAAAAACATTCCGACAATTCAAAATTAAACGATTTAACTAATAAGAACTAACTTCTTTAACGAAAAAATAAGCATTAAAAGATTATGATTAAACTTAAACAAATCCTGTTGCTCACAGTTTTGAGCATAGGAATGGTGGCTTATGCACAAGGTCCTAATAATACTGGAACGTATTATAAACCCGCAGACGGTTTCACGGGTAAGACTCTAAAGACCAAACTATATCAGATTGTGGGAAAGCTACACACAACCGAATACAATGGTTTGTGGGAAACTTACAAAACTGCCGACGTACGTCCAGACGGCAAGCTGTGGGATATGTACTCTAAATCGACAAGCTACGAAATAGGCGGAAGCATGCAAGGACACGCATCGGGCAGCGAAGGTGGAGGCTACAACCGCGAGCACTCAATGCCAAAGAGCTGGTTCCACAAGCAAAAACCAATGCACAACGATGCTTTCCACGTAGTTCCTGCTGACACATACGTTAATAGCGTGCGCAACAACTTCCCCTATGGCGAGAACAAGGGAGAGATGTTTACAGGCAAAGGCAATTTCGGAAAGAAGGGCAAGTGCACAACTCCTGGTTATAGTGGTACTGTTTTCGAGCCAGCCGATGAATATAAAGGCGACTTTGCACGTATTTACTTCTATATGGCAACAGCATACGAAGCTGCCATAGCAGGCTGGAAGTCGCCTGTAATGAGCGGAAACGAATACAAACCCTACGTAAAATGGCAGATGGATATGTTGATGCGCTGGGCTAAGGAAGACCCTGTGAGCCAAAAAGAAATATTGCGCAACGAGGCTGTTGCCAAGGTTCAAGGAAACCGAAACCCATTTATCGACTACCCTGGCTTGGAAGAGTATCTGTGGGGAAGTAAGGTAGAAGAGAAGTTCAGCTACGACAACTATGTCAGCCCAACCCCTGCCAACCCTAACGATGTGGGTGGCGTGTACCCTGGATATAACGGCGAAGACCCCGAAGATCCTCAAGACCCAAACCAGTCTGACGATAAATACACTTTCAAGAAGATTACAAAGGGCAGCGAACTGCAAACAGGAACAGATTATCTCATCGTCTGCGAAGCAGAAAACACAGCTTTAGGAAAGGCTGATGGCACCAAGACTGGAAAATTCTATGCACCTGCTAAGGTTGAAATAAAGAACTTTACCATTACAACAACAGTCGATGGAAAGAATACTCCACATAGAATTAAGATTAGCGGAGCAGAGGGTGCATACGCTTTGTTTGATATTGGAAGTGGCGTTTACTTGGTTAGCAAGACCAACAAGAACTCGTTAGAGGGAATTGAAAATGAGTCGCCGACCTGGACTATAACTTTTACCGAAGAAGGAAATGCAGATATTAAATCTACATTGTCAGAGAAGCGGTCTATTTTCTACAATGCCCAAATGCAACGCTTTTCGGTATATAACAGCACAACGCAGAAGCCTGTGCAGTTGTATAAATTCGACAAAGTAGAAACAGGCATTAGTTATGTAACAACCACCACGCACCCTGCTGCAGTTGGTATTTATACCATTTGCGGTCAGAAGGTTAGCGACGACTCCAACACAAGTAACCTCTCAAAAGGTGTTTACATCGTCAATGGAAAGAAAGTATTGGTAAAATAAATACCACAAATAGGAAGTTTTAAGGCTACATCTTTATGTTTGAAGGGCAATACCGCAATATTTTTGCTGCCCACAACCATAAAGTTGTAGCCTTTTTTGTTTCTCACAGCTTATAAAGCACAGAGGAAGGCACAACGTAAACTAAATGAGAACAACCCTTGCAATGCAAGCCGTCTACATAAAAGAAACGTTTTCGCAACTACCCTACTCTGCTTAGACACCTTATTATATATAGGCGAAAAAGCTTAGAAAGATGTAAATATTTTTCACAAATATATCTTTCATCTAACTCTCTCTTTATCAATACATTGCGAAACCTATTGTTTTACATTCCAAAAGTGGCTGTTTTGCACGGTAAAAGCGTAGGTTTTGCATCGCAAAAGAGCCGCTTTCGCAATGCCAAAGCGAAAGTACCATTTTTCAACAGAATTATCTTTACAAAACTATAGCTGTTTTTCAACAACGATATTCAGCAATAACAAGGAAACTATTTCTCTAATACGCTTCTATTGAACCGCAAAAACATTTAGATAAAAAGCCCTAAAAAAGCCTATGCTTGCTCACGCATACATAGGCCTTGCCACTTAACTAAATAACTCAAAAAATTACTTGACTCAATTCTTGTTAGTGCGCCTTCATCACGAGGACATACTAACTTACATTTGTTTGACTATTAACTTACTAATAACTATTTTGTCTATTTGTAATCAAGACTTATTTATAAGTGTTGCAAAGGTATATATAAAAAAACAAAAAACAAACTATTTACGGCGTTTTTTTCTTGGAATTATGGATTTTTATAGCTATAGAAACACTTTAACATATACTTTTGGCTTTTATTTCCATTAATAACAGGCAACTTTGTTATTATTTTCCTCAACCTACTAACAATATGTTTATTTTTTCTTAATACCGTTTTGGTTGAATTGTTATTACAAAATTGCTGTTACATACAATGTTCATTGGTAAACGGCTTTGTTGCAAAGGAGGGATTAGCTTGTTTATATGCTTTCCTCTTCTTTCTTTTTTCCCTCTGCCAAAACAAGGGTTATATCGCTGTAAGTTATTTCAGAAGGGCAGGCATCTTTAATGCTTTTGAAGCCTTCGTTAGGCGAAAAGTTCTTCAGTATGCGTCGAATGGTTGCCACTTTCTGCTCATCTACAAAGTCGGTAACTTGCAATTCGCCACTCGCAATATACTTTGCAATATGGTTTACAATGGTTTGCAGCGTAAGGCTGCGTTCTTTTGCAATGGCTTTCAAGTCCATTCCACTTTTATAAAGTCTGTAACTTATGGCGTGTGTAGCTTCTTTGGGCTTCTTTTCTGCCTTTGCCTTGCGCTTCCTGTCGCGCCGTTTTGCACCGTCTTCGTCGCCCATTGATATAAGAATGGTTTCTTGCTTGCACTTCAGATAGCGGCTTGTGCTGAAGTCTTCCTCCATCATATCCTCCAATAGCAATAGCTTTGCCTGTCGGGTTTGTTCAAGTTCGGCAATGTTGTTGTCTATGCGCTTCATTGCTTCCTTATTCTTACTCTCTATGCCTTTGGTTATTTCAATCTGTTCGGAGAATATTTCTGTAAGCTCGTTGTAGAAGTATCGCGCACCGCTCTTTATTCTTTCGAGAAATTCGGGACTGTGCAAATCGTCCGTCGGCATACTTCTTACAAGCTGTGTCCATTTCGACGATACGTCGAGAATACGCTTCTGCAAGTCGTCCAACGTTGTTCGGTGAAGTGCTATCGTTTTGGCGTACTTGTGAAAGTGCTCTACCAAAGTTCTGAAAAGGGCGGATTCGAGGGTGGAAATTTCGTTGAAGTTGAATAGTTCCATTATCAACATTCTATAATATTCCTCTTTCAACAGTGGCAAATTCCTTATACTCTCTGCTGCACGCATATTCTGTTGGGCGATATAGCTGTCTACCCGTGCATCGTTGATAACAGCATTCTGGTTCAGTGGCGATGCCAACACCAAGCCTTCCAACGAGCGGCAACGGCTCAAAGCCACATATACCTGTCCCGAAGCAAACGCCTGCTGGGCGTCGATAATGGCGTGTTCGAAGGTTAGTCCCTGACTTTTGTGTATGGTAATAGCCCAAGCCAATCGCAACGGATACTGCGTGAAGGTGCCCAACACCTCGCCTTCAATCTGCTTTGTCTGCTCGTTGAGCGTGTAGCGAGTGTTCTCCCACGTCTGTGGCTCTACTTCTATCGCCTCGTCATCGCCAGCACAAGCCACCATTATCTTTTCTTCGTCAATGTAGGTAATGCGTCCAATCTTGCCGTTGTAGTATCTTTCGAAGCGGTCGTTGTGGATAAACATCACCTGCGCACCGCATTTCAGCGTCAGTTCATAGTCGGCAGGATAGCTGTTGTCGGGGAATTGCCCCTCCACCTGTGCGCAGAACCTGAACTCTTCCGAGTCTATCTGCCTTAATTGCTTGTTGTTCAGGTTGTCGGCAATGCGATTGTGAGTCGTCAGATGAATATAGTCGCTACCTTCTTCGGGCTTGAAATTCAGTTGATAACGCTTGTTCAGCGTCTTGAAGTCCTCGTCTGTTACGTTGCCATCTCTGAAGTGATTCAGAATGTTTATGAACGTTTCGTCTTGCTGTCTGAACACTTTCGTCAGTTCAATCGTAACATATTGTATGCTTTGCAGTGCTTTCGAGTCGAAGAAATACGGCGTGTTGTAGTATCGGTTCAGCAGTTCTTCCTCTTCGGACTTCACCACGGGGGTAAGCTGTTGCAGGTCGCCAATCATCAGGAGTTGCACTCCGCCAAACGGCTTGTCGTGTTCGCGGAAGCGACGGAGCACCGAATCGATGGCGTCGAGAATGTCGGCACGCACCATACTAATCTCGTCGATAACAAGCAAGTCGAGCGTTCGCATTATCTTTCGTTTCTGTTTGCTGTATTCAAAGCGCGGTTTCACCATGCTTTCGGGCACGAAAGGGGAAAGCGGAAGCTGAAAAAACGAGTGAATGGTTACGCCACCAGCATTTATGGCAGCCACTCCCGTAGGGGCTACCACTACCATTCGCTTTGTGCTGTGTTGCTTAATGGCACGCAAAAAAGTTGTTTTTCCTGTACCAGCCTTTCCTGTAAGAAAGATACTGATACCTGTGTGTTCTACAAAGTCCCACGCGTTTTGCAGTTCTATATTCTTTTCCATCGCTTTGTTCTCGCTATCGTTCAGCAAATTTAATCAAAAAATACGAGGCTCGCAAATTTGCCATTGATAAAAATCAATCCGCTTGACGCACGGCAATAAATGCGCCCATATCGCACAATCTTGCCTGAATTGCTTGTCTGAAAACCCAAGAAGCCGTAACTTTGCACTCGTAAACAAATAGGTAAGAAGTTAAAATAGTGAGGGCAAGCGGCTCTCAAGAAAGGTAAAAAGATTATGTTCATAATATTGATGATAGTTGCTATCGTAACTGCCAATATAGCACAAGCAGTTCACGTAAGTAAAAAAATAGTTGATTAGTTATTATTAGAGAGTAAATTATTTAGGTTAGTTGATGATTTGAGAAAGTAAAAAGGTGGTGTTTCAAACAATGATACACCACCTTTTTCTATTTTGTCTGTATGTATCAGCCTTGCGCTTCTGTCATCATGCAAGCCGATAAAGCAAATACATCAGCGTCTATTTTCGTCTACTTTAGACACAGGTCTGCTCCATGTTTTATGGCGGAAAGAAGGTTATAAAAGTGTAAATATTTTTCCACAATGCCACTATTGTGTAACAATCTCATTATCAACACGTTCCAAAACCTATTGTTTCGCATTGTAAAAGAGCCGCTTTTGCACGGTAAAAGCGGCTCTTTTGGCGTGCAAAACCTACGCTTTTGCAATGCCAAATCGAAATTATCATTTTTCTTCGGAATAATCTTTACAAAACGATGGCTATTCTTCTGCATTTCTCTTGAACAACGAAAGGGAAATAAGCCTTGCTGAACTACTCTCAAACGGGACTTCGTTTGCAGCAAGAAAAGAAAGGGGATAAAAATAAATGCTGAAACTCTCAACGAGCTTCAGCATTTATTTTGTTTAACCTTAATTGTCTTTTGTCTTATGAATAGAGGAAGCCTCACGGTCTCCTTGTTTTCCTTATTACACAATCTGTTAAACTTTTACCTTTAAAAAATAACTAAAAACCTAAATCTATTACTACTAACCTAAACAATCTATTAACCTTTTGACGATGCAAAGATAGAGAGTATTTGGAATACTTGCAAATATTTCAAGGTTCGTTTTTTGCAAAACCGCAAATTCTTGATGTATGTCAAACGATAGTATATAAAGCAGTTAGAGCGGTTTTATAGGATTATTTCCTGCTTTTTTCTATTATTTCATTGAAAACTTGTATCTTTGTCAGGTGAAACTAAGGTATGATGAAAGTACTGATTGTAAATACAAGTGAACGGACGGGAGGTGCCGCTGTGGCTGCAAACCGTTTGAAAGATGCGCTGAACAACAACGGAATTGAAGCAAATATGCTTGTTCGCGACAAGTTAAGCGACGACACGACTGTGTTTACAATAAAGAATGGGTGGCGCACACAATGGAACAAACTGTGGGAACGATGGTGCATATTCTGGCACTTGCACTTCTCCAAGCGCAATCTGTTTGCTATCGACATTGCCAATGCAGGTACCGACATAACGAAGTTGCAGGCATTTAAAGATGCCGACGTTGTTCATTTGGCATGGATAAACCAAGGTATGCTGTCGCTCAAAGGTATCGAAAAGATACTGAAAACAGGCAAACCGCTCGTGTGGACAATGCACGATATATGGCCCGCTACGGCTGTCTGCCACATTACATTAGACTGTCGGCAGTTTGAAACCCAATGCAAAGACTGCCGTCTGCTACCCTCGGGCATAGGAAAAAGCCTTGCACGAAGGACATGGAAGCGCAAGGAAGCGATAGAAGGGCGTTCACACATTATATATATAACGTGCAGCAAGTGGCTGCAAGGCGAAGCAAAGCGAAGTGCATTGATAGGTCAGAACCTGATAGAATGTATTCCTAACCCGATAGACACAAGCGTTTTCTGCAAGGCAGACAAGGCTGAAGCTCGCAGAAAACTGGGTTTGCCAGCCGATAAACACCTGATACTTTTTGCATCGCAGCGGGTTACGAACCAGAATAAAGGTATGGGTTACTTGGTTGATGCGTGCCGAAAAATGGTGGAACAGCACCCCGAAACGTTAGCAAACACCGCAGTTGTAGTGCTCGGCGGACACGCTGAAGACCTGCGAGAGAACTTCGACTTGCCGATGTTTCCATTAGGATATGTGAGCGATACACAGCAGATAGTAGACGTTTACAACGCCATTGACGTGTTTGTATTGCCATCGTTGTCAGACAATCTGCCCAACACAATTATGGAAGCAATGTCTTGTGGCGTGCCATGTGTTGGCTTTGAGGTGGGCGGTATTCCCGAAATGATAGACCACGAGCATAATGGCTATGTCGTGAGAAAGAAAGACTCGGCTGATTTGGCATACGGAATAAACTGGGTGTTGAACATTGCCGACTACGGAAAGCTGTCTGCCAATGCTGTAGAAAAGGTGAAACAGTGCTATTCGCAAATGCGTGTAGCTATGCAATATATAGATATTTACAAGAGAGCAGTTGCTTATTCAAAGAACAAATAAATGATAACATTCTCAGTAATCACTATTACCTATAACGCAGCCGACGTGTTGCAGCCTACGTTAGACAGTGTGCTAATGCAGGATTTCCCCACGGTGGAACACATTATCGTGGACGGTGCCTCGACAGACAATACTGTAACGATAGCTGAAGCCTATAAAGAAATGTCGGACAGTGCGGAAAACGAACATATCGTTCGTATATACAGCGAGCCCGACAAAGGACTTTACGATGCTATGAATAAAGGTTTGGTGCGCGCAAAGGGCGATTATGTGGTGTTTCTGAATGCTGGCGACCGCTTTCCAACAGCTGACACACTCGAGAAAGTAGCATTGGCAGCCGAAGTAGGCGACGGCGAAGAACGCCCAGCAGTGGTATATGGCAATACTGATATCATAGACGAAAAGGGCAATTTCCTGTATCATCGCAGACTGCAACCGCCCGAAAAACTGACTTGGCGTTCGTTCCGCGACGGTATGTTGGTATGCCATCAAGCCTTTTATGCTCGCTTGGATATTGCACGGAAAACACCTTTCGACACGCACTATCGTTATTCTGCCGACGTGGATTGGTGCATAAAGATAATGCGCGAGGGCGAACGGAAGGGACTGTTGCTTAGAAACGTGCACGCCGTAATAGCCAACTATATGGAAGAAGGGCAAACTACGCTGCACCACCGTGCATCGCTTCGCGAGCGTTTTCAAGTAATGTGCAAGCACTATGGCGTATTTCCGACCCTTGCAAAGCACATTTGGTTTGTAGTAAGAAAGCTCATAAAACAGTAAAATCATATAAGTATTAACAAATTAAATCCTCAGTAAAAATGAAAACAAAGATTGTTTATATCCTGCTGACTTTCCTTTTCATAGGAATTAGCACAAGCGTGAATGCACAGACAAATGCAGTTCTAAACTATCCTGTGCCTGAAAAGAAGCAAGTTTCAAAAGCAAAACAGAACAAGCAGACTACTGATAAAAAGCAGCAAACAGAAACTTATGCAACGGAAAACTACGATGTTTACACAACAGATACCACAACGTACAAGAAGAAAACATCTGAAGAAAAGATAAAAGAAGGGCTTAGCAACATTGGCGACGGTATGGAAGACTTTATGGAACGCGAGTCGGAAGCCATCGGAAGAGTTGCGGGCAAAGCCCAAAAGAACGGCAAAAAGTTCCTGAAAAAGCTGAGCGAGGCAGGCAAGAAGTTCGGAAACAATGTCGATAAAACCCTCAACAAGGCGAGCGATGCGCTTTCTGACCGCCAGATAAGCAAGAAGAAACAGTAGCATTTTGTACATTCTTTTGGTGGTATTGGATATTTTCAGTACTTTTGCGCAATAGAAACAACTTTGCTTTTGCATACGTTTGTCATTCGAAAATGTGCTTATGAACTCACAAGGAAACAAGAAACCTACATACACCAAGCCCGTTGCCATCTGTGCAGGGGTGCTTTTCTTTGGTTCGCTGTTGCTGTCGTTCCTAATGGCAACCCGCGATATGGCACCGCCACGCAAGTACGAGGTGGATATGTCGGGTGCGGTGATAGGTATTGATACCACATCGAAAATCCCTGTATTGACGAAAGAAGAAGCGAAGGAAGTAGAAGTAAAGGAAAACAAGAAGGTGGACTACGTTGATTCGGAAGATGCCAACAGTAACATAAACAACATACCTGAACCCGAACCAATCGAAGTGCCAGCGTTACCACCGCCCCCTATAAAAGAGGAAACGGGAAGCAACGGCACGCAGCCTTCCGATATGAAAGCCCCCAAGATAGAGCCTATTGAGTAGAATGTATAGCGTTTTTAGCTTGTAAATACTTAAACTCGCTTAAAATAAGCTAAACCTTTTTTACTTTTATAGCTATCTGCAACCAAATGAATATCTTTGCACGGCAAGCAGGCGCAATACGTCTGCACTTGATGTATTCAAGCAAAGCAAACATAATGAGTATAAATTAATAAACTATTAGCAATATGAAAAAGAACCTTTTAGTATTAACCTTGTGTGCAGGCGCACTGTTGATGACAGGTTGTGCCAGTAAGAAAGATTTGCAGAATTGCCAGTCAGAAAACCAACGCCTATCGAGCGAATACCAAAATGCTAAAGAAACAATTGCAGCAAACAATGCTCGTATAAAGAGTTTGGAAGACCAATTGGCACAGGCAAAGGCAAGCGCAGCAGCTTTACAGGGTAGCCTCGACCAGAGTTTGAACAATGCCAATTCAAACAATATCAATATTTCTAAGTTGGTAGACCAAATCAACGAGAGCAACCAATACATTCGCCACCTCGTGGAAGTGAAGACCAAGAGCGACTCACTCAACCTTGTTCTTACCAACAACCTTACACGTAGCCTCAGCAAGGAGGAACTCAAAGAAGTTGATGTTCAGGTGTTGAAGGGCGTTGTTTACATCTCGTTGGCAGACAATATGCTCTATAAGAGCGGTTCTTACGAAATAAACGACCGTGCAGAACAAACTCTTAGCAAGATTGCAAAGATTATTACCGACTACAGAGACTACGATGTGCTGATTGAAGGTAACACTGACAACGTGCCTGTAAATGCACAGAGCGAAAAGATGAAGAATATTCGCAACAACTGGGACCTCTCTTGTTTGCGTGCTTCATCGGTGGCACAATACTTGCAAACCCGCTTCGGTGTAGACCCAAAACGTCTGACTGCAGGTGGACGTGGCGAGTTTAACCCACTCGCAACCAACGACACAGAGCTTGGAAAGCAGCGCAACCGCCGCACACAAATTATCATTACTCCTAAGCTCGACCAGTTTATGGACCTTATCGGTAAGGCTCCAGAGTCAGCAGAGGAATAAAAATAAAGTGTTTCAACAACGAAAAAAAATTATCAAACTCCTATGAACTACCGTTCACTAACAGGATATAAACGATGGGTCGCATATCTAACGATTCTTACATTATGTATCTTCATATTGTACTATGTAGGGAAATTAATTGGCAGAACTGCCTACTTCCTACTGAATTAGATTGATGCGAACATCTAAACATAAGGTCTTCAAATATACAGTTATCTGTATTTGAAGACCTTTTTTATTGCCATTCCGACAGTACAGACACCTCTGTAAAAGGCAACAAGAATGTAAATATTTTTCACAGACATAACTATTGTGTAACTGTCTATACATAAGCGTGTTACAAAACCTATTGTTTTGCATTCCAAAAGCGGCTGTTTTGCACGGTAAAAGCGTAGGTTTTGCGTCGCAAAAGAGCCACTTTCGCAACGCCAAAGCGCAGTTATCACTTTTTAAGAGAATTATCTTTACAAAACAAGAGGTATTCTTCAGCAATGCTCTTAGACAAGAAAAGGATAGTAATTCCCCTCCAAAAATATTGTCTGTTCCTATACTTCAGGGAACGAAAGCACTACGCCGATTTCTAAACGAAACGTTATAAACGCTGTCCATAGGTCTGTTGGAAGTGCCGAGAAGAATAAAAATTGGGAATGAAAAAGAAAAAATAAAGCGGAAAGGAGTGGTTCCTTACGTCGCCACTCCGCTTTATTTTATAGAAAAAAACTGCTTTGCAATGGCAAATATCAGCCATTGCTGCTGCGTGGTTTGTAAATTATACTTAGAGTTTTTCGCCGTAGCAAAGGTCTCCAGCATCGCCGAAGCCAGGAACTATGTACTTGTGTTCGTTCAAGCCTTCGTCGATTGCACCGCACCAAATGGTGGTCTTGTCGTCGGGGAAAGTCTTTTTAATGTGGTCGATACCTTCTGGAGAAGCTATCACACAAGCTATATGGACGTGGCGAGGTGTACCTTTAGAGAGTATCGCCTTGTAGCCAAGCTCCATCGAACCACCTGTTGCCAACATTGGGTCGGCAATAATGAGGGTCTTGCCGTCGATATTCGGTGTTGCCAAATATTCTACGTGAATGCCTACTTCGTGGTGTTCCTTGTCCTTGTATTCCCTGTATGCGCTTACGAAAGCATTGCCTGCGTGGTCGAAAATGTTGAGAAATCCGTTGTGGAAAGGAAGTCCTGCACGAAAGATAGTGGCAAGCACAATCTTGTCGGTAGGTACGTTTACCTTCGAAATGCCCAGCGGAGTCTGTATTTCCTTCATTTCGTACTGAAGTGTTTTAGAGATTTCGAATGCTTCGAACTCTCCTATTCGCATTACGTTGTTACGGAAAAGGAGACGGTTTGTCTGGTAGTCCTTGTCGCGGATTTCTGCCATGTATTGGTTTACAATGGAGTTCTGTTCCGAGAAGTTAATGATTTCCATTTTTTCTTTTTATAGTATGGTTAAATTGGGGTGATAGTTTTTATGCGCCCAAAATTGTGGCAAAATTAAGAAAATAGTTTATTATTTGCAACGTCTGAATAGCAAATATCTGCCAGCAATAATATTTTTCATATTCTTTAACCTTCCAAACGTTTTATTGCTGCATTTTTTATATCTATCATTTTGCATTACATCATAAAATTATTACCTTTGCGGTGTTATTTTAAGGTAAAGTTGTTACAAGATACGGAATTAATTTCAACATTTATATAATATTTACAAATGGCAAAATTTGATAAGAGCGTACTTGCCAATTATGGCATTACAGGCGCAAAAGAAGTGCTGTACAATCCTTCATACGAAGTATTGTTCAATGAAGAAACAAAAGAGAGTCTTGAAGGTTTCGAAGTAGGCCAGGAAACAGAACTTGGTGCTGTTAACGTAATGACAGGTATCTACACTGGTCGTTCTCCTAAAGATAAGTTCATCGTTGATGATGAAAACTCACACGATACAGTATGGTGGACATCTGACGAATACAAGAACGACAACCACAGAGCTACTAAGGAAACTTGGAATGCAGTAAAGGAAATCGCAAAGAAGGAACTTTCTAACAAGCGTTTGTTTGTTGTTGATGGTTTCTGCGGTACTCACAAAGATACACGCATGAAGGTGCGCTTCATCATGGAAGTAGCATGGCAGGCACACTTTGTTACAAATATGTTCATTCGCCCACAAAGCGAAGAAGACTTTGAACAAGAGCCAGACTTCATCGTTTACAACGCATCAAAGGCTAAAGTTGAGAACTGGAAGGAACTCGGCTTGAACTCTGAGACAGCTGTTGTGTTCAACGTAACTTCTAAGGAGCAAGTTATCATCAACACATGGTACGGTGGTGAAATGAAGAAGGGTATGTTCTCTATGATGAACTACTTCTTGCCATTGAAGGGTATTGCTTCTATGCACTGCTCTGCAAACACCGATTTGAACGGAGAAAACACTGCAATCTTCTTCGGTCTCTCTGGTACTGGTAAGACAACATTGTCTACCGACCCTAAGCGTAAGCTCATCGGAGACGACGAACACGGTTGGGACGACAACGGTGTGTTCAACTTTGAAGGTGGTTGCTATGCGAAAGTAATCAACCTCGACCCAGAAGCTGAGCCAGATATCTACGGTGCTATCTGCCGCGACGCATTGCTCGAGAACGTTACAGTAGACAAAAACGGTAAGATTGACTTCGCTGATAAGAGCGTAACCGAGAACACCCGTGTTTCTTATCCTATCTACCACATCAAGAACATTCAACGTCCACTTTCTCAAGGTCCAGCTGCAAAGCAGGTTATCTTCTTGAGTGCAGACGCTTTCGGTGTACTTCCTCCAGTATCAATTCTCGATTCTGAGCAGACAAAGTACTACTTCCTCTCTGGATTTACAGCTAAGTTAGCAGGTACAGAACGTGGTATCACAGAGCCAACTCCTACATTCTCAGCTTGCTTCGGTCAGGCTTTCTTGGAACTTCACCCAACAAAGTATGCAGAAGAATTGGTTAAGAAGATGGAAAAGAGCGGTGCTAAGGCTTACTTGGTAAACACAGGTTGGAACGGTACAGGCAAGCGTATCTCTATCAAGGATACACGCGGTATCATCGACGCAATCTTGAATCACTCTATCGACGCTGCTCCAACAAAGCAGATTCCTTACTTCAACTTCACTGTTCCTACAAAGTTGGAAGGTGTTGATACCAACATTCTTGACCCACGCGACACATACGCTGACGCATCACAGTGGGAAGAAAAGGCTAAAGACCTCGCAGACCGCTTCATCAAGAACTTCAAGAAGTACGAAGGAAACGACGCTGGTAAGAAGCTCGTAGCAGCTGGTCCACAGCTCTAATACATATATAAGGTGTACTGAAACACTTTATTGAAACCCTTAATCTCACCTCTGCATATAGCAGGGGTGAGATTTTTTGTATGCAAAGAGGGCGTATCGAGAGCATTATACATCTTTCTTCATAGGCACCACCCCTCCTTGCACATAAGTTCAATATAAGAATTACGCGAGTATACCATTTATAAGATACTTAAAGAAAGAATAGATACGCGAGTTCGGGTTAAGAATGTCCTTTTAAAAGTTGGTAATCTCGTTGTTTTTTGTAACTTTATACTTGAAAATCAATAACTTACAAAACAACTAAGCGATGATTACCAAAGACAAAGTTTTTCA
>OGWW01000299.1_pt1 | contig 33907 bp, 37 predicted proteins | sample 1576131 | NCBI WGS metagenome assembly OGWW01 (sample SAMEA3541576, study PRJEB24748) | human gut metagenome | biome: human gut; feature: human-associated habitat; material: faeces | place: China | collected 2012 | reverse complement strand
ATATTGATAGCAGCATTTATATCTCTGTCATGAACAGCACCACATTCAGGGCACGTCCATTCTCTAACAGATAAATCCTTTGTATCTGGATTGATATAACCACAAACATGACATGTCTGACTTGTTTTTGTAAATCTATCAACTTTAATATATTGACAATTATTCCATTCTGCCTTATAACTTAATTGTCTTGTTAATTCATACCAACCACAATCTACAATTGCTTTTGCAAGATTATGATTCTTTACCATATTAGATACTGCCAAATCCTCACTTACGATTACTTGGTTTTCGCTAATCAATTTATGTGAAATTTTGTGCAAATTATCAATTCTGGTATTGTGAATCTTTTCATGTATTCTCGCTACTTTAATTCTCTGTTTGTTCCAATTCTTACTACCTTTCTCTTTATGAGATAACTTACGTTGTTCTTTTGCGAGTTTTTCCTCATACTTCTTAGTAGTGCGGATATTGTCAAACTTCTCACCATTGGAAGTAATAAGTAAATCTTTAATGCCTAAATCAAGACCAACTATACATCCTGTAGATTTCATTAGAATATGTTTTGTTTCTACCAATATAGACACAAAATATTTTCCAGATGAATTCTGCGAGATAGTAGCAGATTTTATCTTACCAACAAATTCTCTATGAACTTTTGCTTTTATCCATTTTAACTTAGGAAGTTTAATTTTGCTACGCTCAAAAGAAACTTCTATATTATTACCTGTTATATTTGTTGTGTAAGATTTTTTGTTATCTCGTTTACTTTTAAATTTAGGATAACCAGAATGTTCTTTGAAGAACTTCTGATATGCAGAATCCATATTATATACGGAATTAGTCAAAGCAAACTTGTCAACTTCTTTTAGCCATTCATATTCTTTTTTAAGAACTTGATTCACATAATTATTGCAAGCAATTTTATTCATAGATTCTTTCTTGTTTTCATATAAATCTTTTCTATACGCAAGAGTCTGATTATACACAAAACGACAACATCCAAAAGTTTTCTGAATTTGTTTTATTTGTTGTTTATTTGGATATAATCTATATTTATAGGCTTTTAACATTTACTTATCACCACCTTCCGAATATATTATTCTCTGTTTATAAATTATTTTTGGAATTTCCTAGTTGAGTGAAACACACACTCAAGTACATTACTGAATTCCGAAATCGCAATGTACACTATGCATTATAAGCGAATGTCATACTTAAGGCGATGACTCACTTAGAGGATGGGTATGTCGTTGGGGATTGCTCTCTTATATAGTTATTCTCTATATATGACCTTTCATTTCTATATATGGTCAACATTATAAAATGTAGAGTACCGTCCTGCTCGTTGCCCGTTGTTAATGATACTTAGACACCTATCAAGTCTCCTTGATATTCTCATATATCCACATATACAATTTTTTCTACTTTCGCAACCTCATCCAATATAACTATATGGATTATGGTTTGTTATGTGATCCGTGGGTAGTTTGTTAAGCTACCAAGCATTCAAGCATTTATTCCTCCATGTAAAGTTTATACTCCGCTAAAGTGTTTGCAGAGTTTTTTATTAAGAATCCCATGTATCCATAGACTTGATTACAACGCCATTATGTTATTCTCTTATCTATGATTGACCAACTAAAAACTGTTGGAGAGAGTTTTTTGTGTAAGGTTTTAAAACCCAATCAAAATTCTTAATAAACTTAAAGATACCTGTACCAGCACCACCAACACCAATAATAGTTGGAAGTAAACCGAACTGATCAATGATTTTTGTTAATAGATTTAATATGGTATCAAGTGATGATACAATATTTTTTACAAAATCTGTATTTATTGCTTTTTGCCAAAAATCTTCCATAGAAGCAGATAGTTTCTTAATTCGTCCATCGATTGAATCAACTATAGCTTCATTTTCACGCATTGCTGAACCCTCGGCATCACCAAGGCTTTCCATAACTTCATCAATTCTTTGATAGTTTTTAAGTAACGCCGCTACATTATTCGCCCTTGATTTTCCAGCTATAAGTTCAAGAGTTGCAGCTTGTGAAGAATCGGATAATTTATCCCAAACAGCACCTAATTCTTTAATAATGTCTGTTGTTGATTTAAATGTATTGTCATCTAACATAATATCAACACCAGTCAAAGATTTAATTTGTTCACGAAGCTTAGAGGTTGAATCACAAAGACCATCTGTGTCTTCCTGCATATCCTCTAATTCTGCCTTTGCACCTCTTAAACGCAGGCTTAAAACCTTAAGAGAGTTACCTGTGTTTTCACTATTTTGAACAATTTCATTCATAGCAGTAATAAGACCGATACTTTGTTCAAAACTATTATTACCTGTTTCAAGAGCAGATGCAGAACGTTTCATTGCTTCACCAATATCAGAAGCAGAGAGCGCAAACTGGTTGCCAATCTGGTTATAATCATCAACAATTTTAATGCTATCTTCAGCTTGGATATCAAAAGCTTTCATAGCTGTAATCATGTCTTCGGTAGCTTCTGTAATATCAACACCATCACCGACATTAACAAATAATGTGGCGTTTTTAGCAAGATCGCTTGCTTGATCAAGACTATATCCTAATCTTAAGAAATCTGCACTAGAATTAAGCAATTCTTTATTTGTTGTTGCAATCTCTTTTGCAGTAGAAGAAATAGTGTCTCTAAATGATGAATATTGTGTTTCTGTTGCATCCGATACTTTTTTAACTTCAGTCATCGCTGTATCAAGTTCACGAATAGTATTTACGCCTTGCTGAATATATCTTATCCAATCTTGCCAACTCAAAAACTGAGCAACAAATTTGCTGTTCATATCAGTAAGACGATTACCGATTTGACTAAAGAAGTTTTTACCCATATTACCACTTGATGCAACTACAGCTTTTAATCCAGAAAATGATATTTTTATCTTTTCTATTTGTTGGGCAGTTACCTTACCAGTATTTGCAAGTTTTTCGGCATAATTAATTACATCATCTAATGCTTGTTTTTGTGATGAAGACATATTAGTATTTTGTGACCTAAAAATCTTCATCTGTGATATAATGTCAGCAATCTTAGAATCTTGTTTAACAAGTTTATTCTCTAATAACTTTGAATCATCGACAATTTTCTGAACTTCACTGTCAATTGTTTTTAATCTAGCAACATCTTCTGGTTTCGTAATATCAAGTTGTCCAATTTCAGAGATTTTTGAATTAACTCGTTCAATAAATTCAGGAGTATATTTAGAAGTGTTATTATAATTAGATAATTTTTGAGTTGCATTATCTTTAAGAGCTTGATTATACTTTGAAACACTTTCAGTATTTTTACTTTGATATTGACTAATTTTTGCAGTTGTTTCTAACTCAATTTGTTTAAGCCTATTTAACTGTCCTTGTGCATCGTATAAATCTTGATTAGATTTTAGAATTTTAGTTGCATCTAAATACTGTTGCTGGTAATATCTTTTAGTTTCTTGAAGTTGGTTAATAACATCTGGATTATCAACCTTTGCTATTTTTTCACGAATAGATTGAATCTGTTTCCATGCAGAAACTTGATCTTTTAACGCAGAATTAACAGAATCTTGACTTGACTGTTTTTCTTCTTGACGAAGTTTTCTAGTTGCTTCAGCTAACTTTTCTTTCTGTTTTACTTCTTCATTAGAGGGAAATGCGTCTTTCCTTGGATTGGAAGCCGATGAAATATTCGATTCCTTATGTGGAAGAATAGTATCTTCTTTTGGTATCTTTAATTCAGGAATACTTTCTATTCTCTCAATTAATGGATTTAATGCATCAATAATCTTCTGAATAGATTTGACTTCAGCTCTTGCAGCTAATTCCATTGTATTAGCTTCTGTTTTAATAGCTTCAGTCTTTGTATTAATAGCAGAAGTGAGACTATTAACAGAATCCTCTACTTTAATGAAATTCTTTGACTCATTCGTAACAGAAGTTCTATTTTTTTTTGAATTCATCTGTTCATAGACTTTATTTATTTTTTTAATGGTTTCTGCATTATCTGTTAAATCAAAAGGAGTTTTCATACCACCAGTATTTGCATACTTTTGGTACATTTCAACTAATTCTTGAATATCTTTTTTCTGTTTAGAGAGATTTATTTTGCCAGATTCATCAGCAATAGATTTGAACTTAGATTCGATAGAAGACCACTGTTTATCTATATCACTAACAGAAGTGTCTTTGAACATTTTATAAAATGTATTACCAATATCTCTTGTCAAATTTATCATATGGTCAAGACGAGAGATAACGTCATCGAGAGTAGAAGATACTGATTTCAATTCATCATCTGCTTTATCTACAGAAGATGTATCTACTTTTTGAGAATTTAGCTCTTTAGCTTTTGAAAGAATAGTTTCCATAATATTCTTGCTATTTTCAAGTTTCCCAACCTTTCCAATAAATGATAACTCATTAGTACCACCCATATTGAGATACTTGTTATATTCTGAAGCAAGTTTATCTACATTTGCATTTTTTCTAAAAGTACCATCTAACTTAATAGAATTCTCAATTAACTTAGATACATTCTGCCACTGTGTTTCAATATCAGTGACACTACTTACACCTGATGCTCTAGCGAGAGTAGATTCTATATTCTGTAATGTCTTTAACATTGACTGTAATTCGACTAATTGACCAAGGCTTTTTGAAATTTCTTCTGCGAATTTATCAAACCCTTTAAAACTAAAATCCTTTGAATCTGCTGAATTTAATAATTCATTAACTTCGGCAAGTTTTTCAGCAAGTTCATTAACCTCCTTTTTTGATTCTGCAATCTGATCTGTAATGTCAATCTTTTTATCAGAATCAGAAGAGAGAAGTGTATCTGATATTTTCTTAAATTCTTCTTCATTAAAATCAAAATGTAATTTAATAGGAGAAGATTCAAAGATATTTTGAATTTTAGAAATTGTTTCCTTAGAATAAGAAACAGCTTCATCCATTATAGAAGTAAATGTTTTCTTATAAACACCCTCTAAATCAATAACTGCATCTTCACCAGTTTTTGCTAATTCTCTTTGATACTTCTTCGAATAAGATTTGCTAATAGTGCCAACTTCACCATTTTTTTCAGAAGATACTGCATTTGGTGCTACTACAAGTTTTACAGGAGCAACAACGGGATTTTTATTAAGGATATTTTGTAAATCTTCAATAATAGGAGATAACTTTTTCCATAATTCAGATGAAGTGGTTTCAATTGTTACACCAGTTACTAATTCTGCTGAATTTGGGTTGAGTTTATCTGATATTTTTGCAGAAGCTGTTTTGGAAGAGGTAGGTGTTACGATTTTATCTAACTCTTCACGAGTTTTGATGGCAGATTCACGAATTTCATCTAAAGTTCCTTTTACAATTTTTTCATATTCAGATACTTTTTTATCAACATTGTCATCAGAAATAAGTATTGAATCACCAAATGTAAATTCTCCTGTTTTATCGGGAATATCTATTAACTGTTGAATAGAATCGTGTAAATCGGCAGCTTTTAATTTCAATATATTGATTTGGTTAATAGTTTTTTCAAAACCGATGCTATTTTTATCAAAATTTGAAAGTTCCGATTCAGATTTTTCAATTAATTCAAGAGTATTTTTTAAATCTTTGGCAAGAACATCTAGTTCTGCTTGAGCTTGTTCTGTATCAAATAATTCATATTTTGAGCCTTTTGCATCGCTGAACTCATCTGTACTTTTAAGTAATTTATTAATTTCTTTTATCTGAGACTTTGCTTGATTTATTGCGCTATCATCAAATGATATTAATGAAATGCCTTGACCATCAAGTTTTTTAATCATTGTATCAATAGCATTATTTGTATTCTGTACATAATCTTGAAAATCTTTAAATTGACTACTTATCTTACTTATATCAACACCATTTCCAAGTATTTTTATCTGTGAATTTATAGTTGAAACAGCTAAATCTAATCTATCAATTTCTGCACGAACAGATTCAAAATTCTTATTAACAGTTTGTTTAAAAGCTTTAAAACTGTTTTTATCCACTTTTCCGATACTTAAATCAGAAAAAGATTTTTCCATATCTGCCTTAAAACGCTTTAACTCAGCAATTGTATTATCAAATTGTGCTTTCATTCCTTTTGATAACTTATCATTTGAAGCCATCTTAGTTAAAGCAGATTCATAATCACGAATCATTTGATTAAGCTCGTTTTTATAATCAATAGCAATACTTACTATACCATCTTTTGCCATTTTATTCCTCCTTATTAGATTTTGCATCTATTCTGCATGTCTTTTATTAATTTATTTTTATATTTTTGCATTTCGTTATAAATGTTAAAACTCGCCGTAACTCCATAACCACCATACCAATCACCACCATGCCATGTACCAGATGGATTATAGATATATGTACTCAATAAATCCTGTCCAGATATTGAAGCATTTCTAATTCCTGAATAATCTTTCATAGTAGAACCATCAATACGAACACCACCATAAAATCTATCAGTTCCATTTTTATAATATTTGTGAGCTGATTTATATAAATTGAAGGTACGAATATAATATGGTTCATCGTATTTATTCAGTTTTGGTTGATAATCGGCATAATACCAATCAAGCAATGTAATATAATGATTTGTTAATTTTTCAGAAGCCTCATGTGCTAAATTTTTTGCTTTTTCTTGACATTGTTTTTCTATCTTATTTATAAAATTCTGATCTAGTCTAAATGAACCCATCTATCATCACCTCCAAAATATTCACTATAATTTCACTATTTTTACACTAAAATAGGAGAGCAGTATTACCACTCTCCATAAGAAAAGCTCTATACGCTGTGACACGCATAGAGCCTAAAATATTGACAATATTTAATTGTAATGATATATTTAACAAGTGAAAATAATTGTCAGTCCTTAATTGAATTTCCGACATATATCTTCACTCAATTAAGGACATTTAAGCAGTATTATATGTAAAATATAGTACTGCTTTTTTATTCTACTTCCTTAAAATCACCAGTTCTTACAAGCTCAACGACCTTAGTAATATCTTCCTGTGGAATTCCCTGTATCTTCTGTTCAATAAGCTTTATAAGTGGTTCTATGGTTATATTTGCAAGTGTCCCAAACCTTTCAACCTGACGACTAATATATGCGTGTGGTTCATATACATTTTGCATAATATCAGATTTATGCATATCAATAAGAGTTCTTATTTCAGATATTTCACTTGCTGGAATAAGTGGTGGAATTTCTTTTCCATTCACAATTTCTCCAATCATTAATTTATCAAGAAGTCCAGAAGATTTTAATAAATCATAATCCGCTGTATAATTACCGTCATTACTCCAAACAAGATTTGTATACTTTTCAATAACTTCTCTAACAAATAACATATACTGAACAAATGAATTAACATGTACATTATCAGTCTTACGAAATTTTATTTCACCATTTTCGTCAGTATATTTTTTCTGTTCAAACATAGTTCTATCTGTAATGATTATTGCAATAGCATCTTTAATATTTACAGGTAAGTAAGATATAATGCTTAACTTTTCCTGTATATATCTATTCTTTAATGAATCTACACACTTATTATATCCCTCAACAAATTCTTTAACTGTTATCTTATTCATAATTCCTTTTATCTCCTTTATAATTTTATTCTTCTACAATAGGTATTAAATCAGCACAAGCATCAGTATCTAACCCCATACTAAACAATTCTTCCGCACTGATAGGTGTGAAATTAACATCTACATCAGAATCACTTACTGCATTAATTTCCTTAATAAATTCTTTCCAATTTTCATCTTCAGGACTAATTCTCTTCTGATTTGGAACAACTTCCCCCTTTTCGTCAACAACATCTTTACCATACTTATTAACAAGAGAGTCTTTGGTCATTTCAAAATCCTTTACAACTCCCTGAATTTCTGAATATAATCTGAGTAGTTTAAACTTAAATGCAGCATTAATTGCTGAGTCACCTTCAATTACATTTTTAATTCTTGCATTGACATTAATTATCTGATATACCTTTAATGTTTTGTTCATATCTTAATATTCTCCTTTATTTCACTATAATTTTTATTTCCGTTCTTGGATTATCCTTATCATATCCTGTTTTTAATGTAAGAGAATGTAAATGCTTCCCATCGTCATCAATAATAAAACCTGATTCACTAAATCCATCTAGGATAAATTTAGGAACTGTGTTATCACAATCCACACGCCTTTTTGTCGGCATATAAGTGGTAAATATCATCTCAAAAGACTCTAAGTGTTTATCTTGTAAACCTAAGTCCTTTATCCAAAAAACAATAAAATCTTTCCATTTTTGTTTAAGTTGATTCATCTGTATTCTTGGTAATATCATCCATGTGTTGATCGAGGGGTGCATTGGTCTTTCAATAGGAATTTTCCTTGCTTTAGGATGTTGTTTGAAATAATATTTATTATATTTCTCCAATACATCTTGGTTTAAAATCAAATCAATAATTTCTATATCTTTCATTCCTTTCTTGATTAAGGGGGCAGGAGAGTGGTCTAGCCACACACTCTCCATATAAATAAAATGCCCTTACTACATGGCTAGATAGTAGTAAAGACATTTTGAATGTGTATTTATAATTTTTTGAAAAATAAGTGTGACTTCAAAAATTACTATGAAACCACACTTTCTTTATTATTAATATACTATCTAGGTATAATAAGAGACTGACCTGGATAAATAGTATATGGTTCTCCTATACCATTAGCTTCTGCAATAGAATACCAATCTACATCAAGCTTATCACCAATGGCTGAAAGACAATCTCCGCTTTCAACTTCATATGTATCATAAGATGGTTCTTCGTAAGTATTTTCTGGTGCAGAACTGCCATTAATAACAGAATCATTTACCCAACCTCTGCCATTCTCGATGAGATATGGATTTCTCGCACCTTCAGCGATAGCTGTAATAGTTCCATCTGTATAAAGTGGGTTAAGTGGTTCTTCGGAAGTTGAAGAAGCAAAGAGTGCTGAATATGTGACATATTCGCCAACAGAATGAGTAAGACCTGTAGATTCTTCCTCATCAGAAGATTCTGGTTCAGAAGTATTTTCATTATTTTCAACAATACAATCATCATTAATCCAGCCTGTACCATCGTTAATAAGATATGGATTTCTTGCAGATGCAATGATATTAGTAATTGTACCCCCCGTAATTGAAGGTGTTAATCCATTTTCGGAAGTAGAAGACGCATAAATTGTATGATATGACACATAATCTCCTACATGATATTTTGTTTTAATATCATCTGATTCAGAGTTGTCTTCGATTGGTTCAGATGGAATAACTGGTTCAACATTAGGTAACTCTCCATAATAATAGTTAAAATCTGTTCTTGCCGAAGATCCATCAATAACAGCATCTGATGTACACTGCCACAACAGACAATCCATCGAAGGTTCATCTATTCCCCAATGTGCAAGCCATCTGTTAAATCCTTCAAAGGACATTAATCTACCATCGTTTAATACATTAGTAAAATAACTATAATTTGCGTAAACACCCGTTGTATATCCTGCGTCTTTGACAATCTGCATAAATTCTATACAAAAGTCTGTAAGAAGTTCACCGTTCTGTTCGGGAACAAGTCCATGATTTCTTTTATATCCGTCAGCATCTTCCATATCAAACCACACACCAAGAACAGGATTAAATCCCTGAATCATTCTTAATATATGTGCAGCTTCACTTCTTACTTCTTCTATATTAAGACAATAAGAATATATGTACACACCATAAGGGATGCCAAGTCTTTCACATTCCTGCATATTTCTAATAGCCTGTGAATCGTCTTGACTTTCTATATCTGAGCCATAGCCAATTCTAATGATTACACCATCAATACTTGACTTAATTGTATCCCAATCAAGCTGTCCATTATTGCTTGACACATCTATAATTCTATAAGCCATAAGTTCCTCCTTTATTTTTAGACAAAATAAAAGAACGAGTCTGAATTGGACTCGTTCTCATAAAGTTTTTATATTTAATTGTTTTTATACCGCTAATTGCATAGGGTATAATTCCCATTTTCCGTTTGGGTATTTATCAGCATTATCAGTTACTATCTTATGTACTTCTTCAAGACTTCCAACATTGGTATCAATATATATAACCTTACCACCTGTTATACATAGTTCTTCACATATTAAGTTATAAAACATTTTTCCCATACTCATTCTTCCTTTCTCAATGTTTAATACAAAACAATTCATATATATCAACATTAAGAATATGAGAAAGAGTAATAGCATTGTTAAGAAGTATATCCTTTGTGTTTCCATTCTCTATTTTATTTAGAGCTGCAACTGATATTCCGCTAAGTCTTGATAATTCCTGTAATGTTAACCCCTTTTTATTTCGATAATACCATAATTTGTTGTCCATAATGTTAATATGTATATGTATATTTTGTTTATACAAATTTTATCATGGTAAATTTTTACTGTGGTAGAAATTTAATCTTCTTTAATTGGCAAAGCCATTACTTCAGGATATAATTTGTCGTGATAAATATCATCGCCTCCAGCAGCTTCATAGATCTTTCCAAGTTCAATAAATGTTTTTAACCCTGATTTATCAATATACTCTTTGGTTACAAATTTTTCATGTAATCCGTACAATTGTCCTCGAAGAGTAGCAACTGTTTTTGCTTTATCCTTAATTTCCCTTTTAGTAAGGTTGTCTTTAATATCGTCAATGCCATTAGAAATCTTTAAAATTTCCTGATACTGCCAATTATCGTGTTTTTCAAGCGTTTTAATACGGTTTTCTATTGTCTCTTTATCTTCGTCAATACCTGTTTTCAATCTAAGTTTCTTCTTAAAATAACTAAATATTTCGATAATTTCCTTGGCTGCAAATAAGATGGCAAAGAACCCAAGAATGACTAATAAATAATCAATTTGTGTAAGTTTTTCTATAGATCCCACTCATATGTACCATCCCTTCTTACTTCTTCAAAAAATTCTTAAATGCTTCATATAAACCTGTAGAAGCAAGACCAGAGACAAGACCACCAAGTAATATTTCAGGTGTAAAAGCCATATTCATCCATACGTTAAGTACCACACCCAATACACCCATGATTGCAGGAATATACTTATTAACTGCATCTGTTGTAACAATATTTTTTAATACATAACCTATACATAGGCAAATACCAACAATAATCGGTACTGCAAAATTTGTTAAAAATGATAAATCTGTCATAATTTTAATCCTCCTTATATTATACTGTATTCAATTGTCTTAATGTTTCTACACATCTCTTTAATGTTTTACAAAACGTATTCAGTTCAGTAATCTCTTCTTTACCACTTGTAATTCTTATACAACTATTTATATCTTCTTTGTTCATTTTGATAGCCAATAGAGTAGAAGATAGTGTTAAATCACCACTTGTACAAGCACTTCCTGTTGACACCTGATATCCGTTCATATCAAGTAATGTCATTAATGATTCACCCTGTATTCCTTTAAAACATATGTATAGATTATGTGGTAATCTATGCTTCAAATCAGCTCCAACCAAATATGAATCTAGAATATTATTTTTAATGTAACTATAGATATAATCACGATTATTAGATGTAATAGAAGAGCAATCATAATTCTCAACTGCCTTACCAAGTGCAGCTATACCTATTACATTTTCAGTACCACCAAATAAGCCTTGTTCCTGAGAACCATATATAAGAGGTTCAAGTTCAATAAATGACTTTTTGTATAAAACACCAGTACCTTTTAATGCTCCAAGTTTATGTGCTGAGAATCCTATACCATCAACATCTAAAGTTCTTATATTTACAGGGATTTGACTAATAGAGCCTGTACAATCTACATAGATTATTGCGTTATAAAAATGACACATTTCAATAATCTGTTTCACGTCTTGAATAGTTCCTATCTCAGAATTAGCATATTCTATGACTACAAGCTTCTTCATTGTATCAGATGATAGACACTCCTTAAGATCTTGAATATCTATTCTTCCCGTGTGATCAACTTTGAGTGGACACTTATATTTGAGTGATTCTATACATTTCAACACCGATTTATGAGAAGTAGGAGAGTATAACACTCTACATTCATTTCTCTGAGTATAACCTTTAATAAAAAGCGTATTGTTGGCTGAACCGCCAGATGTGAAGATAATGTCTTTAGGATCTGTACTAATGAATTTGGCGACATTATTTCGTGCTGTGGTAATTATTTGTTTCGCATTAACACCAGACTGATACATTGACGATGGATTCTGGTATGTGTCCAAAAGAGATATAATATAATCCTTAACTTCCGATTTTAATGGAGTGGTCGAAGCATTGTCTAAGTACATTCAATCACCACCTAATCTAAGTTATATTTAGAATACATTTCAGATAAAGCATCCCATAATCGTTTTTCTTTTTTATACTTCCATACTGAAATTTTATCTTCGTTCATGTATACCCATGTATAACGAATCCCCTTATCACGAAGAAATTTCATTTCTTCTACATAGGAAGTCGAATATTCTTTGTCAAATTTCATAATTTCCTTTCATTCCATAAGCGTAAAAAATAGGGAATACAAAATTCACAACATATGAAAATGTATTCCCTAAAATTCACACTCTCATATATCAATCATTTATTGTAGAAATAGGTTTCTTTTTATTTCCACTTTTTATTTTAAACTCGTTGTCTTTGGTATCTGTGTTTTTAATATCTTCCTTATTAATATCTTCAATAAGTTTTTTTATATTGTCCTTAAAAACACCAGAAACATCACATTTTGATAATCTTACTTTTGCTGATTCTTTAGTAATTGCATTTTGAGCATAGTCACTAACTGTCTCAAACACAGTTTTACAATTTTCTGTATCAAAAATATTTTTCCATACAGGGAGATTCAAACTGCTTGGACAAGAACCGCAATACTCATAAGGTTTACCACAAGTAAGACAAATTCTATTATTTGCCATTTTAAGTTCTCACTCCTTTGCATAAATAAAGAGAGTGGTAATAATCCACCCTCTAAAAATTATTCTGCATCAACTTCATCAGCATCATAAATGTTATAAAGTACCTTATCTGTTCCACAGTAATCAATCTCAAGATCTCCCTTAAAATCCATTTCGGCAGAATCTGCATTAATTGGAACTGTTGTTTCAGGAGACACCTGGAATGATGGGAACTCAATATAATCTGCCTTTAATTCATTCTTCTTGCATGGATTGTAATATGTAGCCTTAATAATGAATTTTACAGAATTTGGGAACTCATCAGCCTTATTCTGAATCATAGCACCTGTTTCAGATTCTCTAAGATACTTAATAAAGAACATATCGGCTTCTGTATCTGTAGGAAGAGAGAGTTTCCCAGAAGTAGACTCTATTGCAAACTTTTCTGTATCTGCCGCTTCACCCAATGTATATGTTTTTCCAATAGAACCATCACCAAAATACTGAGCAACTTTTACGCTACCTGCAACATAATCTTTGATTGTAACATCAGTACCTTTCTTAACATGGAACATCTTTGGCATTGTTACCTTATTGCCATTAGAAGCAAAAATAGGTGTTGTTCCTGCTGAAGCAGCTATAATGTTTGTATTAACGAATGCATTTTTAGCAGAAAATGTACCAGCCTTTGATTTCCAGATTTTCTTAACTAAATTACCATTCTTATCTTTTACTTCTGTAGATTCAGCAGTTACTTCGACACTACCATCTGATAACTGAGTAAGTACATATAAAGGATTTGTTGTAGTTAAATCTTCTGCATAGCCATAAAGAATTTCTTTATAAAGTTTATCGCCTAATCTAAAAGCCATATTTTTATTCCTCCTTAAAATTGTTTTTATAAAATAAAAAATCATGCTGTGATTTTTACATCACGCATGAAATTAAATTCGTTTTTATCCACTTTACTTAAATCACACATACCACTATACATTCCACCAAATAGGGCACGAGTTGATTCATAAATTTGAAGTCGCTGAATGTTATACATAAATTCAAAATATCCGACTTCACGTAATTCATTTTTTTTGTAATGACAACCAGGATGATTAAGATAAAAAGCAATCATTGATAGAAGACTTTGCTGATTTTTATTTTCAGAGGCTTCTTTTTTCTTTTGAATTAATTTCTGCCTATCTTTATTTATCAAATCCTGTTTAAGTGTCTTATTAGATGTGAATTCTTCTTCTGGTGGGAAAGAGTTAAACATAAACTGTATATATTTACACATCTTATTTCTTGTATCTTCGTCTATTTCCAAATCTAATTCTTGACTATATAAAGTTAATGCGGTATCTCTATTAACCTGCTTTTGATATAATTTAAATGTGGAAAAATCAATATCTCCAAATATTAATTTTGAATAATTGAAATCTATTGATTTTATGAGAATTGAGAACAGTTCAAGATTACTGATTTTATTCCAATCAATGCCCATATCCCAAAGTTGAAGTCTATAAGCCGTTGTATTCGATACAAATGGTGTAATTACTCCATAAATATCAGTTTCACTATTTGAATCAATAAAGTCTTGAATAGATGGTTGATGAATTATAATTTTTTCATTTATTACATAATCTTCACCAAAATACATTTTTAAAGGATTGAATCCTAATTCTTCAACTTCTTGAATCTGTTCATCTGAAAGTTGTTGTTCTATAGTTTGCTGAATAAAAGAATTATTAGAAAACATTTTATCCATTATTACCACCTCTTATTCTTATAAGAAGTAGTACCATTTGAAGAAATAACAAGATCGTTTGGAAGTACACATTGATACTGTAATGTACGAACAAGATAATTATTATCTGTTGTAGATTCTTTATTACATATTGGTGTAGGTTTTTCAATTTCAAAACCAGTCCATGCAAAATTCTCCCTAATAAGCGCAGCTAATAAATCATGTCTTGGTATACCAGTTAATTTATCAACTCTATCATTTCCATGTACAAAAATGGTAAATGTGATATTAAGAAGTTTTTCAGTAGGATTATATCTGACATTTTCATCAGTTCCTACTTGATAACAAATATAATGTTTAACTTCTGTCTGAGTATCAGGAATAAATAAGAATGGACGTATATTTGCTGTACTACCAATATAATTATCCCATTCTCCAAGTGGTTCATATTCACCTAATTCTTCATTCCATTCCCAATTAATATTTCCGTCATCATCAAAAAGTTCTGATTCAAGTTTTTTTTCATTAAGTGCATATAATATTTCAGGACACTGTAGAAAAATCTTTTCAATTTTTTTTTTGATACGAATCACATCATCATCAGGAGATTCTTTATAAGCACGAAGTTTTGTAAGTAAATCTTTTTTAGTTATCATTTTATTTTTTGCCATAAAACACCTCCTATTCGATTAATTCCAACGGCAAAATTTCAGATTTAATCGGCAAGTAATCCTTAACAATTTCACACTTAATAGACAGTATTTTGCCGATAACGGAAGTGTCATTAGGAAACTTTACTTTCTTTTGGTTGTACTCTGTACCAGCTCGCCATGTTACTTTATCAGTCCAATCTTCATCGTCAATAGAGCAAGTCCATGTAAAGGTTGCATCAGCATATTCAGTTGTAATATCTTCATTGGAATCATTGAATAGATTTACTGTAAGATTTTTGTAAGAGCCACCAACTTTAATAGTTGAAGTGGATGCTGAGATTCTTGCTGTGATAGAAGATGGGGGAGTGGTTGGAGTAGACGGATCTGTTGGGGCAGTACCACCAAAATAGTTAGCCCAAAGACCTGTGATAATACCATTTTCATCTTTCTCGATATAATCAGTATTGCTATTGAATGGTTTCTGATATAGAGTAAGCTTTGTCCTTCCTCGGACATTAACTCGTTCAACCTTACTTACCACCCATGTATTAGGTGTCCAATTCTCAATCGAGTAGTTTGGAATGTCTACAATGAGTCGTTGGTTATTATTGTTATCTTCAGAAACATAATAGATGGTATCAGATATTTCATTTGTTGGAATAAACAGAAGTTCCTGATTCTGTTGGCTTGCGGTCACGTTATCTACCCAAATTCCTGAGTTGTAACTAGACTGTGATTTTAAAACGCACCACATACTTCTCTTATATCTTTTATCTGCTTCGGTTTGTATCCACTGCAAGAGATAATCGCAAGGTAAAATGAAATACTTCTGAAAGTCCTGTTCAACATCTTTCATACAGATTAAATGTTTATGATAAAGTCCATCTTTATCTGGAATATCCAAAAACATCCCCACAAAAATATCAACTAATTGGTACTTTTTTCTATATTCTTCCATATAGAATAACTCGTCATCTTCTGTAAAGTATTCTTTCTGTTTTGGTCTGAACTGACACTGTAAAGTAGGAGAGTCCTTATCAATAGAACCATACTTACTTACAAGTATCTTCGCATCAATCGGTGTCTTTGTGGTATTCTCATATGTCATACCAACATTTATATCTGGCGAATCGTCATGTTTCCAATCATAGATATAGCATTTTTTACTCTGCTTATCATTATCCCACGTCCAATTCATCATGTCGTCAGACTGTTCCTTATAAATCTGACCAATCGTTTTAGCACCGTTGTTCTTGGCGTTTGCGACACGCCTAGCTGTTTGTAGACTCGGCATCGCAACCCACCTCCTCAAACATTGCTTTTATATATCCGTGAGAATCTAAAATCGCCCTACGGAATTTTTTGTAACTAAAATGGTCGCTCTTAAAATTATCCATAGCACCTTGTAAGGTTGCCATAAGAGTTACCATAAGTCCGTTGTCATTAAATAAGGTTTTTGTACCGCCTAATTTAAACATAACATTCTCAAAGAAGACGAGAAATGCTTCATCATCTTCAAATATTTTCTCTTCAATTGTCTTGTCTTTATAGAGCAGTAATTTGTGAATGTCGCCATGCATTGCACGAACTGCTTCATTGATTTGCTTGTCTGTGAAGTCACCATATATGTATTGCATATTAGGACTCCATATTGATATAAGAATTGTACATATATCCGTAATCACGAATACGTTTATTCAATTCGGTTTTCATGGAATCCAGACGGTCAATCATATTTTTATGATTGTCGAGTAGCTTCTTTTCTTCCTTACCACCTATCATTACTGATGTGTGCATAATAGAATCAACCTGTGGCTGCAACCATTCAATCGTCATTCCAAGTACAAGAATTCCTACGACAAAATTCATATCAGCCGTTTCATCTACTGAATTATTCAGTACAAAATCCAACTGTTGAATTTCATCATCGAGTGTGAGAGAAGAGAATAGCCTGCGCACTCTTGGATTAGCAATTACATTGCTTAATCGTTCTGTATAAATTTCAAGCAAATCGTTTTCGTCAAGAGAGAGTTCTTTCATATCTGAAATTCGTCCTCTTGTTCGTGAAAAAATTGTTTCATATGGAAGCGTCATTGTGAGCCTCCTTTACTTAACGAATAACTTACTAATCAAATCAAAATCAGAATCAAAAATCTCACTTAAGGTTCTTACCTTTGAAATACTATCAAGATGTCCATTTGCGATTTCACCTGCAACCATCTGACAAAGTACATCCTTTGCACCGATAGGAAGTTTTTCAATTTCCGTTCTCATTCTGCTATTAGGTAAATCTAAAATTTCTAATAAATCCTCTGCTGTATACATATTGTCATATACTTTTGTAACTGAAGGGAAATCAGCTAACAAATCATCATCTTCAATAATAAATCTAGGCAAGAAAATATGGTCAGAACCCTTACGAATCAAAGTAACTAAATCTCTGTAGTTAATTTCGCAAGTCTTCCCATAATCCTTAAATTCATATGTATTACCAGATGGACATGTAATATTTAAACCGCCAAAACATACTGAACGACATAAAATAAAGTCAGAATCAGTAAAAGTTTTCTTTGGCTTTTCAGTTACTTTCGCTTCAACAGTTTCTTCTGTTTTTGCGACAGTTTTCTTTGTATAACCCATTTTTATTTCCTTTCTTTCCATATAAAATAGGAGAGTATTTTCATACCCTCCTACATAAGTATTGTATTAAATTAGTCCTGAGTAATCTTCCACTGACCAAAGTAACGACCAAGACGAGTAGCAACACCAAGTTCTCTCTGTACTTCGTACTTCATAAGATCCGCAATATTACTATTAGCCTCACCTCTGTCAGTAATCTCATCAATGATTGTTTCACCAACATCAACCATATCAACCATCTTATTATCACCAGAAGCGAAGATCCAAAGTGTATCATCATCGTACATAGTCTTTGTTACATCATTTCTTGCGAATCTCTGTGGAATCTCAACAAGACGATAACGACCATAATTACCAAGTCTACCCATAGAAGCAACGGCTTCCTTCTGAGAAGCAGCAATCCAGTTTACATTTACAAGGTTTTCAAGTTCCTGAAGACCTACCATAGTACCCATAATTACAACTTCCGCATTGTCATTTGCAACAGATACATTCTGAAGTACCTTGTTGAACTTGCCTCTGTTCTGTGTATTTAAAGCACCAGTCTCAACGAAACCTGTCTGTACAGGAAGCTTCTTTGGAGCATTAAGAACTTCTGCGAAGATAAGATCCTGAACCATAACAACGAATGCCTTTGTGATAGCATCAATAAGTTTTGTCCAATCTTCCTGTCCAATTAAATACTTATCAATATCAGCACCAACAGCAGCACCATAAAGATCAGTCTCAACAGAGTATGTTTCACCTTCTGGTAATCTCTGGAGCATTGTATCATGGTGTCTCTTACCCATTCTTGCAACAGAAAGAATTACTTCCTCATGTTCGTTCTTAAATAAGTTCTCATCACCATCATTAAGATTTCTATAGTTTACAAGCTCATTGAACCATTCGTTCTCTTTAAGACCTGTAGATACTGTCCAGTCTGTTACCTCCTCAATAACATTAAAGAACTGTCTACCAAACTCTTCGTAAGCACGAATACGCTCTCTCTTCTTAGCATTCTTTGTTAAACCAAAGATTTTAAGAGACATTTCACGAAGCTTATCCTCGGCATCCTTCTTAGAAATACCCTCATCAAGTTCTCCCTTATATAAATCAAACATAAGGTTCTTAATTTCATCATAAGATGTTTCCATTTCTTTAAACACATTCATTACATGTGCGGTAAAATTCATTCTACTCATTATATTTTATCCTCCTTTCTTACGCAGTAGCTACCTTGTGTTTCTGGCTACCAGCTTCGATAGTTACCTTCTTACCTGCAACAGGTGTACCATCAAAAGCATCTGCACTAAGCTCATATACATCTGTTACACCGAGAACAAAACCTCTAACAGTCTTTGTTCTACTTGCACTTGCTTCGTTAAAGAAGTTAGAAGTAGCTGTAAACTTAGAGTTATAGTTTTCTGCAATAGTAGGAACTTCATAAATTAAAATCGCTGGTGCATTAGGATCAATCTTCTTAACCTCCACATACCAGTTTCCATCAGCAGCCTGCTCAAGAATTTCCCCTTCAAAAGTAGTAGGTGCGTCAGCGACCTCATACTGATCAAAAGATACATATTTACCTTTTCCGCATACAGTACCGTTGTCTGTATCTGTCTTAATTACCATGTTTAATGTTCTACCTACACGCTCAGAAAGGACTTTAGTAGGGAAGCAAACATGATGCTGTTCAATTGAATAACGTAAAGCCATTATTTTTTCCTCCTTAAATTTGATAAAATAAAAAAGACCGCTTTATAAAAGCGACCTAACAAAAAGTGATTATTTAATTTTCTATTTATTTGTTCTGAAACAATTTTCCATATCTACTTGATTTAACAACTTTAGATGGGTTAGCGAACTGTTTCTTAGAAGTTGATTTCTTCTCCTCTGTCGATGCAGAAAAAGTTGAATGTTCTGCAATAAAATCAGAATGAATCACTTTAACCTGTGTTTCCAGTTCAGCAAGAGAGTAGTTATCCATATTCTTATAAAGCTCGGCAAAATCTTTGTTTACAAAATTTTCTTCTTTATCTTTTGTAGAAATAGATTCGTATCTCTTATCTGCAAGAATTTCTTCACGCTTTTCATGAAGTTCATTCTTTTCTACAGTTTCCTTAAATGCTTTTAATTCAGCATAATTTGAACGCATATCATCAAGTTCTTTCTGTTCATCAGCAGTAACAAACTCAATATATACTTCAACTCTGTCACCAGTAAGAGAATAGTTGTCATCCTTAGAATCATAAGTCTGCTTATAATATCTTCCAGACCACCAATCACACATGATTACATAATCATCATAAACAGTGACACCATAATATGTATTATCTGTCTCAGCATATGTAGCGTTTACTAAATCCTGGATAGCATAGATTTTATCCTGTAAAGATACAGCAAACTTTTTGATTTCTCCATCTTTCACAAATGAATACTCAACAGTATTATTAGATACAGAATTATCTACTTTCTTCTTGACTTCATCATCATCTGATGGAGTAGTAGTTGATTCATCTGTAGTTGAATCCTCCTTGCTATCATCTTTAGTAGATTCGGTTGGTTCATCATTAGTTGGTTCTACACCCTCGTCTGTAGAAGGAGTATCTTCCGTTGAAGTATTATCTGTAGTGCCATCAGTAGTATCAGTATCATCAAATGCTTTTGCAAATGCTTCAACTAATTCTTCGTCTGACATATTTTCATAATCGAATGTAATATCATCAACTGTTTTTCCATACTTCTGACATAACTCTTCAAATTTATTCATATTGACGTTGTTTCCTCCTTCCTTAGAATTGTTTTTATTGTCAAAACAAGCAGTCTCTAATTTTTCAAGTCGTGCCTGTAATTCAACCATTTTTTCATTAAATTTAATTAGACTGTTATTTTCTTCACTGAAATCTTCGAGCGTAATTTTGCTTCCAAGCATTCCCTCACCAATAGGTGTTCCATCTTTCTCAGATCCCAAGCAAGTACATCCTGCAAATTCAAAATCATCTAATTGTAGATACTTTTCTTTTGCATTGTATGAACACTCGTATACAATCAGCTCACAGCTCACCTTTGTTCCATTTTTTTCACGAATGATGTCTGCACAACGAGTATATGATTCAGGAATTGCCACACGAGCAACGACATATGTTTTATCCATATCTTTGTCATATTCGAGAAAAGGTTCGTCTGCTGTAAAAGTACCAACCTGTTTTTCATCATATACGGTTATTTCATTACCATCTTCATCTGTTTCTATATGATAATCGTGAGAGTGGAAATCCCAAGAGCCATCATCCAATTGATGAATGTTCGCAAGTAGCGGAGAATATTTTAGACTTGGCATTGCAGCCTTCATAGAATCTTCAGATATGTAACTACCATTACGATTAAGTAATGTGTGACAAACACGCACTTTAGCATATAATTTATTATCTTCGGCTTTTTCTATGTCAGCAGAAGAAAAATCTTGAACCGCCTGTACATAAAGTGGTTTGCCAGATTCTTTTGAAGAAAAATTATACATTTTCTTATGCTTACAGAAACTAATTAAATCTTCAATTGTAAAATATTTCTTTTGCATTATTTCCTCCTTTCTGAATTATTCATGAGCACTCAGATAGGAGAGTGCTAAATACTCAGCATATTGCTATACTGAATTTTTCTTTTATCTATATCATCATTTGAAAACTGAATTTTTCCAGAATTCAAAAAGGTATAAATACCATTCGCAATATCTATTCTCTGAAAACCAAGAGAGGATAATTTCTCGGCAGTAGAGACATCTGTAGTTTTTATAAAATTCTGTTCCATCCTTTTATCTCCTAATTATCGTTCTTATTCTGGTCACGAGTTTCACTTCCCTCATCTGAAATCTGTGTATCAGAAACCTCTGGTTTTGTTCCATCAGAGCTATTTGAAACTGTATTAGCAGAAGTAAGAATCTTAAATCTATTTGGTAAATCAAGAATGTCATTACCTAAGAATGCGAGTGATAATGTATCTAATTCACTAATACCATTAAGTGCATTGATTGCAAGAATCTTTGTTGCATCATACTGTAAATCTTTTTGTAATGATTCCTTAAATGCGTCTTTGGTATATGCTGATACTTCAAAGAATTTTACTTTGGCAGGATTAGAAACTTGATAGCCAAGCATACGATTTGTCCAACCTTGAATCTGACCAAGTAATGCTGAAATTGCAAATTCTGTATCAGCACGAGTCGCTGAACGAAATGCTTCAGCTCCACTAATAGTAGAAGAGTTCAAAATCTGTGCGCCACCAGAAGTATTTAAAACTTCCTTTGTTGCCTTTTGAACTTTTGTTGTGTCAGTAGATTGGTCATCAGAGAATGAAATAGTACCAAGTGGGATAGGGGTAATTGCAGCACCTACATAATCAGGTAAACTTTCAACCATCTTGTTGTAATAATCCACAGCTAAGTCAATATTAACTGACCATGCATCGGGATCTGTTGCACCTGATAATGTTGGAATAGTAGCAGTAATCAATTTATAAATCTGTTGTTCATCTGCTACAGCTTGTACATCAGCTAAATTAAGCAACCCAATTAAGTCGATGAATAGTCCACTGTAAATTGGTACAATTGTTTCCCAAGACTCCATTCTTGACTTTGTACACAAAGCATATTCATCTGGCATAGGTTGCCATTTGTTTTTACTATCTCCACCATAAGCTTTATACATTGAACTTAATGGTTCTCCAAGAAAATCAAGGATATCTTCAAATTTTTTATAATTACTCATATCCACGCTGAATGAAAAATCACCTGTGAAATATTTTCCTGAAATCCTACAATATTCAGGTGGTATTTTTAATATGAAAATACCTGTCTCATCTATCCAACAACAACCATAATAAACATCTTCGATAAAATTATTGATTAACATAGGAAGTAGGCTGTTCTGTAAATCCATCCTGTCTAAGACCTGTAATGTTTCATAATAATCTTTTAGGATTGCTTCTTTATCATTATCTTCAATGGGATTATATGTAGGAACAACATATCTTGAATTCAAATCAAACATTGTAGCGTTATACATAATCAATCTGAAATATACCTGAGAACGATAGAAGAGATAACGTGATAATCCACGTAATTCAGATTCATAGCTGTCTATGTTCTGTAAATATCTGATGACATCATCTTTACTATAAGAACTAATAGTTGTCTGTCGAACTGTTTTGGTTACATCACGAACTTGCTTAAATGCCTGTTTGCTTTCGGCAAATTTTTGTTTCTGTGCTTCAAGCTTTTCCATATACTGCTTTCGTTCAGCAGCCGTAGGTTGTCGCTTAGTAGTTGTTTTAGGAGATGTTTCTGACATCTCTTTTTTTGGTCGTGCCATTTATGTAGTAAACACCTCCTTTTCTTTGAGATTTTTTATTTAATTTTTATGTGTGAATTTTTGTGATTTAATTAGAATCGTTTTGAAAATGAAGATGAGTGTGATGGTTGACGGATAGGGAGTTTATTAATTAAAGATTGTGTATTTTGTGTTTGGGGTTTCAATTTAAGTTCTAACTGACAAGCACACCAGTAAGAATAGGCGATGGAAGAATATCTATCTTTACGCATACCTTCAACCTCTTTTACCTTAATATTTCCATTTTTAACTTCATGATCTAATTTTATTAATTCATAAACAGCAAAAGTTGTTTGTATGTATGACATTTTCAATTTAGCCTGTTCTGTTGGAGACATCTTAAAATATCCTTTATAAGTTTCTTTTAATGAACTATCAGCATCTTGTTCAGGAATAAGAAAATTGATTTTTCCATTTTGTATTCCGTTTCTAAGTAATACACATATTTCATTGTTAAAATTAGCATTAGCCTTTACAGACCAAACAACTTTATTTGCATCACGAACCTTACATCGTTCAGCCATATCCTTATCATTTATACATGTCATGGCTTTATATCTTTTGCCGTTTTCTTGGCAAATTTGATCCTTTGTTATGAAATCATATACACCCAAGCCGATACCGTTAGTATCTAAAACTAAATCTGTACATTGATATTCATAAAAATACTTCATAACAATCATTCCTAACTCATCTGTTTTTAAACCTTCAAAAGTTTCACCATAAACAAAATTTGACTGGTAAGCTGTATCATTTACTTGAATTAAATCATTAATGTAAATAGCCGAAGCATCATTCTTTTTCTTTTTTGTAGATTTCATAAGAGCAACGTCAATGGATAAAATTCTTTTACCTGTAGCAGTCAACTTCGGAATTGTTATCTTGTCATTACAGAAACTTAATGGTGGAAATGCTTTTCTCAACCGTCTACGTGCTGTAAGTTCATCAAATTTGAATAAACTACCATCCGTGTCACCAAACCACAAACATTCCATTTCCATTTGTTGAACAAGCTCATTATAGTCAGCTTCACTCATTTCATCCTCTAACTGAGAGCGAGATAGCAAACCTTCTCTTATTGAAACTTGATAAGGTAATCCACAGATGAAATATTTCTTCGTGTCGTCAAAGAAATTTAATGTATAACTTTGTGCCTTTTTATACGCCCATGAACTTTTAAAATATGCACTGGACATATAGATTTCCTTATTTCTTTCCTGCAAATGTGCATATTCAGGCTTTCTCAGATATTTAGGTTGTCTAGGGCTTGTTAAGAATTTTCGTAATACTGTATTAATTACAGTTTCATCAACCATACGAAATTCATCCACGACTATACAATTTGCTCTGGCTGAACGGCTGTTCTCCGAGCTTGTACGAGTTTTTATCCATGAACCATTTTTGAAATAAATAGAAGCATCGTTTTGACCTATATTACATTTCTCAATTTCAGAACGTAATATGGAAGACTGTTTCATAAAATCATCTTGTATTTTGAGCAAGACTTCGTTAGCTTGTTTCAGAGTTCCAGAACTAACAACGATTTTTGTTCCAGGAAATAAAATACATCTTACACAGCAGAAGAGGGCGGTTAGGTATGTCTTACCTTGACCTCTCGCTGCCAGATACATAACGAAGTTATAGTGCATCATGCACCATAACAAAATTTGTTGAAACCATTTTAAAGATAGTCCCAACACGTCAATAACATATCTATGTGGATTACTGCGATAATACCCAGCTCTCCAAGCAACAGTTTCCATTATTTTTTGTTGCTTGTCTTTTTCTATCTCTGTTTGAGTTTTTACTTGAGGCATAATTATACCTCCTCATCAGCTTTTTGACCGAATATCTTATCAAATAATGCTTCTGAATCAGTATCTTCATCATACTCAGGTTTCTTAACAGTATATTTAGAAATAAATTTCTCATATGTTGCAGAAAATGCATTCTTTAATCCCATCATCTTAGATAAGTGCCCTTTGAAGAATACATCAATCAGCAATCCAATTTTATCAGGATCTTTAAATTCTCCTTGTGGCTCTGGTATAGGTTGTTCCTGCTCCCATCTATCAATAAGCTGTCCAAATGTAAGATTATCAGTTAATTCAGATGCAGTTTTCTGATTAGGCTTGATATTTAAACTTCCTAATAAATTCTGCAAAGTAGCATCTAAATCTTTTGTATCTTTCCCATTTTTTTGAGCATTATCTATTTCAAGTTCCTTACAACATACTCGTTTAAATAAAAGTTCTTGAGATTTATTTTCACAGGGGTAACGTGTCGTCCAATCTTGGTATTCCGTCTCAAGATACATAAGTTCTTCATTGTTATAATTGTTTCCAAATCGCTTTTTTGCAGATTTGAGAGTTTTTTGGACAATCTTTGTATTTGTTTCTGGATTATTTTCCATATCATCAACAGAAAATTCAGAGTCTTTATAGGAAGTGTTATTATACTGTGGAAGAGAAGCTACCATTACAATAAGATTTTGAACAGCCGTTCCACGAACTTTTTCACCAACACCTTCATTAATAGCTTGTAGTTGTGCGTTATAATCACTTTCGCTAAATTTCCAATCAAGCTGCCTAAAAGTGTTAATTGTTTTTTCTCTATTGTCTGTTCTAACGCCAGTTTTAGGATCTACGTCAGTACACAAATCTAAAATACAAGCCTTACATGCAAAATGCTCAAATCCGCTTTTACTTTTGTTAGATTTATAAAAGTTTCCATTACCTTTAGTTGATTTCCATTTTCCACAATGAGGACAATAGATATAATCCAAATCTAGTAAATGGTTGTAGTCAATGGCTAAATCATGATACGCACCTTTTACATTATTTACTGTTAACTTTTTGACCTCATCATCAGTTTTGGCTTGTCTTAAATTAGCCATTGTCTCACCTTCTTTCCTTTTGTTCCAATATAAAAAAGAGAAGCAGTAGCAATACCACTTCTCATAAAAATTCAACTTATAAAACACCATAAAAGCGCAATTCACTTAGTACGCTGTGTGAGAGAATCGAACTCCCATATCTTTCGGAATGCTGGTTTTCAAGACCAGTGCAATACCAACTCTGCCAATACTACATAATAAAAGAGCCACCTCATGAAGTGACTCTCTGTTGCTATACAAAAAATGTATAGCCTCGCTGTCCATTTAAGTATCAGCTACGTAATGATCTGTAGGAGATTCGGACTCCTGTTGCCGCCGTGAAAGGGCGATGTCCTAGATCGCTAGACGAACAGACCTAATGTGGGCATCTCACCCACTGGATCAGCATAAAGCACTAACTAGCTGATATTGGACTGTACATATCCAGTTATTATTCAGGTACAAACTAAGTACCCTAAGACACACAAGGTATCCATGCTTACTGATTATTCTCTATATATTTTCGGTCTTCGGAGTAAAGATTAATTGATAAGATTTAATGACTATTATCTGTCAATTAGGATTCTCATTAACGCAGAGAGGCACGAACATCTTCTTATTTCTAAGGTTGAAATTAACCGATTATCCTAGATGTCGATAGAATTAAGAAAACTAGGATCAAGTTAGACTCAACCCATACAAAAGAATTTCTTTTTAAGATATTTTTATATTCTCTGATTGATTTATATGTTATATTATTCTCTTATTTTTGGAATATTTTGACAGAAAATGTCATATGATTTATAATGTAGAGGACAAGCGGTTATTCAAACATCTTTGTTTGGCTAGATAGAGATGGTTAGGTGGTTGAGTCACGTCAGAGCAGTGATGTTCTGTTATATAAATATCCTCGTGACATCATGTAGGAAATACTTACAAAGAAGGATAATACGTGACATTTTGTGGTTTACTAATTTTTACATTAGTAACTGGTATAGTAAGCGGAATTTGCTCTACATACCTAGTTAGAGTTCTTGATAAACACAAAAATGACCGCCACTCGCCAAAGCACGGTCATTAATGTGTTGAATATTATATTTATTTAGCCATTGTTGATTATATTGGCTCAACCGTCTAACGGATAATTGCTTGTTTCTTTTGGTTTGTATTATAACACATATAATTAGCTGATGCAAGTAAAAATATAATGAGGTAAAATTATGGAATCATTTATAGAAATATTAAAAATAATTCTTCCTGCACTTATAACAGGTATATTTACCTTTATTGTAACCAAATATAATTATAATAAGAATGTCCCATTAGATAATATGAAAATTGCATATAATCGAATTTATTATCCCCTGTATAAAATTTTAAACAATAATAAGGAATATAATGAAAATACTATAGATGATGTTATAAATCATATATCAACTTATATGAATGATTATAATATCAAATATATTGATAGATCCACTCATAAAACATATATAATATTAAAAGACAATCATAATAAATATAACTACAATAATTTCAAAAATAACATATATGATAGAAACTCATATCTACGCAGAAGATTAGGATATCTTGAACCTAATTTTATACAGAGTGTTATGTATTTATCTAAAGACGATAAGTTCATATTTTTCTGTGGAGTAGATGGGCTAATTATTTATATGTCATTTATAATTGCAGCTTTATTTAATAATGAAGATGTGGTCTACAAATATGCATTTGTATGCGGAGGGGTATTCTTAGTTATTTTTCTTATTAAGATTATAATTAAAGGGATAGGTATTCTAGGGGTTAAAATTATTAAATTTGGTTGTTATGTGAAGAAGTGTTGGAATAAGAAGAAGTGATTTTAGATAAAACTAAAGATCAGAAAGTGATTTTTGTTCAACCTTTTTAATTTCTCCATCAGCAAAATATTTTGCAAATTGCTCATCTGCATCAATATCCTTGTACACCGCAACCATATCAAGCGAATTCCAACCGACTAGCATTTGAATTACATCATCAGGAAGTCCACTTCGAGAACAAGAAGTTGTAAAGAAATGACGAAGACTATGGAAATAGAAGTCTTCTCCTAAATGTTTACTAAACGTATCAGCCCAACTGTCAAGAGTGCTTGAATCCATAGGTTCATCTATATATTCTCCATTTACTTTCTTTGGAAATAACCATTCTGATTCAATTCCGTGTTCTTTTCTATAATTCATCCACAAATCAAAATATGGTTTAAACGGTTTTGCAAGTGTATATGCTACTAACATTTTTCCACGAGATCCTCTTCCTTTTGTTTGGATCTTTTCAGGTGTCTTATATAAAGAACCGTATATGATATTTTCGTCATCGAAATAAGATACTTTGAAGCGTGGTAATTCACTCTTACGTCTGCCACTAAATGCAGCTAATGCTAAAATACAAGCCTTGTCATACTTGCCTTTTTCAACCCAATAATCAAGCATTCTCTGTACTTGTTCATCAGATAACACAGTTTTAGTGAATACTTTTTCATTTGCAGGATTTTCAATTTTTCGTATAATCGGTTTAAAGTTCTCATACTCATCATCTAATATAGCTTCGACATAATTTGAAAGCGATGAAAGAGTAGATTTTACTCTACGCATTCTAGCTGGTGACCATTTATATTCAGTAAGGCAAAAGCTCTGATAACGAGCAATGTCCCTCTTAGATAAATCAATAAAGAATTTGTTGTCACAATGCTCAAGTAAATACACCCAGAAAATGTAAAGGTCACGTCTATATGCATTGATTGTATTTGGAGATCTATCAACTGAACGAAGATAATCCAAAAAGTCATTTCCTAGCTCTATATTCTCTTTATTACACTGAATTAATAACTCATCAGTAACAATATTATTGTGTTGTATTTTTCTACCCATTAAATCTCACTTCCTTTCAAACAACAAAAAAGAAGCAGTAGTATCATTAACTAACCGCTTCTTTGTCGCATTTTTATATATTCATCATAAATCCCACAATCAGCTATGACACCAATCATGAGTACATATATTTATTCTCTGTTTCCATTCACAGAAACATAGAAAAATTGACTTTAATAGGATTCGAACCTATATCCATTCCGTCAGTGGCTTTCACACTGGTGTCTGCGGTTTTACCTTAGATGCTTTAACCATTAAGCTATAAAGTCATACAAAAAAGAGTGTGCAGTATGCACCACACACTCCAAATATTTTTAATTATTAACTAGCAACATATTGCTAATTAAAATCTTAACAAATCATCAAGTTTATAGATTCTTTTAATACTATTATGAATTGCTTCATATTCAGAAAGTATAGAAGAAAAGCTCTTATTCCATTCAGACATTTCATCAATTTTCTTACCTAAATAATCTAACAATTCTTTCTTAGATACCTTTTTACCATTAATCTCATAAGTTCCAGATTTTACATCAAAATAATAAGTATCATTACCACAACAATCGCAATTCTCACAATCGCCATCGTAGTCATCATCAGTATCTTTGATATTATCAATATACACTTCAAATATATTCTCACCATAAACATGCGACATTATCTTAGAATTGCAATTCTCAAGAACATAAACGGCTTCTCCGCATATATCCTTATATCCATTATTATCTTTTGCAGGCTCACAACCAATTTCACCAACAAATAATGTGATAATATATTCATCTGTATATCCATTGACATTAGAATCGCCGAGTTCTTTAATACTTGAAATTTCAAAACCTCTTTCAGCAATAAGAGTTTCGATTAATGTCTTTGCTTCATAATACTTGGCAACAATTGCTATACTGTTTAAATTATCATAAGAAACTACATTATGATACATTGAATTAGCCCAATCAGCTAATTCATGTATATCATTTATAATTATTGTATCTATAGTAATCACGTCCCTTCAGAATTAAAGTTGCTTTGCTGACTTATTCATCTTAAATGTGATTTCCTGATGGGCAGGAGTTATATATTCCTCACCTTTTCTGTCACCTAACATAATCTTGCCTGTTCTCTCAGGTACATCCTTAACCTTAAACTTACCAAGCTTACCTACAGGAACAGATTCTGTAGTATCAGCCCTTAATGTATCTGTAATAACCTCTGCGTATGTATCAAGTATAAGAGCAATATCACCTTTCTTAGCTCCTTCAATTCTTTCTGCAATTGCGCTTACTAATTCGTTCTTTACCATTTTTAAAATCTCCTTTATTTTCCTTAATTTTATTTTGTAATATAAAAGAGGGTAGCGTCCATATAAGGTACACTCCCTCTAATAGTGGCTTCATCAGCCAAATTATGCATAATATTTACATAATTTAAAATTATTCCGAATATTTGCATATATTAACTAAAATTAGTTTTGTTTATTATCTAATTGCAACTGATTCTATATAATATTTGTTGCAAATAAGTTCTAATTTAATTTGAGTGTATATTCACATACTTTTCCTTTATTTTGCTCGAATATAATTAATTTTCCAGCGGCACTTGAGGTCTTATTCAAAGAAAGAGAATATGGATCAACTCCAATAATTGATGGAACATTTATGACTTCTGAATTAATACCAATTTCTTCAACTTTTGAATGATGTAGATGTCCTGCGAATAAATACTGAATTGGAACATTATAAATATTAGAGAAATCTTTTAATGCTCGCTCCATATCACGTACTTCACCGTGTATTCCCATAACAGTATTACATGCAAGTTGTCCATAAATATAACCTGTTGGATTTTCGATAAAAGTAAAATTAGGATTATCCGCTAATCTAATTTTAATAAATTCTCTTACAACTTTTCCCATATTATCTTCTGTAAAAGTTCCTTTTGGTTGACCTAACATACGGAGTTCTGTATGATTTCCATCAGTCATTTGGAATTTAATATGAACATGTTTTGTAAGATTATTAAGCCAATTAGTTATAAAATTTGCATACTGAATAGTACCATCGACAACTCCACATCTTAATTTCATAAGCTGTGATATTCTGAGACAGCCATCCGAAAAATCACCCATAGAATATACATTAAGAGTATCAATATTTTCTTTATGAATTATTTCAACTGTTTGGTCAAATAAATCATACATTCTTTCTTCGAATATCTCAGGACTATATGAATTAATAATATTCCCAAACAAATCTTTTAATTCAAATTCTGCACCATAATGTTCATCGCCAAAAACCAGACAATATGCTTTAGTGTTATGAATTGGCTTGATATATTCTGGAATATTTAAAAGGGGAAGATTTAAAATTGCCTCACAAATTTTTTCCGCAATAAGTTCATCTCTTGCGTCTTCTCTAAGCCACTTATTATATTCAAGCTTTTCACTATGAAGCTTCTTGCGTTCTTTTTCCAATTCACGTTTTTGAATCTGCAATTCCTTTAAATACTCATTATCAGAATTAAATACGCCAGCTTCCTTAAAATCTTTTGCATATTTACAGGCTTTTCTGTAAGCAGATTCATCTCTATATTGAGATTCATCATCACCAAATAATTCTTTATTAACCATTGGTGTTATCTCTCTCCAATTATGATATTTCCCAGAATTTATCAACTGATCTAATCGCCATATATATGTATGATAATTTTCGTTTTCCAATTTTGTAAAATCAGATATAATAATCACCTACTCTCTATTCTTTATTAGATTCAGTAGGCTCATCGAGTTCATTTTCCTCTTTTACCTTCACATTTATTTCAACAACACCACCGTTAAATACCGATAGAAGAGTAGCAAGTTTCTTCTCTTCGCCACCTACATCAATGGTCATATTATCTGTGTCAATGATACCTACAATCTTCATAGAAGTCTGCTTAGTTTCCTTAAAAACAAAATTTGCCATAATCCTTTAAATCCTCCATAAAATTAAAAATTCCCACCAGAACGCTTTCTGCCAGGATTAAAATACATTTGTTTCGTTTTATTCTGTTTTACTTTGATATACTCACGAATCTTTCTGATATAATCTTCATCATAACTTAAACGAATATGTGACTCCAAATAATAACATCCACAATGAGTAGGAATTTTATTTGATAATACATTATCTATGAGCCTATATGATGGATTAAGATTCGAGAGATGGGTATGCTTTTCTGTATCTTCTTGTCTACAGATACGATAGCCATTTTCAGTCTTGTCAATGTAAAAACCTTTATATTCAATTCGATTTTTCATAGGCAGAACCTACTTAACATATTTATCTTCAATGTAACGCTTTCCACCACAAGTCTTGTAATATCCAATATGTTCACCATTCCGGTCTACATATCCTCGTTTTGTGTTTCTAATTACACCTTCGGATAATAATTTTTCAATTTCACTTTTAGAAATCTGTTTAATAATTTTCACATCCTTTGATTTATTTTCTGCTGAATAGCAGAAGAGAGTGAGTGTGGAGGGATTTGAACCCATCGACAACTCGATTAAAAGTCGAGTGCTCTGCCAAACTGAGCTATAGGAGATTAAGAATTATCAGTGACCATACCACAAGAATTGTAGTACAGCCACCGACATATATAAGAAGAGGAGTACAATATGAATATGTACCAATCTTAGAAATAATCTTTAGAATTGTTCTGCTTGAAAACGCCTTTGACTCACGTATCATAATGATAATAGCCTTCAAATTACTTCCACAGAATATGTATGGTACAAGTTTTTGCTTGCTGAACTCACTTGATTTCTTACACACATACACAAGTTTTTCACATGGCTTCACAGCAACTAAAATATATCCATGTGTTAGACGAAATATTATAATGTCTTTCGACAATTATATATTCTCTGTTTTATCAGCCAAGAAAAGCTGATTTCATTGTTTTCCATATGTGATATATACGAAGCTGAAAACAGTTATAAAGCCTTATTTTACAAGGAAAACTCGGATTTTCTATTTCGCTACTCTATATTTATGAGCAATTTTTCGCTTTCTTTCACGTTCATTTAAAGTCGCACAATCACAACAATACAATCGTTTATTTCCTGTTTTCTCGATAATTCCACCACATCGTTTACAACGAGAATATTTTTTATGATCCCTGATTCCATAATACTGTTTTTGATATTTTCTCATTTCTCCATCAAGTGATCTATTAATATATTTCACATAAAAATTATCCTCAGTGATAAAATCATAATTATTTATAATTTGAGTCTTATCTTCGTATTCCTCAATTAGTTTACAATTATCAAAGCATCTTCTCAGAAATCCTTCAACAACTTTTTTATACTCATTCCAAGATAAAGTCATTTTCTCCATTTGAAAACGTTGTTTAAGTTTTTCTGATTTATCAATTGCATCATCAATTATATCTGTAACGATATTTGCATCCATTTCTGTTCCAGATAACCAATCAAAGTACATTAACTTTGGTTTCTTTAATAAATCCATGTACTCCTTATTGAGAATTACTTCTTTATCAAAATATCTTGTATAAATATTATTAATTTTCTGCCTGATAATAGCGCACCAATTTTCATCTTTAGTCATTGACTTGTAATATCTGTATTCAATTCCTGACCATGTATCAAATACTCGTCCAAGTTCTGTATCAAGTAAATCCTTTCTGACTTTAAAATGAATTGTTTTAATA
>OGWW01000262.1_pt1 | contig 36333 bp, 28 predicted proteins | sample 1576131 | NCBI WGS metagenome assembly OGWW01 (sample SAMEA3541576, study PRJEB24748) | human gut metagenome | biome: human gut; feature: human-associated habitat; material: faeces | place: China | collected 2012 | reverse complement strand
GATATTATAAGCTATTATTATTTTGATAATATAACATCTGCTACAAAAAGCAAAGACCTTAAAAAAGTATTGAAGAAAGTAAAAAGCTTAATTTATATAGCTAATAGTACTAAACAAGTTGCAACACAATTAAAATCTCCAATTTTAAGAAATAATTATATACAACGTTCCAATTCTATAATAGTTGGACTTCTCAGAGTACTTATTAAGAATTCTTATTCATTATCTGTAGATAATAAAAGAGAGATTTTTGAAATAATAAAAGAAAATAAACTATTCCCTATTAAAGGAGGTACTTTATCATGGAAATCGTCCCTTTTATTACCTATATTAAATAGAGAAATGGTAATTAAGAGAATGATGAAGATATAATCACTTTGAAAACAATATGAAAAAAATATTAATTGATGCTACTATCATTCGTATGGAAGATCTATATAAGAGCCTTCCAATCTATATTTTCAGATACCTCGCTTCTATAGAAAAGGAGGAATATAGTAGATATAAAATATTGGTTTTAGATGAAGTACTTGATTATATGAAGCAACGATATTCAATGTTCGAATATATTACATACAACCCATACACAAATAAAATGTCTTCGAATAGAATTATTAAGTTTATACAACGTTGTCGATTATATAAAAAAACTGTTGAAAATAGTGATTGCCAAATTCTTTTTATTCCAAACGATTTAGTAACATTTAGTTCTATAAAAACAACATTAAAAAAAATTACAGTAATACATGATATGAAATCTATGAATAATAGTTCAAGATTTTCTGTTAATTATATTATAAATTGGATTTATTATCATCAGATTTTATCTAACTCTAATAAAATAGTAGCTATTTCCAATTTTACAAAACAAGACCTTTTAAAACTTTTTCCAAGAACTAATTTGAATAAAATGCAAATTATTTACAATAGCGTGGAAATCACACCAACAAGAATAGAGATACAAAAAGATTTTTATAATAACTATATTTTATTTGTTAACACACTAATACCTTATAAAAATATAATGACATTTTTACGTGCTTTCTCTCTAATTAAAGATAAAATACATCAGAATATTATAATTGTTGGAAAAACAACAGAACATTGGAACAATGAAGCTATTCCATTTATCCAACAAAATGGATTCTCTCATAGAGTTGTTCATTTAGAGAATATTTCTAATGGAGAGCTTATTCAGCTCTATCAAAATGCCACTCTTTTTGTGACAACATCTTTAAAAGAAGGCTTTGGATATACTCCCATTGAAGCTGCTATGTGTGGCTGTCCCGTTATATCTTCAACTTGCGAAGCGTTATTAGATACAACTAAGGAATTGCTACATTACTATGAGCCTGCACAAGATGCAAAAATACTTAGTAGAAAAATACTACATGTTTTAAATAATACTCCATCAAAAAAGGAATTAGATGGCATAGCTTGCAAATATAAGGAACTGTATTCTCCTGAAAAACAATATCAATCTTTCAAGAATATTTTTAATTCTCTTTAATTATGCAAAACAATAAAAGATTATCAAACATTGAATTACTCAGAATTGTATCTATGTTTCTTGTTATGCTTTTCCATGTAACAGATGCGATTCCTCACAAAAATCTTATTACAGAAAATAGTCTTGATGGTATCCTGCTTAACGCTTTTAGTAGTTTATCAATTATCTGTGTTGATGTTTTTATTCTAATCTCGGGATATTTTGGTATAAATTTTAAAATAAAAGGAATTATTAAACTTGTTTTTCAAGTAATATTCCTTTCATTGCTAATTTATAGTTTTTTATGTCTTACCAGATATGCTACATTTAACCTAAAGGACATTTGGCATTGTACATTTGGTATATTTAGTATGTATTGGTTTGTGTGGGCATACATTCTTCTATATATATTCTCTCCAGTACTTAATGCTTTTGTCAAAAACTCCTCTAAGAAAGAAATTTCTACTTTTCTTATCTCCTATTATGCATTTGCACTATACATATATTGCACTTTAAAGGTTGATATGGTTTTCTATAAGGGTTTTCACACTTTAGCATTTATTGGTTTATATCTATTAGGTCGTTATATAAAAATCCATAACCCTAAATGGGCTACATTCACATGGAAAAAAGATATTGGTATTTACCTTATAAGTGCTTGTTTATCGTTCCTGCTTATGATGATAATGACAAATGCTTCATTTGAGAAGGAGTTAATATCACAAAAATGTGGTAATTATATTTCACCAACAACTCTTATTTCCTCGGTATTTTTCTTTTTAGCATTTACTAAGTTACGGTTTGAAAGTAAAATTATAAACTACTGCGCTTCTTCTGCATTTGCTGCATATATTTTACATCAGCAATTTGATGCTAAAGCATTATACTATAATACCATTGGTACTTTCTACTCGTCTGTACCTCTATACATATTCTATCCTATGATAATTATTATGCTTATTTTATTATTTATGGCATTTATTATCATAGATAAAATTAGAATTTATACTTATAATTTATTTTTCTAATAGATAAAAAGTTTGGTTGTAAATTGAAACTAATTACATAAAATTTTGCATTGAGACCTTTCATACTTAAAGCCGTTCAGAACGATTGTACTTTTGTAGGAAAATACAGCAGCGGAACCTATAGATTTTATTTATAGAAGATTAGATAGTGAATATAATAAATAATGAATCCACAAATATCAGTTATAGTTCCTGTATATAATGGAGAGCGTTATCTCCATGAATGTTTAGATAGTATTATTAATCAAACTTTTTATGATTTCGAGCTGATATTGCTTGATGATGGAAGTTCTGACCGCTCCGGTCAGATATGCGATGAATATGCCAAGCTGGATAACCGTATTCGGGTTATTCATAAACAAAATGAAGGTATAAATGCAACTCGAAGACGTGGAGTTCATGAGGCTAAAGGCGTATGGGTCTGTTTTTGCGATAACGATGATTCATTACCACAGGATGCATTAAGTGATTTATATAATTTTACAGTTGGAACAGATATTGTAATTGGTTTTCCTAATAGACCTAATTATAATAGGGAATTATCACTTGATGAGTGTCGGCGTAATATGATTACCTCCAAACTACTTCCTCCATCTCCTTGGGGTAAGCTCTATCATCGTTCAATATTGACAGATGATATTTTTGATTTCCCGAGAGAGATTGACGGAGAGGAGGATATGATAATGAATATCCGCTTGATGTTTAAGATTATACGTGCGCCACATATTTGTTTTAAAAAGGTATATAATTTTCGTCGTAATACAACCAGTGTTTCTCACACGAAAAAAGCGTCTTTAGACCATGAGGCTGCTTTTGATAGAGCCCGTTCTATGTCAATTCCTTCAAATGTAATTATTGACTATATGTCGGAGATTTTGTGGAGTAGATTAAATGGTATTATAGGAGTTGCATATCATAATCCTGAAAATATTGTGGATTGGCAACATTCTTATCTTGTTCAGCTTAAAAGTGACATAAAAAAGTATCAGTATAGGCTTAATTTTCAACAGTGGTTATTGGTTCATATTCGGATAAAAATACTATTGAAGATTTATGGTTTTGCTATTATGTTGAAAAATTTTATTCGCTACCGTCTTGGACTTAATAACTAAATGATTTTATTATGAGATTGACTCTAATATCCTTATCCACTCCTACATTTAATAATACGCGTGCAGCAAGTGCTTTGCCTTACCATCTAATACTAGCTGCGAAAGGCTTTTGGGATGTCAAAATTGATATTTACAGTTATAATATTAATAGTATAGACATTAAGACGATCAAGCAAGTAGAGTCAGAGTTAGGTGTTAAAATACGCCTTTTAGACAAACCGAAATGGATAAGTTGGATGATGGAACTACATATGATGTTTTTTCGAGTGTTATTGAAATATCCACTCTATAATTATTGCAAACTGCCACAACAATGCATAAATGCTATACGGGCATCACATTCTAATATTATTTGGATTTATGGTGAGGAATTAGCAGGTCTTACTAAGCATTTCCAAGGCTCTAATTGTATTGTAACAATGCCCGATTGCGAATCTCTTTATTATTATAGGATGCTTCGACAGCCTTGGGCTACAGTAAAGTTGCAGCAAATAATGAAATATTCTTTTGCTTATTGGCAATACAAGAGTATGGAAAGACATATCTGTAAAAATGATATTATATATCATTTTGTAGGTAAGGCTGATGCTGAATTCTTTAAAATGATGAATCCACAAGCAAAAACATTATTTCTCCGACACCCTCTATATGCATATAAAAATAAGAAGATAAAGTTTCATCAACCCAGAATTAAACTGTTGTTTACAGGAAGATACGACTTTTATTGTCAGCATGGAAGTGATGATTTGTTATCATCATTAGAAAGGAGTAATACAAGTTTATTTCCTTATTATGAGATAACCTTTTTAGGTAATGGTTGGGAGAAATGGAATGATAGACTTGTTAATGCAGGTTATTTTTCTCAACATATTCCTTTTGCCCCTGATTATATTGCTGAGTTACAGAAGCATGATATACAAGTGAACGCCATTGATGTAGGTACTGGTACTAAGGGAAAAGTGTTGGATGGTATTGCAAATGGGCTGCTTATAATTGGCACCCCTTATGCAATGGAAAATATTGCTGTTGAAAACAATAAATCGTGTGTGATATATAAAGATACCACACAATTGATATCAGTACTGAAAGAAATTCCTTATGAGAGAGCAAAATATGAAGCAATTGCGATTGAAGGAAGAAAATGTGTACTAACAGAACATAACCGAGAAAAGATTTCAAAAGAACTATTTGGATTCTTCTCATAAAGTTAAATATCTCGTTGATTTATCTCTTCAAATGATACACTAATATGATTATATACATCATTCTTTTTTTTATTCCTGCTATCTTATACTTCTATTATAAAGATAATAAACAGGCTTCTTACAAACCCTTTTTATTCTTTTTTATTTCATTAGCTGTATTTGTTGGATTGGGAGATATGCTAGGCGGCTACGACCGCTATATCTATGGCGACCTGTTTGATAATTTAGCAGACCAGTTAAAAATAGGGATTCCAATAACATCTTCCAGTATTTATCAAGCATATAATACTGAATTTGGTTATATAGGTTTAAATTGGGTAATAGCCCATATAACAAGCAACAGATATATTTTTATTTTCCTCTATACTATCTGTATGTATGCCATTATTTTACATAGTTTTAGAAAGTATGCTAAGAATTATCCCTTGGCGTCTATCTTATTTATGGCATTGGTATTTTATTTCTCATTTACATATCTTAGGCAAATGTTCGCTGCTGCTATTATAGCACTTTCTATTAAATATATCATCGAAAGAAAGTTTTTAAAGTATTGTGCAATTATCGTCGCAGCATTTTCATTCCATAATTCTGCTATCATCTTCTTTCCTATGTATTTTATTGCGGATAGAAAATACTCAAAAGCACGTATATTATTATTAATGTCCGCGTGTTTCATTATTGGTGTAACAGGAATAACAAGTAACCTTTATAATCTTTTCGATGATATATCAACTCGTGCAGCGCATGCTGATTATGCAGTTCAAGGAGATGCACGAATAGCCTACATCTTAGAGGCGGGATTTTTTCTCTTTTTTCTGATAAAGTCTTATAGAAATTTACCAAATACCAAACAAAGTATTGTCTTATACAATATAGCCTTAGCATTTTGTGCTGTTTTGTTATTGTTTATTCGTTCTGATAATGGTGGACGCTTAAGTTGGTATTTCATATATGGTTTAATATTTTCATTAACTCAGTTATCAATGACCAAATATGGTAAACGTCATCGTTTCGACTTATATATAATGGCAGTTAGTTTAGTTCTATTTTTACGAATAACTATAGAATGGTCTTTTAATATGTGTCCATACAAAACTTTCTTGACTCCTGGACATACAGCTGAAGAATGGATTTATGAAAGGTATGAATACGACCTTAAATATGATATGGATAAATTTTATCGATAACTATGGAAGAAGTTACAATAAAAAAGCGAGATAGCAACTTTGAGTTACTCAGAATCATAGCAATGTTTCTTGTTATGATTACCCATGCAACATTCTTAGCCTTAGGTGTTCCTACATATGAAGATTCTATAAATATTCCTTATAGCTCTTTTGGCATCTTTCTTTCTCAATCGTTTTCTACTGCATGTGTAAATATTTTTGTTTTACTGTCAGGTTGGTTTGGTATAAAGATAAATTTAAAAAGGTTTTCAGAGTTTATCTTTCAAGTTTTTTTCTTTACAAGTATTATTTTCATAGGGCTTTATATTTATTCTTCTAATCTAATTACAAATACAGATGCACTTCTTACTTTCTTTATGTTTCATAGTTCTGACTATTGGTTTGTCAAAGCATATATCGGACTATATTTATTTTCTCCTATCTTAAATACGTTTGCGGAAAGGGCTTCACAAAAGCAACTTGGTTATTTCCTTATTGCCTTCTTCATATTTCAAACTATTTATGGTTGGCTTAGCATTGATGGAGTACAGTGGATCGGAGGAGGGTATTCTGCAGTATCTTTTTTCTTTCTTTATCTTGCAGCAAAGTATACAAGACAATACCTTTTACCAGACATAAATAAAATAAGTCAGAAGCTATATATAACGGTTTACATTAGTATTGTATTATTTATCGCAACCTTAGCTTTTATCGTAACTCGATTAGGAATTCCAATAGCAGGAAGACTATTTACTTATACCAATCCTTTAGTTTTATTGGAATCATTGTTATTAGTAATTATTTTTAGTCGAATATCTATAAAAAGTAAAACTATTAATTGGATGGGAATATCATGTTTCTCTGTTTATCTTTTACATGCTAATGAATTACTTTTGCGTCCTTATTATGGGAAAATTATAAATAACTTTTCGGTAACAGAAAGTATAGAATGTTTTCTTATTTCCACTACATTGTTCATTTTAGGCATTTTTTTTATTTCTATCCTATTAGATAAAGTGCGAATAGCTGTATGGAATATAATAATCTCCTATTTGTCTAAGCAACAATAATGATAAAAGAGGATATGCTGATAACCGTATTCACTCCAACCTATAACAGGGCAAAACTGCTTCCAAGGTTGCATAAAAGCCTACAAGAGCAAACTAACAAAGATTTTGAGTGGGTTATTATTGATGATGGGAGTACCGACAATACAAAAGAAGTTATAGAAAGAATACTAATAGAGCAAGGGAATGATTTTCCAATTCGATATTTCTATAAAGAGAATGGGGGAAAACATACAGCAATAAATCAAGGGGTAAACGAAGCGAAAGGAGACCTATTCTTCATTGCAGATAGTGATGATGTATTACTGCCTAATTCTTTAGAAATAGTATATCAACAATATTCTAAGATAAAAGAAAACAAAGATATTGGAGGTATTTGTGTTTTGGATTGTTATGCTGATGGAAAGATAATAGGAACAGGTTTGACTAAAGATTTTATAGATAGTAATTCCATAGAAATACGAAATAATTATCACGTTACAGGCGATTTAAAAGAGGTATTCTATACAAATGTATTAAAGGAGTTCCCATTTCCTGAGATTGTCAATGAACGCTTTGTTCCTGAAGTTTTGGTTTGGAACAGAATAGCACAAAAGTACAAATTACGATACATCAATCAACCGATTTATCAAGTAGAATATCAAGAAGGTGGACTGACATCTAAAATTGTTGAAATCAGAATGAAGAGTCCAATTGCAACAACAATATGTTATGGGGAAATGTTAGATTTACATATTCCAATTAAAAGTAAAATAAAAGCAGCTATAAATTATTGGAGATTCTATTTTTGTATTGAGGATAAATCGAAAATAAGAAAAAGAATAAATCTTTTGTGGGTAGGACTATTACCAATAGGTTGGGTTTTTCAAATAAAAGATCGAATAAGAATTAAAAAGAAGTAAACTATAGGCGGAAAAAGGCTTGATAGTTGTAAATCTTTTTCACAAGCGTAACTATTGCTTAACTTGTTGTCTATCAAGATATTGTAAAACCTATTGTTTTGCATCCTAAAAGCGGCTGTTTTACACGGTAAAAGCGTAGGTTTTGCATCGCAAAACAGCCGCTTTTGTATTGCCAAAATGAATTTATTGTATTTTGATAAAATTCTTTTTACAAAATATACTTCTTTCTTCCATTATTAAAACTGTTCAAGAAGAGACATTTAAAGCTTAAATTCTTTAACTTAATATGAGTAGATGAAAATTCTTCAAGTCATTACATCATTAGAAATAGGAGGCGCAGAAACCCTGGTTGTTAACTTGATTCCAAGATTTTGCGCATTAGGGCATACAGTGGATTTATGTATCTTTAATGGTACGGAAACACCATTAATGCAAAGATTGAAAGTTGAAAGTCCACAGACGAAGATATATGCATTGGGACATAGTGTATACAATCCACTTTATATATTAAAGTTGATGAAGATAATGAAAGGATATGATATTGTTCATACACATAATTCTTCACCACAGTTATTTGTTGCAATTGCGAATTTGTATCGCCATACAAAACTCGTATCTACAGAACATAATACGTCAAACCGCAAGCGTAACTGGAAGTGGTATCGTCCTATTGAGAGTTGGATGTATGGGAAGTATAACCATATTATATGCATTAGTAAGATTGCAGAAGAAAGGTTGAGAGAATATATGAAAGGAGAATGGGTTGTTCAATCTTCAAATAGATATAAAACAATTACTACAATCAATAATGGAATTGATGTCAATGCAATTTCTCAAGCACTTCCTTGCAAGGATCTATTAAGTAAGAAAGAGACACGTAAGGCTATTCTAATGGTGGCTGGCTTTCGTGAACAAAAGGATCAAGATACTATTCTTCGTGCAGTAAACCAATTGGATAAAGATAAATTTGAAGTTTGGTTTGCTGGTATTGGTGAACGTATGGAAGAGGTTCAACAATTGTCTAAGTCGTTAGGTGTAGATGATAGAGTTCGGTTTCTTGGGTTAAGAACAGATATCCCGAACGTTCTGAAGGCAGCAGATATTATCGTTATGTCTTCTCATTGGGAAGGTCTGAGTCTTAGTAATGTGGAAGGTATGAGTGCACATAAACCTTTTATAGCCTCTGATGTAAATGGCTTACGAGAGGTTACAAAAGGATATGGTATTCTTTTTCCGCATGAAGATGCCAAGGCTTTGGCAAATGAAATTAATCAATTAGCAGAAAGCGAGGAATATTATGATGAAGTAGCCAACCGCTGTTATAATCGAGCATTGGAATTTGATATTAGTAAGATGGTAAACGGTTATAATCAAGTCTATCAGAAAGTAATTGGAGACTTTGAATAGATTGATATAAGTATACAGCTATGGATAAGAAAAAAATAATAAGATTGACCACTGCTGGCGAAAGTTTAGATGACCTTTTAATAGGACAACTAAAGTATTTAAATCAATACTTTGATATTATTGCAGTTGCAAAAGATGACGGACGCCTACAAAAAGTAAGAGAGCGGGAAGAAGTTAGAGTTGTAGATGCCCCCATTGAGCGTCCTATTTCCTTATTAAAGGATATTATAGCATTGAGATGGTTGATAAATTTCTTCAAGCAAGAGAAACCATGGTGTGTGCATGCTAATACCCCAAAGGGATCTTTATTAGCAATGGTATCGGCATGGATTTGTCGTGTTCCGCATCGTATTTATACTGTTACAGGGCTTAGATATCAAGGTGCTACTGGAAAGTTTAAGTTTATCTTACAAACAATGGAGCGAATAACTTGTGCTTGTGCAACTAAGGTGATTCCAGAGGGGCAAGGTATTTTAAAAACTTTGAAGAATGACCATATTACCAGTAAACCATTAGAAGTTATTTTGAATGGTAATATAAATGGTAAAGATACGTCCTTTTTTAGTGTGGAAAGCTTGTACGAGAATTGTGAATTGGAAAATGGAAACAAGCGATTGAGTATCCGACAAGAAGAGTCTGTTAAGGACGTACTACGAAAGGAATTACATATTACTGCAAATGATTTTGTTTTCATTTTTGTCGGGCGAATAGTTAATGATAAGGGAATGAAAGAACTGTCTAAGGCTATGCAATCCCTGCTTAAGAAGAACTATCATTTAACTCCCAAATTACTATTAGTTGGAGATTTTGAGTCTAAGTTAGATCCTTTATCCCCTGAAGATGAAAATTTCTTTAAAAATAATAGTTCTGTTCTATTTGTTGATTATCAAAAAGATGTACGTCCTTATCTTGCGGCTGCAGATGCATTAGTATTTCCTTCTTATAGAGAAGGCTTTCCCAATGTTGTCCTTGAAGCAGGCTGTATGGGACTACCTTCAATTGTTACCGATATTAACGGTTGCAATGAAATTATAGAGGAAGGGGTTAATGGTAGAATTATACCACCTCGTGATTCGGATTCTCTTTTCTCTGCCATGGACTGGATGCTAACACACTTATCTGATGTTGAGCATATGGCAAATAATAGCAGGAGGCTCATTCAGGAAAGGTATGAACAGGAAAAAGTATGGAAAGCACTGTTGGATATGTATAAATCACTTAATTAGAGCTTATTATGTATAAACATTTTTTTAAGCGATTAATAGATTTTATAGCTTCATTTATAGCATTGGTTATTTTTTCTCCTTTACTATTAATAGTTACAATATGGTTACATTTTGCCAATAAGGGAGGCGGTGCCTTTTTTCTCCATTCTAGAGCAGGTTGGAATAATAGAGTTTTTAAGGTTATTAAGTTTAAAACAATGACCGATGAAAAAGATGAGAATGGGAACTTATTACCTGATGGTCAGAGGTTGACGAAAGTTGGTCGTTTCGTGCGCAGTACATCGTTAGATGAACTTCCCCAGTTGTTTAATGTACTTAAGGGAGATATGTCCTTAATAGGACCACGCCCATTGTACGATGATTTCTTGAAATGTTACGATGAAGTTCAAATCAGAAGGCATGAAGTGCGACCAGGTATAACAGGATGGGCTCAAGTTAATGGTAGAAACTTTGTAAAGTATAGTAAGAAATTTGAATATGATGTATGGTATGTAGACCATCTCTCTCTTGGACTTGATATTAAAATTCTCTGGAAAACTTTTCTCAACGTCATACAGCGGGAGGGCGTTGGAGAAGGAGAAGTTCAAGACGAGTTGGTAGACGATCTTGGATTTGGTGAGAAGCTAAGAAGACTGAAAGAGGAATAATATGAAAGAGTTTGGTTCTGATTTTCATGCTTTGAATACTTCTGAAGTATATGATAATACCATTTTTTCTTATTATCCCAATGCCTTGTTTTTAGCAGATGGGAGACAGGTTATAGAACTATTAATCATTCATTATAAATGGAAACGAATTTGGGTACCAGAATATTTCTGTTGGGAAATCATTGAATATATTCAACGTCGTTGCAAAATAGAAGTTAAAACATATTTTGACAACCCCTTGAATGAGAGACTTCATCTTGTAGAAAAGCTTCCATTTATAGATGGTGATGTCTTACTTAGAATGAATTATTTTGGGTTAAGACAATATCGAGACCGTCTTAATATTTCAGTCCCTGTAATTGAAGATCATTCACACAATATTTTTGATGAATGGAATCGGAATAGTAAAGCAGATTTCTGCATAGCCTCATTGAGAAAAACTCTTCCATTAGCTGGAGGTGGAATAATTTGGAGTAATTCTCATGATTTATCAAAATTATCTACTCTTATAGAGGATTCTCAGCAAAACGAGCAACTTGCAAGAATAAGGTGGCAAGCAATGGAGGAAAAAGCTCACTATCTTAATATAAATGAGACAGAATGCAATTTAAGACTAAAGGATTCTTTCAGAGCAAAATATATACAAACAGAAGAAGAATTAGACCATTTGCCTATCAGCAGTATATCTACATTTGATAAGCTTTTCTTAGAAAAATTTGATATTAAAGAATGGTATAATAGAAAATTACGGAATTGGCAATTACTTGTCCATACACTTTCAAAATTATTAATATCCAAAGACATTCGTATTTTTTATCCAAGCAGTGAGAAATGTATTCTGTTTTCTTTTGTACTATTGTTTCGCACTACTCAACAGCGAGATTTGTTTAGATTATATTCAATAAAGCATCTTATTTATCCAGCAATCCTATGGAATTTACCAGAAAGTTGTTCGGATAGGTCGAAAGATATATCGAACAGAATGCTTTCAATACATTGTGATGGAAGGTATAGCAATGAAGAAATAAAAGAAATGGGAAATATTATATACAACTTTTTTAAATCATTTTAATAAATGCTGAAGATTATAAATTTTGAGCATAGAATGGAATGGGATAAAATAGTTCTTTCCTTTCCTAATCATGATATATATTATCTTAGTGGGTATTTAGCTCCATTCGAAGTACATGGAGATGGTATGCCTATTTTGATCTATTATCAAGGAGAAGGACTAAGAGCTATTTGTGCTTTTATGCTTAGAGATGTATCAAATGAGACATGGGCGCAAGGTTATATTGATAAAGGAGTGTTCTTTGATGCGATAACTCCGTATGGATATGGAGGATGGTTGTTAGATGGAAATGTTTCAAAAGAAAAAATAGATATTTTCTGGAAAGAAGTAAAAACATTTATGCATGAGCAACATATTATTAATGCTTTTACTCGATGGAGTCCTTGGCTAAAGAATCAAGAATATTTAAGAGGTTGGTCGAATATTATCGATTTAGGAAATACTATTTATATTGATTGTACATCAGAAGAAGGTATTTTTCAAAATATAAAGAGCAAGGACCGCGCTACTATAAGAAAAGCCATTAAAAATGGTGTAATCGTGCAACATAGTGACGATACAACTCTTTTTGAAAAATTCTATTCTATATACAATGCAACGATGGATAAAGATAATGCAGATGATTATTATTATTTTAAGCCAGAGTTCTATAAATCTATGACAGATAACTTACAAGGAAAGTGGGAGTTCTTTTATGCAGTACTTGGTGAAGAAATCATTGCAATGAGTATTATGCTTATGTGTAATGGAAGAATGCATTATCATCTTTCTGGCAGTGTTATGGAATTCCGTCATCTTAATGCCACTAATCTTATTTTGTATGAAGCTGCAAAATATGGAGCTCAACATGGTTATAAATTATTACACCTTGGTGGAGGAGTTGGTAGTGGTGAAGATCCTTTGTATAAGTTTAAAAAAGCCTTTAACAAAAATGGAGATATTAGATTTAGTATATCAAAGGATTGTTTTGATGAAAATAAATATTCATATCTAATAGAGCTTAGGAAGAAAAAAGATCCAACATTTGATACTTCAACTTCATTTTTCCCTGCTTATAGAGTAAAATAAATGATAGAGATGGAAAGAAAATATCTATGTCTTGCCCACATGAGTGGCAACGAGCAGAAATACATTCAAGAAGCATTTGATACGAATTGGGTGGTGCCATTAGGTCCAAATGTGAATGCATTTGAAGAAGAATTAGCAAGGTTTTGTAAATCCAAACCAAGCAATATAGATTTCTCTAATGAAGTTTATCCACGAAGCATTCAGGCACACAACGATAATCCTGATGAACTATGGAACGATGGATATAAAGAGTTGGAGAACAAAGAAGTTGTTGCACTATGTTCTGGCACATCAGCTATTCATTTAGCATTAATAAACTTAGGAGTTAAAGCTGGCGATGAAGTTATTTGTCAGAGCTTTACTTTTTGTGCAAGTTCTCATCCCGTAATGTATCTTAGTGCAACCCCTGTCTTTGTAGATTCTGAAGCTGATACATGGAACATGTCTCCAGAATTACTCGAAAGAGCAATTAAGGATAGAATAGAAAAGACAGGTAAAAAGCCTAAAGCTATTATCGTAGTCTACCTTTATGGTATGCCTGCAAAGATAAAAGAAATCATAGAAATTGCAGAACGCTACAGCATTCCTATCGTTGAAGATGCTGCTGAAGGACTTGGCAGTCGGTATAACAAGCAAGTTGTTGGTACATTTGGCGATTATGGTATAATGAGCTTCAATGGCAATAAGATGATAACTACTTCCGGTGGCGGTGCAATAGTTTGTCCTAACAAAGAAGCAAAAGAGCGTATTATGTTCTTTGCAACACAGGCACGCGAGGCTTTCCCATACTACCAACACGAAGAAATAGGCTACAACTATCGCCTTAGTAATATTTGTGCAGGTATAGGGCGTGGGCAAATGACGGTACTTGATGAACATATTGCACATCATAAACACCTGGCAAATCTCTATAAAGAAGGATTTAAAGATGTGAAAGGCATCACATTCCATAACAATCCAAATGAAGAATATGATTCTAATTTCTGGTTGAATACCATCATATTAGATAAAGATTTAAAGGTTATAGGGCAAGAAAATGCTTATAACGAAGCAATTGCTGGTGCTGTTGGTGGTGCAGCAGGTGTAGTTCACTCGACAGGAAAGGCTCATACCGATTGCGAACCAAACACAAATGTCGAAGCGATGCGTATGGCATTGGATAAGTTAGGTATAGAAAGTCGTCCTCTTTGGAAACCAATGCATTTACAACCAGTTTATAAAAACTCTCCAACCTACATTAATGGCATAAGTGAAGAACTTTTTAAGACAGGTCTTTGTCTTCCTTCTGGTCCAATGATTAGTGATGAAGATGCAAGATTTATTATCGAGTCGATAAAACAATCTATCATAGAATAAACTTCTATACTTCTACAATGATAACTTTATGTGTGTTACTAAACTGCTAAAGGAGTTAATAAAGAATGAACTATGGGGCGAACAGCTTAGCTTTTCGTCAATAGATAAAAAGGATTTCTCTGCTTTACAGAATATTGTAAATATGCAGACTGTAAATGGGTTGGTATATTCTTCACTTATCAATAACAACGTAAAACTTCCACAGCAAGAAGCTTTCGTTGCATTTGGAAGTTTGGAAAATACCAAGAAAGCAAATCTACTCCTTAATAAAAACCTAATATTCCTTACCGAGTTATTAGAGAAACACAATATAAAGTTCTTTGTTGTAAAAGGACAAACAATAGCAAGCTCCTACCCTCGCCCACCCCATCGAGTAGGTGGAGATATTGATTTCTACTGTTTTGCAGAAGATTTAGAAAGATTACTTAGTATTTTGCATAAAGAATTAAATGTAGAACCGAAACGTGATGAATCGGAACAGCATTATACTTTCCTATTTAATAAAACCTTATTCGAACTACATTTTACACTTTACAAGTTTGCTAATACAGAAAATCAACAATATTTCGATAATCTGATAAACACCGAGCCGCTGAGTTATACATTCATTGATAATAAAAAAATCCCAACTTTAAATCCAACACTAAATCTTGCTTATACTTTTCTTCATCTGTTTCATCACCTTATAGAATTAGGTGTGGGGCTTCGCCAATTCTGCGATGTTGCAATATTGTGCCACATAGCTGCAATGGCTGAACAAGAAGGAGACAGAAAGAATTGTATTGACAAGGCAAAGCTTATAGAAATACTAACACGATTAGATTTCCTCAAGGCATTCACTGCAATTGGAACAGTCCTCGTAGACGAGATAGGTTTGCTGGAAGCAGAATTTCCCTATACACTGACGAAGAAAGATTATAAAAGAAAGAAATACATTCTTAATGTTGTGTATAAGAGAGGAAACTTTGGGAAATATGGTCGTACAACAAAAGTAAGGTCAGGGATAAAGTATTATATTGAACAAACGAATATAAAACTGTCCCATTATTATCATCTATTTAATCTTAGCAGAAAAGAAAACATTGCACTTATTACGAAAGAGATTCCTAAGAAGATTCTCCAAGCAATAAAAAGGTGATACGTACAGTAATATAAAACAACCAATAAACAAAAAGAAAATCTTTACACACTCTTTTATAAAAATAATTTTTGTTGAGGCAGCTAAGCAACGATGCTTGGTTGCCTTTTTTATTTCACTGGCAGAAGTCTGTTATTATACAGGTGATAATCAATTATCATACTGATAACAATCAATTATCATACTGATGACAATCAATTGTCATACTAATGACTATCTATTATCATACTGATGATAATGAATGTGTATCAGAACTAAAGATTTGGATATATACTTCTATAGAATGTTAAACGCGAGTGTATCAAGAGGGATACACTCGCGCTTTTTGTTTTACTACTTATCTAATACTGAATAAACGCTGTTGTTGCTGACATATTCAGGAACAATGCTTTTCATCATCTTTACGATTTGCATACTATCGTATGTACGGCTTATTTGCAGAAGTTGTTCTATTTGCTGGTTTACAACATCATAATCATATTCTTGCACTTTCGCTATCCTCACTTTCTCGTGGAAGCTTGGTAGTGTGTTCTCTGTTGTACTCAACACTTCCTCGTAAAGTTTTTCTCCTGCACGTAGACCAGTATATTCTATTTCTATATTTTCCGCTCCTGAAAGCTTTATCATTCTCTTTGCCAAATCAGCTATTCTGACAGGTTTACCCATATCAAACACAAATATTTCCCCACCCTTTCCGTGTGTTCCAGCCTCAAGTACTAACTTGCAAGCTTCTGGAATTAACATAAAGAAGCGAATAATATTAGGGTCGGTTACGGTTACAGGGCCACCATTCTTTATTTGCTTTTCAAATAATGGAATAACCGAACCATTTGAACCTAAGACATTACCAAAGCGGGTAGTAACAAACTGTGTTGATACCTCTTTATTACTTTCTTTATCTATTTTCTTGTTTAGGCTCTGACAATATATTTCGCAAATACGCTTTGAGCAACCCATAACATTTGTAGGGTTTACGGCTTTATCGGTAGAAACCATGACGAACTTTCTTACACCATACTTTACACTTAAATCTGCAATGACTTTTGTTCCCCAAACATTGTTCTGAATACTTTCCGAAGGATTATTTTCCATCATTGGAACGTGCTTGTAAGCGGCAGCATGGAAGACGTATTCGGGCTTATACTGCTTGAAAATGGTTTCCATTCTGTCAAGATTGGTTATGTTTGCAACAATGGTTTCAACCTTAATATTAGGATAATCAAAGCCCATCATCAACCTGATATCGTGCTGTGGGGTTTCTGCCTGGTCGATAAGAATCAATTTTCCAGGCTTATAAATGGAAATCTGTCGTACTATTTCCGAGCCAATGGAACCTGCTGAGCCTGTAATCATTATACACTTATCATTCAACAAGTTGCCAATAGCGTCCATATCTACAACTATTTCATCGCGTGGCAGCAGGTCTTCGATGTTTATTTCCTTAAACTGTACATGCTCTAAATCGTTTTCACCTGTCCACTCTTTTGTATGTTCTGTCAGATATATCTTGACATTGGCATTAATGAGTATGTCCTGCAATGTTGTATTAGCTCGAAATCTATCTACTTGCATGGGCGAAACAAGCACAGCCCTTATGTCATTTGATTCTATAACTTCTTCCAACTTATCATTTATCGTGTATATTTTCTCGCCCATTAGCGTGTTTCCAGAATATAAATCATCGTGAGATATAAACCCTTTCAACATGAAGTTGGTATTTCTATCATTGCAAATATTGTTTGCTATCCCTATTCCACCTTCCTTAACACCGTATATCAGCGTTCTAATTCGCCTATTGGGATTTAAATATGCATCATAGATAGCCTTCACCAAAATGCGGAAAACAACCAATCCAATGGTAGCAACAAGATACATAACAGCAATTTGACGACCTTGAAAACGCACAAATTTAATATCCCAAGAATACATTACATAGTGCATTACTTCTGCTATGACTAACGATAAAAGCATAGCAAGACCGACACGCTGTAAGTCTACAAAAGAAGAATAACGTATTATACCAGAATAAGTCTTAAAGACCCGGAAACCCACAAGTGCGAAAACCATATAAACAAATATAGTTCTCGTAAGTATAGACAGATTAGAAAAGTCAACGGCTCCATGATAATAGAACCAAAATACAAGTATTCCAGATAAATAACAAATAAAAATATCGATAGCCAATACTACCCCAATATGGCAGGGCATTCTTTGTAAAATACCATTGGAAGATTTTATCTATAATTTTCATATTTTACTAATCTGTCAAATAATTATTTCGTTATAGCTTATAATAAATGCAAAAGTACAAAATTTTTCTTACTAATACGTACTTTTATAAAATTATAATTAATACAACTTTAATTATTCTTTCTCTAATCTATACTCTTCAACCTGTTTAAAGCCATTCAAGAAAGAACGGCTATCCATACGTTTCTTGCCCGAAAGCTGCAATTCTTTTAATTCCAATAGAAAATCGTTTGTATTTACATATACCTTTTTATTTTCTACTATAAACGTACCTGGTTCAGCTACTACAGCTTTCTCTGTTTTTGCAACTTCAAATATTTTCAAGACCATTTTAGTGGCTGGAGCAGCGGTGTTATCTAACGAAACCATCTTTGACCACGCTCCGGGATAGGGCGAAAGTCCACGAACGAAGTTATAAATTGCACTTGCTTTCTGATGCCAATCTATTTTGCAAGTTTCTTTAAATATTTTCGGTGCATGGCGCAATTCTGGTGATTCTTCTTGTGCTTCGGTTATTTCGTTCATCACTGATAGGATTTTATCTGCATCAAAATCACCTGCAACCTTTTCACACAGAAGGTCTATCGTTTCAATGGCTAACTCTGCACCTAATCGCATCAGTCCATCGTAAACATATTCTACATTTGCGCTGTCTGGAATAGGGAAATACTTTCGCTTTATAATTCGCCCTGTGTCAATATCTTTATCGAGGAAGAAAGTTGTTACCCCTGTTTCGGTTTCACCATTTATCACTGCCCAGTTTATAGGTGCTGCGCCACGATATTGGGGCAACAAGGCTGCATGAACATTAAATGTTCCGAAACGTGGCATTGACCATACCACTTCGGGAAGCATACGAAAAGCTACAACCACTTGCAAATCAGCCTTCAAAGCACGCAACTGCTCTAAAAACTCAATATCTTTCATTTTAACAGGTTGCAGTATTGGCAATCCTACCGATTCGGCATATACCTTTACGGCAGGTGGTTGGAGCGTTTCCTGATGTCGTCCTACGGGTTTATCGGGCTGTGTTACTACTCCCACAACATTATAACCACCTTCTACCAAAGCCTTCAACGACTCTACGGCAAACTCTGGTGTACCCATAAAAACGATTCTCATATCTTTCTTGTCCATACTGCTCATTTAAAATTATAGAAATAAACTTGCAAACTATTCCTCACTGAAGTCGGCTACCAGCTGTCGATACAGGTTATACAGTCGTGCACGCGAAATATAACCAACAAGTCTGCCGTCAAGTTCAGTTACAGGCAACACCTGTGCTCCTGTCTTTTCAAACACTTTCATAACGCTCGCCATTGGGTCGTTCACGCCTATTGTTGCCGGTGGAGGTGTCATAAGCTGCTCTACCAAAAACCGATGGTACAGTTCGGTGCGGAAAATTATATGTCGAAGTTTTGTAATATCTATTTCTCCTAATAGTATTCCACCATCGTTAAGAACCGGAATATAATTGTTGCGACTTGAGCTAATGGCGTGTACAAGTTTTCCCATTTCCATACTTGGCTCTACCGAAGTATAGTCGCGGTCGATAATGTTCTGCATGTTCATCATTGTCATTACAGCCTTGTCGGTGTGGTGCGTTAAGAGTTTTCCTTGTCGAGCCAAGCGAACGGCATAAATGCTGTGCTGTTCAAAAATGTTTATGGTAAGATACGAACTGATGGTTACAATGATTAGTGGAATGAAAAGATGATAACCACCTGTAAGCTCGGCTATTAAGAATACCCCAGTCAATGGCGCATGCATAACTGCTGCCATAACTGCTGCCATACCATAAAGCGTAAAATTCTTTTCAGGAATATACTCGCCTATCTGTTGGACATTCCAAAGTCGTGCAAAAAAGAAACCTCCGAATCCGCCAATAAACAGCGATGGGGCGAACGTACCACCACAACCGCCAGCCCCATTGGTCGCACTGGTGGCAAAAACCTTTGTCAATGCTACCAATCCAACATACAATAACAAGAACTTTGCTTGCCCTGCAAACATTGAACCTCGCAGCACCTGATTCCAGTCGGCTTCGCCATTACCTTCTATAAAAAGGCGCAAGCTGCTATAACCTTCGCCATAAAGGGAAGGAAACAAAAAGATAAGCGACGACAAAACCAAGCCACCTGCCAACAGTTTAAGGTAAGGACGATTGGAAAGACTTGCATATCGGTCTTCGCACCACGACATAACACGCATAAAGTAAAGCGAAAGGAAACCGCAGCCTATACCTAAAAGTATGGTTGGCGGCACTTTACTAAGACTCCAAAGATAGTCCATCTTAAAGTTATACATTGGCTCGCCACCTGTAAAGAAGTATGAAAAACAAGTGGCTGTAACCGAAGCTATCAAGATGGGCAACAGAGATGCCATGGTAAGGTCTACCATCAGTATTTCCAAAGTAAACACCAGTCCTGCTATCGGTGCTTTGAAAATACCCGAAACAGCAGCTGTAGCACCACAACCAACCAATAGCATCAGCGTTCGACGGTCCATATTGAAAATCCTGCCGAGGTTACTGCCAATGGCAGACCCTGTCAGTACAATAGGAGCCTCTGCTCCTACCGACCCACCAAAACCAATTGTAATAGCCGATGCTACAATGGAAGTCCACGTATTGTGCGCCTTCAGTTTAGAGCGTTTTGTGGAAATTGCATACAGCACACGCGTAATTCCATGCGAAATCTGGTCGCGGACAACATACTTAACAAACAAACTGGTTAGCCAAATACCAATAACTGGGTAAAGAAGATACAGCCAGTTGATGGTAGTCATACGAAATCCTGACGTAATGAGTTTTTCTATTTCGCCAATAATAATATGAAGTACGTATGCTGCCACGGCAGCCAAGAAGCCAACAATAAACGCAAGCACCAATACAAACTGGCGGTCGGAAATATTTGTCTTACGCCATTCGTCTATTCGACTGATTATATTGCTATTATTCTCGTTTGCCATTTTTCAAGCCTGCTCCTCTATATAGATATGTATATATAAGGCTGCTACGATGATTTATTTTCTTATTATGTTTATTTCGCCTGTCGCACCAACCTTTATTATCGTAGATGGTTGATGTGGCTTATGCTCTTGTCGGCGAGAAGTACAAACGTAGTCTACAGCCGACAATATTTCTTCTGAAATGTCGCGATAGTTCTGTGCAGCAGGTTCGCCACTGATATTTGCCGATGTGCTGACTATTGCTTTCTGAAAACGGTAACACAACTCTTTCGAGAAAGGTTCGTTGGTTATCCTTATACCGATAGAACCATCTTCGCCTATAAGGTTGGGTGCAAGGTTTACAGCTTCGTCAAGTATCAATGTCGTCGGCTTCACCACGGCATCAATAAGTTGCCATGCCACATCGGGAACATTGCGTACATATCGTTGCAAGCGTGCATCGGAATCGACAAGGCAAACCAATGCCTTGGAATCATCGCGACGTTTTATCTCATAAACCTTAGCTACGGCTTCGGGATTGGTAGCATCGCAGCCAATTCCCCATACAGTATCGGTTGGATAGAGTATCACTCCACCCTTTTGCAACACTTCAACCGCCTTTCTAATATCTTCTTGTTGTATCATTTTCTTATAACCAATAGAGAAATACAAAAGTAGAAAAAAAAAAGGAAACCGACAAATCTATAAGACAAAAATAAAGTTGATAGTATTCAGTACCTATCAAAAGAGGAGAAAAGCTGTCATCTTTTTCGTTTTCTTTCATCGTTAAAAGTATATGTACAAAGCTATTTTCAGAGTAAGCAATATTTACTATGGCGAAGTACATTGCTTTATTTTTCCGAACAGACAAACCTTTTAGGTGCAACTTTATTTCGCCTCCATTATTTGTTTTCTAAATAAAAAACGAGGCATAAAAGTGTAAATGTTTTTCGCAAACATATCTATCGTATAACTGTTTAATTATCAGGGTTTTGCAAAACCTATTGTTTTGCATTCCAAAAGCGGCTGTTTTGCACGGTAAAAGCGTAGGTTTTGCATCGCAAAAGAGCCGCTTTCACAATGCCAAAACGAAATTATCGTTTTTCTTCAGAATTATCTTTACAAAATCAAGGCGTCTTTAGTATCTGACACAAACAACAAAAAGGAAAACGATTTCTCCAAAAACGTTTTTCTTCAGCTCTATCTTCGCAATTAGAAAAAGGCGTTACACCAATGGTATAACGCCTTTTATAAGTAATATTACAATGTATTTCTTTCTTAATCAACAGGAATATCCTTGTTTACATTCTTGCTGCCTATCAAAGTGTAGAAGCACATATAAGCCACACCAGCGAGTGGAACAAAGTATGAAACAAGATAGCCAGACTGGTCGGCTATGAAGTTTTGGAGTAACGGAAGCAAGCCACCACCTACTACCATCATCATAAATATACCCGAAGCAGGCTCTGTGTATTTTCCAAGACCTTCGGTTGCAAGGTTGAAGATACACGGCCACATAACGCTGGTGCACAGTCCGCAAAGTACAAGTAACAATGCAGAAACAGGTACAACTACCATATTGAAAGCCGAACCTGTGAATACAGGCATCGAAACGGCTGCGCTCTTACCTAATACAATAGCTGTGGTGATGAGTATCATAGCAAGAACGGTGGTGCACGACATTAATGTCTTGCTCGAAATTTTGCTTGCAATGAAACCTGCAATGAAACGTCCTATGAGCATTAAGAACCAATAGGTTGCAGCAACAGAGCCCGCAATGGCTGTGGCTGTAGCCTTAGGAAGTCCTCCACCAATGGCAGTCGTATCAGAAAGGTAGTAAATAAGTGTTCCGGGAATACCTACTTCTACGCCCACATAAACGAAAATAGCGATTGCGCCTAATACGAAATGGCGGAAGTTCCAAGGAGAATGTTCAAATGTAACATTGATTCCTGTCTTGCTGTTCTTTGGGTCTTGAATAGGAATATATGTAAGAATAACGAATGCTACCACGAATACACCCATTGCTATGTAAAGAACTGGATTTACGTCAATGATAGACGTGTTCTTTGTTACTTCTCCAATCAGCGAGCCAACAAAAAGTGGCGTAAGGGTTCCAGACAGCGAATTGAGCGTTCCACCTATCATATTAAGCTGATTTCCACGATTTCCACCGCCTCCGATAAGGTTCAACATCGGATTAACCACAGTGTTCAGCATACAAACACAGAAACCAGAGATGAACGCTCCTAAGAGATAAATAACAAATCCTGTAATCTTCGCATCGGTAAAGAAGCCCGAGCAGAACTGAGTCAGTACGCCGAAGAAACCAATGGCAATACCAATGAGAGCCGTTTTCTTGTATCCTACACGTACAAGCATCTTTCCTGCAGGGATTCCCATAAAGAAATAGGCAAGAAAGTTCATAGCATTGCCAAGCATACCCACCGTATTGGCACTTTCGCCACCAAAGATATTCTTCCAAATAACTCCGATTGGAGCAGCAAGATTTGTTACAAACGAAATCATTGCATAAAGAAACATCATTGTAATAATCGCAATAATGCTTCCATTTTGTTTAGTATTATTCATTGTCTAGCAATTTATTTTCTGCAAAGAAAGCAAAAATAAATGATAACGACAAACTATTTTAAAGCAAAAGGAGATTTGTTGTGTGTTAAAAACAATTAAAGGCAAGATTAAAAAATCCTGCCTTTAATGGGAATTATATTGCGATTAGAATTTGCTTAAAAAGTCGGCAACAATGTAGCTCGAACCGCCTACAAATATGAAGTCGTCGCTTTCTGCCTCGCTCAATGCTTGCTCGTAAGCCTCTGCAACATCTGCAAACGTCCTGCCTTCAAGGTTGTATTGTTTGCCTATCCTTGCCACCTTGTCAGCTGAGAATGCACGCTTTGTGCTGGGCTGTGTCCAATAGTAAATGGCATTGTTAGGCAGAAGAGCCATAACAGCCTCTATATCCTTGTCGTCTACCATACCAAAGACGATGCGCAACATGCGATACTTTTGAGTTTTAATTTGCAATGACAAGTCTTTCCAGCCTGCTTCGTTGTGCCCAGTGTCGCAGACGACAGTTGGATTTTGCTGTATTTGCTGCCATCTTCCCATTAGTCCTGTCGCTTCGCACACATTTGAGAAACCTTTTGCAACGCTGTCTATATTTCTGATTATCTGCTTATTGTAAAGCTGCATCACTGCCGTTAGCAGCGTGTTGGTATTCTTGTCTTGGTAGATTCCGCCCAATTCGCCTTCAATCGTACCGAACAAGCGAGTTTGGTATATACGTCCTCCCTTCGGATTGGCACTTGCCGATTGTACCATAGGAATGTCTTCGGCAAATACAATCATTGCGTCCATCTCTTGTGCCTTTGCTTCAAACACGACACGGGTTTCGGGTAGGGCTTCGCCAACTACGACAGGAGTGCCTTGCTTTATGATTCCAGCCTTTTCGTATGCTATCTTTGGCAATGTGTCGCCCAAGAATTGGGTGTGGTCGAGCGAAATGTTGGTAATGATGGAGAGCAAGGGATTGATAATGTTGGTGCAATCCAACCGACCGCCCAAGCCCACTTCTATAATGGCAAAGTCTACTTGTTGTTCAAAGAAATACTTGAAAGCCATTGCAGTAGTCAGTTCAAAGAACGATGGGTGCAGTGGTTCGAAGAAATTGCGATGGTTTTCAACAAAATCAATTACGTATTGTTCGGAAATCATCTTGCCATTCACTCTGATGCGTTCCCTGAAATCTACGAGGTGTGGACTTGTGTAAAGCCCTACTTTATAGCCATCGGCTTGGAGTATTGCAGCCAATGTATGAGAGCAAGAACCTTTTCCGTTGCTTCCTGCAATATGGATAGAACGGAAGTTTTGATGCGGTCGCCCGAAGTATTCGTCCAATGCGAGGGTTGTAGATAAACCTTCCTTATAAGCAGAAGCACCCACGTGTTCAAAGACGGGGGTGCTGTTGTATAAGTATTCTGTTGTTTCCTTGTAAGTCATTTTCATTACTTTCCAGTCTTTACAACTTAGCTGAATAGTTTCTTGAAGTTATCAAAAATAGAACGTTTTGTATAGCTATCTCCCTTGAAGTTGTCGCTTTCCTTAAATTCTTCAATAGCATTGCGTTCTGATTTTGACAGTGTCTTTGGCACATAAACACTTATTTGTACGATAAGGTCGCCCATTCCTCTGCCATAGCCTTGCACGGCAGGAAGTCCTTTGCCTCTTAAACGAAGTGTTTTGCCAGGTTGTGTGCCTTCTTCTGTCTTTATTTTCACAGAACTTCCATCTATTGTTGGAATTTCAACCTGACCACCTAAAACAGCCGTAGGGAAGTCGAGCAACAAGTTGTAGATAACATTCTGTCCATCACGAATAAATGTATCGTTGTCTTCTTCTTCGATATAAACTTGTATATTGCCTGTTATGCCATTGTGTTTGCCTGCATTTCCCTTGTTTGGAACATTCACAACCATTCCTTCGGCAACGCCTGCAGGAATGTTGATTTCAACAACTTCCTCGCCTTTCACTACACCGTCGCCGTGGCAGTGTGTACATTTGTTCTTTATAACAGTACCTTCTCCACCACATACGTGGCAGGTTGTTTGTGTCTGCATCATACCGAAGATGCTCTGCTGGGTACGTATTTCCATACCACTACCGTGGCAATTAGGACACGTATCTGTGCCGCTACCGCCTTCGGCACCCGTTCCGTGGCAATGTTCGCAGGCTACATCTTTGCGTACCTTGAACTTCTTGGTAACCCCCGTAGCTACTTCCTGCAATGAAAGTCTGACTTTCAGGCGCAAATCGGCACCTTTATATTTAGGAGCCTGACGGCTTCCACCACCGAAACCTCCAAAGCCACCACCGCCGTGGCCGCCGAAGACATCGCCAAACATAGAGAATATGTCGTCCATTGAGAAGCCACCGCCGCCAAACGGATTGCCACCACCAAAGCTTGGTCCGTCAAATCCGAATTGGTCGTATTGCTGTCGCTTCTGTGGGTTGCTCAAAATGCTGTATGCTTCTGCAGCTTCCTTGAACTTTTCCTCCGCTTTTGCATCGTCAGGGTTTCTGTCAGGGTGATATTTGATAGCGAGCTTTCTGTACGCCTTCTTTATTTCGTCGTCCGAAGCGTTCTTTTCCACGCCCAAGACTTCGTAGTAATCTCTTTTTGCCATTCCTTAATTGTTGTGAGTTTTGTAAACTCCTGAAGTTCTAAAAACTCTAAGGTTATTTACTTCTTTATATATTATTGTCCTACTGCAACCTTGGCGTGGCGAATTACTTTATCATTCAGCATATAGCCAGTTTGTACGCAATCAATGATTTTGCCTTTCTTGTCATCGCCCATTCCAGGCACCATTGCAATTGCTTCGTGATAATCTACATTGAAATCTTTATCTTCTGTTTCAATCTTATTTACGCCAATACCTTCAAAAGTTTTTAAGCACTTCTTGAAAATAAGGTCAAAACCTTCTTTTATGGCTGTTGCATCTTCTGTCCTATCTGCAATGGCGCGTTCAAAATCATCGAGAATAGGAAGAATTGCTGTAATGGTTTTCTCGCCACCATTAAGTATAAGCTCTGCTTTTTCTTTCAGCGTTCGCTTCTTATAGTTCTCAAATTCAGCATAAAGACGAATATACTTGTCTTTCCACTCTTCAGCTTCTGCGCTGTCGTCTTTCTGCTCTGCTTCGCCTTCTTCGTTGGTTTCAGCTTCCGAAGTTTCTTCGTTATCAGCTTCTGACGACATTTCTTCCTCTGAAGCAGTATTTTCTTCCTGCACGGTTTCTTCGTCCTGCAACTTTGTTTCTTCGTCTTCTATTTCTATCTTCTTATTCTTTTTGCTCATAATAATGTATTCTTTTTTCAACAAAACTATACAAATAGTGTGCCAACATAGCAAGGACTGCACGACAAATATAATTCGTCAGCAGCCCTTGAACTATTATCTTGCTAATTTAAACTTGGTACATCTTGGCTTTTTGTTCCTTTATCTGCTCATCGTGAATATACTCATCATAGCTCATAAGCTTATCAATCGTACCGTTCGGTGTTAATTCGATGATACGGTTGGCAACAGTTCCAATGAATTCGTGGTCGTGAGAACTGAAGAGAATATTACCCTTAAAGCCAACAAGGTTATTGTTGAATGCCTGAATACTCTCCAAATCAAGGTGGTTTGTAGGAGTGTCGAGTATCAAGCAGTTGGCATTTTGCAACTGCATACGTGCTATCATACAACGCATTTTCTCGCCTCCAGACAACACATTGACTTTCTTCTCTACCTCTTCTTGCTTAAACAGCATACGACCGAGGAAGCCTTTCATCACGACCTCGTTACCCGGACCATATTGTGAAAGCCAATCGACAAGATTCATATCGCAGTCGAAGTATTTAGTATTGTCGAGTGGCAGATAAGCTGTTGTAATGGTTATGCCCCAGTTGTAAGTACCAGCCTGGGCTTCTCGCTCACCATTAATAATGTTGAACAAAGCCGTCATTGCCTTCGGATTGCGAGACAAGAACACTACTTTCTGCTCTTTCTCGACATTGAAATTCACGTGGTCGAACAATACTGTTCCGTCTTCATCAACGGCTTTCAAGTCTTCTACTTCCAAGATTTGGTTTCCCGGCTCGCGCTCCATTTGGAAGATGATGCCCGGATATTTACGGCTTGACGGGCGGATTTCCTCTATATTCAGTTTCTCAAGCATCTTCTTGCGCGAAGTAGTCTGCTTGCTTTTTGCCACATTGGCAGAGAAACGGCGGATAAATTCTTCCAGTTGCTGCTTCTTTTCTTCAGCTTTCAACTTTTGGTTCTGTGCCTGACGCAAAGCCAACTGCGAACTTTCGTACCAGAACGAATAGTTACCGGCAAACACCGTAACCTTACCGAAGTCGATATCAATCGTCTGTGTACTTACAGCATCAAGGAAGTGGCGGTCGTGCGATACGACAAGCACCGTTTGTGTCTCCTCTATTTCGCCAAGATAATCTTCCAACCATTCCACCGTTTCAAGGTCAAGGTCGTTGGTAGGCTCATCGAGCAAAAGGTTGTCGGGCTTTCCGAACAATGCCTTTGCCAACATTACACGCACCTTTTCTGTATTCGACAGTTCGCCAACTCGTTTCTGGTGGGCGTCTTCCTGCACGCCTAAGTGCTGTAACAACTGGGCAGCTTCGCTTTCGGCTTCCCAACCATTCATTTCGGCAAACTTCAGTTCCAAGTCGGCAGCGCGGTTTCCGTCCTCTTCTGTCATTTCCGGTTTAGCGTAAAGCTCCTCACGCTCCTTCATGTTCTTCCAAAGCGGTTCGTGTCCCATAAGCACGGTGTCCATTACCTTAAATTCATCGTACTTAAAGTGGTCCTGCTCCAATACCGACAAACGTTCTCCTGTTCCTAACGTAATGGTTCCCTTGTTGGGCTCCAAATCGCCAGATATGGCACGAAGCAGTGTTGATTTTCCTGCTCCATTAGCTCCGATAACGCCATAGATATTTCCCGGAGTAAACTTGATATTAACGTCCTTGTACAGAACTCTTTTTCCGAATTGAACGGCAATGTTTGAAAGTGTAATCATTGTTTCTCTAAATTCCTATTTTCTTATTTGGGCGCAAAGGTACAATAATAATGTGATACTTGCAAGAACAACGGTTCTTAGTAGCAGCTAAATACAAGAAATACGCCCCTACGGCAGACGACGCACACACAGCAGACAGTCATGCGAAAAAAAATGCCCCCGCTCCTCACGGAACGGAGACTTTGTTAAGTGGCAAAGTTCTATGGGTGGCTGGGCGTTTCGCCTCCACCTTCTTTTCCTTTCTTGTCTTTCTCCTTCACCGTTTCATACGAATTGTCCCTGAGTGCAGCTTTCAGTTCCACGCCTGGTGTAAAGGTTACACGGGGTTTTATACTCTCCGTCTTGAAAGCTTTTTCCGTCAGCGAACCCTCGCTCGAGAGCGTCAGGCGCATCGTGCCGAAATCGCTCAACTGCACGCTGAAACCGTCGCGCAGGTAGTGGGGCAGACAGTCGATAAAGTTCAAAAGCACGTTTTCGATGTCGCCTCGCGTCAGCGACGAACGTCCAGCAATATCCTGTGCAATGTTGCGCAGTGACTTACGTCCAAGGTTTACAGGATTTGCATAATACTTTTCCTCTGACCGCTTCTGCGGATTCTTTTTCTTTTGAAGCTTGATCTTCATAGTAATTTGTTTTAAGAATTTATATTAAATGTTACACAACTTCCGAGCTTTCCGAGGAACCATTTCCGCTCCATGCTCTTCCGTCGTTTTTGTTTTCATGTCGCCTTTGGTACTTTTCACAGTATCTGTTTTTATGTGCTCCTTGTGGTATTTGAATTTTCCTACGGTCGGAAGAAAATTTTTCTTTGAGGAAAATTTATTTCCGACCGCAGGCGCGTAATTTTCTCACCGTAGGGAAATTTTCTTCCAACCGTAGGAAATTTCTATCACACTTTTTCGTCTTTCATTCGGCAGATTTCCAATTGGGAAATCTGCCGCTATTATTTTTATTTAGATAAATATTTTTGTCTTTTTACTTTTTCTCCCACCAAGTAAATCCCTTATAACGATTTTCACCACCGTATATAGATGCAGTAACTTTTTTAGGATCTTTATCATCTATATAGAAGTAAAGATAATATGCACCTCTGGTAGCAACGCCAGGCGAATTGTTCAATGGAGTAGGAGTACAAGTCCAATAGTTGCCGACTTCTCCAATGTTATAGAAACGACCATTATCATAACCACCCAAAGCTGGGAGATAGAAATATTTCTTAATATCATCGGGACGACCAAATGGCACATTGGTGTTATTATGAGAAGCTGATATTGCCTTTTGGGTATAATCCTTACCATCAGGAGCAGATGTAGAACTGAAAGTCGGACTGATATAGTCTTTCTTCTTAAACCACATTCCGCCAGTATATAAATGTTTGTACATCACCCAAAGTTCTTCCGAATCCCAATGCGGGTCGCCGTGTTGAATATACCACCAAGCTTCATTAACGTTCGGACAGTCTTTGCAACTGCGATATGCTGGGGCAGGGAACGCTTTTTCATTATACCAACGCGGATCTTTAACACTCATAGGATAATGTGTTCCAGGGAGGGCATAGGTGGTCTTGGGTTGCTCATTCTCATATCCTTTCCAATAGTGTTGTCCGTTGTCGCAATCCCACATATAATATTTTTTATCTGAATAATCGGTTGGGTCTAACTTGGCTATGATGTCGTAGATTTTACCAGCTTCGCAATTAAGCTTAAAAGTCTTGGTTACAGTTCCTTTTATGTCTTCACTATATGTTTTGTAGTGCAACCAATAACGTACAGTTAGTTCATGGTTTCCTGGTGCAATAACGATATAGGAACCATTTTTTTTAATATCGGTTGAACCTTCAATAGAAAATCCGTCACCTGTGGTGAGTGTAATAACTTTATCACTATTGTTAGTCCGCGTACGTGTATAGGAAAGTACGCCGTTGCTGAAATCGAATGTACCTGCAATATTATCTTTAGAAGATATTACCTCAATTTTTATCAGTTTACTTTTTTTAATCAATTCATTAGAAGAATGTGGTAAGAAACATAGGTAAGAAGCCTTATGTGAAAGCTTAAACTTAAAATTCTTACCGTTTCCTTTAGCTCTACCCATTCCACAGTCGCCTGACGCTCCGGCGTGGCTAAAGTTATTGGGGGCAGATTGCATCTGTTCATTGGCAATCGTTACCTTATTTCCTTCTGTGCCATTAGCACCAGTATAATGAACTTCACAATTGTCTTTGAATGTACCCGATGAAAACGAGAATACACCATTAGACATATCGCTGCTGAATGTTCCCGCGCTACTTTTTTGCCACGTGCCATTAACGTCTTTTACCCAAATCCTGTCTCCTACTGACCAAAATGGTGTCGCACCGTCGCCAATAGAATGGGTGATCGATGTTCGGGTAGATGGGTTTTCACTTGTGAAAGTTATGTTAGTAGCCGTGGGGTTCGGTTCTTTGTTTTTTTCCTCTTCTTGTGCCACATCGGCAGTGCAACCAGTCAATATCGCTGCCGTAAACAGGCATGTGGTTTTGAAGAATAATTTGGCTGTCTTCATTGTCATTTCCATTTTGTTATTTGTTATTAATTAGTTCCGAATTGTTCTTCATCGAACTCTCCTTGCTTGGCAGTTTCTATGATGCCTCCCTGTCCAATGTGTTCATGATCACCGCTAACCGTAGTTAGTAAGTTTTCCACATTGACACCGATTACTTCGACTTCAGGCTTAAGATAAGCCTTTCTGTTTAATTGCATTCTTTTCATTTTAATTTGAATTTATGGGTGTAATATTACGTAAGTGGTTGGTTAATTCTCTCTTTTGCATTGAAATAAAACAACACGAAAAATCTAAAAAGAAATCCATTGGGATTACCTTGTATCTTGTAATTTGCGGTAGTTCTTCGCGCTCGTATGCGTGATAACATTATGTATAATAAAAGAAATAGAGACGTGTACTATTTTTCTCGTTTTACACACATCTTTTTAAAAGATGGAGAAAAATTCAGTGGTTTATACTGTCTCCTTAATACATTCACATTCTATTAATTATAATTTGACAGCAAAGATAGTTAAAGTTTCCGAATCCTACAAACTAATAACATAAAAAAGTTAAAGTGGTGCTATGTTTTTTGAATAAAAAGCCCTAATAAGTGCTTGTTAGTAAGCTTTCTTATTAGGACTTATAGGATTAATATTGCTTCTTTGTCAGTGTTTAATGAAAGCAATATGTTTGGTTTGCCAATTACCAAAGGTCGAGACGCTGCTCTTTTGGCAAGTAGAGTTTGTCGTTTGGCTGCACGTTGAAAGCATCGTACCAAGCATCGATGTGTGGCAAAGCACCATTCACGCGCCATTCTCCCAACGAGTGAGGGTCGCTCTTGGTGCGATTGCGGATTTCAGCCTCTGTTATATTAGCTGCCCATACGCCTGAATAGGCAAGGAAGAAGCGTTGCTCGGGTGTGAAGCCGTAGATGTTTTGCGCTTTCTTGCCTTTCATTGCATTCTTCAATGCGTTGAAAGAAACCATCAGACCGCCATGGTCGGCAAGGTTTTCGCCCATTGTGAGGTTTCCGTTTGCCTTGAGGTCGGGCAGTACGCTGATGTTGCTGAAGAACTGACCGAATGGTGTTGTGCGTGCCTTGAACTTGTCGCCATCGCCCTTTGCCCACCAATCTTTCATGTTTCCGTCCTTGTCGTAGTTGCGGCCGTTGTCGTCGAAGCCGTGTGTCATCTCGTGTCCAATCACAACACCGATAGCTCCGTAGTTGAAGGCGTCGTCTGCCTTAGGGTCGAAGAATGGGTATTGAAGAATACCAGCTGGGAAGCATATCTCATTAGTAGTAGGGTTGTAATACGCATTTACCGTTTGTGGGTTCATATACCACTTGTCTTTGTCTACCGCTTTGCCAGCCGTTTCCTCAATATGCACTTCGTGCCAGAACTTGCGGCAGTTCATTACGTTCTCGTAGTACGACTTTGTTGGGTCGATACCAAGACGGCTTAAATCTTGCCATTTGTTAGGGTAACCCACCTTAACGTAGAAAGTAGACAACTTTTCGAGTGCTGCTTGCTTTGTTTCCTCGCTCATCCAGCTTTGTGCCTTGATGCGTTCAGCCAAGCTTACTTGAAGATTCTTGATGAGTTCCTCCATACGTTGCTTGCTGCTTGCTGGGAAATAGCGTTCGCAGTAAATTCTGCCAAGTGCTTCGCCCATCTGGCTTTCAACCTGCTGTGTGGCACGCTTCCAACGTGGGTAATCTTGCTTTGTGCCACGCATTGTCTTGCTGAAGAAGTTGAAGTATTCGGCACGAACGTCGTCGCTGAGATAATTTACCGCTTCGAGCATTACCTCCCACTCCATACGAGCACGAAGCTCATCGGCTGTTTCGGTTTCTGTAAGCTTGTCTACACCTGCCAAGAAGGTTGGCTGACCAACTATCATTTCTTGTATATATTCAGACTTTACACCATCGGCATTTATCAATTGTTCCAAACGAATATTAGGATATTTAGCTTTGAAATCTGCCAAAGTCATCTTGTTGTAGTTGGCTTTCGAATCGCGAAGTTCGGTTCTGCTTTTTGAAATCAACGCAATGGCAGTTTCGTAACGCATAATGGCTTTGCTCTTCATCTCTGCCTGAGCCTGTGAGAAGCCGAAAAGCTTGAACATATTCACAATGTGCTGCTTGAACGCATTGCGTATTTCGGTGGTAGACTTGTCGTTGTCAAGATAGTAATCCTTCTGTCCTAACGTGAGTCCGCTCTGTCTGATATTCAGGATATTCATCTTTGCGTTCTTCTCGTCAGCACCAAATCCGTAACTTACTGGCACACCATAGCTGCGACTTGCATACTTCAGCTGAATGGCACGAAGGTCGTCTAACGTCTTGGCAGCTTCCATTTCGTTGAGCAATGGCATTACGGGTGCAACGCCTTCTTTGTTTCGGCGCACAGAGTCCATAGCGAGTTTGTAGAAATCGCTCAGCTTTTGTTCCACGCTTCCAACCTTTGCTTTTGTCTTGAGCAAACCTGTTAGAATGGTGTTGATACGCTTGTTGTTGTCCTCGCCCAACTGGTCGAATGCTCCATAACGTGAGTAAGCTGCGGGCAATGGATTGTTTTTCTGCCAGCCACCTGTCGCAAACTGATAGAAATCATCAGCAGGACGAACCGTTCTGTCGAGATTGCTTTCCTTGATTCCAGCTTGTTTTTGTGCAAAACCCGTCATTGGAACAGCAGCAATCATCATCATCGGTAAGATTGTTTTAATGTTCATTTTAAATGTTTTTAGTTTTAAACTTCTCGTTATATTTCCCTTTTTAAACCTGTATGTGTTTTAAAGGTTTCGTATAAGCGAAGAAAGTTTGTTGGATTATTTATTGATTTTGTTTACTCTAATTTATTCATTCAGCAATGCCTCCAATGCTTCGGAAAGTTCGAGCCATTGTTCGTTTTCCTTGTCTAAATGGCGTTGCAGGTCGGTGTATTCAGTAACGAGTTTCATATTCGATGCATTCTCTGCCGCCATCAGCAGTTCGTCGAGTTCGGCTTTGCGCTCTTCCATCTTGGCAATCTTCTTTTCCGAATCTTCTACGGCACGCTGCGTCTTTCTTATTCTCTTTTGTTGCTCCTTGTGTTCGGCGTACGATGCTGCACCCGATGTTGATTGAACAGTGGTTTCTAGCTTCGCATTGGCAGCGTTTTCTGCTACGGAAGTAACGGTATTCGTATTTGCCTTGCTTAAACTTTCTTGTATTGTTTCGGCATTGTGGGCACGCAAATAGTCGTAAATGCCACCTAAATGTTCGCACACCTTGCCTCCGCCAAATTCATACACCTTGCTTACCAAACCGTCAAGGAACTCTCTGTCGTGCGAAACGATAATGGCTGTTCCGTCGAAAGCCTTAATCGCTTCTTTCAAAACCTCCTTTGAAGTAATGTCCAAGTGGTTGGTAGGTTCGTCGAGAATTAAGAGATTAACAGGTTCCAGCAGCAGTTTTATCATTGCCAAACGCGAGCGTTCGCCACCCGAAAGCACTTTGACTTTCTTCTCAGACGTTTCGCCACCAAACATAAACGCACCTAAAAGGTCGTTTATCTTCAAGCGCATATCGCCTTTTGCCACTTGGTCGATGGTTTCAAAAATCGTTATGCTCTCGTCCAAAAGCTGGGCTTGATTCTGTGCAAAATAACCAATCTGCACGTTGTGCCCTATCTTTAAGTTTCCATCGAAAGGTATTTCACCCATAATGCACTTCACAAGAGTAGACTTGCCTTCGCCATTCTTACCTACAAAAGCTACTTTCTCGCCTCGCTTAATGGTCATATCTACCTTGTCGAATACAAGGCGTGGCGGATACTCCTTGCGCACATTGTCGCAGATAACGGGATAATCGCCACTTCGCAAACACGGAGGAAACTTTAAGCGCATAGCCGAATTGTCCACCTCGTCTACCTCTATCGGAACGATTTTCTCCAATTGCTTTATGCGCTGTTGCACCTGAACGGCTTTCGTAGCCTGATAGCGAAACCTCTCTACAAAGGCTTTTATATCGGCTATTTCCTTTTGTTGGTTTTCGTATGCGCGCAGTTGCTGCTCTCTGCGCTCTTTGCGCAAGACAAGATACTCGTCGTATTTCACCTTGTAATCCTCTACCCTGCCGCAAGTTATTTCCAATGTGCGGTTCGTTACATTATTTATGAAGGCACGGTCGTGAGATACCAATACCACCGCCTTGGCACTTTGAGCAAGAAACTGTTCCAACCATTGTATTGACTCAATGTCCAAATGGTTGGTAGGTTCATCAAGTAACAGTACATCGGGACGGCGTAAAAGTATCTTAGCCAATTCAATACGCATACGCCAACCACCCGAAAATTCAGATGTAGGACGGTCGAAATCGGTACGCTCAAAGCCTAAACCAACAAGTGTGCGCTCTATTTCTGCTTCGTAGTTCTCACCGCCAAGTAGCATAAAGCGTTCGTATTCCTGCGTAAACTTCTCAACCAATTCGGCATAGCTTCCGCTTTCATAGTCGGTACGTTCAGCCATTTCTTGCTGCATACGTTCCAACTTTTCCTTCATTTTGGTAGCATCTGCAAATGCCTTGCGGGTTTCTTCCTTTACCGTAGTATCGTCCGACAGTTTCATTACCTGTGGCAAATAGCCAATGGTTGTATCGTTCGGAACAGCCACAACACCTGCTGTGGGGCGTTGTAAACCACAAAGAATTTTAAGCATTGTAGATTTTCCTGCACCATTCTTACCCACCAACGCTATGCGGTCGCGGTCGTTTACCACAAAAGAAACATTATGGAAGAGTGGTTTTACACCAAACTCAACTTTTAAACCTTCGATTGACAGCATCTTATCCTATTCTCTTTTCTTCTTAATTTGCAATTGCAAAGATACGCAATATTTTTGTAACTGACCGCAACCGACCTTACTTTTATTAGTGCGCAGATGCGTTGCAGTAGAATCAAGGAAAAAGAACGAAACAACGGAAAATCAGTTTCAATAACCTGTTCTATGAAGAAAAGAAAGAGGATAAAAGTGTAAATATTTTTCACAAGAAAGCCTATCGTGTAACTATCTCTTTGTCAATGTGTTGCAAAACCTATTGTTTTGCGTTCCAAAAGCGGCTGTTTTGCACGG
>OGWW01000258.1_pt1 | contig 36602 bp, 28 predicted proteins | sample 1576131 | NCBI WGS metagenome assembly OGWW01 (sample SAMEA3541576, study PRJEB24748) | human gut metagenome | biome: human gut; feature: human-associated habitat; material: faeces | place: China | collected 2012 | reverse complement strand
TGCAAAACCTACGCTTTTGGAATGCAAAACAATAGGTTTTGCAATGCGTTGATAATGAAGCGGTTATACAATAGACACGCTTGTGAAAAATATTTACACTCCTGTCGCCTGTTTTCCGTCTGTAAAACGAGTTCTTTCCACTTATGAAATGAGGGGTGAAGGCGGAGTAGGAGTAATGGAAATGGATAATGAAGTATCTGCGAAAACCACTGTTTCAGGTTATGATTTTTACTACAAACAGTCATATTTTGAACAGAAAAGCAAAGAAAAATTAGTTTTCTATTCAAAATTTAGCTATCTTGCAGAAAAGTCTATCTATCCGAAATAGGAACTATTAGAAAGAAAAACTAGAGAAAGTTGCGTCTTTTTCTCAGAATAATATTATCTTTGCAATAGGTTGTTAGCATAATGCAAGATTTTATATATCGTAGAAAAAGAGTGGTGCAAGTTGACTATTAACCGCAATTTTACGCAACTCATAAAATTTCGGAATACCGAATGTATATTCTTGTATAAGAATTTGCATAATAGAAAAAAACAATCGTGTTCCCTAATAAGTAATATTATATAAATAGTGCGGTGTGACAAAATTAGAGCAATATATTTACGATGAGATAGTTACGTCATCAAGTTCGGTAATAGAATATTGTGTTCAGAACTTGAAAATTACCGAAATTAATGCACGAAAAAGGATTCAACGTCTTCCCAAAAGTATCTTTAAGATAAAAGGAATATGTAAAAATAACCAATCTATTTTATATCATAAAGACAAGCGGGGCACAGAAGAATTTTATACGAGTTTAGTGGAGGTTCTTAAGGAAAATGCCTATCAACATTATCTGATAATTAATGGAATTAGCTATCATTATGGTACAATTTTAAAAGAAAAGTTAGCTTCTTTTTCTGCAAGTCCAATAAAGAACTCGCGTGGGCATAAAAATTTTGAGTCTATTATAAATGATTTGAAGACGTTAAACCTTATAATAGAAAATGATACTCATTATAGTTTGTTTGGATATGATGGTATTAGAGAGAAAAAAGCAAAAGCTATAAATGCAATAGAATCTATTACAATTGCTCATTTTCATGAATGGGCACGTAATATTGGTCTGATTTCATACGATTCTGCTAAGTTTGATTCTGATTTCTCAAAATATCAATTCTGTATGGTTGCTCCTTCTTATATAAAAAGCCTTGTTTCAAGACCAGGTGAAAGAATAATTCCAGCTTTTGTTTTAGCAGATATAGTATTAGAAAGAGATATTACAGAAGCAGACGTTCAATTTATTATAAAGAAATTAGAGAATATTTCGATGCAGAATCAATCTGCTAAGTTTATACCCTTCCTATTAGTAGGTACACATAATTCAGATATTTATCATATTCTCAAAAGCAATGGTATAGTTGTAGGTAATATAGACGAATTGTTCGGAAAGAAATATTCTGATACACTTTTTGGAATATTTAATTTGATGGAAAATGCAGGGGCTATACTACGAAAGAACCCTGAAAAATATATTAAACTGATAGAAAATATTGAAAAATTGGCAATAGGGAAAACATATAACCTTAAGGGCGATTTATTTGAAATGGCAGTTGGCTTGTTTCATGGGCAACAGTGTCAAAGTTTAGATATATCGAAAAGAATAATTCAAGACGCCAAAGAAGTAGAGATAGATGTTTATGCACTATACCAAGACAGAGTTGTGTTTGCCGAATGCAAAGGCTATAATTATCCAATAGATGATGATTATATTGAAGAATGGTTGTCTAAGAAAATACCAGTTGTAAAAAAATGGGCTTTATCGTGTGATTCACTTAACGGTAAAAAACTTGAGCTTGAGATATGGTGTACTGGCGGATTCAGCGAGCAATCGGTAAATAGATTAAGTAAAGCACAACAAACAACAAGGAAATATTCTATTGAATATTACAATCTTGCAAAGATGCGCTCTGTCGCAAAAGAGAAAAGAATAATCCATTTTGAGAAGATAATAAAAACATATTATATAAAAGAAGCATAAATAATTATGTATTTAGACACATTAAATATTTGAAATTTTAGAAAATATGGAATCATAGGTGAAACCTTTGAATTCTCTAAACCTGGTTTAACTATCCGATTTAACAAATGAGTTAATGTTTTAATAAGAGAAAATGACTCTGGAAAAACAACCATTCTTGATGCTATACGTTATGTTTTAAAATACATAGTGGCGAGTTTATTCAATTTGATGGAAAAAGTCTTTCATTATAATAAATCTTAGCATTAGACAGATGATTCCAAAATAGAATGTACATTCAAAGACAAACTTAGTATAGCTTATAGATTTTCAATTGAATAAAATGAAAAAAAGCACCAAATGATTGCTCAAATGGTGCTTTTTCGTTTTGTTTTATTCGTGATTCCGTTGGGGTTCGAACCCAAGACCCACAGCTTAGAAGGCTGTTGCTCTAATCCAACTGAGCTACGGAACCGCTGAATTTGCGTGCAAAATTACTGCTTTTATTCGTTCTGACCAAATTATCCGTTAAGTTTTTCTCTGAATTGGTTCAAGTTTGGGTGTATTGCTGACAATATCTTTGTCTGAATTAACTCAATATGGGGCGTATTGTTGGTTGCTTTCTTACTTGAATTGGTTCAGGAAGGTGTCGGCTTGAGGGTTGCCTAAACTTTTTGCTTTCTCTATGTTGGCAATGCCTTCTTGCTTTTGGTTGTTTCTGCACTGGGCTATTCCGAGTATCAGATAGGCTTCGGCATAGTCTGCTTTCAGTGCTACGGCTTGTTGGGCGGCTAAGATGGCTTCTTCGAGTTTGTTGAGTCGGAGGAGCAGGCTGCCTGCTTCGGCACAATAGATGGGTTCTGCCGGGTCGAGGCGGGCAGCTATCAAGATGTCTTGTAGGGCTTGTTGCCACAGCTTTCCTTTTACTTCGCATTGTTCGCGAATGTAGTAGAAGTTGGCTTCCAAGATGCTACCATGAAGGTATTCGTAGGCGTAAAAGTCTTTTATTGCTTCGCGATATTTGCCCATTTTGTCTAATTGCTGGGCACGTGCAAGGAAGTATGGGGCTGCGGTTTGCATGTAGGGCGTGTCGCAAAGTTCGATGCTCTTGTTCAGAAGCGATAGTATTTCCTCGTCGTTGCCGTTGAGATTTTCCTGACACTGTGCCATTTCCAAATAGAGTTCGGGGTTCTTTAGTTGTGTTTTTGTGAGTGCCTCGAAGTCTTGATATGCCTTTTGATAGTCGCCCTTTGCGTATGTAATTTGCGCTTGAAGATGCTTGTAGATGGGTGCAGGGTTCAGCTTGTAGGCTTCGTTGGCTTGGCTCATTGCCTTGTCTAACGTCCACCCTTGCGCCTTAGCCTTTTCTGTCAGTGCTGCCGTTACGGCTCCTTGATACATCAGGCGAGCATAGTTGTAGTGGGCTTCGTCCTTTGCCTTCACCTTTGCAATGGCTTGGAGCAGCACCTTTTCTGCCTCGCTGATGTCGCCTTTGCCGAACAAGTTGGTTGCCAAGGCGATGTAGCCGTTGTTCAGTGCAGGAAATTTTTGAAGGAAATCGTTTATGGTGGCTGTTCTTATTTCATCGTTCTTTGCAGCCGACAGCATCAGTGCGAGAATGGCTTCGTCGGCAGATTGGGGCAGTCCGATTCTTATTCCGCATTGCAGTAAGGTGGGGTCGTTTTGCGAAAGTCCTACCAATGCGAAGTCGTTGGCGTAGCGGGCGTCGGTTGCGCTTTGCAATGTGCCCGAATTGTTGTATATGCCTACGAGCTGTCCCTTGTCGTTCAGCAGGGGCGCACCGTTGTTTTTCTCGGGTGCGGAGGTGGCGAGCACGCAGTAGTTGTATTTCTCCATAAACTTTTCCACCTTGCTTACGCTGGCTTTTATTGGGTCGCCCGCCTTGGCAGGTATCACCACCCAGGCGGTTGTGTTTGCATCAATGGAAGGTGCGAATGGGGCAGCTGTGGTTTTTGCGCTTACCTTGAACTTCGCCAAATCGTATATCTCGTTGGCACCGAGCATTGCTTCCACATCGTATTTCTGCCCGTTGTTGTCGATTACCACGGCTTTGGCAGCTCCTGCGAATGGCTTCCACGTGCTGATGCAGATGCCGTCGGTAGAAACGAAGACACCGTTCGTGGTAGAAAGGATAGAGCCTTTAGCATCGAATGTGGTAAGCGTGAAGGTGGCGTTGGCAGCCTTCTTTACCGCTGAGGGCTGGGCTTTTGCCGTTGTGGCGATACCGAAACAGAGGGTGAGAAGTAGGAAAAATATCTTTGTTCTTTTCATTATTCTATAGTTGTTTACGAGGGTTTGTTGCTGTTTAATAGTTCGCGGGCATTCTGCAAGGCAGCTTCCGAAATGTCTGAACCAGAGAGCATCTGTGCTATTTCAGCCACTCTTTTATCGGCTGTCAGTTCTCTTAGCTGACTGGTGGTGCCTGTTGGAGTGTCGCGTTTCTCCACTTTATAGTGCGTTGTGCCCAATGCTGCAATCTGCGGAAGGTGTGTTATGGAGATTACCTGCTTGTTGTTACTGCCCATCTGCTGCATTACGAAAGCCATTTGTTGGGCTATCTTGCCGCTTACGCCTGTGTCTATCTCGTCGAAAATAATGGTTGGCAGCTTTACAGCACCGCTTATCATCGCCTTGAGCGAGAGCATGACGCGGGCTATTTCGCCACCCGAAGCCACTTGCGCAATGGGTTGCAGCGGACTGTTGCGGTTGGCAGAGAAAAGGAATTGCACCTTGTCGGCACCGTCGGCAGCCACTGGCTTTGGCTCGAACTGAATGTCGAACTGCACGTTGGGTATGCCCATAGGCACGAGTTTCTCTTTCATCTCCTTCTGAATAGCCTTTGCAGCTTTCTCTCTGCCCTTGGTCAGTAGGGCAGCCTGCGTGGTGCAGTCGGCTTGTTTCGCAGCAAGTTCCTGCTCGGCTTCCTTCAGAAGTTCGTCGCTGTTGTCTATTCCGTCTAACTTCTGCTTCAGTTCGGCTTGTATGGCGAGCAGCTCTGCGATGGTTTCGACGTGGAATTTCTTTTCAAGATGATAGATTTTATCCAACTGCTCGTTGATGTAATCCAACCTGCTGGGATCGAAATCAATATCGCCTGTCGCCCTGCTCACCTCCTCGGCAATGTCCTTCACCTCTATATAAGCGGTGTCGAGGCGGTTGCAAAGTTCTTCGGCTTTAGGGAAAACGCTGGCTATGCCCGCTATGGTTTCGGCGGCAGACTTTAGTTGTTTCACCGCTCCAGTCTCGTCGTCGTTCAGTGCGTTGTCGGCATTGTAGAGCGATGCCTTGATGTCTTCTGCGTGTGAGAGTGTCTTGCTTTCGGTTTCGAGTTCCTCTTGCTGCCCTTCTTGCAGGTTCGCACTTGACAGTTCTTCGTGCTGAAAGCGCATAAACTCTTCGTTTTCAGCGTTCTCTTTTATTTGATTTCTTATCTGTTCCAACCTTTTTTCAGCATTTTTATATGCCTTGAAAGTGGTTTTGTAGGCTGCCATATCCTTGTCGTTGGCAGCCAATATGTCGATAACGTTGAGCTGGAAGTCTTCTTTCTGCAAAAGCAAATTCTGGTGTTGCGAATGTATATCCACCAACTGGTCGCCCACTTCGCGCATCAGGTTCAGTGCAACAGGCGTGTCGTTGATGAATGCACGCGATTTTCCGTTGCTGCCAACTTCGCGTCGGAGAATGGTTTCATCGGCATCGAAGTCGATGTTGTTATCGGTAAAGAACGTGTCGAACGCACCTTTGGGCAGACTGAACGTAGCTTCGATGATGCATTTTTTCTCGCCTTGCTTTATCTGTTTGCTGTCGGCTCTGTTGCCTAAGAGCAAGCCGATAGCCCCAAGAATAATGCTCTTTCCTGCACCTGTTTCGCCACTGATAACGGAGAAACCATTGCGAAAGTCGATGTCTAATTGGTCGATGAGCGTGAAGTTCTTTATATAAAGATGCTTGAGCATAGTTGTTTGTCTTATTGTTTAATCTTGTCCCATGATGCGTTCTGGCTTGCATTGATGCCGAAAAGAATTTCGTAGACAGCCTCTTTCTCCTTTTGCGTGCCCTTTTTGTAGTATATATTGGCAAGCTCGTCCTTCTTATAGTCTGTCCAAATCTGTGGTAGCATACTCATAGGCTTGTCTTCGTGTGCCTTTTTCAGGTCGTTTTGCAACGCCGTTGTTATGTTTGTTCTGCCTCGTTCGGGACTGTTTGCCATTTCGTCCAAGCCCGTTCGGTAATAGTCGTATTGCAATTGGCGGAAAGGTTTCATACCTCCGTCGAGGTAATCGTTGATGATGGCGAAGCGGTTTTTCGAGTTTTCAAATGCTTTCCAACCTGTAAAGCTAAGGTTCTGCGCATTGTTGGTAAGGTTCATGCAGCGTTGCAGAATGTCTTCGCCGCCCATAGGCGCAAACGAATCGAGGTTTAAGCCGATGATGAGGTAAGCGTAGTAGCCGAAGAGGGCAGTGAGTTGGTTGTCGATGTTCTCTTCGTTGAATTCTATTTGGTCGAACTGTGCAAACTCGAAGTTGAAGTCGCCGTCCTTAATGTTGAACAATGTAGAGGTGTATGCCGAGTTGTAGACAGGTCGGTTCGCCTGTATGAGTGCCGTACAGGTGAAGGCGTTGCTGCTTTGGTCGTATTTTGTAACGGTGATGTTGAAGTTGCAAACAATGCGTTCGTTCTTTTGGAACTTGAGGTTTGTCCACTGTCGTTCGTTCACAAACTGTTCGAGGGTTTGCTGCAAGTTCTCGAACACCGACTTGTCGGTACCCTGTATCTGGTTGTGGTTGATGGTTATCTTTGCTTGCAACTCCTGCGCTGTGGCGTGGTTGTTAAAGAATAGAAACCAGCTCGTCAATAATGTCGCGAGCCACCAAGTGTTTACGCTTCTTTTCATATTCTTTCTTTCCTCCTTTTGAAATAATCGTTATTTGGTTGTCGTCCGTCTGGAAGGTCGTGCCGGCATTGCGTGTGGAGTTCAGCACGATAAAGTCGGCATTCTTTTTCACCAACTTTGCCGAAGCATTTGTTTCCTCGTCGTTTGTTTCCAATGCGAAAGCGACAATCCGTTGTTGGCTTGTCTTCTGTTGTCCCAAAGCGGCTGCAATGTCGTGAGTGGGCTGCAGGTCGATGTGCAGGTTGTCCTTTTCGCGCTTAATCTTCGTGTCGGAGAAGCTCAGAGGCTTGAAATCAGCCACGGCAGCGCACAGTATGGCGGCGTCGGCAGCAGGAAAGGCTTGCTGACAGGCTTCGTACATCTGCTCGCAGCTTTCTACATCGATGCGGTTGATGCCTTCCGAGCACGCTATGTGTACAGGTCCAGCCACGAGTGTAACGTTGGCACCACGCTTGAAACACTCTTCGGCAAGGGCAAAGCCCATCTTTCCCGACGAGTAGTTACCTATAAAACGTACAAGGTCTATCTTTTCGTATGTAGGGCCTGCCGTTATCAGCACGTTTTTCCCCTTCAAATCTTGTGTAGCAGCAGTGTTGTTGTTGAAGTATTGGTCTAAAAAAGCCACAATGGCTTCGGGTTCTTCCATGCGCCCCTTGCCTTCCAAGCCGCTTGCCAAGAAGCCACTACCTGCTTCTATAATGTGGTTTCCTCTGCGTTTCAGCGTGTCGATGTTCTCTTGCGTAGAAGAATGTTTGTACATATCGAGGTCCATTGCGGGGGCGATGAACACAGGAGCCTTCATGGAAAGGTAGGTCGTAACGAGCATATTGTCGGCTATTCCGTGGCACATCTTGCCCAATGTTGCGGCTGTGCAGGGTGCAACGAGCATAGCATCAGCCCATAAGCCGAGGTCTACGTGCGAGTGCCACGTGCCGTCGCGTTGAGAAAAGAAATCGCTGATGACTGGTTTCTGTGTCAGTGCCGATAGTGTGATAGGGGTGATGAACTCTTTTCCACTGGGCGTTATGACCACTTGAACCTCTGCACCCTGCCTTACGAGTTGGCGAATGATAAGACAACTTTTATATGCGGCAATAGAACCTGTGATGCCGAGAACGATTTTCTTTCCTTTGAGCATAACTATCGATTGTTAAATTCGCGAAGGCGAATGCGTGTAAGCACTTGTTTGGTGTTGTAGGTGAAGTCGTTTGCCAATATCCAGCTGTAGAAACCAGGGTCTCTGCGTAGCACTTCTGCCACGTCCCAACCACGGTATTTGCCGAAGTTGAACACTTCGTGGCGGCGTGGCTGTCCGTGTTCGTCGAGCAAGGTGTTGCCGTCTTTGTCGGTAACATCTTTCCAAACGATGCGCCCTGCGAAGTCTACATTGTCGTTCATACGCGAGAACTCTGCCAGTTCGCCCATGTCGTTGTTCAGCATGCGTTCTGGTTCGTCTTGGTTTTCAGCAGAATACATCTTAATCTGTCCTTGCAGTACGCGCCACGTTGCTTCGGTGTCTTCGTCGGCTTTGTGGGCTGTGAAGTCGTCTTCCATCTTTCTTCCACAGTAAAATTCGTAGGCAGCGGCAAGGTTGCGGCGTTCCATTTTGTGGTAAATGTTCTGTGCATCGATGAGTCGGCACTTCGAGAAATCGAAGTCTACGCCTGCCCGCAGAAATTCTTCTGCCAACAATGGAATGTCGAAACGATTGGAATTGAAGCCTGCAAAGTCGCAGCCCGTGAACTTGTTTGCCAGTTCGGCTGCCTTTTCCTTGAACGTTGGTGCGGCAGCCACGTCGTCGTTGGTGATGCCTGTAAGTTCTTCTACCTCTTGCGGAATTTCTTTCTCAGGGTTGATGAAAAGGTTTTCTCTTTCTTCTTTCCCATCGGGGAACACCTTTATATACGATAATTGTATGATGCGGTCTTTTACAAGGTCGAGCCCTGTCGTTTCCAAATCGAAAACAATCAAGGGCTTTGTTAAGTTCAGTAACATTCTGCTATTATTTATAATGTATGTGGGCAGACTTCTGTTGAAAATCTGCCCACACATTTAATTATATCTTATTAATCGTTGAGCAATACAGGCATAACGAGCATAAGCACGTTTTCGCCTTCTGGCTGCTCTGCAGGAACAACGAGCCCTGCACGTGATGGGTCTGCCAGCTGTATGTTTACTTCGTCGCTTTGCAGGTTGCCCAGTATTTCCAAGATGCTGCTGCCCTTGAAGCCAATGTTCATTGGGTTGCCTTCGTACGTGCAAGTCATACTTTCCTTTGCGCTTGTTGCGAAGTCGATGTCTTCTGCGCTGAGGTCTAACTGTCCGTTTGCAATGTGGAAGCGAATGAGCTGTGAAGAATCGCTTGCGAATGGCAGCACACGGCGGATAGCACCAATGAGCGACTTGCGGTCGATGGTGATTTGGTAAGGGTTGTTTTCTGGAATCACGCTGTTGTAGTTCGGATACTTTCCATCAATGAGTCGGCAAATCAAAATGCCCTCTCCGAACGAAAATTCAGCCGAACGAGCGTCGAAGCGAACCACCACGTCGCCACCGTCTTTTGCTATGAAGCCCTTCAGCAATGCTGCAGGTTTCTTTGGCAAGATGAAAGCTGCGGGAACATCGCTCTTCACAGAAAACACACGGTTGCGCACCAACTTGTGTCCGTCGGTAGCCACAACAGCCAGGCTGTCAGCCGTGAGGTCGAAGTAAACGCCGTTCATCACAGGGTGAAGCTCGTCTTGCGCAGTAGCGAAAAGCGAGCGTGTAATGTTGTCCACCAACACTTCTGCACTCAGCGTAATGTTTGTTGCGTCAGCAGAAATAGGCTGTGGAATAGGAAACTCGTCTGCCTCCAAGATAGGGAAATTGTATGAACCATTCTGATAGCTGATGTAAATGGTGTGTTCGTCCATATTCACATCTACTGTGAGTGGCTGCTCGGGAAGTTCCTTCACGGCATCAAGAATATTGTGGTTGTTTACTGCAAATTTGCCCTCGCCCTCGAGTGCGTCAAGATTCATCGACATACGTACAACGTTCTCGCTATCCGAAGCAGTGATTGCGAGCTGACCATTCTGCGCGTCAAATATGAAACAATTTAATATTGGCAAAGAATTTTTGCTGTTGATAACACGTGAAAGCGACAGCAATCTACTGCTCAAGGCAGTGCTTGAAATAGTAAATCTCATTAGTTCCTATATATTTTTAGTTATAACTCATTTTATGCAAGATGTTCCGATAAGCCCATAGGCTCAAAACCGAAATATTCTTCTTCATCGTACAAAAATACGAAAAAGTCGTGTGAAAAACAAAATTTACAGGTAAAAGTTTTTGTTTTTAGAACTATTTTAGTAATTTCGCCAAAGTAATGCCAGCGAGTGGTACGAGTGCTTGCGCCCGAATGCCCAACTACAGCATTACTAATGCAAGGTATTTAAAGAAACAAATTTATTAATAACACCGCAAAATATAACATGGAATTACAAGGAAGAGTCATTGCAGTATTAGAACCACGCGAAGGAACATCGGCACGTGGTCCGTGGAAATCACAAGAGTATGTAATCGAAACACACGACCAATATCCAAGAAAAATGGTCTTCAACATCTTTGGTGCCGACCGTATCGACCAGTTTGCCATCAAGGCTGGCGAAGAAATCATCGTAAGTTTCGACATCGATGCCCACGAATACAACGGCAGATGGTTCAACAACATACGTGCGTGGAACATTCAGAGAGTTGATGCCGCAGCTGCACAGGCTGCCAGTGTGCCACCCGCTGCTGCACCACAAGCACCAGCAGGCGGAAGTCAGGAACCATTCCCACCCGCTGCATCAGACAGCGCAGCCGACGACCTACCGTTCTAAAACTCGGTAAAGGCAGCGTTAGTTGTGCCTTTCAATAGACAAACAAAAGGGGCTGAAACCACATTTTGCTGGTTTCAGCCCCTTTTTGATGAACGAAAGATGGGCGATTTTTTGGCTGTTTGATACTTTTTTCTTATCTTTGTAAAACAACAACTTACAGACTGAAAGCTAACAATCAGGTAACAAATCAATTTTTGAACTATGAAAAGAGCAATTGTAATAGGTGCCAGCAGCGGCATCGGGCATGAGGTGACAAGGCTTCTCATCATGCAAGGGTGGACGGTAGGTGTGGCAGCACGCCGCACGGAGAAGTTGGAAGACTTGAAGAATTGTGCGCCAGAACGCGTATTCACAGCACAGATTGATGTAACCAACGAGAAGGCAGACGAGGCTCTTTACCAGCTCATAGAGCAGATGGGAGGGCTGAACCTCTATTTCCATTCAGCAGGAATAGGGTGGAAAAATCCGACTTTAGAGCCCGAAAAAGAAATGAAGACAATGCAAACCAATGGTCTTGGTTTTGTGCGTATGGTGGGCGAAGCCTATCGCTATTTTGCCACACACGGCGGCGGACACATTGTCTGCATCACTTCCGTGGCAGGCACAAAGGGCTTGGGAGCCATTCCTGCTTACAGTGCCACGAAAGCTATGCAGAACACATACTTGCAAGCCTTGGAGCAGTTGGCTAATAATCATCGTTATAACATTCGCTTCACGGATATTCGCCCTGGTTTCGTAGATACTCCGTTGCTGTCCGATTCCTCTCACTTCCCTATGCTGATGAAGACCGAGAATGTGGCAAAAAGCATTATGAAAGCCATAGAAAAGAAGCGGCACGTCAGTGTAATTGATGGTCGCTGGCGAATCTTCACAGCTGTGTGGCGACGTATTCCGAACTGGATTTGGAGGCGAATGAAGCTGAACAACTAACTGCATACCTCGCATATAGGTTCATAGAAAGTCGATGCAAATATAAGGAACAGAATAAATTCTGCACTGTAATTTGTTCGCATTGTTGGTATTATACATAAGGGTGGTTTAACAAAAAACCGCCCTTGTTTTGTAAGGACAGCTCTGAACGTTAACGATAAGTTCGCTTTTGGTCTGTAAGATTGTTCAATGAATATTTATTGAACTGCACAAGCGGTTATTCGTACTATGGTTCAATCATTCCGATAATGGCAAAACTGCTTCTTTAATCAAAGTAACTATATTGGTTTTTAAAGAAGTCTTCTATGTCTTTTACCAGTGTTGGGTTACTTAATAAGGCTTGGTTGTTTATCAATAGATATGCACTTTTTTCTTTGTTTTCCTTGTGAAGAAAGTACTTATCGCTAAAATAGGTGGCAATAATAGTAGAATATACCTTGTATCTTTTGGTTTCGTTAGGTTTTTCGTTCTTTCTGTTGACTCCGATAAATCCGAATGACGCTTTGGGATTTTCTTTATAAATGCTTATCATTATATTTATACAAGTATTTATAATTCTTCTCGGCTCGTTCGTGCCTGTAAGCATTTGATATTTGTATTTGGAAAGTCTCCACATCTTGGGATAAAACTTTACCGCAAAAACATTGTGCTCGTATTCTTCAACGAGCACAATATACCATAAGTTTGATTTTGTTGATTTGAACCTATACAAGCGATTCCGTATATGTCCATTTTCTTTTATATTCTCATTTTTTATATGATAAAATGAGTATGAATTTGTGTCTGGATTCACAACAAATATTGATATACAGATATTCTTCTTCTTTGAAGTTCCTCCTTAGACACATCTGACAGTACAAAGGTACTTTTATTCTCCTGTACGTCTTTTTGTTGTTTTAGCCTAAGGTCTCCCATATTTATTCCATAATAGTGTAAATACCGATATTGTACAAGGTGTAGATGTTGATACTACACAATGTGCAAGCATTGATAATGCAAAAGTACATAAAAGTAAGCTTATATCCAAATAAAGCTAATCAAATCTAAACAAGGCTAACCAAATTTAACTGAATGGTACGAAAAAGACTTTATTATTCGTTTTAAAGAGGAGATTTACCCTTTTCTTCGTACAACTGCAAGTTTGCTCAGCCGCTATTTTAAGAATCGCAACGGAAACTTATAATATTCCGTTTTGCTTACTTGATTTTGTAAAGATTATTTCGCCGAAAAACGATAATTTCGGTTTGGCATTGCGAAAGCGGCTGTTTTGCAACGCAAAACCTACGCTTTTACCGTGCAAAACAGCCGCTTTTGGAACGCAAAACAATAGGTTTTGCAAAGTATTGATAATGAAATAGTTATGCAATAGATTAGCTTGTGAAAAATATTTACACCTTTCTTTGGCGTTTTTAAGGTACCTAGCGAGTTTTTGCAGCGTGGTATTTCCCCTACAAAATATTGATTGTTCTGCTCTGTTTGTGTTTGTTTGATGATATTCAGCAGTAATGCGTTGTTGCTAAAGCTGCTTCATTGATGCTAAAAAAGAAAGGCGGTGGAGTAGTGTAAAGAAAAAGCCAACCCCATTATTGGTGAGGTTGGCTTTTGTATTTTCTATGATGTTGCGGAGCGTTTTACTCTGCTGGCTTCATGTTAGTGTAGACATTCTGTACGTCGTCGAAGTCTTCGAGCTTTTCAATCATCTTGTCGATGGTTTCGCGTTCTTCGTCGGTAACGTCCTTTAGGTCGTTCGGAATGCGGGTGAATTCGGCAGAGGTGATTTCAAAACCGTTGTCTTCCAAGTGCTTTTGTATTTCGCCAAAGCTGGTAGGCTCGCCGTAAATGGTGATTTCGCCTTCTTCATCGTCTTGGTCGAACTCGTCTTCTACGCCGTAATCGATGAGGTCGAGAATGAGTTCTTCCATATCAATGCCTTCCTTAATCTTGAAAGAGAACACGGCTTTGTGGTCGAAAAGGAATGCCAACGAGCCTTGTGTGCCGAGTGTTCCGTTGAATTTGTTGAAGACAGAGCGAACATCGCCCACGGTGCGGGTGGTGTTGTCGGTCAGCGTGTCTACGAAGATGGCTATTCCGTGAGGGCCGTATCCTTCGTATGGCACCTCTTTATAGTCGCTCGTATCCTTACCCATTGCGTTCTTAATGGCGCGCTGGATATTGTCTTTTGGCATATTCTCGCGTTTGCAGGTTGCGATGATAGCACGCAAGCGCGGGTTGGTTTCAGGTTCAGGACCGCCTGCCTTTACGGCAATGGCAATTTCTTTACCTAATTTTGTAAACGTGCGAGCCATGTGGCCCCATCTCTTTAGCTTTGCAGCCTTGCGGTATTCAAATGCTCTTCCCATTGGAATTGTGTTTTATCGGAGTTCTGCTCCGAGTTTTGTTGTTATGTTTTTAATTAATTTCTGCATAATGGCGTCAATGGCTTTGTCGTTCAAAGTCTTCGTCTCGTCTTGGAGTATGAAGTTCACGGCATAGCTCTTTTTGCCTTCGGGGAGGTTCTTGCCCTCGTAAACGTCGAAGAGTTCGACTTTCTTCAGAAGTTTCTTTTCGCTCTGGCGGGCAATCTCTTCTATCTGTGCAAACTCGATGTTGGAATCCAACAAGAGTGCCAAGTCGCGGCTGACGCTTGGATATTTCGATATTTCCTGAAACTGTAGCTTGTTCTTGCGAATGGCTTTCATTAGCTCTGTCCAGTTCACATCGGCATAGAAAACAGCCTGTGCGATGTCCATTTTCTTCAATAGCTTATGGCTCAAGATACCCATTTCGACGATGGTTTTACCGCCGCGGGTCTTCAGTTCCATACCTTTGTCGAAGATGTTGTTATGCGATGTTTCGGCAACAAGTGCGTTTTGTGCCATTCCAACACGGCGTAGAATGTTCTCAACGTTGGCTTTCAGTTCGTAGAAAGTGCTTTCCTCATCGGCGTGTGCCCACGAACCCTGCACGCGTTTGCCCGTTATCCAGAGTGCCAAATGGTATTCTTGGCGGTATGCCTTGATAGGGCTTTCCTCGCTCCACTTGTCTTGTTCGTACCTGTAAGTGTTGCCGACTTCAAAGAATCTTAGGTTTTGCGCCTTGCGGTTCACGTTGCGGCGAATGCTTTCCAAACCACCAAAGAGAAGTGTCTGGCGCATTACGCCCAAGTCGCTCGATAGCGGATTCATTATCTTTACGGTCTGTTCCCACGGATAGGCATTGAGTTCTTCGCCCTCATAGTAAGCTTGTGCGGTAAGCGAGTTGTTCAGAATCTCGTTGAAACCTGCACCGACAAGCTGTTCACTCACAATGTCTTCCCTATGGAAGTTCTTGTCTGCCTCTTCGGCGATGGTGAGAGAAGACTTCAGTTCGGTTGGAATTTCAACGTTGTTGTAGCCGTAAATGCGGAGAATATCCTCAATTACGTCGCACGGACGCTTTACATCTACACGGTAGGGAGGCACAATAAGGTCGAGTCCTTCGGCATCTTCCTTCACGATTTCCATTTCAAGACTTGTTGCAATGCTCTTAATCGTGTCGGCTCCGAGTTGTTTTCCGATAAGGCGGTCGGCATATTCGTAGTTCAAACGAACAGGGAAACCTTCCATTTTCGTAGGATATACGTCGCAAACTTCCATACTTACCTTGCCGCCTGCCAGCTCTTTGCAGAGAATGGCTGCCTGCTTGAGGGCATAAATGGTTCCGTTGGGGTCGATTCCACGTTCGAAACGGAAACTCGAATCGGTAGAAAGACCGTGGCGGCGCGCACTCTTGCGAATCCAAGTAGGGTGGAAGTAGGCACTTTCCAACACTACGTTGCGTGTGTTTTCGTATGTTCCGCTGCCTTTTCCGCCGAATACTCCGGCAATGCACATTGGTTCTTCGGCGTTGCAAATAGCAAGGTCGTGCTCGCCAAGCGTGTGTTCCTCGCCGTCGAGCGTGATGAACTTCTTGCCTTCGTTCTTGTCTTTCACGATGATTTGCCTACCTGTTACCATGTCTGCATCGAAGCAGTGCATAGGTTGTCCGTAAGCCATCATAACGTAGTTGGTAATGTCTACAATGTTGTTGATGGGGCGAACGCCAATTACGTTGAGCCTGTCTTTCAGCCATTGTGGGCTTTCCTTTACCTCGCAATCGGTGATGCTGAGGCACGCATAGCGACGGCAGGCGTCAGGATTCTCTATCTTTACTTCGATAGGAAGGTCGTTGTTGTCTACCGCAAACTTATCGCAGTCGGGGCGGTGCAACGATGTTTCGTATCCGTTTTGCTTCAACCACGCATAAAGGTCGCGCGCTACGCCGTAATGGCTCAACGCATCGGCACGGTTGGCAGTAATGTCTATTTCAATGAGCCAGTCGCTGTCGAGCTGGTAATACTCTGCTGCAGGCATACCCACTTGTGCATCTTCGGGCAGAACAATAATGCCGTCGTGGCTTGTTCCTACACCGATTTCGTCTTCAGCACAAATCATTCCCAAGCTCTCGACGCCTCTCAGCTTGCTTCTCTTGATAGTAAAAGAGTCGTCGCCATCGTACAGTACGCAGCCTAAATCTGCTACAATAACCTTCTGTCCTGCTGCTATATTGGCTGCACCGCATACTATTTGCTGTGGCTCGCCTTTGCCAAGGTCTACCGTTGTAACGTGTAAGTGGTCAGAATTGGGGTGTTCCTCGCAGGTAAGCACCTTACCTACAAAGAGTCCTTTCAGTCCGCCACGGATAGTTTCAACCTCTTCTACGCTTCCAACTTCCAATCCTGTTGAGGTCAGCGCAGCCGCTAAATCCTGTGGTTCAAGGTCGAAATCAACGTATTCCTTTAGCCATTTATATGAAATATTCATTTATGTTGTTGTTTTTTATTTATCTATGTAAATTGAATGTTGCATTAAGTTAAGTGCAAAAGTACTAATTTTCATCAATATACACAAATCATATAACAAGCATTTTCATTATAAGTACGTGAGTGCGGTATGAGAACTGCGCCAATATCTTGTTTGTAAGATGCTTAAAGAAGGAATCGGTAATGATTTAATAGGCTTATAATCAAAAAGAAATGGAGTTTCTTTGTCCTCGAACTATTACCCCAAACTCGCCTTGTTTTATGAATGGAAAGAAGGCAATAGAAGTGTAAATATTTTTCACAAGCATAGCTATTGTGTAACTATCTCTGCATCAGCGCATTGTAAAACCTATTGTTTTGCATTCCAAAAGCGGCTGTTTTGCAACGCAAAACCTACGCTTTTACCGTGCAAAACAGCCGCTTTCGCAATGCAAAAACGCAGTTATCATTTTTTAAGAGAATTATCTTTACAAAGCTGAACTGAAAAACTTTCTGAAGAGTATCTGTGATATAGCCTGCTCTATCTGTTTTTCTTATGCCGAACTTACATAATAAATGTGCTTTAGAACCTGCCTATCGAGCTACTTCTAAAGGCGGAAAGGGTAGGTTATGACAAGTTCGGTAAAGTCTGCCTTTGTGGTATGTGCCTTTACGTTGATGCCTAATTTAAGTCCATTGAGCGATGGAAACGAATAGTTTACGCCAATCCGTTCGTATATTCTTCCGCCTAATTCCCTATCTATTGAGCCCATTCTTCGATACAAATAGGTTCCTAAGGCAACGTTTACCGATAGGTTATGAAAGAAAGTTTCGTGTTTCCCTGCAATGCCAAACGACCAAGGCTTGCAATCTATGATGTTGCCTTCTTTCCGTTCCAATTGCTCTATGTGCGGTGCGTATGTGTTGTAGAAAGCATCTATGCCTATACCCGACGCCCATCTGCGTGCATAACGGTACATTAAATTAGCTTGCAGTGAATAGGTTGCGTACCGTTTGAAATCTCCAGTGCGATAGTTGGGGTCTGTTTTTGGCGTGCGGAATTGTGTTATTTGCCAATCTTCGACCAAAGTCTTGGCACCAATACCCGCTGTTATGTCAAGGTACAGAAACTTTTTGAAAGGTGCAGACTTGAAGCTGTCGTGCTCTCTGATGAATGTTTCGTAATAAGGATAATAAACAATTCCGACCGACGGACCTACACAATTTGAGCCTTTGTTTGGACGATAGAGTGCGCCGTTGCTATGATGGACAAACTCTAAGCTGGCTCTTACACCCCATTCTCGGGCAAAGCGATAGGTTTGATGAATGCCTGCTCCAAAGTATATAAGGATGGGCGTTCCTATGAAGTCGTTGTCTATATTGTTGTCTTTATTGTAGCATTTGTTGGTATAGCCAACTCCACCACTTAACGAATAAGATGTTTCCCAATGCTTGTTGCGATGTATGGCACGCTGGAAAGTGCCGTACAGCGAGAGTGTATTGCCTAAGCGAGAGTCGTATGGTACTTCTTCTATCTTATCCCAAGCTAAATCGGGAGTGCGATGAAAGCGCACACGGTTGTTCATCGTGTAGCGTAAACCGATGGACAGGGAAGGATAATTAAAATCTTTTGCGTATGAATCGTGGTCGGAGGGGAGATTGATATGGTTCAGTTCCAATGCCACAGAGCCATTTTCTTTCTCTTTTAAGTATTTGCGTTGGTTTTTATCTAAAGCAATAATTTCGCTTTTCATCACACTTACGGTGAAGCCCCAATGCCGTATTGAGTCTTTTTCAATAGCTTTTGCCTGTGTTGCTACATAGACAAATGCTATCAGTAAAATGCCTTTCAGACCAAGATGAGAAACCATAAGCAAGTAAGATATAAAGTTATAGTGCATTCAGAACTTAGCAAAAGCCGAATATCCGTTCTACGTTCTTGTTCGTTTGTGTGGCAATTTCGTCTTCCGTTGTGCCATATACTTCTGCCAATTTAGCGACAACGTGCACCAAGAACGAACTTTCGTTGCGCTTTCCACGCAATGGAACGGGTGCCATATAGGGCGAATCGGTTTCGAGAACAATGCGTTTCAGGGGCACAGACTTCAATGTTTCAGGAAGGTTTGCCTTCTTGAAGGTAAGCACTCCGCCTATTCCCAATACGAAATTGTTGAACGTCAGCAACTCTGCCGCCTCCTTTTCGTTTCCCGTAAAACAGTGGAAAACGCCGCCTGGCAGCTGGTCTTGATACTTTCTGAGTATTTTTACCATTTCGTTTTGTGCCTTTCTGCAATGTATCATCAACGGCAAACGTGTTTCGACCGACCATTTTACCTGTTCTTCAAAAGCCTCTAACTGCTCTTTCTCAAACTCTCTGCTCCAGTAAAAATCCAATCCCACTTCGCCGACAGCAATGTAGTTGTGGTCGGCAAGCAGCACTGCTTTCATCTTTTCGAGCACTTCCCGATAGTCAGCCTTTACTTCTTCGGGGTGCAAACCTAACATTGGATAGGCGAAATCGGGGAATTGCTTGCAGACGTTGCTCATCGTTTCGATAGAGTTTAAGTCGATTGCAGGCACGAAAACCTTTGAAACGCCAACGCTTTTGGCTCGTTCCACCACCTCTTGAATGTCCTCTTTAAATTCTATTCCATCTAAGTGCGTGTGTGTATCTATTATCATATTCTTCTTAATTGCAATGTTTTATCTTTGTTTATTATAGTCGGTTATTGTTTCTACTGTCGTCGTTTGTTACAGTTTCTGCTCGTTTCTCCTATAATAATATATAACACCGAACTTACGGCATTGGTCGTATCGCTCTTTAGGGGGGAGGTCTGCAAAGTGCGCTTCAATGACGTTCCACAGCTCTAAAATCAGTTCGTCGATGGTCGGACGCAGCTTTGCCATTACCTGATTGTCTTTGTTGGTGCGCTCTTGCAGCTTCCGTTGTGCCGTATAGGCCTCGTTGTAAATGTCGAAATGCGTTGCCACCATTCCTATCGTAGGGTTGTAAATGGGCTTTCCGCCGTGCTTTACCCTTTCTTTTTCGCCTGCAATGATTTGCGGTCCCCATAACAACAGCCCGTCGGAAGATTTAATATTAGGCAGCGATGTTGCGTCTTCGTTTAGTCCGTAGAGTGGCAGCTGCTTCCGTTTTATTTCTCCACGCTCTACCGACATCAGCAGAACTTGTATGAAATGGCTAAGATACATACTGGCGCGATATTGCAGACCGTCCATCTTCTTTGCATTCCTAACTTGTGCCGACATCGATATTCTGTACTGTTCGGTGGCTGTAAGCAAGCGGTCGTGAAGCGGTTGGGCACTATTTATCAGTTTCCAATCAATGAATTTGTTTCTTACGGTATAAATATCATTGTTGTCCAATAGCGTCTTCAGTGCCTTCAGTCGGGCTGCATCAGTCTTTGGTAAACGTCTGTACGGCATATAAGGAACGGTGATTAAATGTAAATGAGCAAAGATAGGCGGAACTTATCTTTGGCGTTTCATCATTTCTGCTGCGTATGCAGCCAATGCTTTCTTGCGTTCGTTGGGCAGTTTTACTGCATCAAGGAACTTCTTTCCCTGCTCGTAATAGAAGTCCATCTTCTCTTTAGCGAGTTTATCTACACCGATTTCGTTGTACAACCGTGTTACGGCAGCTATTTTTTCTTCGGTGTCGAAGTCGCTCTTGTTAATCCACTTTTCGAGTTCGGCTCTCTGTTCAGCATTTGCTTGGTTGAAAGCGGTGATGAGCATATAAGTCTTTTTGTTCGATGTTATGTCGCCTCCAATCTTCTTTCCGAACACTTTCGCATCGCCGTACACATCGAGATAGTCGTCTTGAAGCTGGAAAGCCAATCCTATTTGTTCGCCAAACTTGTACAGGTTCTCTGCATCTTCCTTGCTTGCATCGGCTAAGATTGCCCCCATCTTTGTTGCACAAGCAAGCAACACGCTGGTTTTAAGGCGTATCATCTCGATGTATTCCTCTACTGTAACATCGTTGCGCATCTCAAATTCCATATCGTATTGCTGCCCTTCGCCTATCTGTAATGCCGTTTCGGTGAAGAGATGCAGGGCTGCTTCAAGGTGTTTCGTGTCGCATTTAGCCAATCGTTCGTAAGCCAAGACCAACATAGAGTCGCCTGAAAGCACGGCTTGGTTGTCGTTCCACTTCTTGTGTACGGTTTGTTGTCCGCGTCTTAATGGAGCTTCGTCCATGAGGTCGTCGTGCAGAAGCGTATAGTTATGATAGGTTTCCAATGCACAAGCAGACGACAGAATGTCTTTCGGATTATCTTTGTATAGGTTGTAACTCAACAACATCAGGATAGGGCGTATGCGTTTGCCGCCTAAATCCAATACATATTTAATGGGTTCGTATAGGCTTGCAGGCTTACGGTCGTAGGCAAGGCTGTCTAAATAATGGTTTATAATTTCCAAAAGTTCCTTAGATGTGTACATATCGAAATGGATTTTATATTATCTGAATTGAATTTTAATTGTCTTGTAAGCAAGTAGTTGCTACTTACAAACTAAACACGATGGGTATTTCTAATAACGATTTGCAAGGTTTATTATTTTGTATGCCAGGCTTCCATTTGCCCATTGTGCGCACAACTTTCAATACTTCTTGCTCAAAATCGGTATTCTTTGCCTCTTTAATCTTGATGTCGCTCACGGTTCCGTCGGCGTTTACAATGAAGGTAACGTTTACTGTGCCCTGCTGTTTGGCTTGTTTGGCAGCGTCAGGGTACTTTATATTCTTGGTGAGCCACGTCATAAAGAAGCTCCAACCGCCTGGCGGAGTAGGCGTTTCGGAGAGAATGCGCTTGCTTACTTTATCGTCGTAGCGTTCTATTCTCTTGTCGGCATCGTCTTCTGTAAACTTGTTGGTTTCCTTTTTATCCACTTCTTCCACCTTGGTGGGGTCGGGTAGGTTGCTCTCCTGCTGCGTAAGGATTGGCGTATCGCTGATGTTTGGCGCAGCTGTTCTTTCGTCGTTCGACTCCGTATTGCCCACTTCGTGGGGTGTAACCTTTTGCGGAATATCGCTTCGTTTAACGTTTAGCATATCCTCAAGAGTGGGCTTTTTCTCGTCTTTCTCTTTCGCCAAGTTCTGTTGGTCGATAGCGGGCAGCATCTCTTGATCGTGCAGTTTCAGGTCTTTCAGTAGGTTGGCATTCGCTTGTTTCTCATCGTCTCCTTGTGTGGAATATTCCATTGCAACAAAGAAAATGGACAATGCGACTGTCAGACCAAGCACAAATCTTATCCAACGCTTGTTCTCTAAATCTGCATTATTTGACTTCTTTGTTTCCACATCTAAACACTAAATCCCGTCATACAACGTTATATGCTATATGCAGGGCAATAAGCTAAGAGTTTTATATGCCGACTGCATAATCAACAGACAAAATTAATAAGATATTCGGAAAAAGATGTATCTTTGCCAATAAATTAAAGTACATTAAATGAAAAAGCTTGTTTTCGCCCTTTTTCTTGGGTTATTCTCAACCATATCGCAAGCACAGGAAAGTCAAACGGAATATAACTTCCTGCGTTTACCTGTCAGTGCGCGTGCTGCTGCATTGGGTGGCAACAATATATCGATTATAGAGGACGACCCTTCGCTTATGTTTTCGAACCCAGCCCTGGCGGCATCGGTCAGCGATAGAACACTTGGGCTCAGCTATATGAACTATATGAAGGGAGCAAACTATATGGGAGCTTCTTTCACGAGAGCAATGAACGATAAGGCAACGCTTGCTGGCGGCATTCAGTATATGAACTACGGAAAGATGAAAGAAGTAGACGAGAACAACGTGCAGACGGGCGAGTTCAGTGCAAGCGAGATTGCTGTTGAGGCTGTTTTCGCCTATGAATTGGCACGCAACTTGGTCGGTGGCATCACGGGAAAGTTCATAACATCGTATATTGGAAGCTATAACAGCATAGCAGTTGGCGTGGATTTGGGCTTGAATTGGTACGACCCAGAGCACGAATGGTCGGTGTCGGCTGTTGCAAAAAACCTTGGCGGACAGGTAAAGGCGTACGATGACAATTTCGGGAAAATGCCTTTCGACCTGCAAATAGGTGTCAGCAAAACGTTTGCCGCACTTCCTGTGCGTGTGTCGGCTACGCTCGTAGACCTTACACATTACGATTACCGATTTATAAACCACCTGAATCTGGGTGCTGAAATTCTGCTTTCAGAAAGTCTATGGGTAGGCGGTGGCTACAATTTCCGTAGAGGAAACGATATGAAAGTGGGAGTTGGCGACGATGAAAGCAGCCACGGAGCAGGTTTCAGTGTTGGTGGAGGCATCAACCTCGAACGCTTCAAACTGAATGTATCATATGGAAAATACCACGCATCGAGCAACTCCATTATGGTGAACTTCGCCTACACACTTTAGTATTATAGGAATAAAAAACAAAAAGAACAGATATTAGATGAAGAAGATAACAATTGCCATTGACGGCTTTTCTTCGTGTGGAAAGAGCACAATGGCAAAGGATTTGGCACGCGAATTGGGTTATGTTTACGTAGATACGGGCGCAATGTACCGTTGTGTAACGCTTTATGCCCTGCGGCACGGATTGTTTCGTGCAGATGGCACAATCAACCTGCCTCAATTGGAAGCCGAAATTCCGAACATAAATATAAGTTTCAAGCTCAACAAGGAAACGGGTCGCCCCGACACCTATCTTAACAATGAGAATGTAGAGAGCGAAATTCGCACGATGGAAGTATCGTCGCATGTCAGCCCTATTGCAGCCGTTCCGTTTGTGCGTGCAGCACTTGTTGCGCAACAGCAGAAGATGGGCGAAGACAAAGGCATCGTTATGGACGGCCGCGATGTTGGTACGGTGGTATTCCCGAATGCTGAACTGAAGATATTTGTAACGGCTTCGGCTGAAGTAAGAGCGCAGCGTCGTTACGATGAACTCAAGGCAAAGGGTATGGAAGCCGACTTCGAGGAGATATTGGAGAACGTAAAGCAACGCGACTATATAGACTCGCATCGCGAAGTGTCGCCTATGCGCAAAGCCGATGATGCCATCGAGCTGGATAATAGCCATATCAGCATAGCCGAGCAGAAGCAATGGCTCATAGAACAATATAAGCGAGTGTGCGGCGAATAACGCTTGCCACGTATTTGGCAGAAACAATTAAAGCTAGAAAGAAAACCATTCTTTCTGGCTTTTTTGTTTGCAGTAAGCGAACGAAAGGGTGGGAGGAAGAGCGGAATACGGGAGTCGAACCCGCCTCCCAGGCTTGGGAAGCCCGTGCACTACCGATGTGCTAATTCCGCTTGTAGATTTTGATTTGTATTGAAGTCTGTGTTTTTGCTTTTGTAAGAACCCTTCTTCGACGAAGAGCCGATACCCGGACTCGAACCGGGGACCTACGCATTACGAATGCGTTGCTCTACCAACTGAGCCATATCGGCAAAAGCGAATGCAAAGATACATACAAAAAATGGAATATCCCAAATTTATTGCTGATATTTTATGGTTGCTGTCTGCTAAAACTAAAAATACAGCACAGACCATTATGAAAGTAGGGGAAAGAGGGTGAAAACGTGTAAAATATTTTCGTAAGCGCATCTATTATTTAACTTACTTGTTATCAGTGTGTTACAAAACCTATTGTTTTGCATTCCAAAAGCGTAGGTTTTGCACGGTAAAAACGGCTGTTTTGGCGTGTAAAACAGCCGCTTTCGCAACGTCAAAACGAAATTGCCGTTTTTCAAGGGAATTTTCTTTACAAAACGAGAGCGATTTCAAGTGTCTGTTTGGAGCAGGAAAATGGAAAGCTACTTGTAGGCAGTTGCGAGGTATGGATATAAAATAAGGTGGACTTGACAAGCAAATCCACCTTATATATAATGTGTAAGTTTACGTTCTTAGAAGAACAAGTAGCGATTGTCTACTACCTTTGCGTTCAACACCAAGTCTTGCATGAAGGTGCTTGCAGCCTGCATATTCTGCTGCATACACATTTGCATCTGCTTAGCCTCGTCGTATTTAACGCCTGGGCGCATTGCCTTCTTCACTACTTGGAATACATATACACCTGCATTGCCCTTAACTGGCTTCTTAGAGAACTTGCCTGCGGCTGTTGCTGCCACTGCACCAGAGAGTGCTGGCTCGGTAGCACCAGTAGCTTGAACAAAGGCTGGGGCAGCGAAAGTGATTTGGTTTACTTCGCTAACCTTGGCACCCTTGGCTTGTGCTGCAGCGATGCTGTTCAGACCGTTGAGCTTAGAGATGAACTGTTCTGCCTTCTTGTCTTTGATAACTTCGCGCTTCAAGATTTCCTTTACTTCTGCATCGTCCCACGAACGATAGCCTTGTGGGTGAATCTTTGTCAATGCCACAACCATAAAGTGGTCGTTGTCGCCACACTCGTAAAGTGGAGAAACATCGCCTTCCTTAGCTTCGAACACCCACTTCAAGGCATCGCGGGTAGCGTGAATGCCTGCGAGGTAGTGCTCGGCAGTGGTTACGTTCTTGTTTTCCTGTACCTTGTAGCCATATTTTGCTGCGTTCTTTTCCAATTCAGCAAGTGTTGTGCCCTTGGCAACATATTCAGAGAACTTGTTGAAAGCTGCACTGCGGGTTTCCTTAGAGAAGTCGATTGTCTTCTTGATAATCGCAGCATTGGTCTTTGTCTTCATCGCCTTCTTGTCGAGCACCTGAAGAATTACGTTGCCTTGACTAAGTGCCAAGTTCTGAACGCCGTTTACTTCGCCATTCATAATGGCTGTGATGTACTGACGGTTGTCTTGGTTCATTGTTGTAGCGTGTTCGTATTGCTGACCTGTGAACCATACCTTTTCGCCTGTCTGGCCGTAACGCTTGGCAATGGCTTCAAAGTCTGCGCCACCTGCCAATGCCTTTTGGATAGAGTCGGCCTTTGCAGCAGCTTGTTCCTTTGTTGCTGCAGCAACTTGGATTTGGCGGAACTGAACAGAGTCTGGCAACTGTTCTTTGCTTAGAACACGGATAATATTCAATGTGTTGTCTTCCTTGTTCTCTGTAACGTTTGTTGTTCCAACGCTCAAAGAGTCAATCTTTCCAGCAATGTCAGAATATGCCTGATAAGCAATGCTGCTTACTGGCAAGCCGATGTAAGGAATCTGGCTGCCGCTCTTGCTGATAACGAGTGCTGGGTCGGCTGCTGCTGCCAACTGCTGTTGGTAAGCGTTCATTTCCTTTACAATAGCGTTGCGGTCTGCCTGACTTGGCAAAATTTGGAAGTCTACATACTTCACGTCGCGGGTCTCGATGGTCTGACGGAACATTGGCTTCAGTTCTTCGTACTTAGCCTTCAAGTCTTCGTCAGTGTATTTCACGTCAGCATCTTTCACAGAAGTGTATGCCATTGAAGCCAACTGCACCTGTGCTTCTTCGTTCTCGTCGTTGAAGGCAAGTTTAGCTTCAGCCTTGTTAGAGAGAACACAGCTTGCATAAAGTGCCTGGAACTTCTGACCCAAGAGCTGTGAACGGAGGTTCTTTTCTACAAACATCCAATAGTTGTAGGCTGTCTTCATCTGTTCTGCCTGCTGTGGATTTGCAGTCTTTGCCTTGTTGTAGGCGTCGATGAACTGCTTCAATGCGTTTACATCGAAACGTCCTGTCTGCTGGTTGATGAAAGGAGTTTGCGATAACATCGGGTCTGTACCTTCGTTGAGAACATTCTGCAACTCTTGTTCGGTAACAGTCAAGCCAACCTTCTTTGCATCAGCTTCAAGTACGTGGTTCGTTACCATCTGCTGCCAAACTTGGTCTTTCACCTGATTGAGCTCACTCTCTGACAAGTTGTCGCGTTGCATTGTGAACTTGATAGCGTCCTGATACTCGTCAACGAGCTTCTGATAGTCTTGCACATTGATTTTCTCTCCTAAGACTTCGCCCACTTGTTGTCGTGCTTCGCCTTTGATACCGTTACAAGAACGGAAAGCCTCTTCAGCAATAAATGCAAAAAGACCCAAGCCGATTATAACAATCAGCGTGATGCCTCTGCGTCTGATTTTTCCTAATGCTGCCATTTTTTATTTTATTTATTTTTTTTGATTTATTTCTTTATCAGTGCAAAAATTGCGTACAAAAATACAAATAAAAAGATAATTAAAGTAATAATTACCGAAGAAAATGCGCTAAACGCTAACTTTTAGCTTCACAAGTTCTATTTTCGTCATTGTATTCTTGATTATTTTAAACTCATATTTCCCTATTTTAACTAACTCGTTTAATTTCGGGAAGCTCTGGTATTCGTGGAGGATAAAGCCACTTATGGTCATATAGTCGTCGCTTTCCGGTAAGTCCAAATCGAACATATCGTTCACCTTTTCTATCTCTAAACGAGCAGAGAGAATGTATTCGTTGTCTGCAATTTTCTTTGCTATGTACTTTGCATTGTCGTGTTCGTCTTCAATGTCGCCAAAGATTTCCTCTACAATATCTTCCAACGAAACAATTCCGCTGGTTCCGCCGAACTCGTCTACAACCACGCCAAGGCTCTTCTTCTGCTGCAGGAACATGTGCATCAGCTTTTGGGCAGTCATTGTTTCGGGCACGAAAGGCATTTTTCGGATATGGTCGTGCCACACTTGTGGGTTCTTGAACATCTCCGAAGAGTGGATATAACCTTCTATATGGTCGATGTCGTCTTTATAAACAACTATCTTGGAGTTGCCGCTTTCAATGAATTTCTGCTGCAATTCTGCAACAGGACAGGTTATATCAACGGCTTTTATCTCTGTGCGAGGCACCATACAGTCCTTTACTTTCGTGTCGGTAAACTCTAATGCGTTCTGGAATATCTTTACTTCCTCTTCCAGTTTTCCATCGTCTTTTGCATTCTCGATGGAACTTTGGAGCAGATAATCTAAGTCTACTTTGGTGAAAGTACCATCGTTTTTCACTTCATCAACCTTCACGCCTATGGTTCTTAACATGATGCGCGATATGAAAGTAGAGAAACGGCTGATAGGCCACAATACAATGAAGAAAAGGTAAGCGAGTGGGGCAAAGAACGACAGCAGCGCATTGGGACTGCTTTTAAACAATACTTTCGGAATGAACTCGCCTGTAAATACAACGATAATGGTTGAAAGAATGGTGTTTAAGGCAACCTGCGTAACGGGCGAAAAGGATAGGAAAAGTGTGGCATTGAAGATGTCGGCAAACAATATTCCGTACAAAACCAACACGATATTGTTGCCTACGAGCATTGTTGAGACAAAGCCATTGGGGTTGCGATAAAATATTTGCAGGCATCTTTGTGCAAAGCCATTCTTCTCTTTGTCCATTTCTGCAAGCATTCTGTTGCTCGAAACGAAAGCTATCTCCATTCCTGAAAAGAATGCAGACAATGTCAAAGACACTAAAATTCCTATTATTAAACTAATATCCAATGTTTCTCCTTATCGATTTAATACTACTCCTTGTAAGTTCTTGTGAGCCATTGTGTCTATCGGGGCAGACGGCATCGACATTGCTCCGTCGCTGTTTGGCACAAATTCACGCTCGTTGAAAATACCCCAACCTTTCGTTTGTCGTATTTCATAGACCGTCATTTGTTCGTCACTCTTGAACCAGTTTCCCTCCAAGGCCTTGTCGGGAGTCTTTATACGAGAATATTTGTGCGACCATATTTCGTGGTTCCGTTCGTCCCAGAATAGTTCGCTGCTATAAAATTCCACGTTGTTTGCAGTTACAATCTGTACGTGTCCGTGAAGTTCCCAACGGCGTTCCTTGTCGTAATAGATAGCCGTGTCGCATTGCATGAACCCTACGATGCGCTTCTTTAAGTCGAACTGTGTGAGCAACAAACCCTTATTGAAAGTCCATCGTGAAGGGTTCTTTACCTCGTTCACTTCCCATTCTTCGGCAATGATACGGTACTTGATGACTCCTGAATCGGAAATCAACGTATTGACACCGTATGTTGTCATGATAGGAACAGAATCGCGCTCGTGTATGGCAGGGGCTGTATTTCCACGTTTTTCGCTGCATGAAGCCAAAAAGGGTATGACACATAAAGCAATTATCATACAAGAGATGAAAAGTTTGCTTTGTTTCATAATGCAAGTATAACAGGTTTTAGCGTACCTTGAACTTAGCGAACCAACGTTCGTTGAAAGTAAGACCTACATTGATGCGGAACATATTTTCTTTTATCAAACCTGTGGCACTTCTGTTCACCCATTCTACTCCGACGTTGAGCAAACTCCTGTGGTTATAGTTGTTTACGATAGGAATGCCCAGTCCAAGGCTTGCAGATATTTCCTTTGGCCCGTCTTGTTTGTTTATCATTATATAAGGTGTAGAATAGCTTACACCTGCACGGTAGTGCAACTGGCTGAAGAAATTGCGGTAGCGTTCGCCTTTGCAGTATTCTCCACCCAATGTCAGCTTTTGCATATCTTTAAGTTGTCCGCTCACAAGTGTGTAGCTTGCTTTGTCATTGACAACGTTGAACTGTGGCATTTTAATATCTGCCCATTTCTGCAATTGGTAGTCTACACCCAACTTCAGTTGGTTGTTGTGGTTCCACATCAAGCCTACACCGAAAACGTGAGGCAGACTTAAAGCGTCTTTTATTGCATAGCTTGTTGTATCGTTCACAGCTGTCTGCGAGTTCTTGGATATAATGTTGCACACTGCATCAGAGTTTAGCTTGTGTCCTAAAGAATAAGTCAAGCCTAAAGTAATGGCATTCTTTTTAGACAGTTTCTGCGTATATTGCAAGCCGAAATCAGCTTTGTAGCTCTTTACTTCGTATGTATAGGTTTTCGAGAGCGTATTTATATACGAGTCGCTGTAACTGTTCACGACGGTACGCTCCAAGTTTCCCCAAAGGTAAGCTACGTTCGCACCGATGGCAAGTCCTTTTAATGGTTCCCAGCCAAGACCGAAGTAAGCCTGTCTTATACCACCTGTTCCGTTGAAAGTGTTAGAATATGTAGGCTCTGGCAACGATGGATTGGGGTTGGGGTTTACATTGCTGCGGCTTGTGTAGCTGTATCCTACATTTGTATAAGGCATCAAACCGAAACTGACACCTACGTGCTTGAAAGCCCGAAAGGCTGCGTTGATATACTCTATATTACCATTGTTGGCGTTTTTCTTATGTCCATTCTCATCAAAGTTGGTCATTTGCAAACTCACACCTGCGTCGAATATAAACGAAAGTGAATCTAAAGCAGAGTATGAAGCAGGATTTTGGAAGTTTATCTGGTTGTGTTCGTGGAAACCGTATGCCAATCCGTTCATACTGCGGTTGAAGCTTGAAGACTGCGGAGACAATGTTCCTAATCCAAATTGACTGTATGGAGAATTAGTGCCGCTCTGTGCCATTGCCGTAATTGATAAGGCTACGCAGAGTGCTGCTGTGAGTATTTTCTTCATCTATTTGTAATTTCAAAAAATATAAACAGTGCAAAGTTATTAAAAAAAAATGATAACATAGAAATTCTATATACTATTTTGATTTTTAATAAGGTTTCTTTGCGGTATCACAGTTTTTCATTACCTTTGCCAAACAAATGAAAAAGCTCGTTCGATATATAGTTGTCTGCATTTTGCTATCAGTTTTGCCACTGGCTGCAAAAGCAGATTCATTGACCTATTCGGACTCTGTTGAAATCTCTCTCTTGACTTGTACGCCTGGCAAGGAGGTATGGGCGCAATACGGACACACTGCCATTCGCTACAACGATATTGCAAACGGCAACGACCTTGTTGCCAATTATGGTGTGTTTTCGTTTGAACAACCTTACTTTATTCCTCGTTTCGTATTGGGAATGACCGATTATCGCATTGGCATATCTACAACCGAAGAGATGCTTTTCATATATTCATACGAGGGTAGAGGCATTATTGAACAGGTGTTGAACCTCACCAAGGAGGAAAAATATAAAATCTACCTTGCTTTAAAGAAGAACTTGCTTCCCGAGAATGTTGTGTATAGGTACAATTTCTTTTACGATAATTGCACCACAAGGGCACAACACATGCTTCTCGACCATTTAAATGGCAACACCAAATATACTTCTGACAATACAAAACCCTTGCCTTCGTTTCGTGAAATGATACACGAATGGAACAAAAACGACGCTTGGACGCAGTTTGGCGAGGATATATTATTAGGTGTAACTGCAGATTTGCCTGTTAAAACAGAAGAACAGAAACTGTTTTTGCCCGATAACCTACGGAAATACATCGAAGGTGCAATACACAACGGACAGCCTTTGGTAAAGCAAACATCGGTTCTCTTACAGCCCAGCAAGTCTTCAGAAGAGTCAAGCACCTTTATTTCGCCCTTTCAAGTTGCAATTCTGTTTGCCGTTCTTGCTATTTCCATATTGCTCATAGAGTATAAAAAGAAAATGGCTTTATGGGGTTGGGACGTTCTGTTGATGGCAGTTTCGGGCATTATAGGGCTTCTCCTGTTTGTTATGATATTCTCTTGCCACCCTTCTGTAAGCCTGAATATGATAATATTCTTGTTCAATCCGTTGGCTCTGTTCCTCATTCCTTCGGTTGTCAAGAGCATCAGACGCAAGCAGAAACATTGGTGGTGGACGGCTTGGGAAGTATCAATCATAATTGGATTTATCGGTAGCTTTTTCCAAAAGATTCCTGTTCCAATATTAATTGTGGCACTATTCTTGCTATTAAATTGTGTCTTCCATCAATGGTTGATTAAGAATGCCTATACGGCAACGATAGAAAACAAGGCAAAATGATGAATAAATACATTACTGCACTGCTCGTAGTGTTAGCAACAACAGGCGTAGAAGCACAGACATACCAGTCTGCGCTAAAGGCGGCAATGGGCAATGCTACTTTAGAAGAGTTTTGCAATCATCTTAATATAAAAGGTGTGGAAACTGACATATTGTCGGTTATCGAAGCCTACAAGAACATTTCAAAGGAAGAAGAAAACAAACCTGCAGCCACACGCCTTGCTCTCTCCGACAGACACAAGGCTGTACACAACGTACGACAATTAGAAAATCTTAGAAAAACAATATCAAACTATTTGCCGAATCCCTCGGTCAATTCAGCAATATTAATACGTGCGCCGAGTCGTTTTATCTCATAAACACGCTTCAATAAGCGTAACTAATTACAGCGAGAAAATAAAACAATATTCACACAGTGGACTTATAACAGATTAAATGAACGACAAACAAACACGTCCACTGAAATACAGACATTAAAATGAACTTCACAAAATTAATGAAGTCTCTCTTTGGAGACAAATCAACACGCGATATGAAACTCATTCAACCGTATGTTGATAAAATCAAAGCTGCCTACCCAGCCATCAAGGAACTTAGCAACGACGACCTGCGTGCTAAAACAAAGGAAATCCAACAATATGTTCAAGACGCTGGCAAGCAGCAACGCGAGGAAATAGCAAAGCTCCGTGAGAGCATCGAAGATACGCCAATCGACGAGCGCGAGGATATTTTCAACAAGATAGACAAACTCGAAAAAGAGGCACTGGACAACTACGAAAAGGCATTGGACGAAGTTATGCCTATTGCTTTCTCTATCGTAAAAGATACGGCTCGCCGCTTTACAGAGAATGAAGAAACCATCGTTACGGCAAACGACTTCGACCGTGAGCTTGCAGCCGACCCACGAAAAGACTTCATAACCATCGACGGCGACAAGGCTATCTACCACAACCACTGGACAGCAGGCGGCAACGACCTCAAGTGGGAAATGGTTCACTACGACGTTCAGCTTTTCGGCGGTACGGTACTCCACCAAGGTAAGATTGCCGAAATGGCAACGGGTGAAGGTAAGACCCTCGTGGCTACCTTGCCTGTCTTCCTCAACGCTTTGACAGGAAATGGCGTTCACGTGGTAACGGTGAACGATTACCTTGCCAAACGTGACTCTGAATGGATGGGTCCATTGTACGAATTCAACGGTTTGTCGGTCGATTGTATCGACAAACATCAGCCTAACTCGCCAGAACGTCGCCGCGCTTACCAAGCCGACATTACTTTCGGTACAAACAACGAGTTCGGTTTCGACTACCTTCGCGATAATATGGCAGTATCGCCTGCCGACCTCGTGCAGCGCAAGCACAACTATGCCATTGTCGATGAGGTAGACTCTGTGTTGGTAGACGATGCCCGTACACCTCTTATTATTAGCGGTCCTGTACCCAAAGGCGACGACCAGATGTTTGAAGAATATCAGCCATTGGTTCAGAAACTCTTTGAAGTTCAGCGCAAGCAAGCTACCGAACTGCTTGCAGAAGCACGCACCAAGATTTCGAGTGCAGCCGATTGCAAGGACGAAAAAGAACGTCAGGCAATGCTCGAAGAGGGCTTCTTGGCACTTTATCGCTCACACAAGGCACTGCCAAAGAACAAGGCACTCATTAAGTTCCTTTCAGAAGAAGGCATTAAGTCGGGTATGCTGAAGACAGAAGAGTTCTATATGGCAAACAACAACCGTGAAATGCCAAAGGCGGTGGAACCGCTTTACTTCGTTACAGAAGAGAAAATGAACTCTTGCGACCTTACCGACAAGGGTGCAGCGTGGTTGGCTAAAGAGGTAAACGACGACAAGTTGTTTGTGCTTCCTGATATTACAACAGAACTTTCGCAACTCGAAAAAGAGAAGGAAGACAAGGTAATAGACGAGCAAACCTACATCGACAAGAAAGACGATATGATGAGCAACTACGGTGTTCAGAGCGAACGTGTCCACACGTTGCAGCAGTTACTCAAGGCTTACACCATGTTCAATAAGGACGACGAATACGTTGTTCTCGATGGCGAAGTGAAAATCGTAGACGAACAGACAGGTCGTATTATGGAAGGCCGCCGTTGGAGCGATGGACTCCACCAAGCTGTGGAAGCCAAGGAACACGTGAAAGTGGAAGCTGCCACACAGACTTTCGCTACCATTACCTTACAAAACTACTTCCGTATGTACCACAAGTTGGCGGGTATGACGGGTACTGCCTCTACCGAAGCAGGCGAATTCTGGGACATCTACAAGCTCGATGTTGTAGAAATTCCTACCAACCGTCCTATCCAACGTAAGGATATGGAAGACCGTGTCTACAAAACGGCTCGCGAAAAGTATGCTGCCGTAATCGACGAAATAGAAGAAATGCGCAACAGCGGACGCCCTTGCTTGGTGGGTACTACCTCTGTGGAAATCAGTGAGTTGCTCAGCAAGATGCTCAGTATGCGCAAGATACCACACCAAGTGTTGAATGCCAAGCAGCACCTGAAGGAAGCACAGATTGTTGCCGAAGCAGGACGCTCTACCAACGGGCTCGGTGCCGTTACCATTGCTACCAATATGGCGGGTCGTGGTACCGACATTAAGCTCTCGCAGGAAGTGAAAGATGCTGGTGGTTTGGCTATTATTGGTACCGAACGCCACGAAAGCCGCCGTGTAGACCGCCAGTTGCGTGGTCGTGCAGGACGTCAGGGCGACCCGGGTTCATCTGTTTTCTACGTTTCGTTGGAAGACAAGCTGATGCGTCTTTTCGGTTCCGAACGTATCGCAAAGGTTATGGACCGACTCGGTTTTGAGGAAGGCGAACGCATCGAAAGCTCAATGATTTCAAACAGTATCGAGCGTGCGCAGAAGAAGGTGGAGGAGAACAACTTCGGTATTCGTAAGCGTTTGCTGGAATACGACGACGTTATGAACAAGCAGCGTACCGTAATTTACGAGAAGCGTCGCCACGCATTGATGGGCGAACGCATCGGTATGGATATTTCAAACATCATCTGGGACCGCTGTGTAAACATCATAGAGAACAACGACTACGAAGGTTGCAAGGAAGAGTTCCTCAAAGTGCTGGCGATGGAATGCCCATTCACCGAAGCCGAATTTGAGAATACAGGCAGGGAAGAATTGGAAGAACGTGCTTTCCAAGTTACCATTGAGAACTTTGAACGCAAGACGGAACGCATTCAAACCGTGGCTTGGCCTATCATTAAGCAGGTTTACGAGAATCAAGGTGCTATGTACGAGCGCATAATGGTGCCAATTACCGATGGCAAGCGTGTCTACAATATACCTTGCAACTTGAAGGAAGCCTACGACTCTGAGGCTAAATCGGTGGTTAGACAGTTCGAGAAAGTCATTCTCCTGCACCTCATCGACGACGACTGGAAAGAGAATCTGCGCCAGCTTGATGAATTGCGACACTCTGTGCAGAATGCTTCATACGAGCAGAAAGACCCATTGCTCATTTTCAAACTTGAGAGTGTGAAGCTTTGGGACAATATGATTAACGATATGAACAACCGCACAGCAAGCGTTCTGATGCGTGGACAAATTCCTGATATGCAGCCTGCAGAAGAAATTCAAGAAGCTGCTCCAGAGCAACATTCACAGCGTTACGACGAGAAGAAGGACGATTTGATTGACCAAAATCAGCAAGCTGCTGCTCACCAAGATACGCGCGAGACAGCACAGCAGCAACATCGCACTCCTTATATGGCTGAAAAGATGCCACGTCCAAACGACCCGTGCCCTTGCGGTAGCGGAAAGAAGTTCAAGAATTGCCACGGACGCAATTTAAGATAAGCCGTAGAACATCATAAAATAAGTATAGGAGCGAAACCTTTTATCGGGTTTTGCTCCTTTTTTATTGAAGAGCAACAACAGAGGGAAACGATATTCTATCGGCGAAAAGTCGTTGCGGTGGTTGTACAAAATAAGCAGCAACATCGCTGCAGAGTCTTTATACCTTGAGTGTAGCTATGTTGTATGCGCATACAGCCAGCTTTACACAGAAAGTGTGGCATTGTTAGGCAAACCTTAATCTCTGTTTTTGCTTTCCGTTGCCTGTGTCTTGCATTCGTTCTGCTTGCTGAGTGGTGTTGTTTCCTACAATCAAATATCTTTGTTTATAATATCTCGCAATGTATGGCAGCGTAGAGTCAACCAGCAAGTGCAAAAATATAATAATTTTGCACTTGCTGGTTGACTCTATGATGAATTTCTTAAAAAGAAATTGCGAAAATGTTTGGATATGTATTTGAAATGTGCTAAGTTTGCAAAAAGAACAAATGTAGAAGATTTGAAGAACTTCGTAAACCTTAATCTTAGCAAATTTCCAGAATTTTCAAATAAGTCATATACTTTAGAATAGGATAAGATGGAAAAAAAATATAATTCAAAAGTTGACTTGTGGTTATATCTGTTTATATATATAAGTATAATATTATCTGCAGTACCTATTCTTTTAATTGATTTTAATTGGATTGTTACTATTTTTCTATTTGTTATCCTCGCAGCGTTAACCTTGTATCCATTAGGAATTAAATATACAATTAATGGAAAAGTCTTATCTATTCATTGTCCTTTCTTTTCAACACAGGTAATTGATATTTTTGATATTTTATTAATAGAATCTACACACACTTTAGATTCGTCACCTGCAGCTTCAATTGATCGATTAAAGTTAACGTATAAGCATGGTTGTGTCATTATTTCACCTAAGAAAAAAAAGGATTTTGTAAATCATATTTTATCAATCAACTCAAAGGTTCATATAAAAATCAATTGAAGATATATAAAAAAAGTATTGCTGTCTGGTAAAACTTTTTAGGAACGTCTAAAATTAGGGTCAACACTTCTCACGAAGTATCGGTCCTTTTGGTTATCTTTGATTTTAGAAAAAAATAACCATGGGCAAAGATAGGGCGGAGTAAATAAATTTATTCCAAAAAAAAGATAATTTTGTTTGGTTGGTTAACGGAAAATTGCTACCTTTGCACTCGCAAAAACGAAATATGCACCCTTAGCTCAGTTGGTAGAGCAACTGACTCTTAATCAGTGGGTCTAGGGTTCGAGTCCCTAAGGGTGTACACTTTCCGTGCAAATTTCGTTTTAATGCACCCTTAGCTCAGTTGGTAGAGCAACTGACTCTTAATCAGTGGGTCTAGGGTTCGAGTCCCTAAGGGTGTACACTTTCCGTGCAAATTTCGTTTTAATGCACCCTTAGCTCAGTTGGTAGAGCAACTGACTCTTAATCAGTGGGTCTAGGG
>OGWW01000256.1_pt1 | contig 36815 bp, 28 predicted proteins | sample 1576131 | NCBI WGS metagenome assembly OGWW01 (sample SAMEA3541576, study PRJEB24748) | human gut metagenome | biome: human gut; feature: human-associated habitat; material: faeces | place: China | collected 2012 | reverse complement strand
TAGGTTTTGCACGGTAAAAGCGGCTGTTTTGGACGGCAAAACAGCCGCTTTCGCAATGCCAAATCGAAATTACCGTTTTTCTTCAGAATATTCTTTACAAAACGAAAGTGGTTTTCTTTTAAAACCGTCCTATCTATGCTGCTGATAAAACCTATGGCAGGGTTTGCTAAAAATCGGTTAATCGATGTCTTTAGCAAATATAGAAGCCGTTTCTATGCAAAACTTTATTGCCATTTGCCACAAACAAAAATAATTCCATACCTTTGTATTCGGTTAGCCGAAATAAGATTATATTGAAAAATAAATAATAGAAAAATGATGAAAATCAATGTACAGAATACTGCTGTAAATATTGTCAGACACAACGATGAAGACTATATCAACCTGACGGATATGGCTCGAAGCCAAATGCAAGAACATATTATCTTCCGTTGGCTAAGCCTCAAAGGCACCATTGAATACTTAGGCGAATGGGAAATGCTGTATAACCCAGACTTTAATTGTACCGAATTCGGTACAATTAGAGATGCTGCAGGAAGCAACAATTTTGTGCTTTCGGTAAAGACTTGGATAGAACATACCCACGCTATCGGCATTTATTCCAAGGCTGGGCGATATGGCGGAACGTACGCGCATCGCGATATAGCATATCATTTTGGAATGTGGCTTTCACCTAAATTTCAGCTACTGCTTGTTAAAGAGTATCAGCGACTAAAGGAAGAAGAGCAAAAAATGCTTGGTTGGTCGGCTAAACGCGAATTGTCAAAGATAAATTATCGTATTCATACCGATGCCATTAAACGAAATATTATTCCTGAAGAAGTAACACCACAACAGGCAAATGCTATATATGCCAATGAGGCTGACGTGCTGAATGTTGCTATGTTCGGTATGACAGCCAAACAATGGCGTGAAGAAAATGCAGGTAAGAAAGGAAACATACGCGACTATGCAACCATAAACGAACTGATATGCCTTTCCAATATGGAAAATCTAAATGCGGTATTCATCGAACAGGGCATACCACAAAGCGAGCGTCTGCTCAAATTGAATAAGATTGCCATACAGCAAATGGTTGTTCTTGAAAACGAAAATCATCGCAATCTACTAAAGTAATCAAAGAAATAATAAAGTGCTGAATACTTTTTTAAAATAACCACGCCTATAAAACATATTCTTAAAACCTACGGAAGAAATAGCCCAAAAAGCAACAGTCCCACAATCTTTACGGATTGTGGGACTGTTTATATGCAACTATTGCACTGCCTTTATGCAATTTACTGGTGCTGCTCGCGCAACAAGTCGTTTACGGTTTTTACTGGATTGAAAGTAATTGCAGGCACTTCTACAAACACAGTGTTCCAGTTACTCATTGCTCCGTTCCAAAGACCAGGGAGTTCCAATGCTTTCAGCTCTTTTCCGTTCTTCGACTTGCTGCTGATGAAACCTGTGGCGGGGTCTACGAACTGTGGCAAATCGAACGGTTTTCCTGCATAGTCCTTCGTGGCGCAAACCAAGTCTACGGGATTGAAGTGGGTTCCCTCCTTGAACATTCTTACCGATTCGGCGTCGTTGCTGTCTATCTGCGAACTTTCAAGTATCTGCAAACTGACGGTGTTATCGGCATTATAGGCATAGAACGGACCGCCACCGGGCTCGCCGCTGTTCCGTACCATTCCGCAAACACGCATAGGACGGTTGAGCTTTTCGAGCAGGTAAGCTGCCAATTCATCGTTGTTCAGCTGGTCGATGTCCTTGCGGCGACAGTGCAAATCGTTCTCCAAGAAGTTCTTCATACACTGCAGGTCGGCTGGCGTATAGTCGGCAGCCTTCAGTTTCCTGACGTATTCGAAAGTCTTTTCCTGCAACGTTACCAGTACGCCTGCTATTACCTTCTTCCACGTTACAGTTTCAGGTTTCAGTCGGTCGGGCGTTACGTTGTCGATATTCTTGATGAATACCACGTCGGCATCTATGTCGTTAAGATTCTGAATGAGCGCACCGTGCCCACCGGGGCGGAACAAAAGCGAGCCGTCGTCGTTGCGGAAAGGCGTGTTGTCGGGGTTTGCACCTACGGTATCGGTGCTTGGCTTCTGCTCGGAGAAGGTTATGGAGAAGCGGGTGCGGTAGTTTTCCTCGTACATAGGTTGCTTTTGGGCAGCCTTTGCCTTGAAAAGTTCGAGGTGTTCGTGCGATACCGTGAAGTGAACGTGTGCCTCTGCACCGCACGATGCGTATTGGGCAGCCTCAACAAGGTGTTCTTCCATTGCCGTGCGTTCGCCTTCGGCATACTTGTGGAATAGCAGTAAACCCTTCGGCAACTGCCCGTAGTTGAGTCCATCGGTGTGCAAGAGTGTTGCCACAATGGCTTTATGGTTGCCTGCTTCCACGAGTTGCGCAATGTCTTTTCCGTGTGTAGCTCTGCACTTTTCGTTCAGTTCGTTGTAGAAAGCGAAATGTTTCAGATTGTCGAAAAAGAATTTTTCAAAGTCGGTCGTAGGCGCATCGTACGCTGCTTCGAGGAATGCGAAAAGGTCTTTGAACATTCTGCTGGCTGCTCCAGAGGCAGGAACAAACTTCACCACCTTGTGTTTTTCGGCTTTGTAGCTGTCCCAAGCTGTTGTAAATTGCTTTACTTCGTTTTCCTTTAAACGCACAACGCCATTGCCAACCGTGGCTGCGCTCTCTATTTTAAGGAAAGGAAAACCGTTTTTAAAGTCGGCAAGTTGCTTTTCAAAGTCGGAAAGTGCAATGCCTTTTGAGTTCAATAATAGTTCGTCTTGCTTTGTTAACATAACAGTATAAGTTTTTATGTACTAAGATGCAGCAACGAAACAGGGGTGCCGCAATTGTTGTCTCTTTCGCAAATTTACTTACTTTTTCTTAATTTAGAGAACAATTTGGCATTTTTTTGTACCTTTGTATTGTATTATTAAAGGCAACGAATATGATTTTCACAAACGACGAACTAAAAAGCTTTCACGCTCTTACCGAGGAATTGAACGAAGAGTTGGCGAACGACATAACAGAACAAGACAAGGAGAAGCTGGCTTCCTACATTAAGTTAATGGAAGAAAAGGGAGCTATGGAACGCAACGTCTTCGGTCTGAGCGAGTTGCTTTGTGCTATGCAGACATCGCTGATAGCTGTCCGCAACATCGGTTTGAAGCGCGATTCGGTACTTGCCACCGTGCTGTATGCAGGCTTTGAGAATGGCGCATTGGAGATAAAGCAAATAGAAACCGACTTCGGAAAGAGTGTCGCGCAGATTATTCAAGGCCTGGCACGCATTCAGAATCTGTATAAGAAGAATCCTATCATCGAGAGCGAGAACTTCCGTAATCTCTTGCTTTCGTTTGCAGAAGACATGCGCGTCATACTTATTATGATTGCCGACCGCGTGAATCTGATGCGACAAATACGCGACACCGACAACAAAGAAGCACAACGACAGGTCGCAGAGGAAGCAAACTATCTGTATGCACCGCTCGCTCACAAGTTAGGACTCTATCAGCTGAAGAGCGAACTCGAAGATTTGTCGCTGAAATACTTGGAACACGATGCCTATTACCACATAAAAGAGAAGCTGAACGAAACGAAAAAGGCACGCGATGCCTACATAAAGGAATTCATAGAACCTGTCAGCAAGGAGCTTCAGAATGCAGGATTGCGCTTTCATATAAAGGGCAGAACGAAGTCGATACACTCCATCTGGCAGAAAATGAAGAAGCAAAAGTGTGCGTTTGAGGGCATATACGACCTCTTTGCCATAAGAATCATCTTGGATTCGCCTACCCAAAAGGAGAAAATGCAGTGCTGGCAGGCATACTCTATCGTAACCGATATGTATCAACCCAACCCCAAACGCTTGCGCGATTGGATATCTGTGCCCAAATCGAACGGCTACGAGTGTCTGCACATTACGGTTTTAGGCCCTAATACCAAATGGGTGGAGGTGCAAATCCGCACCGAACGTATGGACGAAGTTGCCGAACACGGCTTGGCAGCACACTGGCGATACAAGGGAATACAGGCAGAAGAAGGAATGGACACGTGGTTGGCGTCTATCAGAACGGCATTGGAGGCAGGCGACAACTTAGAAGTGATGACGCAGTTCAAGCGCGACCTGTACGACAAAGAGATTTACGTGTTCACGCCGAAAGGCGATTTGCTGAAGTTTCCTAAAGGTGCTACCTTGTTGGACTTTGCCTATCACATTCATTCAAAGATTGGAAACCAATGCGTTGGTGGAAAGATAAACGGCAAGAATGCCTCTATAAGAACCGAACTGCACAGCGGCGACACCGTGGAAGTAACGTCGTCAGCCACGCAAAAGCCGAAACAAGAATGGCTGAACATAGCGAAATCGGCTCGTGCGAAGTCGAAAATACGCCTTGCACTGAAGGAAACGCAGGTGAAAGAAGGCGTGTATGCAAAAGAAATGCTCGAAAGAAGGTTCAAGAACAAGAAGATTGAAATAGAGGAACAAACGCTTTTCCACCTTATAAAGCATCTTGGCTTCAAGGAAATTACGGAGTTTTACAAGCAGATAGCCGACGAAAAGCTCGATGTAAACAACGTGATAGAAACGTATCAGCAGCTGTACAATCAGACACACAATCAGAATACGCAGAAGGAAACCGAAAGTGCTGAGAAGTTCGAGCTTGCCGACGATACGGCGGAACTGCTGAAGAACAACGAAGACGTGCTCGTAATAGACCAGAATTTAAAGGGCATCGACTTCTCGCTGTCGAAGTGTTGCAACCCTATTTATGGCGACCCCATCTTCGGTTTCGTTACCGTGAACGGCGGAATAAAGATACACAGAGAGGACTGTCCCAACGCTCCCGAACTGCGCAAACGCTTCGGCTACCGTGTAGTGAAAGCCAAATGGAGTGGCAAAGGCGGGGCAAATTACAGCATAACGCTGCGCATTATAGGGCACGATGATATTGGAATAGTGAACAACATTACCAATGTGCTGTCGAAAGAAGAGAAGGTTGTGATGCGTTCTATCAACATTGACTCGCACGACGGCCTGTTTTCGGGAAACCTCGTTGTGCTGATTGAAGACACATCGAAGCTGAACGCCCTCATAAAGAAGCTGAAAAACATAAGGGGAGTAAAACAAATAACAAGACTATAACGCCGTTATAATCCTGCCACTCCTATTTTATAAACTTGTAAATGCCACCTTGCTGCTCTCAGCAAGGTGGCGTTTACGTTTCTGTTCCTATTATATATAAGGTGCCCGACCGAGCAAACAGTCTTAAAAACCCTTCATTTCTTCGTCAAGCAACCTTATGCCTTTCTCGGTGCATATACCTCTTATATACAGCAAGACAACAGTTCTGAATATCTCCTTGATGTTGTATTTGTTGTAGAGGTTGTTGCTCATAATGTAGTGTCCCGAAGCATCAGCAAGCGTGTTCATTATCTCTATGTTTATGTCGGGCAGGAAACACCCCTCGCTGATGCCACGCTCGATGAACGCCACCACTTGTTTACGCTTGCGTTTCCGCTTGTTCTGAATGTATTCCATTAACTTTGGATACTTCCCAATGTCCTCCAAGAAAACAGGATTTATCCTGCTGAACTCTTCAGTTTGCAGCTTAAACACGTGTATTATGATGTTGATGACATTTACTCCAGGCTTGTCGAACTCCTCAAGTTTCTCCAAACCGCGCTTGTCGTTCAGCACAACAACCTCGTAAAGCAAGTCTTCCTTGTTCTGATATATTTCGTAAAGCGTTCGCTTGGAAATCTTCAGACGTGCTGCAATATCGTCCATCTTTACCTTACGAATGCCATGTTGGAAAAACATTGTAGTGGCTAACTGAAGTATTTTCGCCTTCACTTCTTTCTTGTAATCGTTCTCTATAACCATGGGTGAAGTATTTTATTTATTCGCAAAATTACAAAAATAATATCATTAACACAATCCTTTTGTTGTTTTTATTTAGTAACTTTGCATTTCTACATAGTTTTGTGCAGTGAATTAAAGTCAGTATTAAACTCGTATTATGGTAAAAATAACAAAAGAGGCGGCTCTCGAATATCACCAGAATGACCGCCCAGGAAAGATAGAAGTAATTCCAACAAAATCATATAGCACACAAACCGACTTGAGTCTAGCCTATTCGCCAGGTGTTGCATATCCTTGTCTGGAAATCCAAGAAAACCCAGACAACGCTTACAAATACACCGACAAGGGCAACCTTGTAGCCGTTATAACGAACGGTACAGCCGTTCTCGGACTTGGCAACATCGGTGCGATGAGCGGTAAGCCTGTGATGGAGGGCAAAGGACTGCTGTTCAAGATTTACGGCGGCATAGATGTGTTCGACATAGAGATAGACGAAACCGACCCCGACAAGTTCTGCGAAGCAGTCGAAAAGATAGCTCCGACGTTTGGCGGCATTAACCTTGAGGACATCAAGGCTCCCGAATGTTTCGCAATAGAAGAACGCCTGAAGCGCACGTTGGACATTCCCGTGATGCACGACGACCAGCACGGCACAGCCATCATATCTGCGGCAGGTCTTAAAAATGCGCTTGAAGTGGCTGGAAAAGACATCGCAAAGGTGCAACTGGTGGTGAACGGCGCAGGCGCAGCTGCCATCTCGTGCACAAAACTGTATATGGCGTTGGGCTTGAAAAAGGAAAACATACTGATGTTGGACTCTCACGGCGTCATTACAACCGACCGTCCGAACCTCACAGAGCAAAAGAAACTCTTCGCAACCAACCGCAAGGACGTGCACACATTGGAGGAAGCGATGAAGAGTGCCGACGTTTTCGTAGGACTCTCAAAGGGCAACATTCTCTCGAAAGAGATGATTCAGTCGATGAACGACAACCCTATCGTTTTCGCATTGGCAAATCCAGTACCCGAAATATCGTACGAAGACGCAATGGCAGCACGCCCCGACGTGCTTATGTCTACAGGTCGCTCAGACTATCCGAACCAGATTAACAACGTCATAGGCTTCCCCTACATCTTCCGCGGTGCGCTCGACGTACACGCAAAAGCCATCAACGAGGAAATGAAACTCGCAGCCGTGCACGCCATAGCCGAACTGGCAAAGCAGCCCGTGCCCGACATTGTAAACGAGGTTTACCACGTGAACGACCTTACCTTCGGGCAGAAATACTTCATTCCGAAGCCCGTAGACCCACGACTGATAACCGTTGTCAGCGCAGCAGTGGCAAAAGCGGCAATAAACAGCGGCGTGGCAAGAAGACAGATAGAGGACTTCGAGGCATACAAAGACAAGCTGATGCAGCTGCTCGGACAGGAAACGAAATTCACCCGCTACCTGCACGCCACCGCAGCACAGCACCCCCAGCGTGTCGTATTTGCCGAAGGAGTGCACCAGAATATGCTCAAGGCTGCCGTGCAAGCCAAGCAAGAGGGCATCTGCCAACCCATATTGTTGGGGCACCCCGACCGTATAAAGCGTGTAGCCAACCGTCTGAAGCTCGACCTGACAGGCATAGAGCTCATTGACATGCGTGCCGACAAAGAGCAGGGACGCAGAGCCACATACGCCAAACACCTTGCCGAAAAGCGCGCACGCGAGGGCTACACCTTCGACGAGGCTTACGACAAGATGTACGAACGCAACTATTTCGGTATGTCGATGGTGGAAAACGGCGATGCCGACGCTATGATAACAGGACTGTACACCAAATACAGCGACACCATTAAAATGGCAAAAGACGTTATCGGCATTCGTCCCGAATACAAACACTTCGGCACAATGCACATATTGAATACCAAACGAGGCATCTACTACATTGCCGACACGCTGATAAACCGTATGCCAAACACCGAAACGCTGGTCGATATAACACGGCTCGCCCACCATTCCGTGAAGTTCTTCAACGACAATCCCGTTATGGCAATGGTGTCGTTCTCCAACTTTGGCAGCGACGAAGGCGGCTCACCACAGCAGGTTCGCGAGGCGTTGGCTATGACACAGGAAGCCCACCCCGACTGGCTGATAGACGGAGAAATGCAGATAAACTTTGCGTTGGACAAGAAGTTGCGCGACGAGAAGTACCCCTTCACACGCCTGAAAGGCAAAGACGTGAACACCCTCATATTCCCCAACCTTGCCTCTGCCAACAGTGCATACAAGCTGCTGCAAGGCTTCAGTCCCGAAACAGAGGTGATAGGTCCTATCCAAATGGGACTGAACAAGCCTATCCACTTCACCGACTTCGAATGTTCGGTACGCGACATCGTGAACATCACGGCAGTTGCAGCAATCGACGCCTATATAGAAAAGATAAAGAACAAGCTATAAGCAAGCACCAGAACTGCGTGCTTACCACACAAACACTACCTTATTATAACGCAAACGCCACCTTGCTGCCCTCAGCAAGGTGGCGTTTACATTTATAACAAAGCAACAGTAACTTGAACTACCCTACCTGCCCTATCATCTTGCTGTGGCATTTACATTCACAACAAACCGATAGAAACCTATCGGAACCTATCCTCTTCCGAACAGAAAACCTCCTCGCCCACTCCCTCTATTCCGCTTCTATTCCTTGCTCAATATGCAGAAATAAGACTATAAAACTGTAAATATTTTTCACAAGTACAACTATTATATAACCTCCTCTCTATCAACGCATTGCAAAACCTATTGTTTTGCATTCCAAAAGCGGCTGTTTTGCACGGTAAAAGCGTAGGTTTTGCGTCGCAAAACAGCCGCTTTCGCAGTGCCAAATCGAAATTAGCGTTTTTCGTCAGAATTATCTTTACAAAACAGCTGCGCAAGCGTAACGATGCAGAAACAACAAAATCCCCTCACCCGACCAATTCCGAGTGAGGAGATTTCCGTTAGTTCCATCTTCCCCTTGAGGGGAAAAAGGGTGCAATAATGTACGCCCTTACAAAACTGTTCTTATTGCTTTACTACCTTCTTGCCGTTTACAATGTACACGCCCTTTGGCAGTTTGTTCAGTTCAACAGAAAGACGGACACCGCTAAGAGTGTAGATACCCTGCTTTACAGTGGCTTTGTCGGTTGTCAATGAGCCGATAGCTGTTGCACCGTTGGTTATCACCACCTTGCCCTTTACCAATGCTCCGTTGAGCGCAACGCCTTTCAGCGATTCGTCGAAGTCAGCTCCCACTGGTTCGGTAATGGCGCAACCTTCCATGGTGAGCATTGCCAAGTTGCAGATAGAGCCCAAGTTTGTGCCCTCTGCGCTTACCGTAGCTTTCTTGACAGTGAGTTTCTCTTCGTCCTTTCCACTGTTTCCAGAGATACCACAGTCCAATCCTTTCGCATTTACGGTGCAATCTTCGATGGTGAGCGCAGTACCAATAGCGTTGATAGCTGTTTGTTTGGTGCTCTCCACGTTGAGCGTACCACCGCCTGCAATGGTCATTGGCTTTGAGAAGACGATAGCTGCATCGCTTCCTTTCAGCGTGTTGTTGCCAACAACCTTGATTGTCAAACCGTCGATTACAGAGAAGATGGCATTCTTTTCGCCTACATTTATCGTAGCATTTTCGAGGGTGAGGGTCTTCGTTTCATCGTCGTACTTCACTGTTCCGTCCACGCCTTCAATCTCAGAAAGGTTGCCACAGTTCTTCTCGTTCACCTTTACGCCTGCAATCATAAGCTCGTATTCGGTTATAGGTGCTGGTGCAGGGCCGATGACAACCTTGTCTTTTACCAACGCTCCGTTCAATGCAACACCGTGCAACGACTCGTTGAACGCCGCTCCAACAGGTTCGGTGATAACGCAACCTTCCATCGTGAGGGTAACGAAGTCGCATACAGAGCCTCCCTCTTTGCCTTCGGCAGTTACCTTGGCATTCTTGATGGTGAGCTGCTCGCCATTCTCTCCGTCGTTTCCAGAGATGCCACAGTCTAATCCTTTCGCATTTATGGTGCAATCTTCGATAACAAGAGAGGTACCTACAGCGTAGATAGCAGTTTCTTTCGTACTCTCTACATTGAGCGTACCGCCACCTGTAATGGTCATTGGCTTTTGGAAACCGATGGCAGTATTGGTACCTTTCAGCGTGTTGTTACCAACAACCTTGAGTGTCAAACCGTCGATTACAGAGTAAATTGCATTCTCTTTTTCGATATTTATCATAGCGTCTTCGAGTGTTAGGGTCTTGCTTTCAGGGTCGTACTTCACGGTTCCCTTCACCCCTTCAATCTCAGAAAGGTTGCCACAGTTCTTATCGTTCACCTTTGTACCTGCAATAATGAGTTCGTATTCGGTAACAGGTGCTGACGCTGGTGCGATAACTACCTTGTCTTTCACCAACGCTCCGTTCAGTGCAACGCCGTGCAAAGATTCGTCGAACGCTGCTCCAGTAGGCTCGATGATGGCGCAACCTTCCATAGCGAGCGATGCTATGTTGCCGATAGAGCCTTCACTTGTGCCCTCTGCGGTTATCTTGGCGTTCTTGACAGTGATGTCTTCGCCGTGATTACCGTCATATCCTCTAATGCCAAACTTTCCTCCCTTGACATTCAGAGTGCAGCCCTCGACGGTGAGCGTGTTGCCACTGGTGTTGATACCGCTTTCGTCGCTAGCTACTATCTCGAGTGTTCCGTCGCCTATGATACTCGTTGGTCTTGAGAAGATGATACCATAAGCCTGTGCGTTTATCTTGTTGGTGCCCAAGACTTTAATTTTCAGACCATAGATGTCTGAAGATATGGCGTACATAATATCGCCTTCTATCGTTGCGTCTTGCAGTGTTAGCGTTTTGGTTTTAGGTTCGTAGTTTACAGTTCCGCTTACGCCGTCAATCTCGGAGAGGTCGTTGCAGTTATCAGAAGTAACCACCTTGCCACCAACCGCAAGGTTGTACTCGATTTGCGCCTGCGCCGTAGTGGGCAGAGCAAACATTGCAATGAACAACGCCACGAGCGTTGCGTAGCTGTTTCTTAATAAGTTTGTCATCATTGTTTTTACTTGTGCCTCCCTGTTGAAACTCTTTCAGAGCAACGCCGTGTCGGAGGCGCGGGCGTTTGAGAAGTTAAAATAAATTGTTACCTTAATTGTTATAAGGTCATAATATTGATTTTTTTAGCGTATGCAAAGATAATGCCAGCGAGCAACATAAGAATTCATTCTTGAATGTTCGAGTGCAGCTTATCTTATGCAAAGGTAACGCTTTTATGCCACACGCTCAAATATTCCCCAATGTTTTTCTTTTCCTGACAATAGTTGCTATATTGTGGCGTGGCTATTATGTGCTTATGTTGCAACCCCACATTCACGGCATTGCCAAGTAAGTGATAAAAAATAGGAGCGTGAACATTTCACGCTCCCAACATATAGACTTTTAATGCTGCCTGTTATATGGAAAATAGATTATAAAAGTGTAAATATTTTTCACAAGCGTAACTATTGCATAACTGCCTTGCTTTCAACGCTTTGCAAAACCTATTGTTTTGCATTCCAAAAGCGGCTGTTTTGCACGGTAAAAGCGTAGGTTTTGCGTTGCAAAAGAGCCGCTTTCGCAGTGCCAAAGCGAAATTGCTGTTTTTTTAATGAATTATATTTACAAAGATAAGGGTGTTTTCAAGGGTTATACTAGAGTTTCTAGAGGGTTCTAGTTTTCCTAGATATTCTATATGAATCAAAGAAAAAGGGGGTGCAAATGCAAGGAAAGGGTGTTACCAAAGCAAAACAAGTGGTGCGCCCTATTCTATTTTTAAGATGTAGAGGTCGGGCCAAATGGTAACGTCTACCCGCACGGTGGTGTCGGGTTTGCGGAATTGCAGCACGTTCGTGGCTGCAGGACTGTTGCTCAGAGTGAAACCTATGTTGCGCAGTTGCTGCGAAAAGTGGCGATAATAGGTTTTGTCCCAGAACACGACTTCGATGCCTGCGCCTTGCGTGTCGATGATTCCGAGCGAGGAAAGGTCGCCCTTTTGAAAGAGTTTATAGAGGGGTTCCGATACTTCGTACTGCTCGTTGGGCTGCAAATGCCAGCCCCAAATGTGGCGTGGGTCGCTGTCGTCAAGGTACTTAGACGCACGTATGCGACGCAGACCGTAGCGGCGGAAGGGTGGCGTTGCAGGCTGCTTGCGTGTCTTTTGCAGCTGATATTGCAACAATTCTACTGCCGTTAATTGGACATAATTGCCATACTGGGCTTTCCCCAATATGGCAATTAAGAGTAATAGGAATGTGAAAAGGATTCGTTTCATTCTTTTTCGTTCCTCGAAAGGTGCGTTTTCTCGCCGTGGCAATACGCAAACACGTTTGCCATTGCACAATCTGACTTAATGAAAACGTTTGTTTTAGAGTTGCTCAATCTCTGCCAACCAATTGGTGCTGTTGGCATCTGACGGCATACGCCAATCGCCACGGGGCGACAGACTCACCGTTCCTACCTTCGGACCGTCGGGCAGACACGAGCGTTTGAATTGATGTTTGAAGAAGCGACTTACGAAAGTGTAGAGCCATTTCTTTATTTCCTCGCCTGTGTACTTGCCTTCGAACGCCTTTCCTGCAAGGTAATAAATCTTCGATGGGTGGAAACCGTGGCGCAGGAAGTAGTAGAGGAAGAAGTCGTGCAACTCGTATGGTCCGACAATGTCTTCTGTCTTCTGCTGTATTTCTCCCTTTTCATCGGCAGGAGTAAGCTCTGGTGAAATTGGTGTTGCAACGATGTCGTGCAGTGCTTCTGCCACTTTGGCGTTGTCGGAAAGGTCGGCAACGTAGGTAACGAGGTGGCGGACAAGTGTCTTGGGCACACTTCCGTTTACGGCGTACATACTCATGTGGTCGCCGTTGTAGGTACACCAGCCGAGCGCAAGTTCGCTTAGGTCGCCCGTTCCGATTACCATTCCACCGTATTTGTTCGACAAATCCATCAAGATTTGTGTGCGTTCGCGTGCCTGTGCATTCTCGTAGGTAGAGTCGTGAACGTCTATATCGTGCCCTATATCCTTCAAATGCTGCACCACCGATGGCTCTATGCTTATCTCTTTTATCTCCACGCCCAACTCTTCCATAAGCGCAATGGCGTTTCTGTATGTACGTTCTGACGTGCCGAAGCCTGGCATCGTAACGCCGATAATGCCCTTGCGGTCGAACTTCAGCTTATCGAAAGCACGCACACAGACAAGCAGTGCGAGTGTAGAATCGAGTCCGCCACTCACTCCGATTACAATAGTTTTACAGTTGGTGTGCAGCAATCGCCTTGCCAAGCCCGTTACCTGAATGTTGAAAACCTCCTCGCAGGCAGCCTCCATATTCTCGCTTTGAATGAAAGGTTGTGGGTTTATCTTGCGTGTAAGGGTAAATTCGCGTTCCGTATTCTCCTTTGGCAAACAGTTTACGTAGGTCTTTTCGGGCAGCACACCGCCGATTGGGTCTACATACATATCCTTTTGTGCATTCACAAAGGTAGTATTTGAGCGACGCTCTGAGCGCAGTTTCTCTATGTCAATCTCGCCTATGATGAGTTGTGGGTCGAGCGAGAAGCGTTCAGCCTCGGCTATCTGGGTTCCGTTTTCGTATATGAAGGCATTGCCACCGAACACTACGTCCTGTGAGCTTTCGCCGAAACCGCAGCTGCTATATACGTATGCTGAGATGGTGCGGGCACTCTGCTGTGCCAGCAAAGCCTCAAGATAGCGGTGCTTGCCTATCTGTTCGGTACTTGCCGAAAGGTTGAACATAATCTCCACGCCTGCCAATGTGAGGGCATTGCTTGGCGGAATGGGTGCCCAGATGTCCTCGCAGATTTCGATTCCGAACTTCACTCCGTCGGCAGTACGGAATATCTGACGTGCTGGCGTAACCAATACGGTCTGACCAGCGTAGTGTATTTGTGTTGGACAAAGGTCGCGTGCCGATGCAAACCAACGCTTTTCGTAGAACTCTGCATAGTTCGGCAGATAAGTCTTTGGCACGATACCGATGATTTTTCCGTGCTGAACCACGGCAGCACAGTTTAGCAACAATGGACCGACGCACACAGGAATGCCGACAATGGCAATGATGTCGAGCTGGCGTGTGAAGTCGAGCAACATCATCATAGCGTGCTCCGAGTCGTCGAGCAACAATTGTTGGCGGAACAAGTCCTGACACGTATAGCCCGTGATACAGAACTCTGGGAAGACGATTATCTCAACCCCCTGCCCTTCAGCCATTACAATTTGCTTTTCAATAGCTTCAAGATTAAACTTAGTGTCTGCAATCCTTACTTCAGGTATTGCCGTAGCCACTTTGATAAATCCGTATTTCATTCTTAAAAATCTATATTAGGTTATTATTGTTACTTGCGTTGCGCCGTAGCCGTATTCGCGGAACGACGCATCTTGGAACTGGTATTTCTTGTACCGATAGTTCAGTTCGCGGAGTATGGCACGGCGCAGAACGCCTTCGCCTTTACCGTGAATAAAGACTATTTTCTGCTGGTTCTTGTTCTTATACTGTTCCAAAGTGGCGTGGAAAATTCCCATCTGATATTCCAAGATATCGCCCGCCGACATACCTGCGGTGGTTTCCAACACCTCTTCAGCATGCAAATCTACAACAATTTTATCGTTTTTAAGAATTTGTTTGGAATGTTTTGCCTTACTTTGGTTGTTTTCGTACCTACGTTCCAATGATTTTCGGGCTGGCTGGGACTGCAGTGCCACATTTTTGGTGTTACTGCCCTGCAGTTTCTTGGGCAGTTCCAACTTCGGCTCGATGTGTGTTTCCTCCACCTTTGCCTTCTCGGTAATGGCGTAAAGCAGTGCGGGCGAGTCGAAGAAATCGTTCTCACGGAAAGTGTTCAGCTTATAAAACTTCGTGGCGTCGATGTGGATTCGCGTGTCGAGTGCGGGCTTCCGCTCGAACGGTTTGTCGGCTTTGTAGGCAAGAAGCTGCACGCACGTTTCGGTAAGGTCGTTCAAATCGGTGTAGGCAAACTGCTCCATAAACACCTTCGTGTTGGGTTCTATCTCGCCCACCGACTTGCAACGCCACTCTTTTCCGTTGCCCACCATATATATATAATGTATATAATAGTTGCTGTCGTTCACCATATACGATTCAAAATCGGTGTTGTTCAGTTCCCGGGGCTTTGTCGGAACAAACGCCAAATATGCCGTGAGCGTGTTGCCGCCCTCCCGTTCGCGTGGCTGCGGAATGAAATTGTCTGCTGGGTCGTAATCTGGCTCTTCCACTTCGTCCCACTTCTCGTCGGCTACCGTATCGGCGTGGTCGCTCAGTCGGGCTTTTATCGACTTCGACTTGCCTGCTTCCTGTTCCTCCTTGGTCTGCTCCAAGCTTTTTATCTTGGCTTCCGACATATCGTCGTTGCCCACCAACACCACGTCGTTGATGGGCGTAGGAATTTCAAAACCGTCTTCGTCTTCCACCAAAACTATCTTGTTACCTTGGAAACCAGAGATGGTGCCACCTCCAACTTCGCTCAAAAATCTAACCTTATCGCCTATTTTCATTTTCTTTATCTTTTACTTCGATTGCTGTAATAAATGTTTACAAAAAACCATAATTTCGCTATCGCATTTCAAAAGCGTAGGTTTTGTACGGTAAAAGCGGCTGTTTTGCCTTGCAAAACCTACGCTTTCGCATTGCAAAACAACCGCTTTCGCAACGCCTTTGTAAACATCTGATTGACAGATAATTATCTTTTTGTATCCTTGTAATGTTTTTTTACTGACTCTGTATTGTATTTTTGCCCTTTTTCTGTCGTTTCTATCCGCAGACAAAGCTACGGTATGAGCAGACTGCTGTCGCCATAACTCAAGAAGCGGAAGTTGTTTGCAAGGGCATAATCGTACACTTTGTGCCAATCGCCTTTGAGAAATGCGCTCACAAGAAGCAGGAGCGTAGACTGCGGTTGGTGGAAGTTGGTTACGAGCATCTTCACTATCTTGTAGTTAAAGCCTGGCGCAATGATGATTTGCGTGCTGGAATGGAGAGCCGACAAGCCGTTGCTGTCCAAGTAGGCAAGCAGATTTTGCAATGCTCGTTCTACGGTTACGGCAGTGCCATTCACAATGACGAGCCCATCGGCGTTGTGTTCCTGCTCGTAAGGTTCCCATTGGCAAACGTGCAGTTCGTCTTCCGCAGCCTGCGGATTGCGCTCCAACTTCACGCCCATATAGTAAAGACTTTCGAGCGTGCGCACGCTGGTTGTGCCCACGGCGATGGCAGAACAGCCGTGCGAAAGCAGGTTTTCGAGGGTGTGGCGATGCACCACCACATATTCGGTGTGCATGTTGTGCCCTTCTATCTCGGTGCTCTTTACGGGCTTGAAGGTGCCTGCACCGACGTGCAAAGTGAGTTCGTCGCGGACGATGCCTGCCTCGTCGAGTGCTGCCAACACCTTGTCGGTGAAGTGCAGACCTGCCGTAGGTGCTGCCACCGAGCCTTTTATCTTCGAGTAAACGGTCTGATAGGTCTGCTTATCGCTCTCTTGGGTGTTGCGGTTCAGGTAAGGCGGTATAGGCAACTCGCCCACTGCTTCGAGTATTTCGGCAAACGACACCTTGCTGTTGTCCCACGCAAAGTCCACCCAATGATTGGTTCCGCCCGCTGCTGCATTCGCTTTCGTGCGGTCTACGGTGGCTGTGAGTTCCAGCGTGTTGCCGTTGATTTCAAACGAGCGTTTCAGCGTGCCCTCTTTCCACTTCTTCAGGTTGCCTATCATACAGAGCCACGAGCACCGTGCATTGGTCTGGAACATCAGTTCGTAGTCGGTAGGCTGTGCAGGTTCCATGAGGAATATCTCGATGAGCGCACCTGTTTCCTTACGGAAGTGCATACGTGCCTGTATCACCCTTGTGTTGTTGAACACCATAAGCGCACCTTTGGGCAGGTGGGCAGGCAGATTGCAGAACACGTCCTCGCCCACTTCGCCGTGTTTGTATAGCAGCAGTTTGCTTTGGTCGCGCTGTGCGAGCGGGAACTTTGCGATGCGTTCGTCGGGCAGCGGATAGTCGTAATCCGATATTTTAATATGTCTTGTTTCTTCTAACATGGTTGTTGGGGGTTATAATCCTGCTTCTATCACACCACGCACGACGCAGTAAATGCAGGTTAAAACGATTGTTGCAAGCACAACATCTATATCTTTCAGACTGTAACCCGTCGGTGTGTATTGGTCTGTAACATAAGGCGATATGGGCGCAACACGCCTTGTTATCTTGCTGTAGCCGAAGTAGCACAGCGAGGCGATGGTTATTCCAGCCAGCGTACCCACGAGAACATCGGTGGGGAAGTGCACGCCGAGATACAGACGCGTCCACGCAACGGTTATCGCCCAAACGAAAAGGAAGGTGGAAAGCACACGGCTGCGCACCAAAAGCACAAAGAACACTGCCACGGTGAAGGCGTTGCAGGAGTGGGCAGAGAAGAAGCTGAAGCCTTCTGCCGTATAACCGTTCACCAACGATATGCTGTCTGCCAACGAAGGGTCGAACGATGGGCGCAGGCGACCGACCAATGGTTTCACCAAACCGCCGTTTATGCCGTTGGAAAGCAGCATGCACGCAGCCACAGCAGCCACAATGAGAAAGATGCGGCTCCACTTCTCGTTGTTCTTCACTACGAGATAGAGCAGGGATATATACATAGGAATCCACGTAAGACCCGATGTGAACACGAGTACTACGTGGTCGAGGAATGCGCTGTTGCTGCCGTTGAGTGCCAACAGCAAAGCTTTGTCGTATTCAATGATAGTGAACAAATCCATTGTATCTTCGGTTTTTATATTTCTTCTAATTGGTTTGCGGGTATCCAGCCAGTCGATTGGTCGGGCAGGCGTATGCCTTTCCAGTCGTCCATACTGCTGTCTACTATTTCAACCTTCGTGCCTTCGTGCAGTGTAATGGCATTTTCGCCCTTTACATCGGGGGTTGCTTTCACGGTGGCAATAGAGGCAACGATGATGGCTTGATTGCAGTTTCGCTTTTCGTTCTGCTGTATCTTGGCAAAAACAACACAGAGAACAAAGAGCAAGAGGAAACCGAAAGCAGCGAAAAAGCCCACCTTGCGCTTCGATATGGTGGTGGCAAGGAAGTACATCAGCGCAAAGGCAAGACTGAAAAAGAGCACCACCAAACTTACTATGCCCCACGCGTCGATACTCATGGCATAGACTACGGCGTGCAGCCATCGCATAAAGAAGACGTCGGATTCGGGCGACAGGCGGTCGATGGTCTTTGCCTGAGCCAGCTGTAGGTTGTAGCGTGTGTCCTCGTCGCTGGGCGCAAGCTTCAAAGCACGCTCGTAAGCGATGATGGCTTGCGTAACGTCGCTGTTGCGATAGTACGCATTGCCGAGGTTGTAATAAAGGGGTGCCGATGGCTTTTGCTTTATCAGTGTTTGGTAATCCTTTATCGCTTCTTGGTAATTACCTTTGTTGTAAGCCTTTGCAGCCTCCTCCATCGTAACGGCAGAGGCGTGCTGCGACAGTGCGAAAAGGGCGAAAACGAGTGCAGACAGCAGCAGGAATGTAGTGCCGTTGCCCTTGTCAGTCGCTTTTGTGCGTTGGTTTCTCATTGCTTCTTCTATATCTGTAATGGCTTTCACCGCCGCATCGTAGGTCAGCGACATATTGCCACGCTCGTCGCCGGGGGCATAACGCTGGAACTCGCATTCGTCCAAAGCGGCTATGAACTTGTCTATCACGCTGCCGTCGATGCCCAGTTCGGCAAAGTTTTCCTTCACATTGTTGCGCGAGAGCTGCTCTACGGGAATGTTCAACTTATCGCTGACGTATCCCCAAAGTGCCCGCAGGTTCTCGTCGTAGAAGTCTTCTGCCTTGCGCATCTCAAGGAATACCTTGGCTTTATGCAGGCGATTGAGTGCCACACGCTCGGCGTTCTTACCCTTCAGGCGGGCTATGTCGCCACGGATATTGGCACGTTTGCGCAACATTATGAGGGCAACGACGAACACAGCGACAAGCAACAGTGCCACGAACCAATAGCCGAACGAGCCGAAGAAGTTTGTTTCAGCCAGCATTTGCTCTGCTCCTGTCTTCAGTCCACGTATGTCCTGTTTGCCGTTTCCGGTGAAAGCTTCCACGTTTTGCGTTGTTCCGTCGCCCTTAGCCACGTTGATTTTGAAAGCTTGCGTGCGCAAAGTCTTGTACGATTTGGTAGCCGTGTCGAAGTAAACGAAGGTTACTGACGGCACTGTATATTTGCCTTCCTTGCGCGGAACAGCCAAGAAGTCGTAGACCATACTGCCCTCTACGCCGTTGGCGGTGAGGTGTGTCTTGTCCGATAGCTTAGGGTCGTAGACGTCGAAACCATCGGGGAACGTTACAGTGGGCTGGCGCATAAGTTTCAGGTTGCCCACACCTGCAATGACGATGCGCAGGTTTACGGGGTCGCCCTCCTTGACATCGGTCTTGTTCAGCTGTGCCTTGATGTTCAGTTTGCCCACTGCACCCGAGAAGTCGGTGGGCTTTTGGGGCAGTGGCAGCACGTCGATGGTGATGCCTTCTGCTTCTACTTGCTTCTGTATGTCGCCCCCATCGTTCATAAAAGCAAAGGGGTCGAAGTCGTCAATATTGGGGCGCACAAGTCCTGTAAAGGTTACGGAAGGTACACGAAGCTTGCCTGTTGCCTGTGGATAGACTACATACTGGCTCCAAGTGGTGGTGCGATAGGTGCGTCCGTTCAGCTTTTCGGTGCGGAAAACCTTCTGTTGCGGCAAGGTTATCTCTTGCACGTGAGAGCCTTTAATATCAGGCATCTTGCCAGCCATACGCACCAAGTTCACGTTCGTATATACCTTATAAGTAAGCAACACTGGTTCTTGCTCGTGCACGGTGCGCTTGTTTGCCGTTACCTTGACGAACAAATCCTTGCTTCCAATGGTCTTTACTTCAGGGCGGGTAATCGCTATGTCCTGCCTTCCGCCGCCACTTGACTGTGCCGAACGACTGATATTGGCATTTCCCGCAGCCGTTATCTTCACTGGTGTAGACGCCAATGTCTGACCTTTCACGATAATCCGTGCAGGCGGAATGTTGAAATTGCCTCGCTTTGTTGCCATGAAGACGTAGGTGTACGACTCTGACGACGAACTGCTCATGTGCCCGTTCACCATCTGTAAGTTCCTTTGCGAAGTATAATAAGGACCTGCCAACAGTTCGATACCGTGCGGCATCTTGCCCAATTTCAGTCCTTCTACATCTTCAGTATAAATAATATACTCTACTTGGAATTGCTCTCCTACCTCTACTTGTCGCGGTGCTGCCACACGAACGTGCTGTGCCAACGCTGCAAGCGGTAGCAGAAAGGATAGCAGTATGTTGATATGTCGTTTCATAATGTCGTTACCAGTTCTTTTCTAAATGTCTGCTTGGAGACTGCTTCATGTGTTCCTTGAGCCGTTGCAACGTTGCTTTTTCTTCCTGCATGGCTGCATTCAGCATCTGCTCGGCGTTGTCCTTGCTCATTCCGTCGTCCTCTTTCTTCTTGTCTTGAGGGTTCTGCTGCTTGTTTTTATCGTTGTTCTTATTCTTGTTCTTATCCTTTTTATCGTCCTTTTGCTGCTGCTTGTTCTGCTGTTGTTGCTGCTGTTGCTTCTTCAGAAGTCGCATACATTGGGTCAGATTGTAGCGTGCGTTGGTGTGTTTGGGGTTGTTGCGCAGTGCATTCTTGTAGGCTTCTACCGCTTTCTGATAGTCTTTCTTGCCTTGAAACACCGTTCCCAGATTGTGGAAAGCACCTGCACGGCGGACTTTGTTCGCCTCGTTTTCCGTCGCCAACGTGTAGTTCTGTATCGCCAAAGAATCCTTGTGCTGTGCCTGCATGGCACAACCGAGGTCGTAAGCGGCTATCGCATTCTGCCCGTTGGCAGCGAGAGCCTTGCGGTAATTCACCTCTGCTTCGCCGTACTTCTTAGCTGCAAAGGCTGCATTACCCTTGCGAATGTACTGCCTATCGGTCTGTGCCGTTGCCGCAAGTACGACAAAAGCAAGGCAAAGCAATATGTATAATTTCCTTATCATTTATTTCTTCGTAAACAGATTTATGCGATTGAGCAGCGGATTCTTGCGTTCCATAAGCAATGCCTCTGCGATAAGGAGAAGCAAGACGATGGCTGCAAGGGCGGGGAACTGGTCGGCATAGTCGCTGTACGACACGCTTTCAATTTCGCCGTGCTGCATTTTTGCAATCTCGTTGTCGAGCATCTGCTCTGCTGCCGCCGTGTTATCGACGTGTATGTACATACCTTTTCCAGCCTCGGCAACCTTTCTGCACATATCCTCGTTGAGCTTTGTCATCACGGTTTGTCCGTTCTTGTCCTGCAAATAGCTGCCGTCGTCCATCGGAATGGGTGCTCCTGCCGTTGAGCCAATGCCGAGAATGAAGACCCGAATGCCTGCTTTCTGCGCTTTCCGAGCCATCTCTTCTGCCCCGCCCTCGTGGTTTTCGCCGTCGGTAATGATGATGATGGCTTTGCCGAACTTGCTGTTCTGCGTGAAACTATGCTGAGAAAGCTCGATTGCCTTTGCTATATCGGTGCCTTGAGAGCCTATGAGCGAAGGGCTGATATTGTCCAAGAACATCTTTGCCGATATGTAATCGGCAGTAATTGGCAGCTGTACGAAAGCGTCGCCAGCGAAGACTACCAACCCGATTTTATCGTTTGTGAAATGATTCAGCAGGTCTTCAACAAGTCGTTTGCTGCGTTCCAACCTCGACGGAGCGACGTCTTCGGCAAGCATAGAGTTACTGATGTCCAGCGCAATCATCGCTTCGATGCCCTCACGCTTGTCTTTCGATATCTTCGTACCCATTTGCGGACGTGCTATCATAACGACCAAGAGCGTCAGGATAACCTCCATAAGGTAGAATTTCAGCAGCGGACGATGCTTTGAATAGCCCGGCACGAGTTGCCTCAACAGTGTTTTGTCGCCGAAACGAGCCATACGTTTGCTGCGCTTGAAAGCCCAAATATGATAGACTGCTGCCAATATGGGAATCAGCAGAAGCAACCATAGGTATGTGGGATTAGCAAATCTGAACATTCTTTCTTTTATTCTTGTCCTCTCCGAACGCCCTTGTGTCCGTTAAGGAATACGTTTAAACACTGTTATTCGCAACACTACTTCGACGAAGAACACCAACAATGCCAACATAGCGAAAGGCACATAAGCCTCGTATCGCTTACCATAGGAGGTGGCATCGAGCTTTGTTTTCTCCAATTTGTCGATGTCCTTGTATATCTGCGACAGCTCGCTTCGGCTCTGTGCGCGGTAGAATTCGCCGTCGGTTTGCATGGCAATATCCTGCAAGGTTTTATAGTCTATCTCGCCTACTACCCTTCCCTGCGCATCGGTACCGTCGGTTCCAAGTCCGATGGTGTAGACACGCACACCGAACTTCTTTGCTATGGCAGCGGCTGTGAGGGGCGAAATGTCGCCCACATTGTTGCTTCCGTCGGTCAAGAGTATTACAACCTTGCTCTTAGCCTCAACGTTCTTGAGGCGTCCGACGGCATTTGCCAATCCCATACCGATTGCCGTACCGTCTTGTATCAGCTTGTTCACCGACAAATCGGCTCTTACGCCAGCCAGCAAATTAAGCAACGAGGCGTGGTCGGTGGTCATTGGGCACTGCGTAAACGCCTCTCCTGCAAAGATGGTAAGCCCGATATTGTCGTTCGGACGTGAGGAAATAAACTCCCGTGCCACGTCTTTTGCCACTTCGATGCGGTTGGGTTCCACATCGTCGGACAGCATACTGGCAGACACATCGACCGCCAACATAATGTTGATGCCCTCTACCTGCTCATCGCCAACGGGGCTGTTGGACTGCGGACGAGCCAGAACGATGACCACCAGTGCATATACCACACAGCGCAAGAGCATGGGCAGATGCACAAGGCGTACCTTCCAGCTCTTCGGAGCATACCGAAACGTAAAGGTATCGCCCATACGCAGCGTGGGCTCGCTTTTGTGCCTGTAAAGGAAATACCATATTATATAAGGTATAAGGAGCAAAAGCAGCAATAAGTATTCTTTGTTTGCAAATTCCATTTTCGCTTCGTCCTCCTCTTAATTCATCAGTTCGGTTATGCCCCACGCTGCGATTGCGGCAAGTGCGAGGGCTGCCACGATAGCGGCATACTTGCACCAACGCAAGATGCGACGCATACGCTGATTGCGCAAGTCTTCCTGTTCGGCAGCCGAAAGGGTCGGTTCCTGCGGTGGCTGATAGCCAGCCTTGGTTTCTTCTATATAGTCCACGACATTGCCGAGATAGTAGTTCTTCTCGTTGTCCTGTGTGGAATACTTGGCAAATTTCACAAGGTCGGCGGTGGCAAACACACGCTCCAGTTCGGCGTTAGTCTCGCTGTTGCTCTCTCGTCGCAGCGTTTCCACGATTTCTGCCGACGTCATTTCCATTGCCTTAATACCGAATCGGTCTTCCAGATACTCACGGAGAATGTCGGTGAGTGCGGTGTAATACGCCTTTTCGTCGGCGTTGTCAGTACCACTGTTCTGAGTTTTCACCTGCTCTATGGCACGCATTGCCTTCTCGTGTGGCAGCAGTTTGCGTTCGGGTTGCTTGCGTTTCACGAGCGGTTTCTGGTTCTTCAACCGCAGACTGATGGCGTATGCGACTGCCAAGAGCAGCAAGGCGAGCACGCAAAGACCGTAATATGGCAACCACTCGCTTAGCTGAAACGGTGGTTTCTGTATGCCGTCGTTGGGTCGTGCAGGTGCCGTGGCAGCGGTATCTACCTTCACTTCCTCGACATCGAAGGCGAGTTTGTCGGTGGTATAGTCCTTTCCGTCTACCTGAACGGTAACGGCAGGCAGCTCGTAGTTGCGTGCGTCCCACGCCGTAAGGGTGCGACGGAAAGCCAACGTGTAGGCGTTGCCGTTGCGAACGGTGTCGATGTGCTGTTCCATAACCTCTATTCCACGTGGCACATTGGTGGTATCGGCAAAGTGGGCATACGCCACCTTCGCACCCTTGGGGGCATCTACCACGACAGACCAGTGGGTTGGCTCGCCTATAAGTATCTTCGCAGAGTCCAACACGGCTTTCACGCGCACCTGTGCAGATGCGAGTACAGCCACGAGAGCGAGGGTTATGGTTAGGAAAAACTTCTTCATCAGCTTCGTTGGGCAAATAGTGCCATTAGTTTTTTAACGTAATCGTCGTTCGTTGCAATGGATATACAGTCTACATTGCTTTTCGAGAACACTGCCTGCAATTCGTCCTGCCGTTTCAGCCAATTGGCTTTATAGGCGTTGCGCAACTTTACGCTGCCCGTATCTACCAGCATTTCGTGCCCTGTTTCGGCATCGCTGACCTTCATCAGTCCTACGTCGGGCAACTCCTTGGCACGTATGTCGTACACCTGAACGGCTATGACGTCGTGCTTTCGGTTGGCTATCTGCAACACGTGCTCGAAGTCGGAACGCACGTAGAAATCGCTCAGCACGAACGCCGTGCAAGGTCGCTTCACCACACGGGTGAGGAACTCTATGGCTGCATTGACGTCAGTTTTCTTGCTTTCGGGCTCGAAGTTGAGCATCTCGCGTATGATGTAGAGAATATGCTTGCGCCCTTTCTTGGGTGCAATATATTTCTCTATGCGGTCGGAAAAGAAGATAACGCCGATTTTATCGTTGTTCTGTATGGCAGAGAAAGCGAGGGTTGCGGCAATCTCGGTTGCCATATCGCGCTTCATATGGTGGGTTGTTCCGAAATCCAACGAGCCACTGACGTCGATGAGCAGCATCACGGTAAGCTCTCGTTCTTCCTCGAAAACCTTCACAAAGGGGTGATGGAAACGTGCCGTAACGTTCCATTCTATATCGCGGACATCGTCGCCGTACTGGTATTCGCGCACCTCCGAGAAAGCCATACCACGCCCCTTGAAGGCTGAATGGTACTGCCCTGCAAAGATGTTCTGACTAAGACGACGCGTCTTAATCTCAATCTTTCGTACCCGACTGAGCATTTCGGTGGTGTTCATACGTTATCCGTCTGTTGCGTTTAGGGAACTTGTACTTTGTTGATAATATCGCTTACGATGCCTTCGGTGTTTACGTTGCTGGCCTCAGCCTCGTAGGAAAGACCGATGCGGTGGCGCAGAACATCGTGTGCCACGGCACGAACGTCTTCAGGAACAACATATCCGCGACGCTTTATGAAAGCGTATGCACGTGCTGCCTTGGCAAGATTGATGCTGGCACGTGGACTTCCGCCGAAGGTAATCATCTGTCGGAGGCTCGCCAAATCGTAGCGTTCGGGGTAGCGGGTAGCGAAAACGATGTCGGCAATATATTGCTCTATCTTCTCGTCGATATACACCTCGCGCACCACGCTGCGGGCTTCGAGTATGTCGTCTGCCGATGTTACGGGGGTTACGATAGGCAGATGCTCGCTCAGGTTTTCACGAATGACACGCTTTTCTTCCTCGAGTGTTGGGTAGTCGATAACTACTTTCAGCATGAAACGGTCTACCTGTGCTTCTGGGAGCATATAGGTTCCCTCCTGCTCTATCGGGTTTTGCGTTGCCATTACCATGAAAGGCGTCGGCAGCGTGAAGGTTTCCTCGCCGATAGTTACTTGGTGTTCCTGCATCGCTTCGAGCAACGCACTCTGAACCTTCGCCGGCGCACGGTTTATTTCGTCGGCCAAGACGAAGTTGGCAAACACCGGACCTTTCTTTACTTGGAACTTTTCTTCCTTCTGCGAATAGATTTGCGTACCTATGACATCGGCAGGAAGAAGGTCGGGGGTGAACTGTATGCGGCTGTACTTTGCGCTGATAAGTTGCGAAAGCGTTTTTATAGCCAGTGTCTTTGCCAGTCCCGGCACACCTTCGAGCAAGATATGTCCGTCGCTGAGCAGACCAATGAGCAGCGAGTCGATAAGATGCTGCTGCCCCACGATGACTTGATTCATTCCTGTAACAAGATTTGTTACGAATGCACTCTTCTGTTCTATCCTTATGTTTAGTTCGCGAATGTCTATAACTTCTGCCATAATTCTGGATTTTGTACTACTTTCTTTTAATATTCACGCAAAAGTAACACTTTAAAAGCGTAAATATGTAAGCTTTCCAACTAAATAATATTAAAAAAGATTGACAAGCGCAATAAATTAAGAAACTTTGAGGAATAAGGGGGCAGTGGTAACAATTATTACTCTATTTGCCCCATTTCCACACACCGCTGAAAGCACGAACCGACAGGCAAAAAATCTTTGCACCACCACGCAACTTTCGCCCGTACAACTCGTTTTATGGACGAAAAGCAAGCGACAAAAATGTAAATATTTTTCACAAGCGTAACTATTGCGTAATAGCTTAATTATCAACACTTTGCAAAACCTATTGTTTTGCATTCCAAAAGCGGCTGTTTTGCACGGTAAAAGCGTAGGTTTTGCGTTGCAAAAGAGCCGCTTTCGCAGTGCCAAATCGAAATTAGCGTTTTTCGTTGGAATTATTTTTACAAAAGGAAGGCTGTTTTAAAGTTTTATGCTAGAGTTTCTAGAAGCTCTAGGAAAACTAGAATTTCTAGATGAACACGCTGTTAATGCAGCGTAGAAACGCTGGCTTTGCGCTGCCCTTTACGCCAAATCGAGCCCCAGCTGCTCAATGAGCTTAGCAATGGAACTGTTCTGCTGCTTCATTTTCTCGAGTTCTTGGCGAGGGGTGAGAATGGGTTTTATCTCCTCTGCCTTTGCCAATCGCAACACCACATCGATTTGTCCGTTGTGCAGACGCTGCGCCATCGTGGCACGTATGCGGCCTTGAATGGCGTGCATTTCGTCGAGTAGGATTTTGTTTCCTGCCACTATTTCTATCTTTCCGTCGGGCAGAATCTGTGGCTTTATAAACTTCATACGTTGCGCCAAGCCTGCGTTCGTCTTGGCAATGCGGGTGCACATACCCTTCCATTCCACGATTAACTCCTGTGGAGTGAAACTTTGGTTCTCGTCCTTGTTGGTTATTTCTATCTCTTCTTCTTGCTTTTCCTCTTTCTTTCCTTCGTTCAGCAAGTTTGCAAACGACATTCCGAGACCGCCGAGCTTTACTTTCGGCATGGCGGGAACGGCGGGAGGAGTGCTCGCGGGAGGGGTTGTGGTGCTGACGGTAACGTGGGTTGCCACGCTGCTGCGCCCATCGTCGTGGGCGTTATGCTTACGGCTCGCCCCAGCTACCTGCGACGCTGTTTGCGGTTGAGCCTTTACTATAAGATTTCTGAACAGGGTTTTCAGCTGCTTGGGGCTACGCCCCGAACTGGGCACATCGTCGTCTTTCTGCGTGATTTGTGCCACTTGTATGAGCGTAAGTTCCACCAAAAGACGCTTGTTAGAGCTTTGGCGGTATTCCACATCGCAGCGGTTCATAATCTCCAACGCCTTGTAGAGGAACTGTGTGGGGCACTTTGCCGCCTGTTCCTGATAGCGTTGGCGTTGCTGCTCGCTGGTTTCGAGCAGCGGAAGTGTCTGTGGGTCTTTCGCCATCAGCACGTTTCGCACGTGCGAAGCCAAGCCGTTCACGAGGTTGCCTGCATCGAAACCCTTGTTGATGACGTTGTTCAGGAGCACCATTATTTCGGGTACCTTGTTTTCAACCGATAGGTCTACGATGTTGAAATAGTTTTCCGTGTCCAGCACGTTAAGGTCTTCTATCACTTTCTGATAGGTTATGTTGCCCTGCGAGAAGCTCGCTGCCTGGTCGAAAATGGAGAGTGCGTCGCGCATTCCGCCGTCGGCTTTCTCGGCAATCACGTTCAATGCCTGCTCTTCGTAGGCGATGCCCTCTTTCTCAGCCACTGCTTTCAGGTGGCTGATGATGCCCGACACCGACATACGCTCGAAGTCGTAAATCTGACAACGCGAGAGTATGGTGGGCAGAATCTTGTGCTTTTCGGTCGTAGCGAGAATGAAGATGACGTGTGCGGGCGGTTCTTCCAACGTTTTCAGAAAAGCGTTGAAAGCCGCAGTAGACAGCATGTGCACCTCGTCGATGATGAAAACCTTGTATCGTCCCACCTGTGGCGGAATGCGAGTCTGCTCCATCAGCGTCTTGATATTCTCAACAGAGTTGTTGCTTGCCGCATCAAGTTCGAAGATGTTGTAGCTCCGTCCTTCGTTGAACGACTGGCAACTCTCGCACTCGTTGCACGCTTCACCCTGCTCGGTAGGGTGTTCGCAGTTGATGGTCTTGGCAAAAATGCGTGCGCAAGTGGTCTTTCCTACGCCTCGGGGGCCGCAGAAGAGGTAGGCGTGGGCAAGTTTTCCGTTCTTCACGGCGTTCATCAACGTTGTGGTAAGAGCCTGCTGTCCCACCACGGTAGAGAACGACATGGGTCGGTATTTTCGTGCCGAAACGATATATTCGTCCATAGTTCTATTTTCTTTTGGTGTTGCAAAGATAATAAAAAGTAAGGGAATGGCAGGACAGCAAGGAAGATTTAATTGTTAATTAGCGTAAAATCTGCACACCGTTCCTGCATTTTCCAAAAGTTTTCATTACTTTTGCAGAAGATAGCCACGACGATGTCTGCACCGCTTTTGCAGCGCAATGGCATTGGCGAAAGGCTACACATAGTAACAAGGAACAAAGTGAGCAAAATTACAGGACATATTTTTTCATTCCTAAGTCGCTTCAGGTATCATATCGTCATCATACTTGGTGTGCTCATCGTGGGCGTTCTCGACGAGAACAGCTTCCGCCGTCGCGTGGAATGCTACTATCAGATAAAGGACCTAAACACCGAGATTGACAAATACGAGAAGATGTATCAGCACGATACGGAAAGGCTGCGGGAACTGAAAAAAAGTCCTCGCGCCATCGCAAAGATAGCCCGCGAACGATACTTCATGAAGGCGGACGACGAAGATATATTCGTGTTGAGCGACGACGAACAACCCTTAAAGGGCAAAAACCAATATGAGACAACTGAATAAAACGGAAAGCATCATCTACGCCATCGGCGGTTTGCTGATGGCAGTGGGCACTGGTCTTTACGCTTTCTTTATCATACAAGACGTGGCTTGCATAGTAATGCTGATAGGCGCAATATGCTTTGCCACCATGCAGATGCGCCAACAATACCTCGGAACAAACTTTACCATACGCCGCCTGCGCAAGATTATGGTGCTGGCAGACATAGGTTTCATTCTTGCAGGCTTGTTCATGGTGGAAGACAGCTACGGTTTCGTCAAACAATATCTTGCCAATTCCATTGGCGGATATACCACCTACGTGAACATTTTCTATCATAATTGGGTCGTAATCCTGCTCATTGCAACCGCACTCGAGATTTATACCATACACAGAATAGACTATCTGATAGGGAAAGAGAAACAATCATAAACTTGAAAAAAGCCTAAAAACGCCGTGAATAAATTAAATTCAATGAAAAACTTTCGCTACTTCACAAATACATTGTAAATTTGTATGTCAGAATAAGAACGCATTCTATGAAGAAAATACTATACGCTTTCATTGTCTTAATGACATTCACGTCGTGCGCCAAGTCATATTACATACAGGGTTCGTCGAACATTTCCAACCTCGACGGACGGAAACTGTACCTGAAAGGAGGCTCTGCCGACACGCTGATAACCATCGATTCGTGCGATGTCGTACACGGAGAGTTCGCTTTCAGAGGCACACTCGACTCCGTACAGATAGTGCAAGTGTATATGGACGATATGAATCTGCAGTTCCCCCTCGTACTCGAGGAAGGCAATATACACCTGAAACTCGACAATACACAGCTGAATGTGAGCGGCACACCGCTGAACGACAAGCTCAATACCTTCTGGAAGAAGTTCACACAGCTGCGCAATCAGTATGTTGAAATAGACCACGAGGAAGGCGCAGCCATTATGAACGGACACGACGAGCAAACTACCGATGCCCGTCTTATAAAGAAAGCATTGCAGGTATATGCCAATATCGACAAGCTGTTTACGGCTTTCGTAACCGAAAACTTCGACAATGCACTCTCGCCGTGGGGCTTTCTCACACGAGTGTCGTACGATATGACGCCGAATGCGTACCCTGTATGGATGAACGACTATCTTTACATGAACGCAATCAGCCAATTGCCCTCGTGGGTGGAGTTCATTATAGCGAAAGCACCCGACAGTTTCAAAGCCAACAGCGCAATAAAGGACTTCTACGAGAACTTCCAGCGTGCGCAAAAGGAAATGAATGGTATGGAAATGCCTGCGCAGGAACCAATGCAGACAGGTATGGCAGAAACGCCCAACAGCGACATTGTGCCGCCGACACCAGCCGAAATGGCAGGCGACACATTGACGGCAAGACAATAGAAACTACACATTATATATAGACACGACACACGATGAGGAAACTCATTCACGGCGGAACGATTGTCAATGAAGGACAAAGTTTCAATGGCGCAATCGTCATTGAAGACAATCGGATTGCCGCTATCATACCCGAAAACGAAGCACCCCGTAGCAATTTCGATGAAATCATCGATGCTACGGGGTGCTTCGTCATTCCCGGAGTTATAGATACGCACGTCCATTTCCGCGAACCAGGTATGGAAGACAAGGCGAACATAGAGAGCGAAAGCCGTGCGGCAGCCTACGGAGGAGTTACTTCGTTCTGCGAAATGCCCAACACGAACCCGCAGACCACGACGATTGACGCGCTGAACAATAAGTTCGAGCGTGCCAAACGTAGCAGCCACATCAACTATTCGTTCTTTTTCGGTGCCACAAACACCAACAGCGACACCATAAAGCAGCTCGACAAGCACCTTGTACCAGCCGTAAAACTCTTTATGGGCGCATCTACGGGCAATATGTTGGTAGACCGACGCAACGCATTGGAGAGCATTTTTGCCACCGCAGCAGCCGAAGGGCTACCCGTAATGACGCACTGCGAGGATTCGGGCATCATCAACGAGAACATGAAAGAGGCGAAGGCACGCTTCGGCGACGACCCTGACATCAATCACCATTACGAGATTCGGAGCGAAAAAGCGTGCTGCGAAAGTTCACGATTGGCAGTGGAACTGGCACTGAAACACAAGACACACCTGCACATTGCCCACCTTTCGACAGCTCGCGAGCTGGATTTGCTGCTGCAACCGCACGTCCGCGACTTCGTAACGATGGAGGCTGTGATAGCGCATCTCTACTTCACGAACGACGACTACGCCACGAAGCGGGCACTGATAAAGTGCAATCCCTCGGTGAAAACAGCGCACGACCGTGCCGAACTGCGCCGAGCACTTGCCGACGGACGCATCACGACTGTGGCAACCGACCACGCACCCCACCTCTTATCGCAGAAACAGGGCGGCTGCGCACGTGCCACTTCGGGCATGCCGATGGTGCAATACTCGCTGCCGACGATGCTGGAACTTGTCGATAACGGCGTGCTGACCCTCGAAAGACTCGTCGAACTGATGGCGCACTCCCCTGCCCGACTCTTCCAAATCGACGAGCGGGGCTTCCTGCGCAAGGACTATCGTGCCGACATCGCCATCGTAAAGCCCAACACGCCTTGGACTGTAACCCAAGCAAACATACAGAGCAAGTGTAAATGGAGCCCGATGCAGGGACACCAATACAGCTGGCAGGTGCTGCATACGCTTTGCAACGGCGTACATATACTCGACAACGGCAAGTTCGATGCCGACTATCGAGGCGAACAAATAACTTTCCGAAACATAAAACAGTAAATCTATGATTGCCCGAATAGCCATACCCCTATTGCTCGTCATCGTACTTTCCGACGTCTATATAGACGCCCACTACTTCCGCAAGCGCATTCGCCTGTCGTGGCAACAGAGGCTTGCTTGGTGGATTCCCACCATCTTCCTCGTCATTTACACCTGTGTCTTGGCATCGATACGCAACTTTGCACCGAGCAATCTTACGTGGCTCAACACCTATTTGTTCCTCTTGGGCGCATTCGTAGGACCGAAAACCATCTTTGGCATCTGCTCGCTCATAGGCTGGATAGTGCGCAAAACCATCATTCGCACGCGCCGAAACTATGGGCATTACGTAGGTGTGGCAGTCGGCAGCGTAGCTCTTTCAGCCTATATGTTCGGACTGACTTACGGATTTTCGCAGATTAGGGTGCGCCACGAAACACTAACGGTGCCCAATCTGCCCAAAAGCTTCGACGGATACCGCATCATTCACGTGTCAGACCTCCACGTCGGCTCGTTCAAAGGGTGGCGCAGAGGCATTCTCGAAAACGAAATGGACAGCATAAGGAGCATAAAAGCCGACCAAATAGTGTTCACGGGCGACTTGCAGAATATGCGACCCGACGAGATTTTGCTCTTCGCACCGCTGCTGAAGTCGTCGATGAAGGGCACCATAGCCGTGGCGGGCAACCACGACTATGCTGAATATGTGGACGTTACACCCGAAGAAGAAAAGAAGCAAGTGGCACTGTTTGCCGACATTGTGCGCAATAAATTAGGTTGGACACTGCTGAACAACAGCCACACCGTCATACGGCGAGGCAACGACAGCATCGTTATTGCAGGCACAGAGAACGACGGCAAACCGCCTTTCCCGCAGAAAGCCGACTACAAGCAAACACTGAAGGGAGTGAAACCAAACGCATTCGTCATTATGTTGCAGCACGACCCGTCGGCATGGCGTCGCCACATACTGCCCCAAAACTTGGCACAGATAACGCTGTGCGGCCACACCCACGCTGGACAAATGGAGATATTCGGCTTCCGTCCCACACAGTTGAAAGAGAAAAACGACTACGGTGTCTACCGAAGCGGCGACCATATACTCAACGTAACGGCAGGCTTGGGCGGCTTTGCACCGTTCCGACTGAATATGCCGAACGAGATTGTGGTGATTACACTCAGAGCCGCAACAACAAAATAGCCGACATAAAACCGAACTACAATGCAACAACACAACCAAACAACTACACCCACCAAGCGCAAGACGCTGCTCGGCGCAGTCCTCACACTGCTCTATCGGCTTTATGCGTTCTTCATTTTCCTGCCCCTCTTCCTGCTTGCATCGCTCATAACAGCCATTGTAACAGCCGTTGGGTGTAGGCTTGGCGACGGGCATTTCTGGGGTTATCACCCTGGCAAACTGTGGGGACGGTTCGTCATTCGTGCCCTCTTGCTGCCCGTAAAGGTTGAAGGACGAGAGCATCTGTGCGACAAACAAAGCTATGTGTTCGTTGCCAACCACCAAGGAGCGTTCGACATATTCCTTATTTACGGCTTTCTCGGTCGCAACTTCAAGTGGCTGATGAAGAAAGCAATACGCAAAATACCCTTCATAGGCATAGCCTGCGAGTCCGCCCACCACATATTTGTAGACAAGTCGGGAGCGAGCAAGATAAAGCGAACCTACGACCAAGCCCGCAAAACTCTTCGCGAAGGTATGTCGGTAGTGGTATTTCCTGAAGGCGCACGCACCTTTACGGGTCATTTGGGCATATTCCGCCGTGGCGCATTCATGCTGGCAAACGAGCTGCAACTGCCTGTTTGTCCGATAACCATCAACGGCACTTTCGACGTAATGCCACGCACCAAAGACTGGCATTTCCCTGTTTGGCACCCCCTCACACTCACCATTCACAAGCCCATAGAGCCGAAAGGTAAGGGTGCAGAGTTCGAGCAGGCAACCCTAAAAGAAGCTTACGAAAGCATAAACTGTGGCTTGGAAGAACAATACAAAGGCTTTGTGGAAAACCCCGACCAATAATTTGGCAAACCCAAAACAACGCCTCAAAACCAGCCAATAATCAGCAGAACAATCCCAACGTTCCACCTTTCCGCTTACTATATTATTCTTATTATGGTGTGAAGCATGTAAAATGGTTAAGAATGGTTCTGCAAGAAACGCACGAATCCTTACATTTCCATACGAAAGAAAAAGCAGATTGAACATAAGAAAAACGATAAACTACTCCCTGTAATAAAACAACGGTTTTTAAATAAAGCAGCCTCAGCTTTGCAAAGATAAAAGTTCTCGCTATTTCATTAGCGTGTTATTAAAAAAATATCCATAGGATTACTTGTTCAACCTGTTTTATTATACCGAACTAATGTAAATATTAAATATATATGAATACACAAACTATCACCTTCTTCGCTATTGCATTTGTTACTTTTATAGGCTTTATTATCTTTCGATTACGTATCAATTTTACCAAAATACAAGGGAAACGTGGTGAGAAAAGCGTTTCAAAAACCCTGATGCAATTACCTGACGAGTATATCATCTTCAATAATGTCTATATTCAAGAAAATGGAAGATACTCTCAGATAGACCATATAGTACTGTCCCCATATGGTATTTTTGTAATTGAAACTAAAAAATACAATGGGTGGATTTATGGTGGTGAAAAGGCTCCGTACTGGACACAGAACATCTATGGCACTAAATACGAATTCTATAATCCTTTACGACAAAACTACGGTCATGTTAAACAATTACAGTCTTTGTTTGGTTATCCTGTCCAGTTCTTCATACCAATTGTAGTATTCGTCGGTAATGCAACGATAAAGGGCAATTATCATAAGCACATTGTAATATACAAGGAAGAGCTGTTAAGTACAATTAGGCAATATAAGAATGTTATATTTAGGAATGACATATTGAAAGAGGCTGTCAATAAACTCTCATACTCAAGCTTTGAAACAAGCGAAACGGTATCTGAACATATAAAGCAAGTGAAAAACGAGATAAAAGAACGGAACACCACTATCCAGCAAGGTATATGTCCTCGCTGTGGAGGGGTGCTTGTTTATCGAGAAAGTAAATATGGAAGATTTTATGGCTGTAGTAACTATCCTAAATGTCGTTATACTCTAAACGAATCGTAAAATATTGACAACTTTCTCTTGCTTCGTTACTTTGGTTGCCTACTCGCTCAAAGACAAATACGAGTTGTTGAGCAAAGCGAAAAAAAGAAGCCACGCAAATTGTCGGTTTGCGTGGCTTTTGCAATTATTCTGTATGCTAATTTCTGCACTTTCGTTATTCTATCTATCCTTTTATCGGAATAAATATCAAAAGTCCGATTTAGTTCGTCATCGAGCAAAGTGCCGTGAATATTTCTCTGTCAGTTCCAGTGCATAAGATAGTTGGGTGTCCTTCCCTGATAAGAAATCATTGACCCGCATCGGTACAAGATAATCGGGAGCTACCCCTTTGCCCTCTAAAGGGAAACCCTTGGGGGAAGTAGTGAAACTATGGCCCACAGGAATCCGATAGAATATTCCATGCGAGGTTTTAAATAAGCATGGGTTTCCACCTGTATCGCCTGCTGAAGGTGTACCAACCAATACGGCATCACCGCTCTCCTTCATTGTAATGAGAAAACTCTCAGCCGAAGAGCAGGTGTAAGTACCCATCAGGATAATTACCTTGCCCTGATAACGGTTAGGAGAAGGCGACATTGAAGAACCATTCCAAATTACCTGTTCACTTGTTATCAGGTACTGCGCAATATTGTCGCCTATCCTACTGTTTCCTCCACCATTATTACGCATATCAACTATCAGGAATGGTAGCTTGCTTAGTTGTTTCAAAGCTTCATCGAACTTCGTATCAGCACCATCTTCCATACTTCTCACATCAATATATCCAACCTTTGAAGATAAGCTTTTCCATGTTACGCTTTGTCCCCCTGCCTTTGTGGGGAAATATTCAGATTGCAGACGAACTGTGAGCGTTAGTGGTTTGCCATGCCGAATAATACCAAGCGTCTTTATAGAGTCTGTATAACTACAGAGTATATCCTTTGCCGACCATAGGTAACGATAGGCATCAGTAGAAGCAGAGATATACTTGGTATTACGCATCACCCATTTTTTTGTTGGTACACCATCTACTGAAACAATCTCGTCTTTATCCTGCAATCCTGCCTTGACAGCAAAGTCCGATGGGTTATCAATAAATACACGATTCCCAATGACTGCGATGTTCCATCCTTGTATAAACCAAGGAGATTGTATGCAATAATCATTGGCATGAGCACATTTCAAATTGCCGAAGAATTCCATTATCAGCAATGAATAAGCCACCTTCGATTGCATGGTATCAATGCGCTGAAGGTATGTGTCGTGAAGCGAATCGAAGTTTATGTGTTTCTCATCTGTATATGGGTACCTATCCTTGACCAGTTCGAATATCTCTTCGAAATCATTTCTGAAATCTTTTGGCTCGACTGGTATCTTATCTGCATCATACCGTTGAATCTCCTCCATCTCAGCATGTCCACGGATTGGATACCACTTAATCAGAACATAAGCTGCAAACATAGCAACCATCAGTCCTAAAACAACGATGATAAATATAAAAAACTTCTTCATAGCATTTCAAGTATTATTAAATTGTGCCACAAAGTTACAAAATTTTTTTGTATCACGCATAGATAACAAAAGTATTTAGTAAGGTTAATGAAAGTATTTGGTGGCTTTCACTATGAGTATATAGCCATAGGCAAAGAGTTTATCAAGTTCCGTTTCTTTGGCTATCTTATTGATTACCGACCTTAACTCTTATTTGTTACCAGATAGAGTTATTCTATTTTCGAGCGAAACTCTCAGCAACATGTAATAACCTTAATGAAAATGCACAGTATCTCGTCCGCCCACAAGTTGTTGAGAACTTCACTCAAAAAACACCGCCCCCTCTCTATTACAGAAGTCTGCGCCTTCTCTCCTTCCTCCATACACACGATAAGCAGTCCGCGAATATGTAAATATTTTTCACAAGCATATCTATTGCATAACCACCTCGTTATCAACGCATTGCAAAACCTATTGTTTTGCATTCCAAAAGCGTAGGTTTTGCA
>OGWW01000255.1_pt1 | contig 36822 bp, 30 predicted proteins | sample 1576131 | NCBI WGS metagenome assembly OGWW01 (sample SAMEA3541576, study PRJEB24748) | human gut metagenome | biome: human gut; feature: human-associated habitat; material: faeces | place: China | collected 2012 | reverse complement strand
TGCCATAGCATCTGCTCTGGCAGGTGTATTCGGACTAAATTCCTGCATGAAATAGACCATGAGAGCAGGCAGTTTTTATCAGAACTATCGGGAGGTGCGCCTCCTGGTAGTTCATTGCAGCGCAACACGCTGCGACCGGAATTTCCAGGTAGAAGCTCTTCATCGCTGTCATCTGGCAAGAGGCTTCGCAAGCATCGGCTATCATTTCTACATCACACGGGATGGAGAAGTTCACGTCTGTCGACCGGTTCATCAGATCGGGGCGCACGCCACAGGATGGAATGATAAAAGCGTCGGCATCTGTTATGAAGGCGGGCTCAACGAGGACGGGCAACCGGCGGATACAAGGACCTATGCGCAGAAGTGTTCGCTACTCGATTTGCTAAGGCAACTGAAAACGGATTATCCAAAGGCGGAGATACTGGGGCATTATCAACTCAGCAGGTCAGTGCATAAGGCGTGTCCGTGCTTCGATGCAAAGTCAACATACAGTGAATTATAAAACGGAAAGACTCTGTTCTATCGGATTACAAATCCGATGGAACGGGATTTTACTCTATCACTATTATTGCCTTAGGAACCAGTGTGAAATGATATTTAGTTCTAAATTCTTGCAGTTGTTCGCGACACGAACACTGAAATTGCGGATGCCTGCAATTCGCAGGATAAGCATACCGCTTCTCAAAATCACGGTAATTATGGTTCCGGTTAAATATTTCTATAGTAGTGACCAACTGGCTGATTGCTTCCGAAAGCCATCCGCCGACACGAACATCTTTCAATTCTACAAAACTAATATTCCGGTCATAAAGAATCATGCCGTCACAAGTTTTTTCCATATCACCATTTGCCCGGTAAACAAGGATGTTCTTATCAACCGGCACAAACTGTATTCCCTTTCTTTTTATATTTTGAATGGTTGCAATCCATTTGTCTTCACAATCATTTAAAGAAGAAGTGTATGCAGGAGCTTCACCCTCTGGGTCACAAACTCCTAATATCTTATCGTATTTCACCTCTTCACAACGATAACCCTGTGACAAGAAATTTACTTTTGACATACCTCTTCAATCTCTAACAATTCATTGAACAAGTCGTTGGTCTCAGCCAAATAGTTGTTCAGGAAATTATTATCCGATGGCATGTTGTCGTAAGTCGGCAGTCGATGCACCTCTCCTTGCTCACTAATCTCGTAAACTACAACTTGTGCGCCGTTCACCTGGGCTGGTAAGGGAACTATCTTATCTAAACGCTCACATAAACTGTTGTCCTTCATCCTCCGGGTAATGCTGTCCGCCTTTATAGCCAAAGAGAGGTAGTTGATGATATAAGGACTATGCGTCGTTATCATTAATTGGTTACCTCCATCTGCCGCAAAAGCCAACAAACTATTCAAGACATTGCGTTGCGAAGAGGGAAACAGGTTTTGTTCCGGCTCTTCCACCACATTCAGCATGTATTTGTTCGAAACGTCCGCTGCCTGCTCTATCAACAGTTTTCGCACTTGCGGTTCCAGAGAATCATCCTTTAGTATCTCGTTAATCCTTTTCTGGATATTTTCCTTTTCTTTCAGGCTTTTATCATTTTTCTGAGGGTCACCGCTATAAGAAAGAGAACGTGACAGATAATCCAAAACGATGTGCATGGGAGTCACGGATTGCATACCGCTCGATGCTTCGTTCAGCCTTACCTTATATTCGTCTGTCTGTATCCAGGATATTTTATTCAGCGAATCATAGTGAAAATAGACGTGATTGACAGGCAAGTGTACATCTGCTTTTAAATTCTTACATGCCACGTCATATACTTCCAACAGAGAAGCCAAAGCTTGTGGAAGCCCTTTCACATTCTCCGCATTCTCCACTACACTCAGCAGGTTCCTTTCCGCCGGAATATAAATGATTTGCGGACGTTCGTATTCCGAATGGGAAATGGAAGTTACTTGTAATTTACTATTTTGATAAATCATCTCAAAGGCCGTGCCTTGGTAGTGCAGATATGTGTTCGTCGAGAAATAATTCTGCAAATTCTGGAAAGCACAATAGGTCTTGACGAAACGGTTGTATTGAGTAAGGTATTTAATAGAAAAATCACCACGTACAAGGGCTTTTTCAAGCCATGAGAAAGTTGAATACAATTTAGCGATGCAACTTTTTCCCACTCCTTGTGAACCACACAGAATAGTGATCTTAGAAATCGGCATAAAACCATCATTTTCCATAAAACCATTCCCTATGGGACCAAAGTTCTGTATTTTCAACTTTTTTTCAGTCATAACTTACCTTTGATTCTATATTTTTGCATAAACAGACCACAAATATAGTAATTTCACTATAAATATCACAGTCCGGTCTACTCTATCTTCCAAACTCCCAGCGCCCACCGTTCACTATCACATATCTTCCAGGCTCAGGCAGGCTGTCACAATTTCATAATTGAAGAATAACCTGGTACGCACAGTTTCCACTTTTTGTTGAAACCGCTCCGGCTTGAAATTTTTCCGCTGCCGTTTCACTTCAGCAATATACACCTTCGGCGCATCCGCCTCTATGGCGATAATATCTATTTCGTTCTGGTTCACCTCCTTGCCTTTTGACGTTTCCCACCAGGAGCCAATGCTTTTATAAATTTGCTTTTCCCTGAGTTGCTCACGAAAATAGCGTTCCAACGTCAAGCCTGAATAAGTCGGATAATCAGCCATCACGATGTCAGCCAGCTTTGCATACAATCCGGCTTGCACAAAATCCTGATACTTTATAACATACCTGAACCAAAAGCGCAGAAAGTTATCCGTTATTTCATACCGGACATTCTGACTCCCTTCCTTAGCAAGAACAGGCCTTTTCTTGGCAACAACCTCATAATCTTCTTCCAAACGTTGCAACAAGCCTCCCACACTGGCATTTCCGATAGATTCGGATATTTCGGAAGTCGTATTTTTACCTGCAGCAATGGCGGAGAGAATAGCATAATAGTTCCCATACTTCTTTCCAAACTCCTGGATAAGCAATACATTTCCTTCTTCAAGGAAAATTGAGTTCTCCTGTATGACAGAACCAATCATTCTTTTCATTGTGAAACAGCCCTTGTCCAACAAGATCTCAATGTATTTCGGAACTCCACCGGTAAGCGTGTACAAAGCCAACAAATCCTCATTTGAGTAATTCGGATGATAATCGGACAATATTTGTTTGAGAACCGTAGTCGTAAAAGGCCTTAATTTGATGATGCTGTCGCAACGCCCATATAAAGGTTCCCTGTATTCCAGGAATATTCTGTGCATAAGCGTATAGACGGAGCCACTGGCTATCAGATGAACATGAGTTATATCCTTGTATCTGTCCCATACATCTTGTATTCCGCTATATATGGATGAATCGATATAAAAAAATTCCTGAAACTCATCGATGACCAGATTAAAAGATTGATTCTTTCCCAATGTCATCAATGTTTCAAAGAGACTTACAAAGGAAGTAATTTCACGTGGGATATAGGTATTTAATGACCGGCTTGCCGTTTCGGCAAACAGTGAGCACAATGCGGCCTCATTGCTTCTCCTGACAAACAGATATACAGTAGGCGTATCTTCGCAACTTTTCAAAATCAGCTTTGTTTTGCCAATGCGCCTGCGCCCGGTTAAAACCGTCATCTGAGAGTGGCTGTTGAAAGCGACATCCCTTGTCTGAGCCAATAGCTCTAATTCCTGTTTTCTATCATAAAATATCATAAGGCTTATACTTTTTCCGCCGCCGCTATTTTCGCAGCTGCGGAGTTTCATGCAAATATAACCCTTTATCTGATAAAATCATTCAATTTCATATTCATTTATCTCTTCATGCTGAAGGCTGATTTTATATCGTCCCTGAATCCACATGAATATTCTGACCGGTTATTGAGCAAGCCTTATCAGATAATAAGAAAACAACAGTTTCGGCAACAGAACGGATTGACGTCGCTTTTTTCAAAGATGTACGTTTATAAATTCTATCTTTTTGATCTTGTGATAGAGTAGAACTCATTGCCGTTTCCATAAATCCAGGTACCACAACATTGGAACGGATACCCAGTTCGCCCCATTCTCGGGCTGTATCTTTTGAGAATGCCTCCAAAGCTCCTTTACTCGACGCATACATTGCCAATCCTTTATAGCCGGTATGGACACTGATGGAAGAGATATGAACAATACACCCGCAAGTATGATGCAGCAACATATTCCTTAATACATATTTGGTTATCATCATGGGGGTAAACACATTGACCGCATACATAGTCTGCAACTTAGGCAAACTCAAATTAGTGACAATATCATCGTAAGCCATTGCCGCATTGTTTACAAAGCCATGCAATTGAATTTTACCGGATATGAACTCCTTAAAAATAGAGATACGAATGCAGTCCGAATCGCTCAAATCAACGCTTTTAAAAAACAGCCTGCCGGAATATGTTTTTTCTAAAGCAATGAATTCGTCCGAATAGCCGCGAGCCACTCCATATACACAATGCCCTTGCGCCAGTAATATCTCGCAGATTTCAAGTCCTACGCCACGCGAACAGCCTGTTACTAAATAATTCATAATCTTTTCAATTTTCCTGTACGGGTCAGTGACAGAGTTTCTACAAATTTAAAATAACGGGGTATCTTGAAGTCTTGCAGGCAGTCCTTCAATTGATTCCGGATTTCTACTTCTTCCAACACAGAAGATGGTTCCAACCTTACTTCCGCACAAAGTATATTCCCCAAAACGGAATTTGACCTACCGTATACCCTGACCTGGCTTATTCCGGCAATGGAGAGCAAAGTGCTTTCCACTTCACCCGGATTAACCTTATAACCTCCTATATTGATCAGTTCATTTTTACGACTTTTAAACTTAAAAGTGTTTCGCTCATCATCCTGCCATTCTACCAAATCGCCTGAGGGATAATAATCGCCTATCAATTGAAAATGCTCCGACTTACCCAATAACGATTTATGGATGAACAGTTCGTCTTCTTCCACCCTGATTTTATTTCTGATGGCTTCGGGTATCCGAAAACAATCGCCTTGGGCTACGAACAAGCTCCCCGCCTCTGTAGAGGCATAGATATTATTTATCTTCGCCATCGGAAATATTTTTTTGATGGAGTCGTACAACTGGCTCTCCGACCTTTCACCTCCCAATGTTACTCTGACTACCGACGGATAAGCAGATTCACAGGGAAGCAATAAACGATAAAAGGTAGGCGTGGCGGAAATGTGGGTTACTTGAAACTCATGAATCAACCGGTATATTTCCGAACGGGAAAAATTGAATACATTAATCAACGTATTGCCATTCGCAAAAGCTTGAAAAAAGACCTGTAATCCCGCCATATGTGTAGGATTATAAGCATAAGCCCATGTCTGTTCCTCATAACAGTTTCCAGTCCTCAAAAATCGTGTTAAAGAAGAAATAGTATGTACCACTTTTTTAGGTTGCCCCGTTGTCCCGGATGTGAATATGGTTATTTCCGAACTTGAATGCAAAATAGCTTTTACTATTTCTTCCGCCGAATTGTAATGGCAAGGCTCTAAGGGAAAGGCCACATTCACATCTCTTTCCTTTACATCCTCTATCTCATCCGAATTCAGATCGGCATCCAATAGAACCAATGGTTGATTGGAAGCTAACGCACTCAACAGATTTACAAAATAGGGAAATAAATCTTTATTCTTGAATAAAGGATAATATTCCTGTTTCCGGTTAATCGCATCTACCAAATCAGCGTAAGTGAAACGTCGGGACTTATCTATCAGAAAGAATTCCATTTATTTTTCTAATTTAGCAAGCACTTCACCAACGGTATTTACTAAACCGTCTTCAAAAATATCAATTTCAAATTCATCTTCGATATGTACGGTTAATTCAGCCAAATCGAAAGAGGTAAGTCCCAAATCATTGCGCAGGTTGGATGAAGCGTCTAATGATTGAAGCGTGGTCAGACCTTTTGAAACTCTTATCCGATTTACGATCGATAAAACTTTTTCTTCCATTTTTTTAATTAGCTATTAATAGGTACGTAAAATTTCGTTGTTGATAGATTTGCGGCTACACTCCCCCACGACAAACCTACTCCGAAACCGCTCATGAGAACCTTCGATAAGTCATAGCCATGTTCACGGGAACACAGGTCGCTCAGTAGTAATGGAATCGATGACGGACCGGTATTCCCATAATTCGCTACATTTACAGGAACCTTATCTACAGGTACTTTCAATCGCTTGCGAACATTGTCGACCATAAACTTATTGGCTTGATGAAGTGCGAACAAACCTACAGTTTCTTTATCCCATCGCATGTCTTCCAACAGTCCGTTTACATTTTTCGGAACATTACTAATAGCAAAATTGAATAATCCCAACCCATCCATATACAAATCATTGAGAGTGCGTCCATTTTGATCTTCATCCCATGCTAACGCAGAGGATTGTTCCGAAACGGGAGTCCTGAAACCACCGGCAGGTACAATCAGACGATTGGCCCCACTGCCATCCGACTGAATATGAAATCCCATCGAATGACTTCCTTGCGTTACCATAGTTGCCGTACCACAATCGCCGAATACCATCCTTAATGACTTATCGTGTTCATTGATGATTCGGGAGGTCGTATCGCCGGTCAGTAACAAAACATTCGCACATGCGCCGCTATGAATCCACAAAGCGGCCTGAAACAGCCCATAGATATAGCCGGAACATCCATAGTGCACATCCATACAGACGGTATCCTTTGTCAGTCCCAACCGTTCCTGAAGACATATAGAAGTAGAGGGTAGCAAATAGTCGCAAGTTTGAGAGACAAAAACAATCCCATCGATTGTCGATTTATCAATCGATTCTTGACTTATGAGATATTCCGCTGCCTTCCGGCACATATCCGAAGATGTCATATCCTCACTGGCAATGCGCACTCTTTCCACTCCGGTAGCTTTCATTATATTGTTAACTTCCGAATGGCCGTAAATATCCGCATAGGATGTCATTTCAACGCTATTCTCCGGAAGCCAAGCTACCAAGGAACTTATTTGAATATTGTTTACTATTATTTTCATTTTAACTACTGCAATGTAAACCCTCCATCCATCACCAACTCCGCCCCGGTAGTAAATCCGGATGCGTCGCTCAACAAATAAACAATGCCATAAGCCACTTCTTCGGGACGTCCGAACCTTTTCAGGGGGTATTGTTGGCGCTCTACATCCAAGTCTTCTTTTGTAACCATTCCTCCATCCAGAATATGCGTTTCTATCATGCCGGGACAGACAGAGTTTACACGAATCTGCCTTGCCGCCAGTTCCAGTGCCGCATTCTTCACAAAGCCGCAGATGGCGGATTTACTAGTGCTATAGAGCGTATTCCCGGGCGCCGCAATGTATTTGCCGGAGATAGAAGAAGTAAATACAACGGAAGCCCCCTTCACAAGCTTCTTTTTCCGGAGCAGGCGTTGCATCAGTAAAATGGGGGCGACGGTGTTAATCTCCAACATACGGGACAATTCTTCTCTATTAATAAAAAGGACTGGGAACAGATCGTTAATTCCCGCATTGTTGACCAGCCCGTCCAGCACCGGAGTCTGTTCCACCAGATGGTCCAGTTGGGCGTCGTCGGACAGGTCGGCCACGATCATCGCATGTCCTTCTCCTTCCAATTGCCCAAGTGTCTCTTTCAGGCGTTCTTCATTCCTGCCGGTTACTATGACCCTTGCTCCCATACGCGAACATTCGATGGCGGCGGCCCGTCCGATGCCGGAAGAAGCGCCTGTAACAAGGATGGTTTTGCCTTGCAGGGTGAAAGGATTGTACATTACCGTTTATTCTTTAAGATTTGATACAACTCATTCACGGTGCCCGCCTTACGTATGTCTTCCCCTTTCAGAAGGATTTCATATTCATCAGCCACCATCGCCATTACCGACAAGGCCGTCAGTGACGACCATTCATACAATTCTCTAAAATTCGTATCCGCCTGGATTTCATTGGGGTCAGTATCCTCAAAGAGCTCCGCGAACTTTTTGATAAATTCTTGTAATTCCATATTTATCTATTTTTATTGATTCTCCTACTTACTTCTCTTCCCCTTCACCACAATGTTTCCCACTGCCTTCCAGAAATACCTCCAATCCGTAAGGAAGGGATTTTGAAAATAAGCCTCCAGATAACGCCGTTCGCTTTCCTGTATTTCCTGTAGCGTCTCAGGCATGTCGGCATAAAAGGGGGGAAGAAGCCCCGGCTTGGTACGGATGCGTAGTTCCTGTAGTTCCCGGGAATAGAGGCTGAAATAATGGTTGCTTAGCGGGCGGACGCCCACCAGCTTCAGGTCGCCTTTGAACCAGTTCAGAAGCATGGGGAGCTCGTCCAGCCAGGTTTTGCGCAGGAATTTCCCCAGCGTGCTCACCCGGTAGTCGTCGGCAATCTTGCCACCGGCACAAAGTCCCTCTTGCTTATAAATATAAGGTTGAAGATATTCGGAATAAGCGTGCATGGTGCGGAACTTGTAAACACCGATAGTCTCGCCATTCTTCCCCTTACGCTTCAGGCGGATCAGGAGCCCATTGGAAGGGGTGTCGTCCCGAATAGGGTCTTTCACTTTAATGGCTATCACATAAAACTCCCCTTGGGTGATTTCCTCATGCACCACGTCGAAACCCGCCCGATAGAGTCTTCCCAGTACCTCCACACGGGTGAGGGCTCGCTTCGTCCCATGGGTCACCCTATAATAGAGCCCTCTGGTGAGGGGCATTTTAGGAAATATCCGATGCCAGCAATAATCCAACACATAGAGGATGTGATTGATGACCGGAGGCGTCTGCCGCATGATTTTCTCTCTGCGGATGCCGGAAGTGGTGCAATGACAAGCAATGCCTCCCCCGGCATCGAGGCAATAGTTAGAATAGGAAAAAAAAGTATTCAAATGCCGGATTTTATTCAGGGAACACACATGGACAATCAATGCGGGAGTTCTGGTCTTATGGACAAGAATCGCTTCCGGATTGGATGAGTCGAGCAGAATCGTATCCGAAGCGAACAAGTGCGGATGCTCTTTGAGCCACGCCACCACTCCTTGTTCTCCTTTTTTCTCCCGGGTGAGGCTCAACAGCATGTCAATATCCTGAATCCGGATTTTTTCTGCCATTTCATTTTCACTCCGTACACCCGCCTCCGTCACATCTTCAAGCAAAGGCTCTTCGTAGAAATAAGGAATCTTCCTGTACACGAAGGTACGGAGCAGCCCATAAAGGCTCCACTCAAGCAGGGTAATGATTCCCGTAGCTACGAGTATGGAATGGTCCGCCTCATAGCCCGGAACAAAATGCCGGTAAAGAAAGTAAATGGATAAACCGGAGAAGACATTCAGCGTAAAGACTCCCAGCAGCGCATAGCGAATCCGCTTATAGGAATCGAATTGCAGCTTCCGGGATACGCCTCCCAAAATCACCCATACTACAGCCGACAGCACCAACCAGTACCAACGGGGCAAAGTACCGAAATAACGGGCCAGCCAGAAAGCAAACAGGGCGATCAGAAGGTCGAGACAGAGGATGCCGGATTCACGACGGAAAGAGAAATGCATAAAGAGAGAATGATTCTGAACTCTAAGTATTTATCACAAATTTACAATCTATTTTTTGGCAATAAAGGTCAGGATACCTTCGCAGACACTATCGATGTCTTCCTCGCTGATGTAGGGATGAATGGGCAGGGACAAGACGGTGTGGCATAGTTGTTCGGCTACGGGACAACTGCCGACGGGAACCTTCAAGTTCTTATAAGCCGTCTGGTCATGCATGGGCGTAGGGTAATAAACCATCGTGGGAATGCCTTGCTCCTTCAGTACGGCCTGCAGGGCGTCACGCTGCTCTTTGCTGTCCAGACGAATGGTGTATTGCGCCCAGCTGGAATAATAGCCTTCGGGAACGACCGGAGTTTTGACTTTACCCTGCAACTTTTCCGTATATCGGGCGGCTGCCCGGTTGATGTCAGCCACTTCATATTCACGGAACGCTTTCAGCTTGATCTTCAGAACCGCCGCTTGCAAAGTGTCCAGACGGGAATTCATGCCAATGCGGACATTGTCGTACTTAAACTGTCCCTTCCCATGCACACGATAGGAGTCGAGCAACGCCGCCCACTCATCGTTATCGGTAAATACGGCACCGCCATCGCCATAACATCCCAAAGGCTTGGCGGGAAAAAAAGAGGTGGTGGAAATATCTCCGAAGCCGCAGGCTTTTTTCCCGCTGATTTCTCCGCCGAAACCTTGCGCTCCGTCTTCCAGAATCAATAAACGATAGGTATCGGCTATTTTTCTGATTCTCGGATAATCAGCCGGCAACCCGAACAAATCGACCGTGATAATAACCTTCGGGGTCAATTCCCCTTTAGCCACCGTTTCTCCTATTTTTTCTTCCAGGTCGGCGGCATCGAGGTTGAAAGTGTCTTTATCCACATCTACGAAAACGGGAGTGGCGCCTTCCAGGGAAACGACTTCGGCGGAAGAGAAAAAGGTGAAGTCCGGAACAAACACGGCATCTCCCTTGCCGATGCCCCACGTTTTGAGGGCAAGGGTGAGGGCATCCGTGCCGTTGGCACAGGAAACGCAGTGTTTCACGCCTACATAAGCCGCCAATTCGGCTTCCAACTCTTTCACCGGCTTGCCCATAATGAAAGCAGCGGAAGCTGCCGTATCTGTCAGGGCAGCGTCCATATCTTGTTTCAGTACCTGGTACTGCTTCTTTAAATCTCTGAATTGCATAATTTTATATAGTTTTATTTATGGGAATCAATCGTTCGTTTTCTTCCTTGTATTTCCGGCCGCACTTGCAAACGAGGGAAGCATCGAGCCGCTCGCCACATTCGCACACCCATCCTATCCGGCGGGCAGGCACGCCTGCCATGAGGGCGTAGTCTTTCACATCTTTCGTCACCACGGCACCGGCGGCTATCAAGGCGCTCCGGCCTACGGTATGCCCGCAAACGATGGTGGAATTGGCTCCTAAAGAAGCGCCTTCCTTAATCAAGGTGGGGGCATACACGCCATGCACCGGAAAATGCGCGCGGGGGGTGGTGACATTGGTGAACACGCACGACGGGCCGCAAAACACATTATCTTCCAGTTCCACACCTTCGTAAACGGAAACATTATTCTGGATGCGCACACCGTTGCCTATTTTCACATGATTGGCAATATTCACATTCTGTCCCAAGGAACAGTTTTCGCCCACGACGGCACCTTGCTGGATATGGGTGAAATGCCACACTTTGGTACCTTTGCCTATCTGCGCCCCTTCATCCACATAACTACTGGGATGAACGAAATAATCTTTGGGAGTTTCCATTATTTTTCTACTAATTTTTGTACGGTTTCCAACACTTTCACGACCTCATAACCGGCTGCGCCATCGTTTATTCCGATGGCAGTATCCAGATGTTCCACAAAATACTTCAATTCCTCTTCCAAAGGCATTTTAGGTTCATAAGGAATGATTTCATCGGGATTCTCCACCTTCACCGGGACGCCGTTTTCAAAGTCGATCCGCTTGTTATAGAAGTGAATCTCCTTTTCGCTGGTGGAATCGTCGAAAGAAATCATGCCTTTGCTACCCACCACTACCAGCAACTGCTGTTTGTAGGGATGAAGCCAGGACACATAGATATGGGCATGTACGTGATGGGGGTATTCCAGCTGCGTCAAGGTCGTATCGAAAACTTTATCCTGAAGGAATTTAGCTCCCCGGGCTTCAATCTTCACGGCCGCACCGCCCGTCAGGTAATCGAGTATCGAAATATCGTGCGGGGCGAAAGAAGAGAAAACACTCTCTTCGGTACGCACCGTGCCCAGATTCAGGCGATTGGAATAGAGGTAGAACAGTTTGCCCAGCTTGCCGCTTTCAATCACTTCCTTGATTTTGCGATAGGCGGGATGGAACAGCAGCACGTGCCCCACCATCAGGCGCGAGCTTGTGCGCCCGGCAAGCTCTACCAGCTCCCGGGATTGCGCGGAAGTCAGCGTCATGGGCTTTTCCATCAGTACATGCAAACCGCTTTCCAACAGTTTTTTTCCGATGGGATAATGCAGTTCGGCAGGAAGGGCTACCGTGTACCCGTCATACCGGGCGGCAATGGCCTCTTCCACGTCAGTATATCCTTTCACTCCGGGATATTCATCCAGGAAAGCGTTTAAGCGGGCGGAATCGGACTCTACAATGGCAGCCAGGCAACCCAGCCCAAAAAGGGTGCGGATATGGTTCTTCCCCCATCGGCCGCCACCAATTACACAGATATTCTTTTTCATTGGGATAGCATATATTTACAGGACTTCGATATTCGTTCGTTCCTTCACTTGTGTCATCACGTTCTTCGTGTCGAAGATGGCCCTGGCATATTGCTGCACGAAATCATAGTCCACGTTGGTGTGGGCGGCGGTCACCACCACCAGGTCGGTTTGTTGCAACAAAGCGGCGGTCAGAGCGGGCTCTCCTTTCTTCATCTTGCCTTGTCGCTTGTATTGGGGGATATAGGGATCGTAGAATGAGACCACAGCCCCCGTTTTCTCCAATTCTTCTATTACCCGGAGGGCGGGACTTTCACGGCAGTCGTCGATATCCTGTTTATAGGCGATGCCCAACACCAATACCCGCGCGCCTTTCAGGGATTTATCGTGCCGGTTGAGAATTTTCCCGCAACGTTCCACGGTGTATTCCGGCATGCGGTCGTTCACCATCATGGAAGCTTCGATCATGGAAGTGTGGAAACCGTATTCACGGGCTTTCCAAGTCAGATAATAAGGATCGAGGGGGATGCAATGACCGCCCAGTCCGGGACCGGGATAGAAAGGAGTGAAACCGAACGGTTTGGTTTTGGCAGCCTCAATCACTTCCCAAAGATTGATATTCATGCGGTTGCACAAAATGGCAAGCTCATTAATCAGCCCGATATTGATGTTCCGATAGGTGTTTTCAAGAATCTTAGTCATCTCGGCTACCGCCGGAGAAGAAACCGTATGCACTTTATCGCCCAGAACAGCTCCATAGACAGCTGCAATTACCTCACGGGCATCTTCGCCGATGGCGCCCACCACTTTGGGGGTATTTTTTGTTTTATAGATAAGGTTGCCCGGATCCACTCTTTCCGGAGAGAAACCCAAATAGAAATCTTTACCGCAGGTAAGTCCGGAACCTTTTTCAAGGAGAGGCCTGATGAGTTCCTCCGTGGTTCCGGGATAAGTGGTGGATTCCAGGACGACCATTGTATTCGGGCTGAGATGTTCGGCAATGGCTTTAGCGGAAGATTCCACATAGCTGATGTCGGGTTGCTGGTGTGCATCCAGGGGAGTAGGCACGCAGATGGCTATAAAATCGACATCCTTCACGAACGAGAAATCAGTAGTGGCGGAGAGCATGCCATCGGCAACCAATTGTGTCAGTTCGGCATCCACCACATCGCCAATGTAGTTGTGTCCCTCGTTCACCATTTTCACTTTGTCTGCCTGCACATCAAAACCGATAGTTTTGAATCCAGCCTTGGCTTTTTCTACGGCGAGAGGCAGGCCTACATAGCCCAGGCCCACTACACCTACCACAATTTGTTTTCCCGCAATGCGGGAAAGTAGTTCTTCTTTCATTTTATATTGTTTATTTCGCTTTTGATAAGTAAACGCAGATAACTGCGAGGGACGCGTATGCTGGCAGACAGTACCCCTTGCATGCGAATCACCACATAAGTATGGTTGCCCATACTGGCCACTTCACCTTCTATACCGCAAAGTTCTCCTTTAATGATTTGTACGGGAGCGCCCAAGGTCAGTTGTTTGTTTTCAAAACACACTTTATCGGGCATAAGGTTCATGACCAACATAAAATCCTCCATCTGTTTGTCAGGAACGACTAACATCTGATGGGTACAAAAATCACGCATATAGTAGAGACGCACATAGCAGTTGTTGACGATGTCGCAAGCCCGTTGCTTAGTGGCATGCACAAAAATAAGGTTTTGAATCATCGGAACTTCCACATTACGACGGCGGTCTCTCAAGATACGGACTGTGAATTGTGTGGGAAGATAATATTCGATGTTTAATTTTTCTAATACCGTCCGTGTCGTCAGTACTTGATTATTTTTGGTACGGGCTGCGAACCAAAAAGATTTATGTTCAGTCATTTATGTTTTATTTTTAGAAGAAAAAACCTTGATTCAGGGTGCACTTCGTGGTTCGTACGATACAGTTTTTATCGAACGAACCATAAATTTTTTCTCTTATTTGTTTGCGTATAAAAGGACGGTTAAAACGATATTTTGTGTCTTTTAATCGTTCGTTTAATGGACGTCAAAATTTAAGAAAAAGAGGGTTCGGCACAACCATAAAAAGATGAGTATACAAAATATACATATTTACAACATTTTTATACTGATTATTAGTATTATAACTATAAAATAGCATATTTGCTAAAATAGTTTTATTAAACATTTTGTTCTTTAAAAAATACTTCATACCTTTGTGCCCATTAAACGAACGTTTTTTGGACACCCTCTTTTTTACTCATAAAACCACTGATTATCAACACATTTGCATCAAAACAAGAAGTTCTCCTTTAACATTTCCATCTTACTCCAAAAGAAGATATTACCTTCACCGTCTTTTACATTTAGCGCATATCACACTATTAATTTAAATCATAAAAATTATGGTACAGAAAAAGAGACTGAAAGTCTTTTAAAAAGGGGCGGAAAAGTTAAATGAATCTACCTTAACAAACAGTAAATCTGTAACTAAGCGTAAACCGGGAAGACCAAAAAACGGAATCATTAAAGGAAAATACACCCGCAAACCCGTCAGCCTATTGACGATTTTCACATTAAATCCGTCAGTCTATTGACGAATTTTACATTAAAATCGTCAATAGAAAATTTATTTGTAGCTTCTTATGAAGTAAGAAACAAAGAGGGTTACTTGAAATTCATTTCATAAGGAAGCCGTATCATCATTTTGTCACTTTGAACGTAGCATTATAGAATAGCATATTTTAGTCAGACAGAGGTATGAAATGAAAAAATTCCCGTTCCTTCACGATATCACATCGGGGAAGACGGGAACCTTTTTTCCTTAATAAAAGTGGTTACGTAATTATGACTAACTAATTCATTAAATCTGATGTTGCAAAAGTAGAGCATTTGCGGAGATACCACAATCCCTAAAACAAGGTATAATGAAAGAGGTTAGTAGCCATAATTAGGTATTTACCGGACAGAAAGCCCTATTTTCTAATGAATCTATATTCTTCAGCCAAGAGTTCTTCACAAGAACCAGCAATATATCGGATCATTTCCAAACCTTTTTTTCGGGAAATACGAATACTTTCTCCCACAATAAGCATGTCTTCAAGACTCGGATTCCCCTGATTATTAACAGAAGTGGCATGTTCCCCATTATACCCGCCACTGCACTGGGTTAAATCGTAAGCAGGAGCTAACGACCAAATACCTTCCCGACAAATGAAAGCGAAGTTTTTAGCATGATCATCTTTATTTTCAGTCAACACATTGAATACCATACGGCAAAACATTTCATCAACCTGTTTCGGATCTTGTGACAGATAACCAGTTAGATGAAGCAATGTTTTATATTCTAACCTAGGCTGTAATATAGATTCACTCAAAAGTGCTCCGGCAGTAGCGATGTGTAGCCTCCATCCATCCTCTACATCAAAACGCTTACTTGCAAAATATTTTCCCTCCATCAGTTTAAAATCAGGTACAGTAATTCCACATTTACGGGCAATCTCATTATACCTATATTCCATTATACCCATATCTTTAGGATCATAAGTATGCCGGAACTTTACCAACCAAGAACCTTCATTATCCTGCAATAAGCATTTGGGACGGCAACCTCCAGAGTTACCACTGTTAAAGTAAAGCACCTCTTCATCTTTATCTGATTTTTCAGATAACACATCCAAGGCCATTTGCTGGAGACTATCCAATTCAGGAAGAGCTTTTTCTTCACCTACATACGTTTCCGGAATATAGCATAAGGCTCCCATACCTGAAGTTCCAACAATACTCAATCTTTGCAAAGGAGTTAGCTCACCATCATTCACCCCTTGTTTTTTTAATAAACGATTAAGCAAATAGCGCCCGTAACCATCAGGTAGACTATCCTCGAAAATGCCGAAATTCCCCCAGAAAGGCTCTGGTTTAGCAATGAATAGATCTGATTTTAAAGGCAAATCAAGTGGGGATATAGAAAATCCATTAGCTAACCATTCTTTATCATATTGAAATGCACACAAACGATTATCGGGTGTCATACTAAGCGCTCCGACAGTCCGGTCATGATAGGTCACTGTTAGTTTATTTACCAATTTCATTACGCCCCTTCTTCCTGTTTTTATTTTTATTAATCATTTCTAATTCCTCCATCGTACTGTATAATGGTTCGGATAAGAGTTCTTTTACTGCTTTGGAATACCCCAAAGCTTTTGCTAAAGCTACATAGGATGCCAATGAAATAGTATATTTTTGCTCAAATTTAGCAATAGTAGGAGTAGGAACACCACTAAGTTCGGTAAGGGCTTCCCGTGAAAGCCCTTTCTCAAGTCTGCGCTTTTGTATATTCCGGGCAAGAACAGCTAACAACTCTTCAACAGTATCTATATCAAAATTGTAAAGTAATGGCATACTATTGTATTTGATTAATGAAAAAATCCTTGTATTTAGATATGATAGTATCTAAATACAAAGATAGCTTCTTTAACCCAAGAATCAAAATATCTATATCTCTATTTATACCTGAAAGCCAATATATAATACACAATCAGTACTATCGCCAGCAGACAACCGACACCGGCTGTGAGCATATTGCACAACCCCTGCGGAATGCCATATTCTACCTCTACCTTATTAAAAACAAGGACAAGGAAAAGCAAGACTATCATGATGTTCAGCACCCGGGCAAAACGAATTGCCAGAAAAAATTGTGTGGCAACATTTTGTTGGGTGATGCGTACCGGAAAATGCACAAAACGGATAGGCAGGTAGGCTGTGGCACCTATAGCCAGAAAGCTGAAAGTACCAAGTCCGGCAGACAAAAGAGAGAAGTTTGCCGTTACTTTATCTTCCACATGAAGATAAACCCATATTGCACATACCCAGGCAGCAACTGCAAATAGCGCAGCCACACCTTCCATCATGCGATCCACAACAGTAGGATGTATGCGGATACCGGAGAATTCTTTAGCTGAATAAGGACCCAAATTTAACATAAGTACTTTTAAGAGATTTATGATTAGACAATTATTCTTCTAAGGCTTCAGATTCCTGAGGCGGAGGAGCATTTTTAATCTTCTTCATCCGCCCGCTCTTCCTCAACGCCTCAGCAATAATCCACTGAAGCTGTCCGTTAGTACTGCGAAACTCATCGGCTGCCCACTTTTCGAGAGCATCCATGGTCGCAGCGTCTACACGCAGGACAAAGCTTTTGGTTGAAGTTTCTTTTTTAGCCACGATTCTATTTTATAATTTAATGATTTACAAATTATAGCTGAATTTATATTATAACAAATTCCCGTTACGGATAAATGACGCGATATCATCCATTACATATCCAACTACAGGCGACTCACGCTCATACTCAAATGGAGTAGCTTTTCCACTCCCCTCCTGCAATATATGATTGAGTTTGGGGTAAGATTTAAAGAAAGCATTCTTATTACGCAGTAGGCCAAAACGCCATAATCCAAAATCTTCCATAGTGACCTGATAATCACGTTCACCTTGCAATATAAGCATAGGCAAAGTAAGTTTAACAGCTACTTCCACAGGTTTATAGGCGTTGGCAAATTCCCAGTAAAAACGAGGAATGTCCAGCAACAAAGGAATCTTATCATCAAACTCCGATGTACCCAGCTTCTTTATATTATCCGCCTGCTTCTTTATTTCTGCAATCTGCTTTTTAGCACTGTCAGAAGAATCCTTCAAAGAAGATATATAAGTTACTTGTTCAACGATAGCATCTTCAAACGGACGAGCTAAAGCGGCAACTAGAATAATACCTGCCAGTCCATCCGCCTGTTCCGCTATACGGGGAGCAAGCGTAGCGCCCAGACTATGGCCTAACACATAAATACTATCCGAATCAACCTCCGGTAATGTCTTTGCCCAGGCTGCAATGGCTACGGCATCATCAACACTTTCGGTGTCATAATCAATTACCCGACCTTCCGGAACACAAGCCGCACCATAAGCTTTTGTACGTTTTTCATAACGCAGTGTTGCAATGCCACGCTCCGCCAGTCCCCAAGCCAAATCACGAAAAGGCTTATTCGGTCCAACCGTTTCATCACGATCCTGCGGACCGGAACCATGCACAAAGATTACCACAGGAACTTTCCTCTTTCCTACAGGCAACGTCAAGGTGCCGGGCAGTTTAAAACCGTCTGCCCCCACCGTTACATCCCGTTCAAGCATCTTCTCTTTATTATAAACTACCGGTCGTGCCGTAGACGCAGCAGGCACAGGCATCAAGCGGATTGTATTCATTTTGCCATCAGCATCAAATGATAACAAAAAACGTAGACTATAGCGTTCAAACTTCAAGTCGGAATGATAAAGCGTAATGCCTTGTGCACTTTCCTTCTGCCATTCTCCTTTAGACTGGAGTTGGCCGAATTGCTTTTCCGACTGTTTAAACATATCCTTGAAGACTTCCGGAGATAATTTCTCCTGCAGTTCTTCTGTTAAAAGGGCATGAATACTGTCACCCTGATTCGCTACAAACAACTCGTATACATGCTTGGCACGGTCCATATCTGCATCCTGTGCAAAAACCGCTGCCACATGCCCCAGTAGTAAGCCGAGCACTAATGCCCACTTATATAGAAAAGAAAAGTTCATACTATTTTTGATTAATGATTCAATGTACCTGTATTTACAACTGGTTGTGCAGCCTCATCAGCACAGAGCACTACCAACAAGTTGCTGACCATAGCCGCCTTTTTTTCTTCGTCCAGTTCAACAATCTCCTCCTCAGAAAGTTTATGCAAGGCCATTTTTACCATGGAAACAGCACCTTCCACTATTTTTTCACGGGCAGAGATAATAGCCGAAGCCTGTTGACGGCGAAGCATCACCGCAGCAATCTCGGGCGCATAGGCCAGATAGTTGATACGTGCTTCTACCACTTCCATACCTGCCATTGCAAGGCGTTCGTTCAACTTCTGTTCTAACTGCTCATTGATTTCCTCGCCACCGGAACGGAGAGTCAGCCCCTCAGCATCCGCTTCATTATCATCATAAGCATATTGTCCGGCCACCTGGCGCAGAGCTGCATCGCTCTGTATCTTCACAAAGTTCTCAAAAGCGTTCATCCTATTGGCAACCGCATTACCTATAGTAATCTGGTTAGCATTCCCCGACGTATGACCTGAAGATGCCATCGTCTGTGAGTCAATCTCAAACATAGCCTTATAGGTATCTTTGAGTTTCCATACCAATACCAAACCGATGAGAATAGGATTGCCAATCTTATCATTTACTTTGATAGGTTCCACATCCAGATTACGGGCACGGAGAGAAAGTTTCTTCTTATCCAGAAATGGATTCACCCAGAAAAATCCTGTTTCCTTAAACGTTCCCTTGTATTTACCGAAGAAAACCATAGCCCGGGCTTCGTTCGGTTCCAATTGCATATAGCCGGCAAACATAACCAGCCATACAAGACAGAGAATACCGGCCACAACTGCCGTCGGAACACAGGTAATAAAACCAAAGTAGATAAGTGCTGGCAATACAATAAGATGAATAAATAAGCTTAAGAAGCCGTTCATCTTAAAACCGTTGAAATCCTTTTCTTTTGTTTCCATACTTTATAGATTTAATTGATATCATTTTGATATCACAAATATATCGAATTATCAAGCATATAAACAAGCAATCTAAGAAGATTTTCCGGGGAATTAAAGAATATTAAGGAAGAGAGTAGTTTTTGTTGTATATTTGCATAAGAAAACTCAATCAGTCATACAATGAGAAAGTACATTCTATCACAAACTATTTATTTACTGCTATTTATACTCTTCATTACCTGTAAAGCTGCTGCCCAACCAGTGTGCCAGATACAACATTTCTCTGCTTACAATGGATTAGCACAGCGAACGGTAACGAACATCGTACAAGATTCAAAAGGGCTTATCTGGTTCTCAACCTGGAATGGTCTGAATAAATTCGACGGGTATACCTTCAAAAATTACAAAGCATTTCCAGGAGACGGCTCCAACCTGACGAGCAACCGCCTATCTTCCATCACTCAGACTCAGACTTGTGACATCTGGTGTCAGACTTATGATCTCCGCGTTTATCTGTTCGATACACGTAGCGAGAAGTTTATAGATGTTCTGCGTCCTTACGAAAATCAGAACAAACAAACGTATGCCGTACGTACCATTTATGCTCTACCAAAGGGTATCAGCTGGATTCTGTGCGAACAGGAAGCATTCCGAATCGACGAACTGAGTTGTAAAGAAGGAGAAGGTATCACTCTTTACAGTCCGGAACAGAAGAATCTGAAAGGGAGTCACATTATCACTGTACATCAGGACAGTGAAGGAGATGAGTGGATCCTAACTGATAAAGGAATATCCATCATCGGCAAAAAGAATATTGAATCGGATATACCGTTCAAGAGCATTAAAGAAAATAATGGTAAGATATATCTGGTATCCAATGATAATCAATTGGTGATATATAATCCCCAGACACAGCAATTACAGTTCAATGAAGCACCTTTCCTCTCTTCTAATACCATTAATTCCATGCAGAATCTCGGCAAAGATAGTATTGGGCTTTGTACAGATGAAGGTTTATATATCTTTTTTGCCGGAGAAGGCAGATACAGACTTATCGATCCTCGTACTTCAACCAAACCTTCTCCCAAAGTATTATCCGTATTCAAAGATCATCACGGAGAATTATGGATGTTTGGCGATACCCCGGGAGTAGTAAGGTATAACTTGGTCACAGAAGATAAGCAACACTACATCACTCCCAAGGAGGATCTGCCGAATGCCGAACGTGTAAACCGTGATTTCATTTTCGAAGATTCACAGGGAACCTTGTGGATGGTCCCCCATCAGGGTGGTTTCTGTTACTACGACCGGAGAAACCGCCAGTTGAAACCCTATTATACAGATTACGACAATCCAAATTCGAAGTATAATCCCAACATTCTAAACTACTTCCTGGACCGCCAGGGCAACCTATGGTTCTGCAATACCTGGGATGTTACCAAGATATCTTTCTTCCCGCACGCCTGCCACCTGCAATCCATTGACACCGGCTTTGAGACCCGTGCTTTTCTTATAGATAAGGAAAAGAATCTCTGGACATCTACCAAAAAAGGCTCTGTCAGGATATATCGGACGGACGGTAGCCTGAAGGGGTATCTGACTCCGGAAGGAACTATCAGTCTTAATCCTGTGTCGTTTACCAAGAATATTTATTGTTTCATGGAAGACGAAGAAGGTATCATCTGGATGGGTAGCAAACAGGACGGACTTTTCCGTCTGGAAAGAACAGGAGAAAACCGTTTCAAAATACGCCAGTTCACCCATCAAAAGGACGATCCGTACAGTTTAAGCTACAACAGTATTTATACCATCTTTCAGGATAGCAAAAACCGTATATGGGTAGGATGTTACGGGGGCGGATTGAACCTGATTGAAGAAACGCAGGAAGGAAACATACGCTTTCTGCATAGCGGCAATAAATTAACGGAATATTCGAAAGATCGCTTTGCCAAAGTCCGGTACATCACTGAAGCAAACCAAGTATTATTGGTGGGAACAACAGAGGGTTTACTCACCTTCTCCAGTGAATTTACACAACCGGAACAAATTGAATTCTACCGGAACATACGTATCCCTGATAAAGTATCCAGCCTTTGCAGCAACGATGTCATCTACATTTATACCGACAGCCGGAAAGATACCTATGTCCTATCATTTACCGGAGGTCTCAATAAAATATTATCCGAGAACCTGCTAAGCAACGAAATAGAATTTAAAACATACACTACCCAAAACGGCCTTCCCTCAGACCTTGTGGAATCTATGATAGAAGATAATAAAGGGAATCTCTGGATAATAGCAGAAAATGCACTGGCATGTTTTCATCCGGACAAAGAGACCTTTGAACATTACGACAAGAAATATCTGCAACAAGATCTATACTTCACCGAAGCCGCTCCGGTGCAGAGCCAACATCACCAGCTATTACTGGGAACAGATATCGGCATTCTGAGGATATTCCCTGAGCAGCTTCAAAAAAGTAGTTATGTTCCTCCTATCGTATTCACTGGACTCAAGATACAAGGAGCTTCCCAGGATCTGGATATTGATGATCTGAAAGAATTAAAGCTGAAACCTTCCGAACGAAATGTAACCTTCCAGTTTGCTGCGCTGGATTACATTGATCCGCAATCCATCAGTTACGCTTATCGTCTGAAAGGTCTGGAAGAAAACTGGAATGAAGTAGACAACAGTCGGTCTGCCAGTTATATCAACCTCCCTCCCGGAGATTATGAACTGCAGATACGATCCACCAATAGCGATGGAGTATGGATGGAAAGCGGTACACGTGTTCTTCCTATTATAGTGCTCCCTACATTCTGGGAGACCTATTGGGCATGGATACTTTATGCCTTTTTATTCATAGTATCGACTGCAACGATCGTTTATATCATTCTCTATATATACCGTCTGCGCCACCGGATCAATCTGGAACAACAACTGGCAAACATCAAACTACGTTTCTTCACTGACATATCTCACGAGTTACGCACCCCGCTAACACTGATAGCCAGTCCGGTAACCGAAGTATTAGAACATGAAACGACTCTATCGGCCAATGCACGTAAACACCTGACATTGGTACACAAAAATACGGAACGTATGCTCCACTTGGTAAACCAGATTCTGGATTTCCGTAAAATAGAGAATAAAAAGATGAAAGTACTGTTGGAAAAGACCAATGTGCTTGTCTTGCTGGAAAAGGTAATGGATAATTTCCGTCTTATTGCTGAAGAAAAGAATATAAACTATCAATTACAGACAAACCAAGAGATAATATCCGCTTGGATTGATCAGGATAAATTCGAGAAGATAATTTTCAACCTATTGTCCAACGCTTTCAAATATACGCCTGCCAACAAATCTATTACTGTTCATGCCAATGTGGAGGGAGACAAGCTGATTGTATCCGTAGCTGATGAGGGAATCGGTATTGACCCTAAGAAGCAACAAACGCTTTTCCAACGCTTTGAGACTTTAGTGAAATACAATATATTACAACCTTCCTCCGGTATCGGCTTGTCACTCGTAAAAGAATTAATAGAGTTGCATTGTGGTAGTATTGAAGTAAAAAGCCAGCCCGAAGTGGGTAGTGAATTTATTGTCACCCTGCCAATGGGACAGAAAATATATGAAACTCATAAAAACACTGAATTCATTCTGAATGACGGAGCTTCTACAGAAACCGACAATGAAATAGACGAGGTATCTCAGGATATGCCTATGGATACCGACAAAGTTGATCCGATTTCCATTCTGATCGTGGAAGACAATACGGAGCTTCGGAGCTTCTTGCATACTATTCTTTCGGAAAACTACAAAGTCATTGAAGCAACTAACGGTCAAGAAGGTTTAGAACGTGCACAGGAGCATGTTCCTGATCTTATTATCAGCGACATCATGATGCCTGTAATGGATGGTCTGGATATGGTGAAAAACATTAAAGAGAATCGGGAGATTTGTCATATCCCCATCATCCTCTTATCCGCCAAATCATCATTGGATGACCGTATCTCCGGATTGGAGCAGGGTATCGACGATTATATCACCAAGCCTTTCAGTGCTACTTATCTGAAAGCACGTATCAAATCGTTGCTACACCAGCGCAAGCAGTTACAGGATATTCTCTGGAAACAATGGTCTGAAAAACAGGAAAATCCCGCTGCACCGTCTATCGATATATCCCCATCACAGCCGCAGATCACTCCATTCGATGAACAGTTCATGCAGCAGGTAATGGAAGTTATGGAAAAAGAAATGGATAATTCCGACCTGACCATCGAAGAGTTTGCACAGAAACTGAATATGGGACGTACCGTTTTCTATCAAAAGTTGAAATCTATCATCGGCTTGTCACCAGTGGACTTCATACGGGAAATCCGAATCAAACGTGCCGTACAGTTGATAGATAGTGGAGAATACAACTTCTCACAAGTAGCGTATATGACGGGATTCAACGATCCCAAGTATTTCAGCAAATGCTTCAAGAAGCAGATGGGGATGACACCTTCGGAATACAAAGAAGGGAAAAAATGATCAGTGGTTAGTAAGTAATAAGCATTTAAACAGAAGAGGTTGTGCCAGCATTTTGACACAATCTCTTTTATATCCTTTTATTTCATCTACTTACCGTAGTTGTCTTTTTATCGTAAAGTTACCTGATTTGATGCTACATTGTACCCATTAAGCTGTATTACCACATGTTTGGTTTGTGCGGAGATAAGAAATTCGAATGTTATTTCTTTGCTTTCATTGGGCATTAATGTAAAGTAGCCGTCGTTGAAATAGGCAGGACGTATAGCCTTTCCACTATTACTATCCCTAAGTGTCAGGTCTATAAACGAGGCAATGACTTTACTTTTGTTGGTAACAACGACTTTTCCTTTGCAATAGCTTGATTCATCATATCGTACATTCTTAATCTGCATACTGACGTTTGATTCCGGCAGATTCGACAACAGCTTTCCGTCCCATTTATTGGGATTGAACCAATATACGTTATCATCCAATTCATGGCCCTTTGCATCAGTCAGTACAATTTTTATCCAACGAAAGTCGGTGACTCCAGCCAATTCATCAAATGTGATAACCGGCGTCAGTCCATTGCGCTTTATGGTTGGCACCTTTAGTGTGGTAGCGCTAATCTTGTGGCCCTCTTTACTGTAAGTGGCCAAGTTGACCGTTACGTTCTTATACTCCTTCAGCGAAGTGTTTATTATATCTACATTGTACTTATCCAAACTCATCTGTATGTGCAAAGGACGGCATGCTTTCTGGGCGCCATGATATGCGCCGGCAGTTTCGCCATTGGAACTGTAGTTTTGCCATACCATACTTGGCCATGCGGGGTGGCTCATCCATAGCAATATGCCTGATGCGTCCCTCCACATCTTACTGTTCCATGCTTCGAAGATGGCTCTATGGCTTTCGTAATTGATGAGTTGTGCTTTCGTGCAGAACTCATCCAAAGAGCTCGATTTGCCGAGTTTCAAATCCATTCCTTCCGTATAGAGCTCACAGAAGGTCTTCTCGCCAAAGCTACGGTTGTGCCAATCGTGGTAGAACCAAACATCGCTAATGGGCCAAGTGTCTTCTTCGGCCATGAATTCACGAACGGTTTCGGCGGTTGGCAGTGAGGGAGTGCCTACTTCGGAACGGAAGCCTCCTGCTAATGATTTATAATACCACGCGGGGTCGAATTTATAGTTCCAAGGTCCGCTTCCCGCGCTGTTCAAGGACCTTGAATTGCCTAAATAGTGTCTGGTCCCATCTTCTTCCACAAGAGTTTCTGCCAATGAATGTTCCAATTCTTTGGGGGCAAAGCCTTCATTTCGGGCACACCACAAAGCGATAGACGGATGATTTCGGTAACGGCGAACGACCTCTCTTACATTCTTCATGAAAAGCGTATTGTCTAATGGATTCAGGTTGAATCCTTCTGTAGATAGCCAGAAATCGTTGAATACCAATATACCATATTCATCGCATAGCTCATAAAAAATCTCTTCGGTAGACTCGCCCGTCCAGTTGCGAATCATGGTATAATGCATGTTTTTATGCAGTTTGAAGTATGGTTCCAAGCGTTCTCTTGAAACTCTTTTCATAGCATCATCCATGCCCCAGTTTCCGCCTTTGCAGAAGATTCGTTGACCGTTCACTTTGACTACCAAGTGCTCTTTCATCTCTTTATCTTCCACTTCTCGCACTATTTCACCATCGAGAGGTTGCAATAGCTGCGGCACGAACACTCCGTTTTTACTCTTTATACGAGCTACATTGTCAAATAGTCTTGTTCTCTTTTCAGAAGCCGCAGTAGGGTTGAAGTTAATCCTCATTATTTCACCTTTAGCGTTATGGGCTGATAATTCATATTCCATTTCGCGCACTCCAATACGCATTTTTTGGATGTCTAAGGTATCGTTGTTATTGTCGGTCAGGCAAATCGTTGCATTATATAAATACTGATTGCCATAACCGTTGGGCCACCAGAGTATAGGATGTTCCATAACCAGCTCCTTGCATTGCTTGGGAGTAAGATGAATCTCCTTATACTCCTTGGCTCCTATCTTAAAAGGATGAACAGCCTTCACATTGCCTATTTGAACATGCAGCTTGGCATCTTGGAGTTGAGTAGAGGCATTATAAACCTTGGTATGAATCAGGAAACTGACTTTTGTGGTATCAGGCAAAGGCAAATCTGTGATGATTTGCGAATCGGTAAGTTCCAGTTCATTGGCATATACAATTCGTACATCTTGCCAGATTCCTGTATTCCGATCTCTTGTGGCAGGATTCCAATCCCAGCCTTCGGAGCTGATGAATGTAGGGTCATCTAAACATAACACTCCTCCATTTGGGCCTATTCCGGCTCTGCATGACTCGTGGGGAATACCCGGATTGCTCGGCGGGATGACACGCACTGCCAATACATTTGCTTCTCCTACCTTGGCAATCGAACTTATATCAAAAATTCCACGGCAGAATGCCCCGTCGATATTGCCTAAGAGTTTCCCGTTCAGCCACACCTCTGCTCTATAGTTTATTCCATTGAATATTAATTTGGGCCGATTTCCATGTTTGTTCTGGGGAATCGTAAATACATTTCTATACCACCAGTCCATTCTGCATAAAGTGTCAGGAATAAGCAAGTTGTTCAATCCCCAATATGGATCGGGGTACACCCCTTGCTCTACAAGAGTAGTTAACACCGTTCCAGGCACGGTTGCGCCATACCAATCGGAAGTATTCAACATCGGGGCATGGACAGATGTTTGCAGTTCGCGGACTTTATAGCCTTCAAGAAGTTCCCAGCCCTCATTCAGTTGATACTCTCTATTGCTTAATGCAACGAGTTTTCCTGCTACCGGTTTCTTGGTTTTACGAGAGGATGTTTGAAAGGAGTATTCAGAATGCGGAATTTCCTCAAAAGGTTGCTTCTGGTTAAGGCCAAAGTTTAGTTGTTGCGCTACGGCACGCTCATTCTTTCCCAAAGAAATGAAAATCAGACATAAGGCCAAAAAGAGATGATTGCTCCCTAAAGATGATAATTGGGGCAAATAGTCTCCTCCCGTGAGTTTGATAAAGGACTTGAACATTGATAAACGCATGTTGAATTTACTCATAGTACTCTAATTAGTTAATAAATCGAAATATATAGGGAGTACATCGCACACCAGCGATTGTCTCCCTAAGCTCTTGTTATAAGGACGAATTAGAATCTAAATACCCTAAATGAAAGTAGGCTATTCTTTAACTGTTCAAGAAGTGAAGCGCAAACAGGAATGTCGGCATATAATCTTTTAATTCATGGCGAAGGACCTTTAAGGCTTTGCTAATGTGATATTCAATGCTCTTAATGGAGAGTCCTGTTTCTTGCGCTATGTCTTGATAGCTCTTCCATTCGTAGCGGTTCATCACAAAGATGTTTCTCGTTTTTTCTGGCATTTGCTTAAGGGCTTTGTCTATTAACTTCTGCACTTCGTTTCTTAAAAGGGTTTCAGGCTCACAGGCTTCCAGGCTGGTAATACGCATGGTCAGTTCCCACTCTCTGTCACTCAGCATGTCTTCTGTGATGCTATCCCGTACACGCTCCCGCCGCAAATAGTCCAAACATCGGTTTTTCACTATAACTAGCATATACATAGCTATGTCGTTTACTTCTATCAGATTGTTCCGTTGTTCCCAACAATGTAGAAAACTCTCGCTCACGATGTCTTCCGCAGCCTCAATGTGATGGACATAGGAATCGGCAAATCGGACAAAACGTTCGCGGTGTGTCATGAAAATTTGGTCGATTGCCATTATATTTCTTGTTTTTCCCATTGTTTAAAGTAATTGGTTGACAATGTTCATACAACTATGATATAGCACTTTTTAGCAATAGCGTATTAAAAAGCCGGATATGGGCTATGCGCCAATTGCGATTCCCTTATATCGGTCGAATGCTGTTTCCTACATTGCTTTAATGTGTGTTCAGGCTCCATTAAAGATGTTGGAAATTAGTCGCTTATTTATCTTGCAGCACTAAGCTTTGTTGGCTAACTCGTATCGTTTTCAATAACTTAATTGGGCTTTAACGAAGTGCTGTTAAAGCAAAACAAAGGTAAGTTGTTTTTCTAAAAAATCCAAATATTCTAAGGGGCAGTTTGAATTTTGCTCAGTGTGTCTTTGAAATATGTGTATGAGGCTGTTTTCTGCTTTATGAGGGGTAAACAGGCTGTATGGTGAGCAAAAACAGGGGAAAGGCCGAAGATGAGTTCAAATGGAGCAGGCAAAAAAACTTGAAAAAGATTTTTTAGTCGTTTTTATTCTTTGTATTGTAAAAATTACCGCCATCATCCAGAGGAGGTGTCTCTGGTTTTAGTAAAACGGACGCGAAGGTTTACTGAAATCGAAAGCTCCTCATACTTGGCACAGAAGCAAAGGAACCTTACGTGGCAAAAAATTACCACTTCCGCGGCCGAGTCTCTTATTTTATTCGGGCCTGGATAAGCTTCATCCGCCACCTCTTCGGGAACCATCTTTCCGCTTTTGCAGATACGGAAAGCGTAACGGATCGTGCAGCAAGTGAAAACGGGAGAAAAGGCCAAAGATAATTCTCTAAATAAAACTGATGAGGAACTTGAGAAAAAAAGAAAAATCAAGCAGACGCTAAAAAATATCCAAAGTTTGGTTAGGGTGCTCCGAAGCTCGTTCGTCCTTATAGAAAATGCTAAAACCATAAAAACATGAAAAGACGAAATTTTATCAAAAGCTTGAGTACGTTAGGATTGGCCTCAGTGGCCATGACTCCTACTTTAGCATCCATACCGGGCGGCAATAACAAAGACAGCATCAGAGCCCGCATTCCCATAAGTACAGACTGGGATGTCATTGTGGTAGGAGGTGGACCCTCAGGATGTGCAGCTGCCGCCGCCGCCGCTCGCGATGGTGCTCGCACACTGCTGATTGAAGGAACCGGAGCTTTAGGAGGCATGGGAACCTCTGGCTTGCTAAATGCCTGGTGTCCTTTTACCGATGGGAACCGTATTATATATAAAGGTATAGCCGAAAAAGTATTCATGGAATCCCGCAAAGGTGTGCCCCACGTCCGCTACAATGACTGGGTGCCCATCAATAGCGAGTACCTCAAGGTCGTATACGATGACTTAGTGACCCAAACCGGTGTACACGTGCTCTTCTTTACGACCATGGCTGCTGTCGAAATGAAACAAGACGGAGTGGTGGACGCAATCATTGTGGCCAACAAGGCCGGCCTTACAGCCTGCAAGGCTAAAGTGTTCATAGACTGCACCGGTGACGGCGATTTGGCAACTTGGGCGGGAGCCGACTATCTTAAAGGGGATGAAAACGGTGAAGTGCAGGACGGTACACTCTGTTTTACCGTATCGAACATCGACCCTTATGAATACTCTCTGATAGGTAGCGTACACTCTAACCGAAAAGATTCGCCTGTGCACTCCATTCATGGAAATCCTAAATATCCCTTGGTCAAGGATGCGCACATGAACGACAAGCTGGTAGGACCTGCTATCGTAGGATTCAATGCCGGACATGTCACTGTAGATAGCACCAATCCGGAGTCGTTGTCGCAGGCTATGCTGAAAGGCCGCAAGGTAGCTCAACAATTGCATCAGGGGCTTAGAGAGTTTGAGCCTAAAACCTTTGGCGCCTCACACTTGAACACTACCGGAAGCTTGATGGGGATTCGTGAAAGCCGCCGGATAAAGTGCGATTATACTTTTACCTTAGACGATTGGTTGGAACGCAAGGAGTTCGCCGATGGCATTGGACGCAACAATTATTATATTGATGTCCATAAGAAAGACGCTAAGCATTTTCCTCGTTATAAAAAAGGAGAGTCACACGGGATTCCTTTCAGCTGTCTGACTCCGGTGAAACTGGAAAATGTGTTAGTGGCAGGCCGTTGCATATCAACCGACCCTTACGCCTACGGTAGCCTGCGTGTGATGCCTCCCTCGCTGGTGACCGGTGAAGCAGCAGGAACAGCCGCCGCACAGATTGTCCGTTCCAAGAAACCCGATGTACATAATGTGGACATCAAGCAGCTAAGGAGTAGACTTGTAGAGGTAGGACAATTAATTTAAAAAAAAGCGGATTCCGTGTTTAGGGTATTCCCTCATTCATTCGTCCTCATAATAGTGATATAACTATATATGGAACAAGAACTCCTACATAAGATGTTTCGTGGCGAGGCAACCGACCAAGAGTTGGCTGCCATTCGTCAATGGGTCAATGCCGACCAGGCTAACCGAAAAGATTTCTTCAGGGAACGCACCTTTTACGATGCGCTCCAATTGAGCAAAAAGGCCACGGCCAATAAGCCCTCAGCGCGTAAAACGTTTATCTGGAGTTGGAGCCAAACCGTTGCTGCGGCAGCAGTGATTCTGATTTGTGTCTTGGCAGGCCCGGCCTTATGGAGCCATTTCGCCACTGATGAAATGTTTTTCAATACCATCAAGGTGCCAACCGGGCAACGTGTGGAAATGACCTTGTCTGATGGTACGCACATCTGGCTCAATGCCCGCTCCGAACTAACATATCCTACAAGCTTCAATAGCAAAAAACGTGAAGTTCGGCTGAAAGGGGAAGCTTTCTTCAATGTCACGAAGCAGGGCAACAAAAAATTCATTGTGAACACCGGCCGTTGCGAAGTAGAGGTGCTGGGCACGCAGTTCAACGTAGAATCCTATGAGGATGACGAATTTTCTACCGCCCTTATGCAAGGAAGCGTTAAGGTCACCGATTCAGAGAACCCCGACCAGGTTGTGACGCTCACTCCTAACAACTCGGCAACGTTGTGCGACGGGCAGCTTAAAGTGAGCCCCATTAGCAACTTTGATGCGTATAGCTGGAAAGAGGGAATCATCACGTTTCGCAACACTTCGTTTAAAGATCTGATGAGAAAAATGGAAAAGAACTACGGCATACGAATTATTATAAACAACCCTAAACTCGACCATTACTCATGCAGTGGAAAGTTCCGCATATCGGATACCATAGAAACTGTGCTAAAAGCACTTCAGCAAGACGCTAAGTTCTCTTTCGAATATAAAAACAACGATACGATAATCATTCAATAATAACCCTAAAAACTTTTTAATACCTATGACATCACCGCCTTAAATATAATATACATACCTATAAACATAACATACTAATACTAAAAAACTTTTAAACTTTACATCATGAGAAAAAGAAAAACCAGCGTATCACACCTGCTGAAAATGGCAGCGATGTTCTTGGTTTCGTGCCCCTTGAGTCTACAAGCGGTAACAGTGGACCTGCAAGACTTGCGCATCACCTTGAACAAACGCAATGTCAAGGTGGAGAGTGTAATGAGTGACATTGAAAAACAGACAGACTTGTTGTTCATTTACAACAAGAACGTAAACGTAAACAAAATAGTAAGCATCAACACCAAAAATTCTACTTTAGAGGAGGTGCTCAAGGATTTGTTCGGTGATGAAGCATCCTATAAGATAGAAGGCGGCTACATTGTGCTCTCTCGCAACGGAGCTTCGACAAACGATAGCCAACAGCAAGCCAAGCGCACCATAAAAGGTGTTGTAAAAGATTCTTTCGGGCCTATTATCGGTGCAAATATTATAGAGAAAGGTACTACTAACGGTGTTATCTCCGATACGGATGGAAATTTTACATTGTCTGTAAGCAACCCAAAAGCTACCCTTATTGTCACTTACATAGGTTATAAGTCTACCGAAGTGGCGATAGGCAATAGTAACTCATACGAAGTTGTCATGCAAGAAGATACCGAAGCGCTGGAGGAAGTTGTGGTAATCGGCTACGGTAGTGCCCGCAAAATGGACTTGACAGGTTCTACGTCTTCATTGGGCGGTGAGAAATTGCGTATGAATAACACTCCTCAGCTGTCATCACAATTGCAAGGACAGATGGCCGGTGTGCAGATAACAAGGTCAAGCGGCGATCCAGGTTCCGGAGCCACAATACGTGTACGTGGTATTACGACTCTCTCTACCAACGACCCCTTGGTCATTATTGATGGAGTACCCGGAAACTTGGGCGATGTGGCACCGGAAAACGTGAAAGACATTCAGGTTCTTAAAGATGCGGCATCTGCAGCAATCTATGGTTCACGTGCTGCCGCAGGTGTTGTGCTGGTTACAACAAAGCGTGCCAAGAATAAAGAATTCCATCTGTCATATAATGGCGAATATGGAATAGATAAGCCGACAGAAGTGCCCGAATTTGCTAATTCGGTTCAATGGATGACTGGCTTGAATGAAATGACATACAATGATGGCGCTTCTTCTCCTTACTCTATCTATTCGAAAGAAATGATAGACAACTATGCGCAATTGCGTGCTGAAGACCCAGACAGGTATGCCGATACGGATTTTATGGGACTCGGACTTAAAAGCCATACATCACACCATCGCCATTCGTTGTCGTTGAGTGGAGGAACTGACAAACTGAAAAGTAACTTCAACTTGGGATATTATAGCTCTGAATCGCTTTTTAAGAACAAAAACTACGAGCGGATTAATATCCGTACCAATAACGATTACTCCATAAACAAGTGGATTCATGCCAATGTAGACTTGAACATGGTGTATGGGAACTCCGAAAAATCTCATGCTTCCATATCCGAGCTGATGGAGCGTGCTCCTATTTACAATGTTTATTGGAGCGACGGCACTTTTGCCGATGGCAAGGATGGAGATAATCCTATCGCAAAGCAAGAATTGGGAGGAACCTCTATCAGCAAGAATTATCGTATAAGTGGTAAAATCCAATTGGACATTAAGCCGATCAAGGGGCTGACATTGACGGCCATCCTTGCTCCGAACTATTCTTTTGCAATTGGGAAGAGCCATACTAAACGATACGATGTGTACACCATTTCCGGTGAAACAATTCCGGGAAAGGACAATGCGACTACTAACCTGAGCGAATCGCGCAACCACAACCATAGCTTAACAAAACAACTCTATGCCAATTACAAACTGGACATCAAGAAACATTCCATCGGAGTGATGGCCGGTTATGAAGACTATGCATACAAGTGGGAGAATCTGGGTGCTTCACGTACCAATTATACTTTGAATAACTATCCTTACTTGGATTTAGGTCCTAAAGATTACCAGTTTAATAGTGGCAGTGCCGGACACAATGCTTACCGCTCTGTGTTTGGACGTATCATGTATTCATGGGCAAATCGCTACATGCTGCAAGCCAATGTCCGTTCCGACGGTTCTTCACGCTTTGCAAAAGGTCATCGTTGGGGAACGTTCCCGTCGGTAAGTGCCGGATGGATTGTTTCTGAGGAATCTTGGTTCAACAAAAAAGTTGTAGACTATTTGAAGCTGCGTGGCTCTATCGGTCAATTGGGAAATGAGCGTATCGGTTCTGAATTCCCTTATCAAGCTAAGTTGGCTTTCGGAACAGGTTATCTTCCCAACACCTCTACGGGTGTGTCCGATGTTGTTCAAACAGCCTATCAGTCTGAATATGCTTTCAATGATTTGACATGGGAAACCACCACCACTTATGGAGTTGGCGTGGATTTCGGATTATTAGATAGCCGCTTGCGTGGTTCTTTCGATTACTATTACAAGAAAACCACCGATATGCTGATGCAAGTAGGATTCCCTTCTTATTTCGGATACAATGCACCGCAGAACAATGCTGCTGATATGCACACCAGAGGCTGGGACTTTGAATTGTCGTGGAGCGACCATATTGATGATTTCAAGTATGGAGTAAGCTTCAACCTGTCCGACTATCGTTCTAAGATGGGATATATGGCCGACAGACAGAATATCGGTTCCGGTAAGATAACCGAGGAAGGTTCTTATTACAATGAATGGTACGGTTATAAGAGCTTAGGCATTATCCTGAATGCAGATGCTATGTATGATGCCGATGGAAAGAAGATAGCTGTGCTCACTAACAATGACAAAGAGGGTAACATCCGTTATCAAGACATTGATGGCGATAACAAGATAACCGCTTCCAGCGATCGGGTGAGACTGGGTAATTCATTGCCCGAACTGCAATACGGTGGTTCTATATGGGCCGAATGGAAAGGCATTGACTTCAATCTGGCATTTCAAGGCATCGGGCATATACTTTCTTATTGGTCATGGCCCGTCACTCCCTTTAAATATCAGGCATACGCTTGTCCGCTTAATTTAATTGAGAGCCATTGGAGCCCTAATACTACCGATGCAGAGAATGCCAAGGCTAAATATCCGAAGCTGACAACGAATAATACAAATATTTACGCAACCAGTGATTTCTACTTATTTAATGGGGCTTACATGCGTATAAAGAATATAACCCTTGGTTATACTTTCCCCAAGCAGCTGACTCAGAAGTTTAATGTAAGCAAACTGAGAGCTTACTTTAGCGTTAATGATTTGCCGGCATTCTCTAACCATCCTAAAGGGTATGATCCTGAGTGGACCAGCTATGGCAACGATTTAATAACCTCTTCATTTATATTCGGCTTGAATGTTTCATTTTAATATCTAAGAAATCATGAAAAAATTGCATAAAAAGATATTGGTCATGACAATGGCCATCGGCCTGACAGCTTGCGCTGATTTAGATTTGAATCCTTTGTCTGAAGGGTCAAGTGAAAACTGGTACCACGATGCCACGGAAATAGAAATGGCCTTGAATGATTTGTGGCGACCGGACTTTTTCCCTATCGATGGTATTGATTGGGACGATGACGTGCTGAACCGTGGTGCGTCAAATGAAATCACTATTGGAACAGTTACTTCGCAATGGAAAACCTCTGTCAGCAGATGGAACGTGCTCTATAAAGCAATTGCGCGTGCAAACAAAATCGTCAATGCACTGGATAAAGGCAGTGCATCGGGGCTGAGAGAAGCCAAAGTGAACCAATACAAAGGCGAAGCCTATTTTATGCTGGGCTTTGCTTACGGTGAGCTGACTGCATATTATGGTGACTGCATTCTCAATAACAACATGAGCCTGAACGAAGCATACCATGCCGCCCGTTCTCCTAAGGAAAAGGTGCTTGAATATGCTTATGAATGTTTCGATAAGGCCATCGAATACTTGCCGGCCACGATAACCGGACAGCTCAGACCGACTAAAGGTGCTGCACTTGGCTTTAAGGCGCGTTTTGCCCTGTTCCATCAAGACTGGCAGACTGCTGCAGATGCTGCTAAGCAATGTATGGACTTGAATGTGTACGAGTTGCACGACAATTATCTCGATTTGTTTAAGGCAGACAAGTCGAAAGAGCTGATGTTCTATTTCAAGGGAAACCTGGCTCTTAAGAAAGGATTCGGCCTTTTTACCGACATCCGAAATACAATCATACGTAAGGTCAGTGGAACTGCCGGAAAGAGCCCTTCTTTGGAATTGCTATGCGCTTATACCTGCATAGACGGATTGCCTATCGACGAATCGCCGCTCTATAATCCTAAAGACCCGTTTGCCAACCGTGATCCCCGATTGGCAATGACCATTCAGCCGTATAAGACGAAGTATTCGGAAGATTATGCTGAATATGAGGCCTCGAAGAAAGATGGCACATTCCCCGAGAAATATCCGGACTACGTTATGCTGGGATATGAATACAACCCCAGCCCTTACGCCAATAAAGTCTACGAGGTGGCTACTGGCAAAATGGTTCTGAGCAGCGATTCGAAAGCTTCTAACCAGCATGCCGCATACAATGGTTTGGTAATCCGCAAATTTGTGAAAGAGGAGTGGAAAAACTATAACAAGTATGGCGGCGTCTCAGACAATTGCCATCCCTACCTGCGTTATGCCGAAGTTCTTATGACTTACTTGGAGGCTAAGAATGAGATGGGGACGTGTACGCAAGAAGATTTGGACAAGACTATCAACTTGATCCGGGAGCGTGCTTATCGGAATACAGGTATCGACTACCCCAGAGTCAAGGTCGCTTCGCAAGCAGCACTCCGCCGTATCATACGGATGGACCGTCGTGCGGAGTTTACATTCGAAAGTGTTCGGTATCGCGATTTGCTGCGCTGGAGAGTAGCCGAGAAGTCGCATAACAAATCCATGTATTACTTGGATCGTGCATGGTCCGGCTCGACCAATTGGAACGGACTGACAGGCAGCGAGTCGAATACGCAATTGTCTGACGAGTTTATGAAGCTTTTGAAAAACTGGGACGAGGGCAACTATCCGATAGGAGGCATCCCTAATATTGACGAAGACGGACTTCCCGATTTGTCTCCGATGGAAGAGGCCGGCTATATCGTGACTTTCTATAAGATGTCGTTCGACCCCAAAAAGAACTATTTGTGGCCCATACCGGCTGACGACCTCTTGGTCAACGACCAATTGGAGCAGAACCCCGGTTACTAATATGCCGATATCGACTCTGCCTTTCCTGTGGAATCTGCAATCTGTGTAACACTGATTAAAGACGGAAAGTAGAACCAAG
>OGWW01000237.1_pt1 | contig 37826 bp, 36 predicted proteins | sample 1576131 | NCBI WGS metagenome assembly OGWW01 (sample SAMEA3541576, study PRJEB24748) | human gut metagenome | biome: human gut; feature: human-associated habitat; material: faeces | place: China | collected 2012 | reverse complement strand
CTTGACCTGACGGAGCAGCAGCAGCTCGCAGACCGCACCGGTGGGCTGCTTGATGCCCACGATGCGGGCGGGCAGCACCTTGGAGTTGTTCACCACCAGCAGGTCGCCGGGCTCCAGAAAATCCGGCAGATCCCGGAAGATCTTGTGCTGGATGCTGTCATCCTTCTGGCTCAGGACCATCAGGCGTGCAGAGTCGCGGGGGCTTGCAGGTTCCTGCGCAATGAGCTCTTTGGGTAAATCGTACCAAAAATCTTTTTTTAACATATTGTGCATTTGCCTTTCCGATGATTGACACGGGTACCGCATCAATGATATTATAAAATTTGTATAGACAGTATCTATTATATTGCATAGAGTGCCCGTTTTCAAGTCTCTGTGCAAACCAGAGAGTACATTGCTCGTCTTTTTGAAAGGAAAGGTGCTGGAAATGGAAAAACAGTATAAAGTGGGTATCGTAGGCGCAACCGGTATGGTGGGTCAGCGTTTTATTACGCTGCTGGAGAACCACCCCTGGTTCAAGCTGACCGTCCTGGCTGCTTCTGGCCGCAGCGCAGGCAAAACGTATGAAGAGGCTGTGGGCAACCGCTGGGCCATGACCACCCCGATGCCCGAGAGCGTCAAGGGGATGATGGTGCAGGACGCTTCCAAGGTGGAAGAGGTCGCCGCACAGGTGGACTTCATTTTCTGCGCCGTCAACATGCCCAAGGATGAGATCAAGGCTCTGGAAGAGGCCTACGCCAAGGCAGAGTGCCCGGTGGTGTCCAACAACAGCGCCAACCGCTTCACCCCGGATGTGCCTATGGTGGTGCCCGAGATCAACGCCGACCATATTGAGATCATCCCCGCACAGCGCAAGCGTCTGGGCACCAAGCGCGGCTTCATCGCCGTCAAGTCCAACTGCAGCCTGCAGAGCTATGTGCCCGCGCTGCACCCGCTGATGAAGGAATTTGGTGTGAACAAGGCTCTGATGTGCACCTATCAGGCAATTTCCGGTGCCGGCAAGACCTTTGACCGTATGCCGGAGATCGTGGACAACGTGATCCCCTACATCGGCGGCGAAGAGGAAAAGAGTGAGCGCGAACCCCTGAAGCTGTGGGGCCACATCGAGGGTGACCACATCGTCAACGCCGAGAAGCCCACCATTACCGCGCAGTGCTTCCGTGTGCCGGTCTCTGACGGCCACACCGCTGCCGTGTTCGTGAGCTTTGACAAAAAGCCCACCAAGGAGCAGATGCTGGAGGCATGGGCAAACTTCCGCGGCCCCGCACAGGAGCTGAACCTGCCCAGCGCACCCAAGCAGTTCCTGCATTACTTCACCGAGCCGGATCGTCCGCAGCCCAAGCTGGACCGCAACACCGAAAACGGCATGGCCGTGTGCATCGGCCGCCTGCGGGAGGACACCCTGTTTGACTACAAGTTTGCCTGCATGAGCCACAACACCCTGCGCGGTGCTGCCGGCGGTGCCGTGCTGCTGGCTGAGCTGCTGGCGGCCAAGGGCTATTTTGACTGAGTATAATTTTTGCGTGAAAACGCAATCAAAGGAGTTTTTGCTATGAAGAATCCTGTCTTTACCGGTGCGGGTGTTGCCATCATCACCCCGATGTATGAGGACGGAAGCATCAATTTTGACGAGCTGGGCCGCATCATCGAGGACCAGATCGCCCGCAGCACGGATGCCATCGTCATCTGCGGCACCACCGGCGAGTGCTCCACCATGACCGATGAGGAGCAGCTGGCTGCGATCAAGTACACGGTGGATGTTGTGAATCACCGTGTTCCCGTCATCGCAGGTGCAGGCTCCAACGACACCGACCACGGCTGTGCACTGGCTGCCAAGTCGGCCGCCTGCGGCGCAGACGCCCTGCTGATGGTCACCCCCTACTACAACAAGACCTCGCAGGCCGGTCTGGTGGCACACTTCACCGCCATGGCAGAGGCCGGCGGCATCCCGGTGATCGTGTACAATGTTCCCTCCCGCACGGGCCTGAACATTGCCCCGGAAACGGCACTGGAGCTGAGCAAGCACCCGCTGATCAACGGCATCAAGGAGGCTTCCGGCAACATTTCACAGGTGGCCAAGATCGCAGCCCTCTGCGGCGATGAGCTGAACATCTACTCCGGCAACGACGATCAGGTGGTTCCTCTGCTGGCTCTGGGCGGCAAGGGCGTGATCAGCGTGGTTTCCAATGTAGCACCGGAGCTGGTGCACAACTGCTGCCAGGCCTTCTTTGACGGAGATACCGCAAAGGCTCGCGACCTGCAGCTGGAGATGCTGCCGCTGTCCGATGCACTGTTCTGCGAAGTGAATCCCATCCCGGTCAAGTATGCAATGAATCTGCTGGGCTGGGAGGCCGGCGAGTGCCGCCTGCCGCTGGTGGAGCCCAGTGAGGCACATCAGGCACAGATCGAGAACACCCTGCGCGCAGCCGGTCTGATCCAGGAATAAGTTTCAGGTAAAATGCCCAGGGAGACGGTTCTCCGGGCATTTTTCCGTATTATTGCGTAAAAAGAAAGGAACTCAACTATGACGGAAATCGTGATCCAGGGCATTGGCGGCCGTATGGGCCATGTTCTGTGCGATATGATCGCACAGCGGGAGGACTGCTGTGTTGTGGCAGGCATTGATGTGAAGGACGGCGAGCAGAACGGCATCCCCGTGTATGACAGCCTGGAAAAACTGAACGGCAAGGGCGATGTCGTCATCGACTTCAGCTCCCCCGCTGCTGTGGAAAAGGCTCTGCCCTACTGTGAGGCCCACAAGCTGCCCATCGTGGTCTGCACCACCGGCCTGTCGGAAGAGTTGCAGCTCAAGGTCGTGCAGCTGTCACGCACGGTGCCCGTGTTCAAGAGCGCCAACATGTCCATGGGCATCAACGTTCTGTCGGAGCTGTGCAAGCGTGCTTCTGCCATTCTGGGCGTGAACTATGACGTAGAGATCGTGGAGCAGCACCATCACAACAAGCTGGATGCCCCCAGCGGCACTGCTCTGATGCTGGCCGATGCCATCAACGAGCAGAACAATGGTGCTTACCACTATGTCTACGATCGTTCCTCCGTGCGCCAGAAGCGCGATCCGAAGGAGATCGGCATCAGCTCGGTACGCGGCGGCAGCATCGTGGGCGACCACGAGGTGCTGTTCTGCGGCCCGGACGAAGTGATCACCCTCAAGCACACTGCTTATTCCCGCAGCATCTTTGCCAACGGTGCCATCAACGCCGCCGTGTATCTGGCAAAGAAGGAGCCGGGGCTGTATAATATGGGCGATCTGATCGCTTCGATCTGATTCTTGCCCTGCAGATGCGGCACAGCGGTTTTTGGATAGCCCCTGTGCTGCAGGAGGTTCAACATGGCAAAGCATTCGACACCCCGGCGACGGTCCGGGAAGCACTGGGTCGGCACGCTGCTCACAGCGGGTGCCGTCGTGGCATGCATGGGGCTTCTGCTCCGCTTTCTCCCGGTGGGCACCATCCCGACCGGCGGAGACGAACCGTCGGACAGTGCGGTGAGCAGCACGGAGCCTGCGGCGTCCTCGGCCCAGGAGCCCGAACCGGAACCGGTGGTGGAAACGCTCCGCTTTTCGGCTACGGGCGATGACCTGATCCATTCCCCCATCTACAAGCAGGCCGCCCGGCGGGCCGCCAATGGGCAGCAGTACGACTTTGATTACTGCTATGCTCAGGTCGCACCCTTCTATGCGCAGCAGGACATCAACTGGATCAATCAGGAAACGCTCTGCAGCGATGAGCTGGAGCCTTCCTCCTATCCCTGCTTTTCTACCCCAGGAGACTGTGCCCGGGCACTTTACCGGGCCGGCATCCGGGTGTTCAGCCTGTCAAATAACCACACCTACGATAAGGGCGCAGCCGGTCTGGCTGCCACCCTGCGTTTCTGGGAGAGCATGCCGGAGGACGTAGTCACCACCGGCCTGTGGCGTGGTACGGACGACTACAGCCGCATTCCGCTGCAGACCGTCAACGGGGTGACCATCGCCTACCTTTCCTACACGGAGCACACCAATGGCATCCCCACCAGCAGCTCCATGCCCGCCAACGTGATCTACACCAGCCAGACGGATGTGATCGAGCAGCAGGTTCGTGCAGCACACCAGCAGGCCGACTTTGTGATCGTGGGTGTGCACTGGGGCGTAGAGGACAGCCACACCATTGTGGACGGTCAGCGCACACTGGCACAGCAGCTTGCAGACTGGGGTGCCGATGTGATTGTGGGCACCCACCCGCATGTGCTGCAGGATGCTCAGTGGCTGAGTGCAGCAGACGGAAGGCAGACATTCGTTGCCTATTCTCTGGGCAATTTTCTGAGCACGCAGAACCGGCCGGATCAGCTGGTAGGTGCTATCCTGAACCTGCAGCTGCAAAAGACCACCGAGCCGGACGGAACGGTGCAGTGTGCCGTTCTGGAACCGAAGCTCCTGCCGACGGTCACCCATTATGACGCTGGAAAATCCAATGTGCGCACCTATCTTTTCCGCGATTACACGCAGGAATTGGCAAAGCAGCATGGTGTGCGCGCAGAACATTCCGATTTCAGTCTTGACACCGTTCAAAAAATCGCGCAAAATAATATCAACAGCGACTTTCTGGAGCTTACATAAAACCGTGGGAATCAATTGGAACGCCCGTGTGACGGGCAGAGTGGAGGGATTTTATGTACGGAGTATCGAAAATCAACATTGAACCCAGCCTGATGATGATCAGTGTGCAGGACGTGGAATTCAAGGGCAACAGCCTGGCCCGTTATCTGCAGATTTTTGCAGACAACGGCGTTGTCGTGGACATGATCAGCCAGAGTGCGCCCCATGGCACCACCATTGACTTCAGCTTTACCGCCGCCGGCAGCGATCTGCCGCTGGTAATGAAAGCCATTTCAGCCGCCAACCTGGACAAGGATGCCAAGGCTTCCCCGCTGATCAGTGTCGGCTATTCCAAACTGAACCTTTTTGGCGAGGACATGGTTACCAGCTGCGGTGTGGCCGCTCGTGCCCTGAATGCACTGGCCATTGCCGGCATTGAAGTGCTTCTGATCACCACCAGCGACCTGGATATCTCGCTGCTGGTCCATGCCGAGAACGAAGATGCCGCTTACGAGACACTGAAAAAGGCGTATGAGCTTTGAGTCAGCCGAAGCAGTGACAGCTGCGGCCGTTGGAATCGCAGCCGCCATTCTGGCATGGAACCGCTGGATCACGGCAGACAGCATGCTGTTCGGGCTTCTGCTGGCCGGGCTGATTGGTCTGGCTGTGGCAGGTGTTGTCTTTCTGGTCTGTAAGGTCTTTTCGTATTATCGGAAAAAAAGGCACCCTGAAGCACCGGTCGTTTCCTTCTTCTCTTCGGAAGGTGGAATGCTCATTGCTTCTCCGCTGGAGGGAAAGCTTCTTCCGCTGGATGGAATCGAGGATCCGGTATTTTCGGCGGAGGTTCTGGGCAAAGGCTGTGCCATTGAACCGGATAAGGGAGAGATCTATGCTCCGGCAGACGGTGTGATCCTGAAAATTGCCGAAAGCAGTCATGCCGTCAGTCTGCGGTGTGATTCCGGCGTGGACCTTCTGATTCATGTTGGAATGGACACGGTGGAACGGCATGGAGCCGGATTTGCTCCGCAGGTCCGGGCAGGCGAACATGTCCACAGCGGACAGCTTCTGCTGAAATTTGACTTGCAGAAGATCCGTGCCGATGGTTATCCCCTGACCACTCCGGTTGTGGTAACCAACAGTGATGCCTTCTCGGATATCACTGTGGTGGCTTCCGGCAACGTGACCGAGGGGCAGAACATCCTGCTTCTCCGCTGAATGCAAACAAAAAAAATACCGCTGTCCGGTTCTGAACCGGACAGCGGTATTTTTATTGCGGGATCTTGGGCAGATGCTTACAGGGTGACCTTGTGATAGACCTTCTTGCCCTTCTTGATCACAACGCCCTTCTTGAGCTGTTCTGCGGTAAAGCTGACGGTGGGAGCTGCAACCTTTTCGCCATCGGCCAGAACACCGCCCTGCACGACCAGACGGCGTGCCTCACCGTTGGAAGCAGCCAGACCAGCCTTGACCATCAGGGTCAGGATGCCGATGGAGCCATCGGTCAGATCCGCCTCGGTCAGCTGGGTGCTGGGCATGTGCTCCGTGTCCATTGCAGCACCGCCAAACAGTGCACGGGCTGCTGCCTGTGCCTTTTCAGCTTCTTCCTTGCCGTGGACCATGCTGGTCAGCTCGTAGGCCAGGATCTCCTTGGCCTCGTTCAGGCGCTGATCCTTCCATGTGCTCATCTCGTCGATCTGCTCCAGCGGCAGGAAGGTGAGCATCCGGATGCACTTCATGACATCGGCATCACCCACATTGCGCCAGTACTGGTAGAACTCGAAGGGGCTGGTCTTGTTGGGGTCCAGCCAGACAGCATTGCCTGCGGTCTTGCCCATCTTCTTGCCCTGCGAGTCGGTCAGCAGGGTGATGGTCATGGCGTAGGCATCCTTGCCCAGCTTACGGCGGATCAGCTCGGTGCCGCCCAGCATGTTGCTCCACTGGTCATCGCCGCCAAACTGCATGTTGCAGCCGTAATGCTGGAACATGTAGTAGAAGTCGTAGCTCTGCATGATCATGTAGTTGAACTCGAGGAAGGACAGACCGCGCTCCATGCGCTGCTCATAGCACTTGGCACGCAGCATGTTGTTGACCGAGAAGCAGGCACCCACGTCACGCAGCAGCTCCACATAGTTCAGGTTCAGCAGCCAGTCGGCGTTGTTCAGCATCAAAGCCTTGTCATCCGAGAAGTCGATGAACTTTTCCATCTGCTTTTTAAAGCAGGCTGCATTGTGGGCGATATCCTCTTTGGTCAGCATCTTGCGCATATCGGTGCGGCCGGAGGGATCGCCGATCATGGTAGTGCCTCCGCCGATCAGGGCGATCGGCTTGTTGCCTGCCATCTGCAGGCGCTTCATCAGGGTCAGGGCCATAAAATGGCCTGCGGTCAGGCTGTCGGCCGTGCAGTCAAAGCCGATATAAAAAGTAGCCTTGCCGTTGTTGATCAGATCAATGATCTCGTTGTCGGTGATCTGTGCCACCAGACCACGGGCCTGCAGCTCTTCGTACAAAGTCATAGAAACATCCTCCTGTTTTGTGGGGCAGAGGAAACAAAAACGCCCTCTGCCAAACATCAATTTGGCAGAGGGCGAGAAATCTTCGCGGTACCACCTCTGTTTGCCGCTTCCTCACAGAAACGACCTCACGAGTGCACACCCCAGAGTAGAGTGACACTCCTGCGTTTGTAACGCTCGCACGCGGCACAGCCTACTAGCTCAGACAGCATTCAGCCTGCAGCTCCGGGAGGTATTCGCCTGCTGTTCTGCGGCCCCTTGCACCAACCGGGGTTTCTCTGGGCAGAACACTTCAGGGTACTTATTCCCTTCATCGCCATTAACAAAACTTACTTTATCACAAGAACACGGGCTTGTCAAGCCCCGGATTCCGACGGGAACGCTCCCCTGTTACTGGCGGCCGGTACCCAGCATTTCCCGTGCATTTGCCCGTGAAAGCTCGGTCACATGATCGCCGGAGATCAACCGGGCCAGTGCTTCCACGCGGCCCTCCGTATCCAGCGGGTGGATCTCGGTATAAGTGCGGTCGTTCGTCACATTTTTCTGGATCAGCAGGTGGCAGTCAGCCAGTGCAGCGATCTGTGCCGTATGGGTGATGCACAGGATCTGATGTCCCCGTGCGCTCTGCCGCAGCACCTCACCGATCCGTCCGGCGGCCTTGCCGGAAACACCGCTGTCGATCTCATCGTAGATCACCGTGGGCACTGCATCCCGGTCTGCCAGCGCATTTTTGATGGCAAGGGTGATGCGGCTCAGCTCACCGCCGGAGGCAATGCGGGCCAGCGGTTTCGGGGCTTCACCGGCGTTCGTGGAGATGTAGAATTCCACGCTGTCCTGTCCGTGGCTTGCCAGCGGCCCACGGGCGTGGTGCAGCGTCATGCGGACACCCGGCATATTCAGGAACTGCAAGGTATCGGTAATGCGTGCATTCAGCTCGTCAAAGGCTTTCAGACGGGTCTGGGTCAAGGCCTCCGCCTTTTCGCGCGCCAGACCATACAGGCGCAGCTTTTCCGCCTGCAGCTGATCGTGCCGCTGCTCCGAGAACTGGATCTGTTCCAGTTCCTCCCGTGCTTTCTGTCCAAAGGCAATGATGTCCTCCACCGTATCACCGTACTTGCGTTTGAGACGGTACAACAGATCCAGCCGCTGTTCGATCTCATCCAGCTCGGCGTCGTTTGTGTCGTAGGCATCCAGCCGGTCGATCAGCTCTGCCGCTGCGTCCTTGGCCGAATAGTACAGGTCCATCAGCGTGCCGGACACCCCGGAAAGTGACTCGTCCAGCTGGGCGGCCGTATCCATGGCGTTGGATGCTTCACCCAGCAGATCCACTGCGCCGGGGGTGTCATCGTCCCCGGACAGCAGCGCATGGGCCTTTGCCACCCGGTCCCGGATGGTGGACGCGTTGGCCAGCACCTTGCGGCGGCTTTCCAGTGTCTGCTCCTCACCGGCGGTCAGTCCGGCTTCTTCGATCTCCTGTACCTGATAGCTCAGCAGGTCGATCCGTCGCTGCTTTTCCGCCTCGTCGGTGATCATGGCGTCCAGTTCCTTCTTGACCTTGACCAGGCTCCGGTACAGCACATAATACTCCTGATAGAGTTTGGCGTTCTGCGCATAATCGTCCAGAATGCTCAGATGGTGTGCCGGATTCAGCAGTCCCACCGAGTCGTGCTGGCCGTTGATGTTGATCAGACCTCCGCACAGCTCCCGCAGCACAGCCGCCGTGGTGGGCATGCCGTTGATCCGGCAGCTGCTCTTTCCTTCGGCGGTGATCTCACGGCTCAGAAGCAGCTCTGCCGAGCGCTCATAACCGGCCGCTTCCAGTTTGTCCAGCACCACATCCGGGATCTGCGCAAAAGACGCACGGATCACCGCTTTGGACGCACCCGTGCGCACAAGATCCTTGGAAGTCCGATTGCCCAGGATCGCGTTGATGGAGTCGATCAGAATGGACTTGCCCGCACCAGTCTCACCGGTGAGGACGTTCAGCCCCGGCTGAAAATGAACTTCTGCCTTCTGGATGACCGCGACATTTTCAATTTGCAGGCAGCTTAACATGGTTTATCGTCTCTCCCGCGTTTGTTTTACCCGATGTGCCGGGTCAGTTCTGTGCAGATGGTCTTAGCGTCCCGCTCGGAGCGGGCAACGATCAGAAAAGTGTCATCACCCGAAAGGGTGCCGACCACGTTTTTCCACTGCAATGCGTCAAATACCTCACAGGCTGCATTGGCCATGCCGGAATAGCATTTGACCAGCACCACATGGCCTGCATAGTCCACCCCCAGCACCGACTCATGAAAGATCGTCTCAAACCGGCCCTGGGTCTTGGGGTTAAAGCTCTCGTTCCGGCTGGAAACATAGCGGTAGCCCTCTGCAGTGGCAGCCTTGACCAGGCACAGCTCCCGGATATCCCGCGAGATCGTGGCCTGAGTCACATCAAACCCTTCCTTGCGCAGATAGTCCAGCAGCACTTCCTGCCGACTGATCGGATGCTCCTGCACAAGACGGAGAATGGTCTGCAGGCGGTCTCCCTTACTTTTTGCTTCTTCTTTGCGGACATGTGCCATAGTTCGTCGTATCTCCTTTTATCGTCTGCTGCGCAATTTCTGGTCGATGGCCTGGAACTGATCCGCCTTGCTGAAGGTGATCAGCTGCACCACCTGATCCGAAAGCCGGACTTCTGCCGTTGCGCCCGCCTTGAGCGGAAATCCTGCTGCACCGTCACAGCTGATGAACACCTCGCCGTCGGCCACTTGACCGACGCAGATGTTCAGCTTGCGTTCCTGCGCAAACACCATGGCCGGACTGGCAAGACTGTGGGGACAGATCGGCGTGACGACCACGCCTTTGGTCTGCGAATCCAGAATGGGCCCGCCTGCGGCCATCGAATACGCAGTAGAGCCGGTCGGCGTCGCAACGATCACACCATCGCCCCGGTAATGCTCCACCAGAATGTCATCGCAGTAAATGCTGAAATCAATGGCCTGCTGCAGGCGGCCTTTTGTCACGACAACGTCGTTCAGTGCATGGCCTTCCCAGCCGTCATGGCCCAGAACATGGGCGTAGAGCAGCATCCGGTTGTCCAGCTGGAACTCGCCCCGCGCCACGGCAGGCAGCTTGCTTTCCATCTCGCTGACCTCGCAGGTAGCCAGAAAACCGCAGCGGCCCAGGTTGATGCCCAGGATCGGCTTTGCATGCTTGAGCGAAAGATTCGCCTCATGCAGGATCGTTCCGTCTCCGCCGATGGTCAGGATCACGTCCGTACGTTCCAGACACTGTTCCAGCGGCAGATATACAACGCCGGCCGCATTGCAGACCGTGCGCAGATCCTCGCACATCAGCACCGATGCACCATGATTCTGCAGGATCTGCGCTGCACGCAGAGCGACCTCGCTGGCCGAGATCTTTCCAGGGTTCGGAGAAATGTAAACGGTCATGCCGAAGCCTCCTGTTTTGGTTCTGTATCCGTATTGTTCAGCGGTCCAGCGTGGAATGGCTTGCAGCCACGACCTGTTCGGCGGCCGCATCGTCCAGCACGCAGGGCTCCTCGCTCTTCTGCACGAACATCAGATATTCGATGTTGCCTTCCGGACCTTTCACCGGGCTGAAATCCAGCCCGCGCACAGCAAATCCGTTGGCAGCCGCATAGCCCATGGCATTGTGCAGCACTTCGCGGTGGGTGGCGGGGTCACGCACCACGCCGTTCTTGCCCACTTTTTCGCGCCCGGCTTCAAACTGCGGCTTGACCAGACAGACGCCCATGGCGTCCGGCGTGGTGATGGCCTGTGCCACCGGAAAAATATGATGCAGCGAGATAAAGGAAACGTCCACGCTGAAGAACTCGATCGGTTCATCCAGAGCCTCCGGCGTAACGTTGCGGATGTTGGTGCGCTCCATGTTGATCACGCGCTCATCGGTGCGCAGCTTCCAGGCCAGCTGGCCGTAGCCCACATCCACTGCGTAGACCTTGACCGCACCGTTCTGCAGCATGCAGTCGGTAAACCCGCCGGTCGATGCACCAATGTCCATGCACACCTTGCCCTTGGGCGTCAGCGGAAAACACTGCATGGCTTTTTCCAGCTTCAGGCCGCCGCGGCTGACATAACCGATGTCGTGCCCGCGCACCTCCACCTTGGCATCTTCCTTGATCATCTCACCGGCCTTGTCCACCTTCTGTTCGTTGACAAACACCACACCGGACATGATCATGGCCTTGGCGCGTTCACGGCTCTGGATCAGACCATGCTGAACCAGATATTGATCCAACCGAATTTTCACGATATGTTTTCTCCTTTCATCCAGGCATCCATCACCTGCTGTGCAAGGGTGTCGGCATCCAGCCCGGTGACCTGCTTGATCTGCGGGACGGTTGCATGGGGCAGGTTGGCCGTATGCACAGCGGCGTGCAGGAAGGTTCCATTCCAGCCCGCCTGCTGCAGGCAATAGGCCAGATGCTCCCCGATGCTGCCCCATTCCACACATTCTTCTGCAAATAGCACGATTTTATAATCCTTCACAGCTTCGATCATTTTTTCTGTAAAGGGGAACAGCTTTACAAGTTTAAGTGCGTCGCAATTGATACGATGCTCCGTAAGTTTTTCACATGCAGTCAGAATATCATCCATTTCATCCGCATAGCTGATCAGCACCGCCTGGGCACCCTCGGTTCTGTGCAGGAAATCATAGTCCTGCCCGCTGCAGTCATACTGCGCCAGACGGGCATTTTCCCCGCCCCGCGGATAACGGATCGCACGGGGGCCTCTGCAGCCGTCCTTCAGCAGCTCGTGCAGCCAATAGGTCAGCTCCGCATAATTGGAAGGTGCATAGAGCGGCATACCGACCTGGCTCAGGAAAGCCGGGTCGTAAACGCCCTGATGCGTTTCTCCGTCTGCCGGAACAAAACCCGCGCGGTCAATGGCGAACACGACGTTCTCCTGCAGCAGGTTCACATCGTGCAGGATCTGATCGTAAGAGCGCTGCAGGAAGGTGGAGTAAATGCACACCACCGGCAGCATGCCCTGACTGGCCAGACCCGCCGCAAAGGTCACGGCGTGCTGCTCTGCCATGCCCACGTCAAAGAACCGCTCCGGCGCACTGTGCGAAAAGAACTGCAGCCCGGTGCCATATTTCATGGCCGCAGTAATGGCACAGATGCGGCTGTTCTGGGCCGCTTCCCGCGCAAGCGCCTGCCCGAAGTTCGTTGAGAACGACTCCTTGGGGGCCACCTCCGGGTCGGGCATCCCGTCCGGGTCAAAGGCCGATACCCCGTGGTAGTTGCCCGGGTTCATCTCGGCCGGCTGATATCCTTTGCCCTTTTTGGTCACAACATGCAGAAAGTGCGGGCCGGGCCGCTGGCTGATGGTGCGCAGGGTCCGCTCCAGTTCTTCCTCATTGTGACCATCCACCGGCCCAATGTACTGGAACCCCATGTCCTCAAACATGGTCGAGTGGTACATTGCCCGTCGGAGCAATGTTTTACCCTCGGTCAGGGCTTTTTTCAGCGGGGTACCCACCACCGGGACACCGTCAAGGAAGCTCCGCACATTGTCCTTGGCGTCAAAATATGCAGTCGTCGTGCGCAGGTGGGTCAGATACCGCGCCAGCGCGCCCACATTGTGGGAAATGGACATCTTATTGTCATTCAGGATCACGAGCAGATTGTCCAGGGAGCCGATGTTGTTCATGCCCTCGTAGACCATGCCGCCCGTAAAGGCACCATCGCCGATGACCGCAACCACCCAGCCCGGCTCATGCCGGATCTTCTTGGCCCAGGCCATGCCGATGGACAGCGAAAGCGCTGTGTTGCCGTGCCCCGCAATAAAGGCATCGTGCTCGCTCTCATTGGGGTTCGGAAAGCCGGAAATGCCATCCAGCTGGCGCAGTTTTGCAAAGCCGCTGCGTCGGCCGGTGAGCAGTTTGTGCGTATAGCACTGATGCCCCACGTCAAAAACGATTTTGTCCATTGGCGTCGTCATCACCCGGTGCAGGGCCACCGTCAGCTCCACTGCGCCGAGGTTGGACGCCAAATGACCGCCTGTGCGGGAGATATTCTGCAGCAAAAACTGACGGATCTCCGCACAGAGCTTGTTTACCTGTTCTTTGTCCAGATTTTTCAGATCGCTGGGTTGATCAATGTTGTCCAGCAGCAACGATTCCATAACCAAATCACACGTCCTTCATGCAATGTTTCCTACCCTGCTGGCACGTCTCACAGGCCCAGCGGGTACAGCAGGCCGACCACAAGGCCCACCAGAAAGCCTGCGACCACCTGCAGCGGAGTATGGCCGACCATTTCCTTCAGATGCATGTTCTGCAGGAACGGGGCGTTCTTTTCGCTGACCTCGATCCACTGGTCGATCATCTGATTCAGCACCTTTGCCTGCTCGCCGGTCTCATGGCGCACGCCCATGGCGTCGTGCATGGTGATGATGGCCACCACACAGGCCACTGCAAAAATGGCAGAGTCAATGCCCTCACACCGTGCCGTGGCAATGACCATTGCGCAGACGGTGGCGCTGTGGGCGCTGGGCATACCGCCGTCGCCCCACATGCGCTCCAGCTGGAATTTGCCCAGCAGGATGAAGTTGATCAGGGTCTTGAGCACCTGCGCCACGAACCATGCCAGGAGCGACACGGTCAGGATGCGGTTGAATGAAAGGATCTCATAAATGAACTGCATAGCGTTTCCTTTTGCTTTCCCGGACGATGATCCGTTTTAGTTTTTGCGTGTCAGGAGCTGCTGCGCAAGCTGCTCCAGAAAGGCCGATTTTTCGCCGAATGTTTCGCGCAGAGCGCTGCAGGTCTTTTCGTTTACGCGCTGTGCAAGAGCCATTGCGCCCTCCACGCCATACAGCGTTGCAAACGTTGTTTTTCCGTTTTCACTGTCGCTGCCAATGGGCTTGCCCAGCTGTTCCGGCGTGCTGGTCACATCCAGCACATCGTCCACGATCTGGAACACCAGACCAATACCGTAGGCGTATGCTTCCAGTGCTCGGCACTGGTCGGCGTCGGCACCGGCGGCAGCTGCCCCCATCTGGACGGCTGCGTTGATCAGAGCACCGGTCTTATTGCGGTGGATCAGCCGCAGCTGTTCCTCGGTCGCTGCCAGTGCTTCGTATTTCAGGTCCAGCTCCTGCCCATACACCATGCCGCGGCTGCCGGCACCAAGGCCCAGCGCCTTTGCGGCCTGCACACATGCCTGCGGGCAAGCCGGTGCATTGGCGATTGCTTCAAAGGCTTCGGTCAGGAGCACATCTCCTGCCAGCATGGCCGTTGCCTCCCCGAATGCCTTGTGGCAGGAGGGGCGACCGCGCCGCAGGTCATCGTTGTCCATGCAGGGCAGATCATCGTGGATCAGCGAGTAGCAGTGCAGCATTTCCACCGCAGCGCTGAAAGCTCTGGCCGTCTGCGGATCACCGCCCAGCATATCACAGACGCTGAGCACCAGCACGGCCCGGATGCGTTTTCCACCGCCCAGCAGGCTGTACCGCGCCGCACGGCATACCTCCGATTCCTCCGGGAGAAACTTTGCACAGGCGTCTTCCAGCGCGGCAGAAGCCTGCGACAGATACATCTGATATTGTGTTTTGTAATCCATCAGTTTTCCTCCCGCTGTTCCTGTATGGTCTGCGTGATCTTCGCGTCGATCTCCTCGATCTGGAGCGATGTTTTTTTCAGCGCAGTATGGCAGTATTCCATCAGAGATGCTGCCTCCGCATACAACTTGACGGCTTCTGCAAGAGTCGTCTGCTCGTCCTGCATTTTGGCCAGAACGGCATTCAGGCGCTCCATGCCCTCTTCATAGCTTTTGGGTGCTTTCATCAATTTCCTCCACGGCCTCCACCCGGCACTTTGCCCGGCGGGAAGCGCTGCGAATGTAGATGGTCTTGTCCGGCTCCAGTTGGTCTGCCGGAAGGATCTGTCCTCTGCCCGTGGTGATCATTGCATAGCCTCGGGCAAGGACCCGGTACGGGCTCAGAGAGGCTGTCAGTGCTGCGGCATGTTCCAACTGCATATTTGCAGCCTGCATCCGGCGCTGTATCTGGATCTGAAGCGTCTGCCCGGCCTGTTCCAGCTGGTCAAAATCCCTCTTCCAGATGTTATGCGCGGGCTTGCGTTCCAACGCTAAGTTGTATTGCTCCAGCTCATTATAGCACAACTTGAGCCGTTTTTGCATATTTTCAGAAATATTTTGTTGTAAATTTTGCAAAATATTCCATTGTTCTTCCCGGTCCGGCACCGCAAGCTCTGCCGCTGCCGAGGGCGTCGGGGCTCTCTGGTCTGCCACGAAGTCCAGGATCGTGTAGTCGATCTCGTGTCCAATGGCGCTGATCAGCGGTGTTTTGCAGGCAAAGGCTGCCCGCGCGATTACCTCAGCGTTGAACACCCACAGATCCTCCCGGCTGCCGCCGCCGCGGGCCACGATGATCACATCTGCCCTGCCGCTGCGGTCCAGCGTCCGGATGGCCGCCGCAATCTGCGGAGCCGCTTCAAACCCCTGCACCATGACCGGGCAGAGCAGCAGCCGGATACCCGGCCAGCGGCGGCTGATCACATTGCGGATGTCCTGTAAAGCCGCTCCGGTCTTGCTGGTCACCAGCCCAATGCACCGGGGATATTGCGGCAGCGGCTTTTTGTGTGCCGCATCAAACAGGCCCTCCTGTTCCAGCCGGGCCTTGAGCTGCTCCAATGCCAGCTGTGCTGCACCGATTCCGTCCGGGAACATCTCATTGACATACAACTGGAATGCGCCATCCCGCTCATAGAGCGTTGCACGGCAGCGCACGACCACACGCATCCCCTCTTCCGGACGGAACGCAAGCCGCCGCGCATCCGAGCGGAACATCACCGCTTTTACGCTGGCCTGCTCATCCCGCAGGGTGAAATAGCAATGCCCGCTGCGCGCGTTCTGCACAAAATTTGCCACCTCGCCGCGCAATGCCAAATCAAACAATCGGTCGTTTGCATCAAAAAGAGATTTGACATAGCGGTTCAGCGCCGAAACCGTGATCACTTCAGCCATAAACCGGCCTCCCGTGCCGCAAGAATGGACACGCCAATGGCATTGTCACTGGAATACTGTCCCGGCACAAAATACACCTGAGGCAGGCGTTTCTGCACCCATTGGCGGATCACATCGCTGCTCATCACGCCGCCGGCGCATACCACCGGCAGACCCGGGTATTCCTTCTGCGCAGCCTTTGTCATTTTGACCACCGTATCGGCCACACAGAGCAGGCAGTACTTGCACACATATTCCGGGCTTTTGTCCGCAGCAAGCAGGGCATTGCACTGGTTTTCCAGGCCGGAAAGGCTGCACTGCATGCCCCTCACGCTAGATTTCGGCCGGATCTCTTCCGGGCACGCTACAGCAAGGCGAGACACCTCTGCACCCGCCGGGAAGGCAAACCCGAGCTTGACGCCCACGCGGTCCACAGCCTGTCCGGCGTAAAGGTCCGTGCTGGTGCCAAGTTGGGTGATCGTGCGTACCTCATCACACAGCAGCAGATCCGTCGTGCCGCCGGAAATATGAAACAGCAGGACTTTCTGCGTAAAAAGGTCTGCGCCGCGGGCTGCAAACAGCGCCGCAGCGGCATGGCCCTGCTGGTGGGTCGTATAAATCAGCGGGATGCTCCGCGCCGCTGCAAATGCCGTCGCCGCGTTCACACCGGCCAGAAAGCACGGCATATAACTGCCCTCTGCCGGGCGCGGCTTCTGGGAGACACCCACAGCGTCGATGCGGGTCAGATCAAACTCCTGCGCAAGCTCGTGCAGCATTTCCGGCAGTGCCGTGGTGTGGTGGAACAGTGCATCGCTCTGCCGCAGGCCCAGCTGCCCGGGTTTGACCGGAAGAAACCGCTTTTTTGCACAAACAACCTCTCCGGCTGTATCAAAAACTGCCAGAGAGGTTGCATAGTTGCTTGTATCGACCCCGAGCGTATAACGGCTCACTGTTCAGCCGGCTCCACAGCGGCTTCTTCATTCAGGCCGTGATCCCGTGCCACTGCGCCGAGCAGGCCGTTCACAAACTGATAGTCCTCATCGGCACCATACTTTTTGGTCAGCTCCACTGCCTCGTTGATGGCAACGCCGGGCTTGTTCTCGCCGCCGAACAGCATCTCTGCAATGGCCAGGCGCAGCACGGTCAGACTGACGCGCGGCAGACGTTCCATGGTCCAATTGCGCAGATGAGCGCGGATCTCGTCATCCACCTCTGCGGAGTGGTCGTAATAAGCATTCAGCAGCAGCTTGCTGAAGCCATCCACCGGGTGCTCTTCGTCGTTTTCCGCATGGTTGGTCAGAGCCTCTGCCAGCGGGACGTCACCAAAGGTCTGCGAAAATGCCAGCAAAAATGCATTCTCGCGAGCTTCTCTACGGGGCAAAATGTTTTCCATAATATTCCTTTCATAACAGGAGCTCTCCCCGCTGGGAAACCCCGGCAGAGAGAACGCGTTCTATCCATTCTTTTGTACGGCTGCAAGTGCTCTTACTGCTCCGCAGCAAGACCTGCGATCACCAGATTCACACGGCTCACCGTGACACTGGTCATGTTCTGCACGGCCGACTTGACATTTTCCTGCACCTTTTCCGCCACTGCAGGAATGCGTGCGCCGGGCGCCATGATCAGATGCAGCGTAAGCTCTGCCGTACCGTCGCGCATTTCCACGGCCACCGGCGGCTGGATGCTGGCTTCCAGCAGATCCTTCAGCTTTTTGTTCTGGGTCCCGCAGGAAACTTCTGCCACGCCTTCCACTTCCAGCGCAGCGCACCGTGCGATCTTTGCAATGACTTCGGTCGAAATCTGAAGGCTGCCGCCCTGAAGATCCATATTCTGTAAATCCATTGTGCTGTCCTCCATTGAAAAGCAGCAGAACTGCCGCTTTTTTTCGGTTCAAAACGGCTTTGCAGCTGCCGCCGCCGAATGGCCGGGCAGCACACCGTTCCTGTTTTCTGATGGTGTTATTATACCATCAATGCGGGGTTGATTTCAATACTTGTTTGGAAAACTCTGTCGGACCACACAACGGGTTCTTTTTCCAGCCCGATTCCTTCCGGTCGGAGGGAAACACTTTTTATTTTACTTCCACCACCGTGATGTTCTGGGCCGTCACACTGCTCTTGCTGAGCACGACGTCCCGGATCTGCGCCACCTGCGCCGCCGTCAGCGGGTCACCGGATGTCATGACGGTCAGATCGGCGCGGCCGGACTGCAGAAAGCACAGGCAGTCCGCAAAGCCCTTGGCTTTGATGAGGGTCTCGATCTCATTTTCGGCGTGCAGATCTTCCAACCCGGCTGTCAGCTGGGCGGTGCAGTCCTTCTTTTCCTCCGCAGAGAGCGAAGAGGACTTCATGGTTTTTTGCAGGGTGTCCATGGCTTCATCGTGCGCCTTTTCCCGTTTCAGGCGTGCCTCTTCAAAGAACTTTGCGCCGCTGTCGCTTGCCACGCTGACCAGCTGTGCTTCCCCGTAGTTTTTGTTCGCGGCCGACACTGTTTCGGCTTCCGTGGGCAGGCCGTCCAGGACCGTGTCCGACTGCACAGGCTCGGCCGAAACGACCCGGGCTTCCTCGTCCGCTGCAATGCCGGTATCGGTGCGGGCATACTGCCAGTTCAGATAAACGGCAATGACAAGGGCAGCGGCCAGCGTAAGCGCGGTCACCCGCCGGGTATTTCTGGAAAGTGCTCTCATCTTGAATCCTCCTTGTTCTGGGTCAGATCATGGCTTGCGCTGTTCCACACAGATCCGGTTGGATGGCAGATCCAGCAGCGCTCCCACCATCTCCGTGATGCGTGCTGCCACGCGGACATCTCCCCCACCGTCGCACAGCACGGCTACGCCGCGGATCTGCGGCTGATAGATCGTCTCTGCCAGGGCGGAGCCATCTTCCAGCAGAACATGCGTCTGCTGTTCCTGCATCTGCCCGGACTGCGTATCCAGTGCATAGATCGTTTCCTCCCCCGTTTCCAGTGTGAGCATCACCGTCGTCTTTCCCGCTCCGTCCATCTGAGCGATCAGTGTTTCAAGCCGGTTTTCCAGCTGGGTCTGATACGCGGCGATTTCCTGTGGGGCTGTGCTGGCGGCAGCAGACTTCGTCCCGGTCGGCATCAACTCCGACAGCAGCAACAGCAGCATGGCCACCCCGCCAATGAGCACCGCAAGTCTTGTGCGCCCCTGCGGGCCTTTGTATCCCTGAAGAACCGTTGTGATCGTTGTTTTTTTCATGGTTCCGCCTCTTCCGCTGCGGTGACAGCGTCGGTGCTAAGTTCTTTTTGCAGAAACTGCACAAGCTGTGTCTGCACCTGTGCCGGGCTGTCCGGCGGCATCCACAGGATCGCGCGAGCTGCGCGGATGCCGTCCGGCGTCTGTTCCAATTCCGTTTCCACCCGGACCGGGATGCCTGTCTGTGCCTCGCATTCCGCTGCCAACATCTCATTCAAGCGCTTCGCCGCCTCCGTGAGGATCGCGGTTTCCACGCCCTCGATGGAGGCAGATGCCTGCACCGGCTGAAGCCACTGTGCGGTCCGTGCAGGCAGTGCAGAAATTGCACGGAGCAGAACTGTTAGAATATATAGCCCCGCAACCACTTTTATGCATCGGCGCGCCCAGCCCGCTTCCACCAGCTGCACTAGCAGCTCCGCGCAGACACATGCAAGGCAGAATGCCGTTACGACCCGCATTTCACCCTCCGTTCATCATTGTCATCAACGCGACACCGACCATTGTCAGCGAAAAGAACAGTGCCGTGACCGCCGCCATGCACCGGACCGCCTCCGTCAGACAGGCAAACAGCGCCCGGCACCGGTCGATTCCGGCAAAGCTGCACAGAAGCCTGCACCCGGACAGAACTGCCAGGTGGAACAACAGTCCCAGATACAGCGGAACAAATTCCGCGCCAAGGATCACCAGTGCCGCGATTCCAAGAGAGTTTTTGAGCAGCTGCAACCCGGCCAATACGGTATCGGCCGCACCGCTCAATGCCTGCCCGATCACCGGGACACTGCCCGTCAGCATCTGGCCCAGACGGGATGTCGTGTGGTCCAATTGCAGTGTGATCACTCGCTGTACGCCAAGCAGAAGCGCAAACAGTTTTCCGCCCGCCGAAATGCTTTTTCGCAGCAGCTGCCCGCTCATCCTGCAGGCTTCCGGGAGACCCGTCTGCGTGTGAATGCAGCAGGCCATGCTGATGGCCAGATAGCTTTGCAGCAGCGGCCGGATGCACAGCGCGATCCCCTGTGCCAGCAGAGCCAGCACGCTCAGCAGAAATCCGCTGGCTACAGCTCCGGCGTTTCCCTCTCCACCTGCCGTCAGGACTGCGCCGCACACCGGCAGAAATCCCGTGAGGAACAGCCGCCAGCTGTCCATGCGTTCACCGATAGACTGTGCCAGTGTCAGCAGATCACCCCAGATGAGCACCCCGCAGCCACCGGCTGCCGCAAGGTCCAGCAAGGTACCGTCCGCTGCATCGCCAACGAGAAATGACAAAGCTGTGAGCAGCAGCAGAAACAGCAAAAGATCTGCGTAGCTGTGCAGGGTATCGACCAGAAGCTGCACGGGTGAACCCGGCAGCAGGCTCAGCAATGCCGACACCGGGTCCCGGGCAAAATCCGCTGCACCCTGTGCACTTTGGGTCAGGTAGGACTGCCACAATTCCCGGCCGGGCAGGCTTTCCAGTGCGAAAGCCCGCACCGTTCCAAAAGGCATTGCGGCCAGAAACGCCAACCCTGCCAGAAGCCCCCGGTATTTTTTGCCGCTCATCCTGCCAGCCCCCAGATCCGTTGACACACTTCTTCCAGCAGTGGGAACACCGCCGCCAGCACCAGACAGCGGCCCGCAAGCCCTGCACACCAGCCAAGCGCCTCGGCTCCGCTCTCTTTGCAGAGGGTGCGGGTATAGTCGGCAAGCAACAGGATGCCCGTGCTGCGCAGCAGGCATTGGAACGCCTGCTTGTCCGTTTGCTGTCCCAGCAGCGCGACACCCTCCAAAACGCTGTGGAAGGTGCCGCCCAGCCGCACCAGCAGAAGGACGATTGCTCCCAGTGAGAGCAGGAGCGCATAGGCCGGAAGCTCCTTTTGCAAAAGTGCATGCATCGCTGCCAGCACTGCCACCAGCCCCAGCGTGACCCAGGCGGAACTCACAGCGAAAACAGCGCCTTGATGGTAACAAACAGGGTGCTGATCTGCTTGACCAGAATGGACAGGACCACCACAAGGCCGGCAAGGGTCGTCATCACGTTCCAAGATAACGTATAGGAATATGGAATAGATTTCTGTGCTGCCTTGTCGTAGCGGGTATTTTCGTATACATGGTAGCTCATTTTATATACCCGGTTGCTGATGGTGTGGCGGTCGTTGTCCTCGTCCTGCCACTTGTTCGCCGTATGCTTCACTTCGGGTATTCTCGCATACTCAATCGCTTTGTCAAATAGCAGGGTCTTTCCTGCCTGTTCCTCCCATGCGGAAGCCTGTACTTTCAGATTTTCAAAAACAGTCTGTTCCGCAACCGCGCTTTCCTCCCGCAGCTTCACAAGCTCGGCAAGAGGTAAGGCGGTCAGCGGGGAAATGTCCGCGTTTTTCGTGTCAAAATAGATACCGCGCTCAATCTTCATCTTGTCGGCGGCTTCCAGTCTGTCGCGGTCGTATGAGGAATAACCTGTTTTCCATTCGTCCATTTGCTCGCTCCTTTCTTTTTCAATCATGCGGTGCATAAGCTCGTAGTCCTCAATGCTCATGCTTCCGTCAAATATATAAGGGTCAAAATCTTCCCCGTCCCGGTATGGCTTTTCGGAAAAGGGAAGCCCCGCTGCATGGGCGGCGGCTCTTGCTTCCTCGATAAGCTCCGGGGGAAGTCTGTCGTCGTGGGCTTCGATAAATCCGGCAACGTCATTTGTGCCGTTTTTGTAGTGGTGGCGCACTCCGGCGGTCAGCTCGTCAAGGCTCATATTCTCGCCTAAATGCCCGCAGTAGTAGCCGTTTAGAATAACGGCGGCGGGGTCAGCCGCCTTGATTTCCTCTAACCGGCTCCTGTCAAACGGTTCTAAAGTACCGTCCACTTCAAGATAAAACAGCTCGGCGTTCCATGAACGCCCCTCTTTCCAAAATGCTACCCATGCAATACCGTCCCTAAGTTCCTCTTGATAGTCCTTTACGCTGTCGCGCAAACTTGCCATGTGTAAAACCTCCTTTCGCGTATGGCAGCGCGGACGCTGCGTTTGTGGTTACATAGTCCTACTACGGTGCGCCCGCATTTCTGCCAAAGATTTTTGAGGATTTTTAGAGGGTTTGGGAAACTTCCCAACAAGCAAAATCCCCGCCAAGCTCGGTAAGAGTGGCAGGGATTTTACGGAAGTGGGTACCCGCTTCCTATGCTTGCTATTCAAGTTCTTTGTCCTTTGAAATGGTTACTTTGTAATTCACATACTTGCCGCCCGTATCAGCTAAAAGTACCGTTCCGTCATAGGTTTTGCCTGTTTTCGGAGAGTGCAGCTTTTTGACTTTTACCTTGCCGGATTTTAAGAGTGCTGCGGCAATCGACCGGGTAAAGACGGTTTTACGTTCCTCAAAGAAGCGGTCATTTTTCCACATGGTAAAGCCGCACTCTTTGTTGGAACAGTAGTAGTTTTTCTTTCCCTCATAGACCGGGGACTTGCAGCGGGGACACTTCCCAATCTCTGTTTTTTCTGTCTTGAAAAGCTCTTGTTTCTCACCCAACACGGAAGCGTAGGTTTTTACAAGCTCCTGTGCCATTGCTTCAATTCCCTGCATGAAAGCGGCAGGGTCGGCGTTGCCCTTTGCAATCTGCGTCAGATTGTTTTCCCATGCAGCCGTAAGCTGCAGAGAGGTCAGACTATCCGGCAGGACGCAGACAAGGTTTGTGCCGTCTTTGGTGGGAAATAGCTGCTTGCCCTTGCGCTCCACAAAGCCGCCTTTGACTAACTTTTCAATGACGGCGGCGCGGGTGGCAGGCGTACCAAGCCCCCGGCGTTCTGCGTCCGGGTCGGTGTCCTCATTCCCGGCGCGTTCCATAGCCGACAAAAGACTTGCTTCATTGTGGGGCTTCGGGGGCGTGGTGGCATGCTCTGTCACTTTTGCCGCCGGATTTTCAAAGGTCTGCCCCTCGGAAAAGTCCGGCACATCTAACACAAGCTCGTTTTCGTCGTCGCTGTCCGGCTTCTTTTTGAGGGTCGCCCGGTAAAGCCGTTCAATCTCTTTCCACCCGGCAGCGATTACCGCCTTTCCCTTTGCCGTAAATTCATGGTCGGCGCAGGAGAAAACCGCCGTTACCGCTTCGTAAACGTGCGGCTCTGCGGTTGCCATAAGCAGACGCGCCCCGGCAAGGGTCAGGATATTGCGCTCGCTTTCCGGCAGCGCGGTAAGGTCAGCCTTTGCAAGCTCCATAGTGGGAATGATTGCGTGGTGGTCTGATACCTTTTTACTGTTCAGCACCTTTGCAATCTCCGGCGAAAAATCCGCGCCCTCCATAAAGGAAAGTTTCTCACAAAGCACCTTGATAATGCCCGTCGCTGTTTCTCCCATGTCGTCGGTCAGAAATGCGCTGTCCGTTCTCGGATAGGTCAAGAGCTTCTTTTCATAGAGGGCTTGCGCCAGGTCAAGGGTCTGCTTCGCGGTGTACCCGTAAATACGGTTTGCTTCCCGCTGTAAACTGGTAAGGTCAAAGAGCTTCGGCGGGGCAATGGTTTTCTTTTCTTTCACAAGGGAAGTACAGACAGCCGCCGACGCTTCGCAGGCTGCTTTCAGTCTGCTTGCTTCATCAGCGGCGCAGATCTTCGCGCTTGCCGCTTCTGCGCCGGGGAGAGTAAGGCGCACATGGTAGTAGGTTTCTTTCTGAAAGCCTGTAATCGCAGCGTCCCGGTCTACAAGCATTTTGAGGGTCGGGGTCTGCACACGCCCCACGTTCAAGGTCTTTCCATACAGGCAGGAGAAAAGGCGGGTCGCGTTAATGCCGATAAGCCAGTCAGCCTTTGCCCTGCATAGTGCGGAATGGTAGAGGGCGTCGTATTCCCGCCCGTCCTTCAGATTGTCAAAGCCACTTCGGATTGCTTCGTTTTCCATTGAGGAAATCCAAAGACGGGTAAAGGGCTTCTTGCAGCCCGCTTGATGATAGACAAATCGGAAAATCAACTCGCCCTCGCGTCCTGCGTCGCAGGCGTTCACGACTTCCGAAACGTCGGCGCTGTGCATGAGGTCTTTTAAGATTTTGAATTGTTTTCCCTTGTCGGCAGCTACGGTGTACTGCCATTCCTGCGGCAGAATGGGTAAGCTGTCATAGCTCCATTTCTTGTACTGTTCCCCATAGGCGGCAGCTTCGGAAAGCTGTACCAAATGCCCGATACACCAAGAAATGAGGTAGCCGTTTCCCTCGATATATCCGTCTTTTCTGCCCGTAACGCCAAGGGCGGCGGCAACCGCCGCCCCGACGCTGGGCTTCTCACAAATCACAAGTTTCATGCTTCCTCGTCCTCCTGTTCGGTATCTGCGCTGTCAGCTTCTTCCTCCGGCTCGTCCTCGTCGTATTCGTCAAAATCAAATTCGTCAAGGTCGGTGCCGCCTTTTACGCTCTGCTTCGGTTTCATAAACTTAACGTAGTAGAGGGCTGCGCCGCCGCCAAGAAGTCCCACAACAAGGAAAATGAGAAGCCCGCCCATGCTGTTTTTGGGTTTCTCCGGCTCTGCGGGTGCTTCCGGCTCGGCTTCCTTGCCTGTGCAGTTATTCATGGCTGCGGAGCAGACGGGGCAGGCGGTGTTTACTTCGCCCGCCTTGCATTTCTCGGTACAGTTGCAGACAGCCGGGGGCTGCTCGGTCTGTTCCTCCCCGATAATCGCCATAAGGTCGCTTTCGTCTACTTGATTTAGGAAGTGGACGGAATTTTCGCCCTCGGCTGCCCGGTCAACGATAATGTAAAAATAGTTGCCGCCTTTGCTTTTCACGACGATAAACTGCTTATCCTCGGCAGCGTCCCCGTCGATGTCGTCCACAAGGGTCATGTTGCCCTCCGGGGTAAGGGGCTGCGGTTCGGTTTCCACGATTACGCCGCTGTCGTCGGTTTCCTCTGTCGGGGTCTGCGCGTAGGCAGTAACGGAAAAGCCGCCCACAAGGACAAGGGCGGCGCAAAGTGCGGTAATGCTTGCAAGGATTTTATTCTTCATCTGCATTGTCCTCCTGTTCGTCATAGTCTGTGGGCATAGGGGCAATGCCCGGAATACCGTTGCCGGAAAGCATAGCGGTAAGCTCCTGCGGGGTCAGACGCATAGCGCGTACAAGCTGCACGATTTCAAGGTTTTCCGCTTCGGTTTTCTGTGCTTCCAGTCCGCGCAGCTTGTTCTGATACTCCGTGATTTTCTCACGGGTCTTTTGGATTTCCTTTTCAATTCTTTCGATTTTACTCATTGCCATAAATTTTTTCTCCTTTCGATTTTCAAAAATGTGTCAGTTCCAGTTCATCAGCCCGTACCCTTTGATACAGGCATAGTCAAGGGGATAGCTCTTAATCTTGCAGGCGTCGCCGGAATTGCCCTCCACGGTATAAACGCGGTTTGCGTCCCTGCCGATAACAAGCCCTACATGGTCTGCGCTTCCGTCTAAATCCCAGTCAAAAAAGATAGCGTCACCGGGGGCAATGTTCTCATAGCCCCGCGCGCCCCATTGCCCGTGAGAGGTAAACCACGGAATACCCTGCGACTGGCAGGCGGCAAAGCGCGGCTCGGAAAGTCCCATTTGCCCGTAGCACCAGGACACGAAACAGGCGCACCATTCCACGCGGGAGTTGAAGCCGTACCAGCTCCAATACGGATAGCCGCCCACATTTCCGACTTGCCGTTTTGCAAGGTCAACGATAGCGGTATTGCCGGGGCGCGTTCCGTTTACAAAGTCCACGCCGCTTAAATCTTCCGACGCGGAAGTGTCGGGAGAGCCGCCGCCAAAGATAAGGGGCTTGTTCCCGCTTGTCTGTAAGTACACCCGGTACATTTCCAGTTGTTCCGGGGTCAGATTGTTTTCCGCAATGGTGGATAGTGGGGTATTCGTCAGCTTGACGTTCAAGATGTAATACTCATAAGGCACTTGTACCGTGTAGGTGTCCGTATGCTCGTTGCCGTCCTCATCTGTCCATGTGTCGGTGCGTTCTTCCTCCCGGTAGCGTATTTCCACTTCCTCGGTCAGCGTCAGCTTGTATTGTTGATTGAAAATCCGCTGTAATTCGCTCTGTACCTCGGCGCAGGTGTAGCTTTGGTATTTTGCGGTCAGATAAGACGCTAATTCATGGGGATTGTGTCCGATATTTGCAAGGTCATAGCGGTACTCGTCATAGCCCGGATTGTCGCGCTCGATATTGTCAATCCTGCTTTGCAGCTCGTTTTCCAATCCTGCGTAGCTGTTTTCCACTTCCACAAGGTCGCTGTCCTCGGAGGTATAGGACGTTCCAAGCACGCCGTTTAAGGTGCCGGAAAACATTGCCCCACAAGAGGACAGCCCGGACATAACCATGATAAAGAGCAGCAGCACACCGACAGCGATTGCCACACCCGCCGGGTGCCTTGCCACAAATGCTGCGGTCTGCTTCGTTTTCTCGGCGGCTTTGGCTGCCGCCTTGCGGGTGCGTTCTGCCGCGCCCTTGATGCCCTTTGCGGTATTGCGGGCTTCCTTTGCATACTGCCGCTTGATTTTCTGCTTCTGCCAAAACCGGGAAATGGGGTTACTGGTTAGCTGCGAATTCTCATGCAGGGTCTTGTGATACTGAAAATCCACATTCGCCCGAAAAGCCGCTTTTTCTGCCTTTGCCGCTTCCCGGTAGGGTTTCAGTTTATGGCTGCGGTAGCCCTGCTTGATTTTCCGCGCCCCGTACTTCAATCCCCGTTCTGCGGTTTCCTCGCTCTTGTGTGCGCCCTCCACGCCGGAATTATCCTTTTCGACAGAATGGATTTTGTTATGTACCAAAATCCCGGCTTCCTGTGTGGGGCGGGATAGTGGGTTGTGCTTCTCCTTAAATCCGGGTGGCTTGTCCTTTTCCTCAAAGTGCAGGCGGGTCTTGCCTTTCCCGGTGGTTTCGTCAAAGGTGCGCTCTTTTACCAGTTTCTTTTCTTTGGGGATAGCCGCCTTTGCCTTATCCAAGCGGTCGGCGGCTTTATCGGATTTCTTGATATACTTTTCAAGCTCCGGGGCAGCGCGTTCCTCGTCGGTAAATTGCAGCCGGGAAGATTTCGTCCCGGCGGTAGCTTCTGCCTGTGCCTTTCGTACCGCTTTTTTAGACGCTTTGCGGGTATGGGCGGCTTCGATATGCTCCATGACGCGCTCCGTTTTGCCTGCGTCCGCTTTGGGGGCAGCTCCCGGCACATGGGGCAAGGGAGAAGTCGGGGAAGCTGCACCTTGTAGCTGCGCTGCGTCCTGTGCTGCCTGTTGCTCCGGGGATTTCTGAAAATCCGCGTCCTGCGTCCGCTTGCTGATACGTTCCGTGTCTCCCGTGGTCTGATTTTCTGCGATAGCCCCGTCGCGGGTCATTTTCTGCGTGATTTTATCACGGGGCTTTAATGGGTCTTTCAAGTGTTACCACCTCCAATCCGCGCCCCTGCAAGGGCGCAATACTCGGCGTTCAGTTCAATGCCGATATAGCGGCGGTCAAGGCTTTTCGCTGCAAGCCCGGTGGTGCCGCTTCCAAAAAACGGGTCAAGGACAACGCCGCCTGCCGGACAGCCCGCCAGTATGCACGTTTCCGCGAGCTTCGGGGGATAGGCGGCAAAATGCCCGCCCTTATACGGTACGGTATTGATAAGCCAAACGTCCCGCTTGTTCCTTGTGGTCGGTATAAGAGCGTCGTCATAATAGCCGCCGCTGCGGGGCTGATTGATACCCTGCACCTTGCCCTGTCCCGGTACTTCCTCGGCGTATTTGTGTCCTGCGCCGCGTCCCTGTCGGTACCGCGCAGCCGTTCCCGGCGCGATCGGCTCCGCAATGGCGGCAGCGTCATAGTAGTATTTCTTTGATTTCGTCAGTAAAAAGATATGCTCATAGCAGCGGCTCGGTCGGTCGCGGCAGCTCTCCGGCATGGGGTTTTCTTTCAGCCAGATAATATCGCTGCGTAAATACCACCCGTCAGAGCGCAGGGCAAAGGCTAAAAGCCACGGAATACCGATTAAATCCTTTTGCTTGCAGCCCGCTTTCATGCCGCTGCCGCAGTATGTGTCCGCGATATTCAGCCAAAATGTCCCGTCGTCTTTGAGTACCCGGCGCAGCTCCCGGAATACTTCTACAAGCCGCCCGATATACTGCTCCGGCGTGTCCTCCCGTCCAATCTGCGCGTCAAGCCCGTAGTCCCTTAGTCCATAGTAAGGCGGGCTTGTGACGCAGCAATTCACGCTTTCACTCGGAAGCTCCCGCAGGGCATAGAGGGCGTCACGGTTGATGATTACGTCCATTTTCATGCTTTGCTCATTTCCTCCGGCTTTGTCGTAAGCAGACGGTAAAGCTCGGTGTCCGTCGGGAAACGGTCAATGAACGGCAGCACCACGTTTCCGTAAAAGATAAGCCCCTCGCCCGCTTCGGTGTGGGTTACATACTTCATCTGCTGCGGGGAGATGTTAAGCTGCTTTGCAAGGATAGCCCGGTCGCCCTGTGCCTGATTGAGCATGAGGACAAAATCAGAGTTTTCAAAAATATTCTCGACTTCGCGGCTGCTCAAAAGGTCTTTGACGTTCTGCGTGATAGCGGTCGGTATGCCGCCCCATTTCCGAAAACGCTTCCAAATCTCCACGCTGTAAGCTGCGGTCTGTTCCTCTTTGAGCAGCAAATGAAACTCGTCCATGTAGTAACGGGTTGCCTTTTTTTCGGCGCGGTTGACGGTCACGCGGTTCCACACCTGGTCTTGCACAATGAGCATACCTAACTTTTTGAGCTGCTTTCCAAGCTGCTTAATATCAAAGCAGACAAGACGGTTATTCAGTTCTACATTGGTACGGTGGTTAAAGACGTTCAGAGAGCCGGAAACATAAAGCTCCAATGCCGCCGCAATGCGGGCAGCTTCCGGCTCCGGCTGTTTCAGCAGTTCGTTGTAGAGGTCGCCCAAAATCGGCATTTTTGCCGGGTCGGGGTCTGCAAGGAAAGGTCGGTACACATTCCTAACGGCGCGGTCAATGACGGTCTTTTCCACGGGCTGCAAGCCCTCTTTGCCGCCGATAACAAGCTCGCAGAGGGAAAGGATAAAGTCGGATTTCAAGGCAAGCGGGTTGTCGTCCTCGGAGTAGTTGAGGTTAATATCCATAGGGTTCACATACTGGGGCTTGCCGTCCATGCCTTTTCCGGCAGGCGACAGACGTATCACTTGCCCGCCCAAACGCTGCACAAGGGAAAAATATTCTGCTTCCGGGTCGCAGATAATAATATCGTCGTCGGTAATGAGAAAGGCGTTTGTCATTTCCCGTTTTGCCGCAAAGGATTTACCGCTTCCCGGTGTTCCAAGAATAAGCCCGTTGGGATTTTTCAGTTGCTTGCGGTCGCAGAGTATCATGTTGTTACTAAGGGCATTTAAGCCGTAGTAAAGGGCTGCACCCCTTTGGAAAAGCTCCTGCGTGATGAACGGGATAAAAATAGCGGTGCTACTGGTCGTAAGCCCTCTTTGAATGGGGATAAGGTTCTCCCCAAGAGGAATAGAGGACATAAAGCCCGCTTCCTGCAAATAGTCAAGGCGGGTCAGAGCGCAGTTGTTTTTCTGTGCAAAGCCCGCCGTAGCAAATACGTCATTATCCAGTTTCCGTTTTGTGTCTGCCATGTTTACCACAAGGAACGTCAGCAGAAACATTCGCTCGTTGCGGCTCTGTAAATCCTGCAACAGATTTTTTGCTTCGCTGCCGAAAGTAGCAAGGTCGGACGGAATTATATCCATGTCATACCCGCTGCGTACCGCTTTTTTCTGTTCCTCAATCTTCATCTTGTCGAGATCGGTTATCTTGCGCTTGATAGTCTTGATTGCTTCGCTCTGGTCGATACTGCGGATATGCATATTGACGATTATCCCGTTTTCAAGGTCGAGAATGTCCGAAAGCATACGGTCATTCAGCTCCGGCGCAAGGATTTCAAGGAACGATACCGCACCAAGTTTTCGCCCCATGCGGAACGTGCGCCCTTGTGTCGGTACGGTAAATCTGTACAAGACTTCCGGTCACTGGGATCACTACAAAGAGAACATGTTCCCGGCAATGGAAGTTGAGGGAGAGTCTTTCGTACTCCGTCCGATGAACTGCCCGCATCACATGATGATCTACGCAAACAGAATGCATTCCTATAAAGATCTTCCGATCCGTATCGGTGAGATCGCACACGACTTCCGTTTTGAGGCAAGTGGTACTTTAAAGGGTATCGAGAGAGGAAGACATTTCTGCCAGAATGATGCACATTTATTTGTAACACCGGAGCAGATCGAATCAGAGTTTGCAAAAGTGGTTGAGCTGATCTTTGATACTTACAAAGATTTCAATATCACAGATTACCGCTGTGTACTCTCCCTAAGAGATCCGGAAGATAAAGTAAAATATCATGATGATGATGAGATGTGGAACAACGCAGAGAACGCACTCCGCAAAGTACTTGATGATATCGGTATTGAGTATACAGAGGAGATCGGTGAGGCTGCTTTCTACGGACCGAAACTGGATGTAAACGTAAAACCGGCGATCGGTAATGAGTATACACTTTCCACCTGCCAGTTAGACTTCTGTCTGCCGGCAAAATTCAATCTGTCCTATATTGACAGTGACGGAACAAAGAAAACGCCGGTCGTTTTACACAGAGCGATCCTTGGTTCCCTCGACCGTTTCATGGCATATATTTTAGAGGAGACAAAAGGAAACCTGCCGTTATGGTTAGCTCCGGTTCAGGCTAAGATCCTTCCGGTAAAAAATGAGGATGAGGAACTTAACGCATACTCACATGACTTATACAAATATCTCGATGATAACGGAATCCGTGTTGAGATCGATGAGAGAAACGAGAAACTCGGCTACCGTATCCGTGAAGCACAGATGGAGAAAGTGCCGTATCTGTTAGTACTTGGTAAGAACGAAGCAGCTGACGGAACCGTAAGTTACAGACTGCATGGAGAGCAGAATTCCACCACAGTTTCCAGGGAAGATTTCCTTGCACTGTTAAAAGAGGATATCCGCACAAAGAAGATCAATCCTGCAGCATTAAAATAAACAGAAATATGAAAATGCGGTGTGTCCGGCAGGATATGCCGTATTTTTTTAAATTCATAGGAAATTACGTCCTATGAATTTAAAAATTCATGACTGGAATACACCAGACAGGAAACAAAAGCCTGATAAATTGTCAAAGATGTATATTGCAATCAAAATTAAATGATAGTAGAATGAAACCAATATAGGACCGTTTATGAGAATAAATCAGAAAGAACAAAGGAGGATATTGATGTGACCCTAAGTGGAAAAGTATCATTAAAGGTAAAAATGACGATTCTGATTATTGAGATTTTAATAATCGGATCATATGGAGTAGTTGTCGGAGATAAAAATATGGGTGCTATCCGTAATGATGCGATCGCCAGCATGGAAGAATATGTAAGTGAGGAACATCCGGAATATTCCCAGGAAGAAATACAACAGGAACTGCAGCCGATATTGCAGAAAATGCAGCAGGAAAAGAATGCAAAACAGGATCAGTTTTTCTATTTTATGGTTATTATGTGTATACTCACGGATATATGGGTACTGTATCTTACATTTGACATTACATCAGGCGTCAAAAGATCTGCGCTGTTTGCCGAAAAAATGGGACAGGGCGATTTTACGCAGCGTGTGGATGAAAAATACCTGAAACGTGAAGATGAGATCGGTATTCTTGCACGCAGCATCCGTGACATTCATCACAATATGAGACATCTGATCGGCCATGTACAGCGCGAAGCGGATACATTGGATGAAACGGTTGGAACAGCAGAGGCGGCACTGGCAAAACTTGCGGACGAGATTGACAGTGTATCTGGTATCACGCAGGAACTTGCAGCCGGAAATCAGGAGACCGCAGCAGCTGCACAGGAAGTGAATACGATGTCCGGAGAGATTGAGGAAGCTGCAAAAGGAATTGCAGAGCATGCACAGGAGGGAAACGGAAAAGTTGACGAGATCCATACCAGAGCGGCTGATACGAAACAAAAGATCAGTGCAAGCCGTGCAAATATCAGGAAAGTGCATGGGGAAATCAATGACAGCTTATCGGAAGCACTTGAAAATGCAAAAGTCGTGGAGCAGATCGGTATTCTTGCGGAGTCCATCATGGGAATCACTTCTCAGACAAATCTGCTGGCTTTGAATGCATCAATTGAAGCCGCAAGAGCCGGAGAGGCGGGAAAAGGATTTGCAGTTGTTGCAGATGAGATCCGTAATCTTGCGGAGCAGTCGGCGAGCACGGTCGGGAATATCCAGGAAGTGACAGAGCGTGTCCAGACAGCAGTTGCAAGACTGACCACAGATGCAAAACGTCTGTTAGAGTTTGTGGGAGGAGACGTCACGGAGAGTTTTGATGATTTTGAAAAAATGGCAGATGATTATAATGAAGATGCAAACTATGTTGAAGAACTTGTAACGGATTTCAGCGCGGCATCCGAACAGCTTTTAGCTTCGGTCAGCGGAGTGGTTGCAAACATTCAGGAGGTAACGAAAGCTGCAAATGATGGTGCGGCAAGTACCGGAAGCATTGCAGAGCGTGTTACCAATGTTGACAGACAGGCAGAAGATATGCGTGAACTGATGAAACAGACGCAGGAGGCATCTTTGATGCTGCGGAAGGACACAAAGAAATTTACGGTTGCATAGACAGGATCAATCTATTGTAAAAAATATTTTGGATAAAGTAAAAATTAGGACTGCACCACCATTTACTAATTTTAAAAGTTCAAGTAAAATATAAGTAAAAAAAGCAAAATTATGCTTTGTAAGACAGGGAGACTTATATGTTACGGGAAAAGATCAAAAATTGGAAAATGGGACTGGCTGCAGTCCTTGTTTTTGTTCTGGTTTTGGGAATGATGGGGATGTCCGGCAGTGTGAAGGCGGCAGACCAGACGGACTCTAAAATGATTGATATCATGTTTGTGCATGATACACATTCCCATCTGAACAGCTTTTCAACGGTAGTGGACGAAAAACAGGAAATGATCGGCGGGTTTGCAAGGATCAAGACGCTGATCGATGAACAAAAGGAGAAAAATCCGGATACATTAGTAGTGGATGGTGGAGATTTTTCCATGGGAACGCTGGTGCAGACCGTTTTTGAGACACAGGCGGCAGAGATTCGGATGTTAGGGGCACTGGGCTGCGAGGCGACAACACTTGGCAACCATGAATTTGATTATCGTTCAAAGGGACTTGCTAAGATGCTTGAAACCGCGGCGGAAAGCGGAGATACCGTGCCGGAGCTTCTTGTCTGTAATATCAACTGGGATGCCATGGAACAGCAGGGACTCTCAGAAGGACAGCAGCAGATCCGTGATGCATTTACGGAATACGGTACGAAAGATTATGTGATGGTGCAAAAGGGCGATGTCCGGGTGGCGCTGCTTGGCGTATTCGGAAAAGATGCACTGGCATGTGCACCGACCTGTGAACTGCAGTTTACGGATCCGGTGGAAGCAGTAAAAAAGACCGTAGCTGAGATTAAGAAAAACGAAGATGCGGATATTATCATCTGTCTTTCCCATAGTGGAACTTCAGAAGATGAGTCAAAGTCAGAGGATGAAATTCTTGCAAAAAAAGTGCCGGATCTGGATGTGATCATCAGTGGACATACGCATACAAAACTGGAGGAGCCGATTGTACATGGGGATACCTATATCGTTTCCGCAGGGGAATATGGCAAGTACTTAGGTTCCTTATCGCTGGAACAAAAGGATGATGGGCGCTGGAGCATGAAAGAATATCAACTTACTCCGATCGAGACAGATATTGCGGAAGATGCTGCAACACAGGAAGAAATTGATTCGTTTATGGAAACGGTAGATACAGATTATCTGGCACAGTTTGGATATACGAGGGAGCAGGTGGTTGCAGAAAATAATGTAAAGTTTGACAGCCTTGAGGATCTCTATGATATTCATACAGAGCACAATCTGGGAGATATCATTGCGGATGCTTACGCCTATGCGGTCACAAACAGTACCGATTATGATGGAACTCCGGTAGATGTGGCGATCGTGCCGAGTGGAACGATCCGTGATACCTATACAAAAGGAAACATTACGGTGGAGGATGTGTTTAATTCGTTTTCACTTGGAATCGGTGCGGACGGTGTGCCGGGGTATCCGCTGATCGAAGCATATCTGACAGGAAAAGAGTTAAAAACCGTGGCAGAGATCGACGCATCCGTGTCGGATCTGATGACATCCGCACGTTTGTATATGTACGGCCTGCAGTTTACTTATAATCCGCACCGTATGATCTTAAACCGTGTTACCGACGTGTATCTGCTGGATGCAGATGGCAATCGCAGGGAGTTAGAGGACGATAAACTGTATCGCGTGGTGGCAGATCTTTACAGTGGGCAGATGCTGTCTGCGGTGACGAAAACATCGTATGGACTGTTGTCTGTTGTGCCGAAAAAGGCAGACGGAACACCGATTGAAAATTTTGAAGATGTGATTTTGACAGATAATGGCGGGGAATTAAAGGCATGGACGGCGATCGCACATTATATGGAGTCGTTCCCGGATGAAAATGGAGATGGAATTGCGGATATTCCACAATATTATGCCGGATTGCATGAAAGAAAAGTGGTAGATGATTCGTTCAATCTCATAAAATTAATAAAAAATCCGAATAAATATGCCGTCATGATCGCCGGAATCGTATTGATCGCTATTTTACTGGTTGTTTTGCTGATACGGTTAGTGTTAAAATTAGTAAAATACCAGACAGGAAAAAGACGCAGCGGAAGTAAAGCAGGAGAAGAACCATGAGCGCGCAGGACAAAACGGAAGAAATTTTAAGACAAATGCATATATTGCTTGCAGGCAGTGAAGCTTATGACAGTATTGGCAGTAAAATTATCCTTGATAAAAAAAGAATGTTAGAGCTGCTTGCAGAGTTAAATAAGGCCATACATGATGGCGAACTCAGGAGCCAGAGGTAACATTTCTCAGATGAGACAGTTAGCGGCAATGAGAGGCTACATGGCCGATACACAAGGAAGAATCATCGAGGTACCTATCAAAGCTAACTTCCGTGAAGGACTAACAGTATTAGAGTTCTTTATGTCATCACACGGAGCTAGAAAAGGACTAGCAGATACTGCCCTAAGAACTGCTGACTCAGGATACTTAACAAGAAGACTTGTTGATATATCACATGAAGTTATAGTTAATGCAGAAGATTGTGGAACTCATCAAGGAATTGAAGTAGGAGAATTAATCTCTGAAGGTAAGGTAATTGAAGAGTTAAAAGAAAGAATAAACGGAAGAGTTCTTGCAGAAGATTTAGTATATGAAGGAGAAGTAATAGCTCCAAGAAATACTTTAATTGGAAAAGAACTAATTAAGAAAATAGATGAATTAGGAATTAGAAAAGTTAAGATAAGATCTCCATTAACTTGTGCTCTTGAAAAAGGAGTATGTAGAAAATGTTATGGAATGGATTTATCTAACCATAAAGAGATATTACTTGGAGAAGCGGTTGGAGTTATTGCAGCTCAATCAATCGGAGAACCAGGTACTCAGCTTACAATGAGAACATTCCATACTGGAGGAGTTGCAACAGCAGCAGCAGTAGTAAGTGGAGTTAGAGCTGAAAATTCAGGTAAGGTAGCTTATAGAGACGTTAAGATACTAGTAAATGAGGAAAATGGAGACGAAATAGTAGTTAGTCAATCTGCTAAATTAATTATAGGAAACTATGATTATGAGATTCCATCAGGTTCTATCTTAAAAGTAAAAGAGGGACAACAAGTTGAAATTGGAGAAACATTAGTTACATTCGACCCATTCCATATCCCTATTATTGCTGACCAAGATGGAAGAATTGAGTATAGAGAACTTTATGTAAAAGAAAACTATGACGAAAAATATGATGTTACAGAATTTATGGCAATTAAACCTGTAGAATCTGGAGATATCAACCCAAGAGTTGTGGTATTTGATGCTGAAGGAAATACAAAAGGAAGCTATACTATCCCATTCGGAGCTTACTTAATGGTAAGGGAAGGGGAAGAGATTAAAAAAGGACAAATCATTGCTAAAATCATTAAAGAGGGAGCAGGAACAAAAGACATCACTGGAGGTCTTCCAAGAGTTCAAGAGCTATTTGAAGCTAGAAATCCTAAAGGAAAAGCAATGCTTACTGAAATAGAAGGTAAGGTAGAAGTAACTGGTAAGAAGAAGAAAGGTATGAGAGTAATCTTAGTTAAATCAGTTTCTGATTCAAGTGATTATAAAGAGTACTTAGTACCAGTTGGAGAGCGTCTAGTTGTTACTGACGGAATGCTTGTAAAAGCTGGAGATAAGATAACAGAAGGAGCTATTTCTCCATTTGACGTTCTAAATATTAAAGGACTTGTAGCAGCTGAGCAGTTTATCCTAGAATCTGTACAACAAGTGTATAGAGACCAAGGAGTTACTGTAAATGATAAACACATTGAGATTATCGTTAAACAGATGTTTAAGAAAGTAAGAATAGTTGATTCAGGAGCATCTTTATTCTTAGAGGATGAAGTTGTAGAAAAGAGAGTAGTAGAGTTAGAAAACGAAAAACTTCAAGCTGAAGGAAAAGCTATAATCAAATATGAACCAATTATTCAAGGTATTACTAAAGCAGCTGTTAATACAGGAAGTTTCATATCAGCAGCTTCATTCCAAGAAACTACTAAAGTTCTTTCAAATGCAGCTATTGAAGGAAAAGTTGACTTCTTAGAAGGATTAAAAGAAAACGTAATTATCGGTAAGAAGATACCAGCTGGAACTGGATTTAGTGCTTATAAAAAGATAAAAGCAAAAGTTATAGAAGAAGATTTAATGGAACAAGAGTAATAGTAGATGTAGAATAGGCGACATTGTCGCCTATTCCTATATCTGTTTTATCTTTCTGGAGGTTGTAATGAGAAGTATGACAGGATATTCAAAGTTGTCTTATCAAGATGATAAGTATGCTTTGAACATGGAACTTAAAAGTGTAAATAACAAAAATTTGAATTTAAAAATAAAACTTCCATATAATCTTAATTTTTTAGAGGGAGCAATTAGAACAGAGATAGCTTCTAAAGTAAGTAGAGGGTCATTAGATTTAAAAATAGAGTTTAGTGATTTAAGAGATTTAGGAAAACTTTTTGATTACGATAAAGAGCAAAGTAAAGGATACATGAATGTATTACTTGAAATGGAAAAAGATTTTAATGAAAAATTTAGTAATAAAATGGATATTTTAGTTAGAAATTTAAATGTAATAAAGAAAAATGATTTTGAAATAGATGAAGAGGAATATACAAATTTCATATTAGGAAAGATAAAAGAATTATTAACACCTTTCATTAAAACAAGAGAAGAAGAAGGGGAACGTTTAAGAATATATTTCCTTGAAAGAATCTCTGTATTAGAAGCTAATATAGATGAAATAAAAAAATATAAAGACCAAGTTGTAGAAATATATAAAAATAAACTTTTAGAAAGATTAGATAAAATAAAAGGAAATATTGAATTTAAAGAGGAAGATATATTAAAAGAAATATTACT